>Ga0081455_10007196_pt1 | contig 11759 bp, 11 predicted proteins | sample TabmetS3T2R1_FD_70207 | JGI IMG/M metagenome (GOLD analysis project Ga0081455, IMG submission 70207) | Tabebuia heterophylla rhizosphere microbial communities from the University of Puerto Rico - S3T2R1 | ecosystem: Host-associated > Plants > Roots > Rhizosphere ...
CTGTGCCGCGGCAACCCACGGGGTGCTGTCGGGACCCGCCGTCGATCGGATCAAGAACTCGGTGATCGACCGCGTCGTGGTCACCAACACCCTCCCGCTGCCGCCCGAGAAGCAGATCGACAAGATCGAGGTCCTGTCGATCGCCAAGGTGATTGCCGACACGATCGACGCCATCTTCGAGGACACGTCCGTGTCGGAGATCTTCGGCGGGGCCAACCAGGCCTGACCGGGATCACCCGGCTTAGGGATCCGAGGCATTCGGCCGGTAGCCTCTACCGGTCCATCCGCACGCCATGCGCTCCGGCGCGACGTCAGAAGTAGGAGACTCCGATGGCTGACGACATCATCCTGGTGGCCGAAACCGGCCGATCCATTGGCTCCCCCGCAGCCCGCCGCCTGAGGGCGACCGGCAAGGTCCCCGCCGTCCTCTACGGGCGTGGCGCAGAGCCCGCCCCCATCAGCGTCGAGTGGCGCGACCTGCGCAGCGCACTGACGACCGACAAGGGCCTCAACGCCCTGCTCACGCTGAAGATCGACGGCAGCAGCACGAAGGCGGTCGTTAAGGAGATGCAGCGCCACCCGGTGCGGCGTGACGTGCTGCACGTCGACTTCCTGGCCGTCGACGTCGACAAGCCCATCACCACCGACGTTCCCCTGATGCTGGAGGGCGAACCCGAGAAGGTGATCCGCGACGACGGCGTCGTCGAGCAGATCCTCAACGTCTTGATGGTGACCGCCAAGCCCGACGCCATCCCGGGCCACATTGCCGTCGACGTGTCCGACCTCGAGATCGGCCAGCACATCAGCGTCGGCGACCTCCAGCTGCCGGCGGACGTCATCACCGAGACCGACCCGGAGGAGACCATCGTCACGGCCAAGCTCACCAGCCTTGCCCTCGCCGAAGAGGAAGAGGAAGAGGGCGAAGAGGGCGAAGAGGAGGAAGGCGCCGAGGGCGAGGGCGGCGAGCGCGCCGAGGGCGCCGCTGGCGAGGGCGAGTCCGGCCGCGAGTCAGGCCGCGACTCCGGCCAGCGTGGAGGCGAAGGCGGCGAGTAGGTCCGCATCGGGGCCCTGACCGTCCATGTCGCTGTTCGGACGACGGGGTGCTGCCGCCGAGCGCCGCGGCACCCCTGCTGACCTACTCGTCGTCGGGCTTGGGAACCCCGGCGCAGAGTACGAGCACAGCCGCCACAACGTCGGCGCCGACACGGTCGCGCTCCTGGCCGAGCGTCACGGCGGGGCGCTGAAGCGGTCCCGGGAGCGGGCGCTGGTGGCCGAGGTGCTCATCGGCGACCGGCGGGTGGCGCTGGCCTTCCCGCAGACGTACGTGAACCTGTCCGGAGAGTCGGTCGCCATGCTGGTGCGGCGGCATGGCATCGCCGACCCGGAGCGGTTGGTCGTCGTCCACGACGAGCTGGACCTGCCGCTGGGTCGCGTCAAGATCAAGCAGGGCGGTGGACTGGCGGGCCACAACGGGCTGCGCTCGATCAAGGCGCACCTGCACACCGACGACTTCCTGCGGGTGCGCATCGGCGTCGACAAGCCCCCGAGCAAGGAGCGCGGTGCCGACCACGTGCTCAGGCGGGTGGCCAAGCGCGAGCGGATCGAGCTCGACATCGCGGTGCAGGATGCGGCCGACGCGGTCGAGGCCATCCTGGCGGACGGCGTCGCCGCCGCCATGAACCGGTTCAACACCCGGGACGCCCCGGCCTGACCCGGCTCACGAGTCGGCCATGGCGGCGTCGCGGGCCTCGCGAAGCTCGCGGGCTTCGGCCCGCCGTTCGCCGAGCCACCACTGGCGCAGGATGATGCCCGCCACCACCAGCGTGAAGAGCTCGCCGATGCCCCAGAACAGCCCCGCCGCGGTGCGCTGGTCCGAAAGCCGGGGATAGGCGTCGGGCGCGATCGGCGAGCCCGCGCTCAGCAGCGCCAAGCCCACCACCGCGTGGAATGGCACTGCCGCCAGGAGGATGAGCAGTCGGGCGCCGAACGGGGGCCGGTGCGGCAGCGGGTCGACACCCACCAGCACGGCGAGGAACAGGGTGCCCGTCAGCACCACGTGCGCATGCACCAGCAGGTGCACGGGATCGTTGCGGGCGGCGACGTCGAGCAGCGGGGTGAGGTAGATCGCCACCAGCCCGCCGCCGAACAGGCACCAGGCGACGACGGGATGGGTCAGGACACGCGCCGGGGCACTGTGGACGGCCCTGCGCAAGGCCTGCCGGGTCGTCGGTCGGGCCGTCTGCAGGGCGAGCGTGAGCGGCGCCGACAGCACGATGAGGAGCGGCACGACGAGGCCCAGGAGGGCGTGCTGCGCCATGTGGACCCAGAGGCGGTCGCCCTCGAAGCGCCCGATGCCCGACTGGGTGGCCACGATGGCGGCCGCCAGCGCACCGGCCATCGCCGCAATCCGGGCCGGCGACCAGCGCCGGCCCCGCCGGGCAAGCCGCCGGACGCCCACGGCGTAGAGCACCCCGGTCACCGCCACCAGCACCAGGGCCACCGGATCGATCTGCCAATGGAAGGCAAGGTCGGCGGCGCTGGGCCCGGACACCCTGCCGACGGTATCCCCGCTCATCGTTCTAGGCCGCCCTTGCGGTCGCTCTGGAGTGTCTCAGCCCACCCGTATCGTCCGGCCATGAAGCAACATTGACCAGGCCATCGCGGAGCGGGCCCAGAAGTCGCTCGGCCTACTGACAACTCGGCAACTCGGCGCGCTGGGGGTTTCGCGCCAGCAGCGGCGGACGTTGCTGGCGAAGGGCGTGCTGCTACCCGTTGGCGGCGGCGTCGTGCGTCACGCCGCCTACCCCACGTCCACCGATCAACGGATACTGGCCGCGGTGCTTGCGGCGGGGGAGGGCACCGTCGCCTCCCACATGTCGGCGGCCGCGCTCTGGCGGCTCGACGTCGCAACGGCACCTGGTGGCAAGGTCGAGGTGACCGTCCGACGTCCGCGTGACCCACGCGCCGTGCCAGGCATCGTCCATCGAACGGTTGACCTCGGACCGGCTGACATCGAGCTGCGCCAACGCATCCCCGCACCACCGCGGCGCGCACACTGCTCGACATCGCCGGCCGCCTCAGCACAGGGGAGCTGGAAGCTGCCCTCGACGATGCCGAGCGTCGTGGACTGGTTTGGCGGCCGCACCTGCGCTGGCGCAGCGAGGAGCTCCGCCGGCGCGGCAGGACGGGCGTTTCCGCCCTCGAAGACCTCCTCGACCGGACCGAGGGTCGTCCACTCGGCGACAGCTGGCTTGAGCAGTCAGCGATCCGACACATCCTCGGTGCTGGGCTGCCCGCGCCCAGGGTGCAGGTCAAGAGGCGCAAGGCGGGTGGCGGCGTCGCCCGGGTCGACCTGTTCTGGGACGACGCCAGACTGGCGGTCGAGCTTGCGGGTCACCGCACCCACAGCACGCGGCGGCAGCGCCAGTCCGACGCGGAGCGCTCGGCTCGGCTCGGGCTCAAAGGATGGACCGTCGTCGAGTTCACATACGAAGACGTCGTCGAACGGCCGGAGTACGTCGTCGACATCGTCCGGGCATACCTCCGGCAGGCACCGTGACGGCCTTCCTGGCGCTGTTTTGGTTGCTGGGCAACCAATCCTGCGCCAGGAACCGTGCGAACCCCGACGCGCAGGGGAATCGCATCACCGTCCGTCGTGAAGCTGGTACAAACGTCGGGATGTCGGTGACGGCAGAGCCGGCGGAGCCTACGCAGGGGCCTCGAGAGTCGTGGGCACCGTCGACGCTGGGGGTCGGCGTCATCGTCTGGCTGGCCTCCGAGATGATGTTCTTCGCGGGGCTGTTCGCCGCCTACTTCACGCTTCGGTCGGTGAACGATGTGTGGCCGCCCGAGAACGTCGAGCTCGAGACGGCCCGCACCGCCGTCGCCACCGTGATCCTGGTGGCCTCGAGCGGCACCATGCACCTGGCGGTCGCAGCGTCGAGGCGCAACGACCGCCGCGGTGCCGTCACCTGGCTGGCGATCACCGCCCTGATGGGCTCGATCTTCCTCCTGAACCAACTGACGGAGTACCTCCAGGCCGACTTCCACCTCGACGATCACGCTTACGGCTCGGCCTTCTATCTGCTGACGGGCTTCCACGGCCTGCACGTCATCGGCGGCCTGGTGTTCATGGGCGCCGTGGCCTTCGTCATCTCGGGGCGGTCACGGGCACCGGCGCACCAGACGGTCGAGGTGTGCGCCTACTACTGGCACTTCGTCGACGTCGTCTGGGTCGTGATGTTCTCCACCATTTACATCCTCCGGTGAGACGGCCCCGCCTCCCGCAGGTGCTCGTGGCCCTGCCGCTGGTGGTCACGGCGGCCGTGACGCCGGCGTTCGTCGGTGCAGCACACGCCGGCAGCCCGGGCGGCACCGACAGCCCCGGCGGCGGCCCCGGCGACGAGGACGAGCTGGTCGCCGAAGGGCGCGAGCTGTACGAGACCGGGTGCTCGAGCTGCCACGGCCCCGACGGCAGGGGTGTCTCGGACGAGCAGGGCGAGCGTGGGCCCTCGCTGGAGAACGCGGGCGAGGCCGCCGCCTACTACTACCTGTCCACCGGCCGCATGCCGCTCGCCAACAGCGAGGAGCAGCCCACGAACAAGGATCCGGCATACGGCCCGGAGGAGATCGAGGCGCTCGTGGCGTTCGTCGGCACGCTCGGCAACGGGCCGGACGTGCCGGACGTCGACCCCGAAGCCGGTGACCTGGCAGTCGGTGGCGAGGTGTTCCGGGCCAACTGCCAGGCCTGCCACGGCGCGGCGGGCACCGGCGGCGCGCTGAGCTACGGCCGGGCGGCGCCGCGCCTCACGTCCGCCACTCCTAGGCAGATCGGCTCCGCCGTGCGTGTGGGGCCGGGGGAGATGCCGGTGTTCGGCCCCGACGTCATCGATGACGACGAGCTGAACGGGCTTGTGCGCTACGTGGAGTACCTCCAGGACCCCGAGGACCCGGGCGGCCTGCCGATCGGCCGGACCGGGCCCATCCCCGAGGGCTTCGTGGCCTGGCTCGTCGGCATGGTGGCGCTGCTGGGCCTCGTCGCCTGGATCGGCACCCGCAGCCCGATCCGCCGGACCCGCGGGAGCGAGCCGTGACCGACCCACAGGGCAGCGACGAGTCCCCGCCGGTCGCCACCCAGCCGCCGCGGGGCGACGACGAGCCCACGCGCCGCGGTGCCCGCGCCGAACGGGCCGCCGCGGTGTGCTTCCTGCTGGCGATGGCCGCGGCCATCGGCCTCACCGTCGTGTATTGGCAGGGCGGGCAGCCACAGGCCGAGGGCATCCTGCTCGCCGTCGTGCTGGGGGGGATCGGGGTCGGCATCGTCCTGTGGGCGAAGCACTTCATGCCGACGGAGGAGGTGGCGGAGGATCGCCACCCCATGGAGTCCAGCGAGGAGGACATCGCCGCGTTCACCGCCGACTTCCAGGCGGGCGGCAGCACCCTGCAGCGCCGGCGCGTCCTGGTGGCAACGGCGGGCGGTGCCTGCGCGGCCTTGGGTGTGGCGCTCTTGTTCCCGATCCGGTCACTGGGCCCGCGCCCGGGGCGGGGCTTCAAGCAGACCGCCTACAAGGGCGGAGACATCCGGGTGGTGGACGACGACGGGATGCCGGTGCAGCCGCGCGACCTGCCGGTGGACGGTTTCATCACCGTGTGGCCCGACGGGCACACGGACGACGCCGACGCATCCACACTGCTGATCCACTTCCGGAGAGACCAGGACTTCCAGCCCCAGGCGGGCCGGGAGGACTGGACGGTCGACGACATCGTCGCCTACTCCAAGCTCTGCACCCACGTGGGCTGCCCCGTGGGCCTGTACCAGGCGGAGCTGGGGCTGCTGCTGTGCCCGTGCCACCAGTCGACGTTCGACGTCATGCGCCACGCCAAGCCGATCTTCGGGCCCGCCGCCCGGTCGCTGCCCCAGCTGCCGCTCGCCCTCGACGACGAAGGCTTCATCATCGCCACCGGTGACTTCTCCGGCCCTGTCGGCCCCGGGTTCTGGGATCGGGGGCGGTGACGCAGATGAGCGAGCAGGCCCCGCCCAGCCCGACCGGTCGACCGGCGCGTCGGTCCCCGGAGCACCTGTACACGCACCGGATCGCCCGCTGGATCGACGGCCGGCTCGGAGCCGCCAAGTTCGCCCGCACCGCGCTCAACAAGGTGTTCCCCGACAACTGGTCGTTCATGCTCGGGGAGCTCGCCCTCTACTCGTTCGTGGTTCTCGTGCTCACGGGCATCTACCTGACGTTCTTCTTCGACGCCAGCACCAACCAGGTCGTGTACACGGGCAGCTACGCGCCGCTGCGAGGCGTCGAGATGAGCGAGGCCTACCGCTCGGCGCTCGAGCTGAGCTTCGACGTGAGGGCGGGCCTGGTGATGCGCCAGATCCACCACTGGGCGGCGCTGCTCTTCCTCGCCTCCATCATCGTGCACCTGGCCCGCGTCTTCTTCACTGGCGCATTCCGCCGTCCTCGGGAGATCAACTGGATCATCGGCTGCACGCTGCTGCCGCTGGCCATGTTCAACGGCCTGTTCGGCTACTCGCTGCTCGACGACCAGCTCTCGGGGACGGGCCTGCGCATCGTCTACGGGATCACGATCTCGATCCCCCTGGTGGGTACGTGGGCCGCGTCGCTGCTGTTCGGCGGCGAGTTCCCCGGTCCGGACATCATCCAGCGGCTGTACGTCATCCACATCCTGCTGATCCCGGCGCTCATCGCCGTCCTCATCGCGCTCCACCTGGCGATTCTGGTCCGCCACAAGCACACCCAGTTCCCGGGTCCCGGCCGGCGCGAGGACAACGTCGTCGGCGAGAGGTTCTGGCCGACCTACACGTTCAAGGCGCTGGGGCTGTTCTTCCTGACCTCGGGCGTGCTGGCGTTCCTGGCCGGCGTGTTCCAGATAAACCCCGTATGGGTGTACGGGCCGTTCGATCCGGCCGAGGTGTCCACCGCCAGCCAGCCCGACTGGTACATGGGCTGGCTCGACGGGGCGCTGCGGATCATGCCGGGGTGGGAGATCCGCGCCTTCGGCTTCGAGATCCCCAACCCGTTCTTCCCGGCGGTGCTGCTGGCGGGGCTGACGTTCGCCCTGCTGTACGCCTGGCCGTTCCTCGAGGCCCGGGTGACCCGCGACTACGCCGAGCACCACCTGCTCGATCGGCCCCGCCAGCGGCCGGTGCGCACCGCGCTCGGCGTGGCGACCATCACCTTCTACGTCATCTGCTTCCTGGCCGGGGCGGCGGACGTCATCGCCGTCACCTTCGGCCTGTCGGTGAACGCCATCCTGTGGTCGTTCCGGGCCCTCGTGCTGCTCGTGCCGCCGGTCGCCGCGCTGATGCACCAGGCGTATGTGTACCGATCGCGGATAGCCGACGAACGCCGTCTGTGGCGCGACTTCGCGGAGATTGCCCGGTCCCTCAACCAACTCGACGAACGAGCCGTCGCGCGCGCAGCGCTCGACGGCACGCTGCGGCTGTTCAAGGCCGACTCGGCCGAGATCTGGGTGGATCGCGCCGAAGGCGAGGCGCACGGCTATCGCGGCATCCCGGGGCCGAACGGAGCGGAGATCGTGCAGTTGACCTCGCCGACGGCCGCGGTTGCCGACATTCCGGCGTCGTCGCGCGCGTTGAGCATCGGCGGAGTCCGGGTCGGCGAGTTCCGGGTCTGGATGCCGCCCGGCTCGTCGCTGGACGGCCGCGATCAGCTGGCACTCTCCGCGGTCGCCGACGCGCTCGCCGCCGCGTTGCACGACGCGTCGGCGCATCAGGCGCTGCGCTTCCTGGCGGCGCGCAGCCTGACCGACTCGTACCAGGACGTCCTCACCGGCATCCCGAACCGGACCAGCCTGGTGCGCGACGGCACCGAGAAGCTCAGTGCGGCCGGGAATGTCCCGGTCATCCTGCTCGTCCTCGGCATCAACCGGTTCAAGGAGCGGCGGCAGAAGCTCTCGGCACTCATGACGTACAACGTCGATCCGGCGTGGGCATGGCCCGAGCAGTCCCTGGTCACCGAGGTCTTGCGTGACGAAGCACTCGTGCCGTTTCACGTGTGCATCGATGTCATGTACTCGGATACGGCTCACCTGTCGGACATCGTGCTGCCCTGGACGACCTGGATGGAGCGCTGGGACATCGATGCCAGGCCGCCTGCACATCTGGTCGACTACGTCGGTCTCCGGCAGCCGCTGGTGAAACCGATCGGTGAATCGAAGGACATCCGGGAGATCTTCCCTGAGCTCGCCAGGCGAATCGCCGGCGGGATGGAGACCTATTTCCCCTGGAAGACCGTCGAGGAATATCTGGAGGAGTACTACAAGCCGGTCCCCGGCGGGTTAGCGCACATGCGCTCGCATGGCGTCTGGCAGGATCCAAAGAAGCAGCCAAACTACCTCCCGTTTGCGAAGCCGCTGCGCGCCGAGGAGCTCGAAGGCAGCGCCACGGACCCGGTCACCGGCATCATCCACAAGGGCGCGGATCCCGAAACCAAGGCTCCGATCGCCATCGGCATCGTGATCAACGGCGAGGCCGTTCGCGGCTTTCAGACCCCGTCGCGCAAGCTCGAGGTGTACAGCCGGTTCATCGCGGACAAGGGCGAGGAGCGGGGCCGCGAGATCGCGCCGCTTCCGATCTATGCGCCGATACCAGATCACCAGCGGGCACTCGATCCAGATCAGCTGATCATGATCAGCTTCAAGTGGAACGTTCACAACGCTCATCGCACGATGCAATCGAAGTGGCTGAGCGAGATCGTGCATTCGAATCCCGCGTGGATCCACCCCGAGACGGCCAGACGCATGGGGCTGCGAGAAGGTGACTGGGCCGAGGTCGTTGGTTACCGACCGAAGAACGCGCTTGTGCCGCACGACGACGGCTCGGAGGTGGGACGAATCAGGATTCCCGTTCACATCACAGATGGTGTGCACCCGCTCGTGATCGCGATCTCTCACAACAACGGAGTCCAGCACGGTGGTCCTGTCGCCGCTGGCCGCGTCACCAGCGCGGGAGCTGAAGGAATCGGAGCGCCCGATCCGGACGTGGAGGGCAACCTCTGGTGGTCGCGCGAGCGCTCCGTTGCCCAGAACTCGCTGCTTCCGATCTATCCCGATCCTCGATCCGGCCAGCAAGCGTATCACGACACCATCGTAAAGGTCCGAAAGGTGTAGGCGATGGAAACGCTCGCTCCCACGGCTCGTCGCGACCTGTACGCCCTCGTCGCGCGCTTGCTCGGCGAGGAGCTCGATGCACCGCTGTACCACCGCCTGCTGATCACGCAGAGCGACGCGCTTCGCTGGATAGAGCCGGAGCTCGCCGAACTTCCGAGCGAGCGCGCGCTGGAGGTGCTCGACACCGAGTACTGCCGGCTGTTCCTCGGTCCCCCTCCGCAATGCTCACCCTACGCCTCGGTGCTGCGCGGCGAGGCCGTGCTCGGTGGCAGAGCCCGGACCCGCGTCGACGACTTCCTCGCCGCCTACGGGCTCGTCTGCGATGCGCACGCCCGCATCGCATCTCCGGACCACGTGGCCGTCGCCTTCGCGACGCTTGCGGAGCTGTCCGCGGATGACGCGATCAGCACGTGGCTGCGTGACTTCGTCGCGCCATGGGTTCCGCAGTGGCTTTCTGTGCTCGAGACGAAAGCCGAGCGCCAGCTGTACCGCACGGTCGCTCACATCGGACGTGCGCTCATCGCGGAGGATCGAGCGCACTACTTGCGTGACTCAGAAGCCTTCCGCTTCGAGGTGCAACTCCAATGATGCCGTCCTCAAGAAAGTTCGTGTTCGACTATCAAGTGAAGGTTCTACCGCGCGTCGGGGCTCTCGACATCTGGCTCCCCGTTCCGCGCACCGACGCGTATCAGCGTGTGATGTCCACGGACATCTCCTCGCCGGTTCAGCTCGCGCCGGCGGAAGATCCGGTGCACGGGAATCATATTCTCCACGGCATGATGCCAAGCTCGAGCGAAGAGCAGACGATATCCATGCGATACGAGATCGAACGCTTTCTCCGCTGCGATCCGTCGCTCAATCCCACGTCTCACGTAGAGCGGCTGAGCGAAGCAGACCTCGCGAGCTTCCTCGCTCCCGACTCGCACGTTCCGGTCGATGGCCCTGTTGTAGAGGAGGCTGTTCAAAAGATCTCCACGAGTGCGCCTCCTCGCGAACGTGCGCGTCAGATCTTCGAGAACCTCCTCGCGACGTTGGACTACGACTCGGCGGGGTGTACCCCAGAGCGAGCAGATCAACTTGGAAATCTGGTGGTCGCCTGTGACATGAAGCGCGGAACATGCACGGAGTTTCATGGCTTGTTTGTGGCCCATGCGCGTGCGCTCAAGCTACCTGCACGCTTTGCATTCGGGTTCAACATCCCACGAAAAGCCGAGGGATACATTGCTGGCTATCACTGCTGGGCGGAAGTGTTCCTTCCGGATATCGGTTGGTTTCCAGTAGATGTCAGTGAAGCCTGGAAACGGCAAGACCCCGAAGAGCGGAGCTTTTACTTCGGAAACCTCGACCCAAACCGCGTGCAGTTCACTACAGGCCGCGATGTTTCTCTCGTGCCGCTGCAGCGCACAGGTCCGGTGGACAAGTTTATCTTCCCGCACGCAGAGGGCCCAGACGGCAAAGAGGACGTGGGGTTGAAATTCCACTTTGTGGATCGGGCGCCACTGCCGGCCGAGCAATGAGCCCGGAGTACCGCAAGGTCGCAGGCACACGGAGGATACTCACCATGGTTTCGGATAGCACCGACTTGATCTACCTGGATTTCAATGCGACCACACCGATTCTACCGGAGGTGCTCGAGGTCATGCTCCCGTACTTTCGGGACGACTTTGGAAACCCGTCGAGTGACCACCCGAAAGGAGCTCGCGCGCGCGACGGAGTCGAGGCGGCGCGCTGTCAGGTCGCGACCCTGATCGGAGCGTCGCCTTCGGAGATCATCTTCACGTCGTGTGCGACGGAGAGCAGTAACCTTGCCATCCGAGGGGTAGCTGCAACGAGGTCGCAGCCTGGCCGGATAGTCACCTCCACCATCGAGCATCCCGCGTCGAGCCAACCGTGCACGGCGCTCGAGGGCTCGGGGTGGAGCGTCACGCGTGTCGGGCCCCGCAGCAACGGGATCGTGCACCCCGACGATGTCCAATCATCGCTCGGCCCGGACGCGGCGCTCGTCACGCTGATCCATGCCCATAACGAGATCGGCACGATTCAGCCGATCGGAGAGATCGCGGAAAGGGCACACGCAGTCGGTGCAGTCGTTCACACCGACGCCGCCCAGTCTGTAGGGAAGATCCCCGTCAGCGTCGAAGCGCTCCAGGTCGATCTTCTGACGATTGCCGGCCACAAGCTTTACGCGCCGAAGGGCGTGGGAGCGCTGTACGTACGCCGTGGCACCGCTATTCGTCCGGTCCTCCAAGGCGGCGGGCAGGAACACGGCTTGCGACCTGGAACCGAGAATGTCGCCTTCATGGTGGCCCTGGGGCGTGCCTGCGAGCTGGCGGGCGAGCGGCTGGCGGCCCGAGAGAACCGGGTTCGAGTCCTACGAGATGAACTCTGGCAGCGGCTGAAAGCGGCGATTCCAGACCTGGAGCTGAACGGCGACGTCGAGCACCGCTTGCCCAACACCCTCAGCGTCCGCTTTCCCAAGGTGAGCGGCTCAGAGCTGCTTGCGGCCACGAAGGAGCTTGCCGCATCGACTGGCTCGGCCTGCCACGCTGGTGAACTGCGCCCTCCGGACGTGGTGATGCAGCTCGGGATAGAAGCGGGCC
>Ga0081455_10007197_pt1 | contig 11759 bp, 7 predicted proteins | sample TabmetS3T2R1_FD_70207 | JGI IMG/M metagenome (GOLD analysis project Ga0081455, IMG submission 70207) | Tabebuia heterophylla rhizosphere microbial communities from the University of Puerto Rico - S3T2R1 | ecosystem: Host-associated > Plants > Roots > Rhizosphere ...
AAACAACAAAAAAAGTTTATTAAATTTAAGGCGGTGAAATTTAAAAATTTAATTAAACAAAAAATTTGACAAAAAAGCATAAAAACTTTTTTTAAATACTTTTGCACCTAGTAAACAATTAAAGAAGTTTACTAAATATAATGGATAATAAACAAATAAATAAAATAAATAAAATAAATAAAATGGATAATCAACAAAATTTAATAATAAAGATGATAGATAATCAGCAAAATAATACAGACCAAAGATTCTATTCTTCAGATACTAAATCAGAAATACCTAAATTAAAAGAAAGAATAAGTAATATTAGTTTATGAAAAGAAAGATGATTTTTATCTTGTAATGCAAAAGACATAGGGACGTTATACTTGATGTTTGCAGTATTTTCTGGTTTAGCTGGTACTGCTTTTTCAGTATTAATTAGGTTAGAATTATCAGGACCAGGTGTACAATATATAGCGGATAATCAATTATATAATAGTATAATAACAGCTCATGCGATAGTTATGATTTTTTTTATGGTTATGCCTGCATTAATAGGAGGTTTTGGTAATTTCTTATTACCATTATTAGTAGGGGGTCCAGATATGGCATTCCCTAGATTAAATAACATAAGTTTCTGATTATTAATACCAAGTTTAATATTATTTTTATTTGCAGGTATGATAGAAAATGGTGTTGGTACAGGTTGAACTCTTTATCCCCCATTATCAGGATTACAAAGTCATAGTGGACCTAGTGTAGATTTAGCAATATTTGCTTTACATTTATCTGGTGTAAGTAGTTTATTAGGAGCAATGAATTTTATTACTACTATATTAAATATGAGAAGTCCAGGTATAAGATTACATAAATTAGCTTTATTTGGATGAGCTGTAGTAGTTACAGCTGTATTATTATTATTATCTTTACCTGTATTAGCTGGAGGAATAACTATGGTATTAACAGATAGAAATTTTAATACATCATTCTTTGAAGTAGCAGGAGGTGGAGATCCAATATTATATCAACATCTTTTCTGATTCTTTGGTCATCCAGAAGTCTACATATTAATTATACCAGGTTTTGGTATAATAAGTACTACAATATCTGCCAGTTCTAATAAAAATGTATTCGGTTATTTAGGAATGGTTTATGCTATGATGTCAATAGGTGTGTTAGGTTTTGTAGTTTGAAGCCATCATATGTATACAGTTGGTTTAGATGTAGATACAAGAGCCTATTTCACTGCAGCTACATTAATAATAGCTGTACCAACGGGTATTAAAATATTTAGCTGATTAGCTACTGTCTATGGAGGATTAATACAATTAACTCCTTCTATGTTATTTGCATTAGGATTTGTAGTTATGTTTACTATAGGAGGTTTAAGTGGTGTTGTTTTAGCTAATGCTTCACTTGATATTGCTTTCCATGATACTTACTACGTTGTAGCTCATTTTCATTATGTATTATCTTTAGGAGCAGTATTCGCTCTATTTAGTGCATGATATTTCTGAATACCAAAAATAACTGGTTTAACATATAATATTTTATTAGGTAAAGTACATTTTTTCATATTATTTATAGGAGTTAATGTAACTTTCTTTCCACAACACTTTTTAGGTTTACAAGGTATGCCAAGAAGAATTAGTGATTACCCAGATGCTTTTGCTGGTTGAAATCTAATAAGTAGTGTAGGATCTATAATAAGTGTTATTGCTACAGTTTTATTTTTACATATACTTTATTTACAATTAGTTGAAGGAGAACAAACACAAAGATATCCTTGATTAACACCTCAATTCTTTGGTGATTTATTCCAAACACTATTTAATAGAAACTATAATTCATTAGAATGAACTTTAACAAGTCCGCCAAAACCACACGCTTTTGTAAGCTTACCTCTACAAAGTAAGTTGGCTTAAATAATTAAAAAAAATCTGTACAAAGCTTTTTACGTTAAATTGTTTAATAAAATAAATATAAATTATTTAACTTAAATAAAAATTTGATATATTTTACATCCTTTGTCTTTCTTAATAAATAAGCTTCAACATATAGAAATTAACAAAAAACAAACAAAAATGACTGAAATTTTTCAAAAAATAAACGAGAATATAACATATAATGTTCATAACGACAGCCCCGAACCTTGAGGAGTATTTTTTCAAGATAACGCCACACCACAGATGGAAGGTTTAGAAGAATTACATAATAATATTATGTTTTACTTAGCTATAATATTATTTGCAGTAAGTTGAATGATGATATCGATAATAATAAATTTTACTAAATCTAAAATATCTAATAAATATATAAATCATGGAACATTAGTGGAATTAATATGAACTATTACTCCAGCATTAATATTAATACTTATAGCTTTCCCTTCTTTTAAATTATTATATTTAATGGATGAAGTAATAGACCCTTCTTTAGTAATACATGGAGAAGGTCATCAATGATATTGAAGTTATCAATACCCAGACTTTGTAAACACTGATGAAGAATGTGTAGAGTATGACTCATATATTATCCCTGAAAGTGATTTAGAAATAGGACAATTAAGATTACTAGAAGTAGATAATAGAGTAATAATACCTGAATTAACACACACTAGATTTGTTGTATCTGGTGCTGATGTAATACATTCTTATGCTTGCCCAGCATTAGGTATTAAATGTGACGCTTATCCTGGTAGATTAAATCAATCTTCTGTTTATTTAAACAGAGAAGGTACATTTTATGGACAATGTTCAGAAATATGTGGTATATTACATAGTTCTATGCCAATAGCTATACAATCTGTAAGCTTAGGTAAATTCTTATATTGATTATATGATCAAATAGAAGGTTAAGGCATTAAAATGTTATATTTTAATAGCAATATCTGATTAAGTAGAAAATAAATTAGAGGAATCAAGGAATTTATTAATAATAAAATATAATATAGGTCGATAACCTTTTGATTCGAGGAGATAAAAACATAGGATAAAAAAAATCTTATGACCTCGAGCCTACTTTTCAGGGTTAGATTTCAACTTTATTGTTTTACAATTAACCCTTTAAGAATATTTGATAAATAATAAATACATTATAAAAACCCTTTTAGATACCATCATTCTTTGAAACTTAAAGTCCTTATTTAATTAGTCAATAATTTAACAAAATATATTTAACCTAAAAAAAAAAGTTAAAACAAATATGTTTTTCAATAACAGTCCTTTAGATCAATTTATAATAAGAAATTTATTTAGCGTAAAAGCCGATTTATTAGGTAATATACAACTATCATTAACTAATATAGGATTATATTTAATAATAACTATTTTTATTATATTATTATTATATACATTAGCTACAAACTATAACTTAACTACACCTAATAATTGATCTCTAGCAATAGAATCAATATATGCTACAGTATTTAGTATAGTAGTAAACCAAATAAATGCAAAAAAAGGTCAAATGTTCTTTCCATTAATATCAGCTTTATTTATATATATATTAATAAATAATTTAGTAGGTATGGTACCTTATAGTTTTGCACCTACATCTCATTTTATCTTAACATTTTCAATAAGTTTTACAATAGTAATAGGAGCGACAATATTAGGTTTCCAAATACATTCTTTAAAATTTTTTTCTTTATTAGTGCCTTCTGGTTGTCCATTAGGGCTATTACCTTTATTAGTTTTAATAGAATTTATCTCCTATTTATCGAGAAATGTATCATTAGGATTAAGATTAGGTGCAAATATCTTAAGTGGTCACATGCTTTTAAATATATTAGCTGGATTTACATATAATATAATGAAAAAAGGAATAATATATTTTATTTTAGGTTTAGTGCCTTTATTATTTATATTAGCCTTTTCTGGATTAGAAATAGGAATAGCTTTTATACAAGCACAAGTGTTTGTAGTATTATCTTCATCTTATATAAAAGATAGTTTAGAATTACATTAAATCCAACCAAAAAAAATGTTAAACCAAATATTATATAGATATATTTAACAAATAGACAAGAAAAGTTAAAGCTAAATAAGTATATATAAGTAATAAAAGCAAAAACTTTATAATTAAACAGAAAAAAAAATCTAAAAAAAAAGAGTATGAAAAAAAAAAAATATACTTAGCTGTAAAAAAGGAATGTATAATTTAACAAGAATTAGCTTATTAAAGTTTAACAAAAAGATAGAATAAGTCTAGTATAATAAAAATATTAGAATAATGAGTTTGATGATGGCTCTGAGTGAACGCTATCCAAATGCTTGACACATGCTAATCGAACGTCGAATAAATTAAATTATTTAGCAATGCTAAATAATTTAATTTATAAGAAGTGGTGTACAGGTGAGTGACTATTATTAAACTACCTTTAAGTAAGGAAGCAAAAAATCCCTTATAGTTGTTTAAAAAAGAAAAGAAAGAGATTTTGGGGGGGGGCCTTTAAAATTTCAAGTATTTTATTTTTAAATAAAAAGATAAAAATTCGCTTGAAGATGTTAATAAATAATCCGTAAGAGTAATAAAAATTTAGCTCAGATTGCGGCAGTCGTGACTGAAAGGTCGATCGATCACACTGGGTCTGAAAAAAACCCAGGGCAGAATTGTACAGCAGTGGGGGATATTGGTCAATAGTCAAATGGCTGAACCAGCAACTTGGAAGAATGTAGAGAGGTAAATCTTCATGTAGTTCTAGGTAAAATACAGAGTATGACGATTTTTTATCTATAAGTCTTGACCAAATTACGTGCCAGCAGTCGCGGTAATACGTAGAAGACAAGTGTTATTCATGTTTAATCGGTTTAAAGGGTACCTAGACAGAAGGCCAAGCCTAGCCAGGAACTAGCCTATCTAGAGTTTTATGTGTGAATAGCGAATTATCAGAGCAGGGTCGGAATCCACTAATCCTGGTAGGACGGGTAACGGCAAAGGTTCTATTCTATGTATAAACTGACGTTGAGGGACGAAGCCTTGGGTAGCGATTAGGATTCGAAACCCTAGTAGTCCAAGGAGACAATGATGAGTGCCATAAGCTAGAGTTTTATTTAGTTTATCAATGAAAGTGTAAGCATTCCACCTTAAGACTAAAGCGGCAACGCCCAAATTGAAATCATTAGACCGTTTCTGAAACCAGTAGTGAAGTATGTTATTTAATTCGATAATCCGCGAATAACCTTACCACGTTTTGAATACTAATACAAATTAATACAAGTGCTGCACGGCTGTCTTCAGTTAATGTCGTGAGATTTTGGTTAATTCCTTTAATTAACGAAAGCCCTTACTTTAGTTATCTTTATTTCTAAAGTTGTTAACCGATATATTGGATTTCATAAAAGGGACTAAGACAAGTCATCATGGCCTTAATAACGTGGGCTATAGACGTGCCACATATACCTATACAAAGGGATGCAATATTGTAAAATGGAGCTAATCCCATAAAGTTGGATATAACTATTTGTGAATTGTAGTCTGAAACTCGACTACATGAATAAGGAATTACTAGTAATCGTGAATCACCACGTCACGGTGAATTTAATCTCAGTTGGGTACTAACTACTCGTCAGGCGCTGAAAGATGTATGCGCAATAAGTTTGATTGCATATCTTTTATTATTTTTACTTGATTAGTTGTATTTTTTTTAGATGTGTAATTTTCGTATGCGTGACTTTAATTGGTGTTAAGTCGAAATACGGTTCGTGTAATAGAAATTGCACGGGATATATTAGCCTTAAAATTATTATTTTTTTTTCTTAATTATATTTAAGTATAATTAGGCGTATAATAAAATAAATTTATTTTATTATACGGTAGATAATGTCTACAAGCCTTTATAGGTAAAATTATTGGTTCAATTCCAGTAGAGGGCACACAATTGTTAATAAAAAATTTTTATTAACAATTGTATAAACACTTATCTAATTTAAAAATAAATGTTTATTCTTAGTATAATAAGATTTTTTAAAACATAAACATGCTAAAAGCTCTTTTTCTAAAAAAAAATTTTAATTCAGTTAATACTCTTGCTGAAGATGAAGCAATGAGACAGTGAATATTAAAAGTAGAAATGAATAAAATATATGATAAGGATAGACAATTGATTGAAAAAGCTAAATGTGCAATAGATGACTGACTTAGAGGGAAAAATCCAAATAAATCTGATTTAAATGCATATTTATTTCTAAGAAAAAAATATAAAGATATTTTTAATGAAAATAACAAAAGTCTTGAAGATCCATCTGCTAATGATGTATTCACTATGGACTCTATGTCTTTAGAAGAAGTAGATGAAATCATTGATGATAGAAAAATAAATTTAATTAGAAAATATTATTCTTCTATTATAGATTAAAAATAAATTTATTTTTATCAATTGTTTATCCTTATTATACTAAGAATATTTATTATTTTATGTTTAATTTATTTTTTTTACCTTCTGTTTTTAATGGATTTAGTCCCGAATTTTTAAATATTTTAATATTAATATCCTTATTATCTGGTGTTTTTATAATTATAAGTAAAAATCCTATTGTATCAGTCCTTCATTTAATTGTTTTATTTTCTAGTATATCTTGTTATTTAATATTTATAGGAGCTAAATTTATAGGATTATCTTATCTTTTAGTTTATGTAGGAGCTGTATCTATTTTATTTTTGTTTATTTTAATGTTAATAAATATTAGGGTATCAGAGCTTATTAGTGATACTAATAATAATATACCCTTAGCTATATTAACTATTTTAGGGTTTTTTATACCATATAACAAAATATTACCAGATACAAAAATTGCATATAATTTAGATATTTTAAATAAAGATAGATCAATTTCTATCGTATCTTCTTATAATTGAGATAGTAACTTAATAGATACTTATGATATTATTAATATAGGAAATGTTATGTATACTAATTTATCTATGTGATTAATTATTACTTCTATTATTTTATTATTGGCTATGGTTGGATCAATTATTATAACAGTTAAACAAAAATTTTAAGAGACTTTAGTTTAATTGGTAAAACATACGACTTTTAATCGTGATAATAAGGGTTCAACTCCCATAGGTCTTAATAAAGGAGAGTTCCTTTATTGGTAAAAAGGGTTGAGCTGTAAACTCAATAGTTTTGGCTTGTAAGAGTTCGAATCTCTTGTCTCCTATTTATCTTATTAGCTTAATGGTAAAGCCTAATATTTCTAATATTATGATCTAAGTTCAATTCTTAGATAAGACTATTATAATAAGTATAACCAGGGTAGTTTAAATGGTTAGAACATTAATTTCATGCATTAATGATGAAGATTCAAATTCTTCTTCTGGTACAAACGGAGTAGAGCCAGGTTGGTTAGGCGTCTCATTTGGGTTGAGGACTTGTTAGGTTCAACCCCTAATACTCCGATTATCTGTAAAATTAATATATTTTTTATTTTTATTTTTTAATACGTATTATATAATATCAGCGGCTATAGTTTAATGGTAGAGCTGTCGTCTTCCAAACGATTTGTGTAGGTTCAAATCCTACTAGCCGTAAAAAAGAGTTAGTAATCTTAATTGGTAAAGTGTTTCCTTGTCGAGGAAAATGATGCCGGATCGAGGCCGGCCTAGCTCGAATCAACTGGAAAAGTTGCCATAGGTAGGGTAAGATATTTGCTAAATATTGTACTTTCGTACCTAGTTGTTCGATTCAACTCTTTTCCGTTTTAAGAGTGTAGTTTAATTGGCAAAATAAGAAGCTTCAAACTTCATGTTCTTAGTTCAAATCTGAGTACTCTTGTTTTGAGTTTAAAAGTTAATTTAATTAAACTATTAACTTTTTTATCTTTCTAATTATTTATTAGATTTTAGTCTTTATAATAATTTTTAGATATACTTTATAGGTTCCTTAGCTTAATAGGTAAAGCGTATTTTTGATAAAAATATCTTCGATGTTCAACTCACCGAGGAATCATTATATATCTTTTTTTGAGTCATATAAATCTTTTTATCTTTAGTAGTATACATTTTTCTTTTTTTTTTTTATGTTATTATTAGGCCTAATATTAATGCCTATGTTAGGTATACTTTTCATATTTACCTATAACACATATGATATAAAAATGTATACTAAAAATTTAAAAATAATAGCACTAAGTGTTACTATAATAAATTTATTTATTTCTTTAATAATATGATTATTATATGATAATAGTAGTAAACATTTTCAATTTGTACAGGAACATTATATAATAGGTTATTATGATTTTTATCTAGGTATAGATGGTTTATCTATATATTTTATATTATTAACAACTTTAATTATGCCAATTTCAATAATATCTAATTGAAAATCAATAGATAATAAAATAAAATATTTTTTAATAATAATATTATTATTAGAAACATTATTATTAACAATTTTTTTAGTTTTAGATATTTTAATGTTTTATATTTTTTTTGAAAGTATTCTAGCTCCATTATTTATATTAATAGGTTTATTTGGATCTAGTGCAAAAATAAGAGCAAGTTTTTATTTCTTTTTATATACTTTTTTAGGTTCATTATTTATGTTGTTATCTATAATAAAAATGCAATCTTTAATAGGTTGTACGGATATTTATGTTTTATCTAAAACAAATTTTATCTATATTACACAATTATTTATGTTTATTGGTATTTTTATTGCATTTGCCGTAAAAACACCTACTATTTATTTAAATAGTTGATTATTAAAAGCTCATGTTGAATCACCTTTATCTGGAAGTATTATTTTAGCGGCTATAGTTTTAAAATTAAGTTTATATGGGATTTTTAGATTAATATTACCTTTAGTACCTAAAGCTTTTTTATATTATACTTATATAGTATTCCTTATAGGAATTTTAACTATAATATATGCTAGTCTTAGCACTCTTAGAACCATAGATATCAAAGAACTTATAGCTTACTCTTCTGTATCTCATGCTGCTGTATATCTTTCAGGTGTTTTTAGTAATGTATTACAAGGTATACAAGGAGGTATTTTATTAGGATTAGCTCACGGATTTGTGTCTTCAGGTTTATTTATTTCTGCTGGAGGTATTTTATATGATAGATCTGGTACTAGATTAATTACTTATTATAGAGGTATAGCTCAAAGTATGCCTATATTTTCTATTTTCTTTTTTATTTTATCTTTAGGTAATTGTGGAGCACCACTTACTTTAAATTTTGTTGGAGAATTTATGTCTTTATATGGTGTTTTTGAAAGATTACCTATAGCTGGTATATTAGCTTCATCATCTATTGTATTTTCTGCAGCTTATACTATATTTATGTTTAATAGAATAGCTTTTGCTGGATCAACTTCTAAAAGATTTTGATCTCAATATATACCTGATTTAAATAAAAGAGAATTCTTTATGCTTACTGTTTTAGTTTTATTTACAGTATTATTAGGTATATATCCTTCTATTATATTAGATGGTCTTCATTATTACACTTCTCAATTATTATATAATATAGACTTAAATTAAATATATAATCTAAAATATTTTTGTTTTATAGACTATATTTTTATAAATATAGGCTTATTTTTATATAGTTTAGAGGATTGGCTGAGTGGTTTATAGCGGTAAGCTTGAAACTTATTTAATTTTTTCCAATTACATCAGTTCGAATCTGATATCCTCTGTGATTTTTAAGCTAACATAATATAATTTAACCCCTTTTTTTAATTGATATTTATTAATTTTAATAGCATAAAAATCATAAAGATAAGTCTTTAATTAAATATAACAAATAAAGGTATTATGAAATACATATTTCATTTTTAATTAATCAAAGATAGAAAAAATATATTTTAATTTTTAGTTATAAATCTCATAAAAAAAAATCTTTGCGAACAAAAATTAAGTAATAACTAACTAATTAAAAAAAATGTTTTTTTGGTATTAACTTTTCTTATTCTTCTACTATTTTCGAATGGCTTAACTAATAGACCTGATACTTCTATTTTATATAGCCGAATTGGTATACTTATAGTATTTTATAGTATGCTATCTTCGTACATTACTTTTTATATGACATATTTAGAAAAAGGAATAGGTTTATACGGAGGTTTATTTAATATAACAGCTATAACACATACATTTCAAATATTTATCTTAATAATTTGTAGTATTATATTATTACTTACAAGTTTTTATCCAAGAAAAAAAATTATAGGAAATTCTACATCTATGGTAGATACTTTATTCAAAAAAGTAAAACAATATGTAAATATAATAAATAAAGTATCAGAACAATTTACAATAATAGAATATGCATTAATAATAATATTTGTAATAAGTGGTGCTACATTATTATTATCAAGTGGAGATTTAGGATCTTTATATTTATGTATAGAGCTACAAAGTTTTAGTTTATATATAATCTCATCACTACATAGAAACTCTGAATCATCTACGGGTTCTGCTTTAACTTATTTTTTATTAGGTGGATTATCATCCTGTTTTATTTTATTAGGTATAGGATTAATCTATGCAAACTCAGGTTTAACTAGTTTAGATGGTATTTATTTAATTATATCAGATTCAGAAAGATATGTAGATTATTCAACATGATATATGCATAGTTATATCTTTTACAGTTTATTATTAATTTCTGTAGGTCTATTATTTAAAATAGCAGCTGCACCATTTCATTGATGATCTCCTGATGTGTATGATGGAGTACCAACTATAGTAACTACTTTTATAGCAATACTTGGAAAAATTGCTATCTTAGTTTTATTATTAGAATTAGTACAATATACTAGTAGTTTATTACATTCAACTGTACAATTTTATTCATGAACAACGAGTTTATCTATAAGTTGTTTTTTTTCATTATTAATAGGAACAGTTTTAGGTTTAACACAAACTAGAATAAAAAGATTATTGGCTTATAGTACTATATCTCATGTAGGATTTATTTTATTAGCTTTAATAGTACATAGTATAGATTCATATCAAGCTTATATTTTTTATATTATACAATATATTCTTACAAATTTAAATGCATTTTTTATATTAATAGCCATTGGGTTTAGTTTGTATTTATATTATACAAATAATTCAGAGTATAATAATTTACCAGAAAAAAACAATAGTCCTATTCAATTAATTAGTCAGTTAAAAGGATATTTCTCTATTAATCCTATATTAGCCTTATTTTTAGTTTTAACTATGTTTTCTTTTGTAGGTTTACCTCCTTTAATTGGTTTTTTTGGAAAGCAAATGGTTTTAACAACAGCATTAGATAATAATAAAACTATATTAGTTTTAATAGGTGTATTGACAAGTGTAATAGGTGCAGTGTATTATTTAACAGTTATAAAAACAATATATTTTGATAAATCTGAGTATGAAAAAACATATATGTATCTAGAAGTTTCATTATCTAATATATATTCTATAACATTAAGTATTTTAAATTTAGCTATAATTAGTTTTATTTTTATACCAGATGAAATAATAAATTTATGTAATTTATTAGCTTTAATTTCTTATTCTGCTATATAGTAAGAAAAAAATATAGTTGACTAATAGATAAGACATAAATTTATCAATATGTTCAAATCGTTTTAATATAATTCAAAAATTTTTCCCATTTTGTAAAGTCATATAAATATGAATTCTTAAAAGAAGAGCAAACAACAAAAAAAGTTTATTAAATTTAAGGCGGTGAAATTTAAAAATTTAATTAAACAAAAAATTTGACAAAAAAGCATAAAAACTTTTTTTAAATACTTTTGCACCTAGTAAACAATTAAA
>Ga0081455_10007198_pt1 | contig 11758 bp, 10 predicted proteins | sample TabmetS3T2R1_FD_70207 | JGI IMG/M metagenome (GOLD analysis project Ga0081455, IMG submission 70207) | Tabebuia heterophylla rhizosphere microbial communities from the University of Puerto Rico - S3T2R1 | ecosystem: Host-associated > Plants > Roots > Rhizosphere ...
GAGAACGCTGAGCCGGTGGGCGTCTCAGCCGGGCTTGGCCTCCCGCTCGACCAGGCGGCGCAGCGGAGAGTGCAGCTGCTTGGGTAGCTCGAGCAGTGTGAGGAAGTTGTCGAGCCGGCCGGGGTCGAGGTGCTGGTGGGTGGTTGTGTTGCGGGTCTTCCGCGGTGCCCGGAACAGCTGCCCTGTCTCGTCACCCAGGAAGTCGCGTGCCACGGCACGGTTGGTCTCTTCCCACTGCTCCATGAACGCGTCGAGCACGCTCGCGGGCAGCGTCAGGGTCGGGCCCTTGGAGAGCTCGGTCAGTCGCTTGACCAGCGCCCGGTTGTTGATCAGTCCCGCCGTGGCCCCCTCGTGCTCGATCCGGTAGAGGTTCAACAGCCGCAGGAACTCGACGCTCTCGGCGTCGAGGCTCTCGTTGACGTTGGGGACCTGCTCGAGGTCCTCGGCGCGAGCATCGATCCCCACCGCGTCGAGGAAGTCCTGTAGGAGCGATCCATCCACGAAGCGCTCGCGTTCGAAGGGCCGGACGACGAACTCGGTCGGCTCCATCAGCCGCTGCCAGGTACGGAGCCGGGCGTGGTAGTCGTAGAGGCCCGACATGTCCTCCTGGGCCCAGTCTCGCAGCCGCGCGACCCATCCGATCTTCACCCTTTGCTGGTAGCGGCTCACCATATGGTCGTCCTGGCGTCGGAGGTACGCGACCAGGCGCAGGCTCTCGGCGATCGGGGACGTGAACCGGGACAGCCGTAGCAAAGTCTGCTCCGAGGACCCGAAGAGGATCTCGTCGGATAGGAGGACACGGGAGAGTCCGGAGTCCTCGATCTCCGAGAGCAACCGCCGCCGGAACGCCCTCCGGAAACTCGCGGGGTCGGACTGCTCCTCCTGGTCCCATTCAGGAGAGTTCTCGAGCTCGGTCTCCGACTTGACGAACAGGCCCAGCCGGGTGTGCCGCGCAGCTCCCGGTGACCGGGGGTAGAGGACGCCCAGCTCACCCAACCGCTCGCGATTGTCACGAAGGAAGAACTGGATCGAGGAGCTCCCCGCCTTGCCGGTGCCGATGTGCAGGACCAGGTCGAGCGGCTCGGTGAGTGATGCTGCCGCAGAAGGCACCGCGTTGCTCTTGTGATGCGTGGACAAGGATTCAGGACTGTTCGGGCGCGCGGACATCTTCTCACGTCGCGGACGGATATCCGCGTGGCGCGCGCCGCGTCCCGGTTATCGCGGGCGCGTTCCAGTGCGCCGAAGGTGGGAGAGCAGCCCTCGTCCGGCACAGGCGGTGGCCGAACTATCGCGATGCAGGTTCCAAGGAAGCGATCCGCTTCCACAGCGGCGCGAGCTCGTCGCGCGACGGGTCGCCCTCGCGCAGCTCGATGAGGCTCTCCCAGACATCGAGCTCCAGAAGCGCCTCCGGGTCGACCGCTGAGCGCCGCTCCAGCCACTCCTGATCCACAACTTGCGGGTCCGGAGTGAGCAAGGTGGCCTCGATCTCGTCGTAATGCTCGTCGAGCACTGTGGAGTCCGGGTCGAGGCCGAACACCAGATAGGTGCCGGTCGGGTGCACGTTGACGGGGACCAGGATGAGGTCCGGTCGGTAGGTCTCCAAGACTTGATGGAGCTTGTAGACGTCTCCGGCCCACGGCCCGGTACGCCTGTCTCGTGCGGCTTCGAGTGGGTTCCGGGGCAGCATGTCGTCGAGCGCCACCACCCCGGTGCGGGCCATCCGCTTCTCCATGTTCATGAAGTCGCGCAGCGCGAACTCGGCGAGGTGCATGCCATCGATGTAGGCGAAGTCAACGGATACACCGTCGAAGTGAGCGAACGCATCCGGACGCGCAAAAAAGTCGTCGCTCGTCTCGCGGAACAGGCGGACGTCGCAGTTGAGCTCGGTGGTGATCGCAAACGCTGGGTCGACACCGATCGACTTCGTCCGGGACCGGGCGAGGCTGCCCCCCCTGGAAACGCCGATCTCGGTGTAGGTTCGCGGTCGAAACACCCGGTGCAGACCGGCAAACATGGCGCGGGCATTCATGGCCGGCGTCGGAAAGTCGGCGAACGGGTCAGGCTCGCGCCAGGCCTTGCGGGCACCCCCCACAGTCTGTTCAGGCACGGCAGTCTCCTTCTAGTCCTGCGTGAGCGTGGCGGACAGCGAGTCGTCGGCCCCCCGTGGCGCGCCGGGGCCGGCGAAGCCGTTCGAAGCAGGGGCCCGCGATTCGAGCAGCGGCGCCAGCTCGGCCCAGACCCGCTCCCAGGACAAGGTGAAGTTCGCCTGCCTGGATCGGCGGTCACCGATCCGCGAGAGGCGAACGTCCGCGGCGTCGGTGTCCTGCCCGACCACGATTCGTAGTTCGCGCGAGGCGTTGCGTGCGCTCCGCCCCGGCAGGGGGTCCCGGCCGCCCCGCACCCGTTGCTCCGACACGTAGACGATGCCGGGGATGTCCGTGAACCACTCGATCTTGTGATGGGCTGTCCCGGCGGGGCAGAGATAGCAGGTTGCGCTGCGAAGGACGGCGATGCTGCGGAGCAGATCGAGCCCCATCAGATCCAGCACCCGTCCGGGCTCTGCGACCCGGGAGCGCACGGTGTCGATGAGCTCGCGCAACTCCACCTGCTGACCCGTCCACTTCTTCGTGGCGTAGTCGACTCCCGAGGGCACCGAGAATCCGTCCAGCATGACGCAGGCATCCGGGCGGTGTTTCAGCAGTCTCTCGATCAGAAGCGGCAACTGCTCGGCGGCGTCGACCCAGGACTTGTCCCAGACACGCAGGGCGACGTAGAGCCGGATCGGGCAGGCCCGCATCTGCTCCAGCAGCTCCGCGACCACAGGGTCGTCTCGTAGCGCGTCGGCCCGGGACGCGACGCGCTCGATGACGCTCGGCCAGAGCAGGCTCGAGCCGAGCGGGACCAGCAGCTGGTCAGGGTCATCGATGTGACGCTCGAGCGTGCCCGCTTGAGCGCGCTGCGTGATCTCCGCCGATCCGATCTCGGGGTAGAGCTCGAGGAGGGGCCCGAAGAACTCGGAGCCGAGGGAGAGCACATTCTGGGCCGACGAGAGGGTGCCCAACTCCGCTTCGCGGGCGAGTCCGCCGTAGTAGTTCCGCAGCACATGGGCGAAGTTCTCCGCCCCGCCCACCCGGATGGTCAGCTCTGCTCGGGATCGCCGCGCAGGACGTGAAGGGCGTGCCCGGTTCCGGTCAGCGTGAGCGAGCAGCGCCCTGGCCAGCAGAGCCTTGACGGACGGCCAGCGGGGACGGATGGGGAGACCGCCGGCGGAGAGGTCGAGAAGTAGGTCTTCATCGGGGAGATAGACCGAACGAAGGCGGCCGGCAGGGCCACGGGCGAGGAGGTAGAAGTCGGTGCCCGGGGCGGCCTCGGCGCGGAACCGATAGGCAACGATGTCGGCGTTGACCAGGTATCCGAGATAGCTGGCCCGCTCGCCGCTCCGCGGGTCGTTGACGGCAAGTCCACGGTGACACATGGCGAAGCTCTGGTACGCGGTCATCAGCTCACTTCTGAGGGCTTGCTTGCGGTTCGGCCGCGCGACGAGCCGATCGATCTGCTCGCGAACGCGCGGATCGAGCTGCAAGGCAGGCGAATCGAGCAATGACTGCAGACCGTGCCGCCCGTCGCCGCCCCAGGGGACGTACTCGGTGCGATCGCACAGCATCACGGAGAGATCGAGGTCGGCCCGGGACGCGCTCAGAAGCGCCTCGCTCTCGTCATCGCTGACCCGCTCCCCCCGAAGGACGCTCGTCGCCACTGCGGCGAGATCGGTCAGCGCAGGAAACTCCCCGCGCTCGATCGCGGCGCGCAGGCGCTCGGGCCCTTCCAGCCGCACCAACGCGCGTGCGATCTCGGTCGGGAGCTCACTGCTCGACCGTACGTGCTCCCAGAGCCGCTCAGCGATCGCGTCCTTCGGATGCTCGACGAGCAGGCGGCGCACGTAGGCCGCCACTTCCTGTCCCTCGGGGACTCCCGAGAGGTCGCTCATCGGTGTGTCTCCTCGTTTTGACATCCAGGACGTCACCGGATGGGTGGTCGCGATGCTACCGACGCGACGGGTTTCAGCGAGCCGTCTTCCATCCAGGCGGTTTGCTAGCATCGATCGCTGCGCGCGCGAGCGTGCATTTGGCTGTCAGCAAAGCATCGGAGGTTTGCGTGCGTGTCTTGATCCTGGGCGGGGATGGGTTCTGCGGGTGGCCGACGTCTCTGCATCTCTCGCAGTGCGGCCACGACGTGACCATCGTTGACAACTTCGCCCGGCGAAACGCCGACATCGAGCTGGAGGCGTCTTCGCTCACCCCGATCGAGACGCTCGGCACTCGGCTCTCGACGTGGCGCGAGCTCACAGGCCGCGAGATCGGGTTTCATCGGCTGAACGTGGCCGAGGATTACCGCGATCTCCTCGACCTGCTCACCGATCTGCGGCCGGACGCCGTCGTTCACTTCGCGGAGCAGCGGGCTGCGCCGTACTCGATGAAGAGCTCGTGGCACAAGCGCTACACGGTCAACAACAACATCAACGCGACCCACAACCTGCTCGCCGCGATCGTCGATTCGGGGCTCGACATCCACGTCGTACACCTGGGGACGATGGGCGTGTACGGCTACGGCGCCGCGGGTGTGAAGATTCCCGAGGGCTACCTGCGGGTGAAGATCGAGAGCGACGACGGAAACTACGTCGAGCAGGAGATCCTCTTCCCGCCGAACCCCGGCAGCGTCTACCACATGACGAAGACTCAGGACCAGCTGCTCTTTGCGTACTACAACAAGAACGACGAGGTGCGCGTCACCGATCTCCACCAGGGGATCGTGTGGGGGACGCAAACGGCCGAGACTCGCCTCGACGAGCGACTTATCAACCGCTTCGACTACGACGGCGACTACGGAACGGTGCTCAACCGTTTCCTCATGCAGGCGGCCATTGGCTACCCGCTCACGGTGCACGGGACCGGCCGGCAGACGCGCGCATTCATCCACATCCAGGACAGCGTTCGCTGCATCGAGCTGGCGGTTGAGAATCCGCCCTCCCGCGGCCAGCGTGTGCAGATCTTCAACCAGATGACGGAGACGCACCGGCTGATCGACCTCGCGGAGCTCGTCTCCAGGCTCACCGGCGCCGAGATCGACTTCGTCGAGAATCCGCGCAACGAGGCGGCGGAGAACGATCTCTACGTCGAGAACCGCCAGCTCCTCGACCTGGGCCTCGTGCCGATCACACTCGAGGAGGGCCTGCTGAACGAGGTTGCGGAGATCGCGGAGAGGTATGCGGACCGCTGCGATCGCGACAAGATTCCGTGTCGGTCGTTCTGGAGGCTCCGCAGGCCGGCTCCTGCTCCCGCGGCCGACGCGACCCGGCCGCCGGTCTACAGCCCGAACGGCGACGCCGAGGACGACGTGGCTCCCGTCCGGGAGCAGGGCAAGACCGTCTCCCCCTAAGCCTCATTCCGAAACGAGCTCTCGTCACCGGCGCGTGCGGGTTCATCGGCGCGAACCTCGTTCCCCGGCTACTTGCGCGCGGCTTCGAGGTCCGCGCGCTCGACAACCTCTCCCGCGGGAGCTCGGCGAATCTCGCCGGCCTCGACGTCGAGCTCGTCGAGGGAGACATCCGCGACGGCGACACGGTGACGCGCGCGCTCGCGGACGTCCAAACGGTCGTACATCTGGCCGCATACGGGTCCGTCGTCGAGTCGGTGGAGGATCCGTTCGAGAACTTCGACGTCAACGTCCGCGGAACGCTCGTCGTCCTCCGCGCGTGCGCCGACACCGAGGTCGAGAAGCTCGTCTTCGCCTCGACGGGCGGTGCGATCATGGGGAACACTCCTCCGCCGGTCGACGAGGGCAGCCTGCCGTGGCCGATCTCGCCCTACGGAGCGAGCAAGCTCTGTGGCGAGGCGTACTGCCACGCGTTCAGCGGGTCATTCGGCCTCCAGACGGTCGCGCTCCGCTTCGCGAACGCCTACGGGCCGGTCTCCGAGCACAAGAAGGGCGCGGTCACGGCGTTCATCCAGCGAGCCCTTCACCGGGAGCCGCTCGTCATCTACGGCGACGGACGCGCCACGCGCGACTTCCTCTACGTCGACGACCTCTGCGACGGGATCTGTGGAGCAGTCGACGCGCCTCTCCAGGACGAGGTCGTCCATCTCGCTTCGGGGCAGGAGACGTCCATCAGCGAGCTCGCGCGCCTCGTGCTCGAGCTGACGGATGCAACCGGCACGCCGATTTTGTACGAGGAACGCCGCCGTGGCGAGATCGAGCGGACGTTCGCGACGGCCGAGCGCGCGGCGGACCTGCTCGGCTTCGAGGCTTCCCATTCGCTGTCAGATGGCCTGCGGAAGACGGTGGACTGGTTCGCCCGAGACGAGCGCGGAGACGCGCGGACGGCCGCCCCCAGCCGTTCGCGTTAGCTGCTCGGGTCGACGTCCGCGACGCAGAGGACGGACTGTCCGAAGGGCGGGCGGACCGCCCTTTCGATCGTCCGCGACGTGGGCACCACGATGTTGTCGTAGAGCCAGACGAGGCGGGGGTCGGGCCGACCGGCACCCCCGCGGCGGACCGCGATCCACCAGGCGAGTCCACCCAGGAAGTTGACCGGGCGCACGCTTCGGACGCGGAGGTCGGCGCGCTCGACCGCTGCGCGAATCGTCCCCGGCGTGTAGCGGCGAAAGTGCCCGACCTTGCGGTCGAAGTCGCCGTAGAGCTGCATGTACGCGGGCACCCAGAGGACGATCCGGCCGCCGGGGGTGACTACCGCCGCGAGATCGCGCAGCGCCTGGGCGTCGTCCTCGATGTGCTCGAGGACGTTCATCGCCACCACCGACTCGACCGGCCCCCCGATCTGCACCGGCCCCGGTAGAGCGACCTCGGCGACCTCGACGTCTGGACGATCGGCGTACGTCAGGCGAAGACGCTCCAGGCAGGCCTCGTCGGTGTCGCTCACAACGAGCCGGTCGAGGCCGCCGTCGGCGAGCTTCTCGGCGAAGTAGCCGATCCCCGAGCCCACTTCGAGTACCGACCGGCCGAGGAAGGGCGACACCAGGTCGTACTCCCACTGTCGGTAGTGCGGGGCGGCTGTGGCGCCGAACGCGTTCTCGCACGTCGCGCTGTCGAGCGACTGCGCGCCGGGCCCGAAGACCGGGGGATTCGTCGCGCTGGTCGCGGCGCTCTCTTCAGGAGACCCGGGCACTCGACGTTACTCCTCCTCGAGGGCGACGTCGCTTTCGCTGACGTTCAGGAACCGGGTGTAAGCCTTGACCACTGCGCCGGGCTTGCCTCGCATGGCGATTTGGCCCTCCTGCAACCACACGACCTCGTCGCATAGCTGCCGAATGCTCTTGAGCCCGTGGCTGACGAGCAGGATCGTCCCGGCGCGGTCGCAGAGCTCGCGCATCCTCTGGAACGACTTGAGCTTGAAGCGAGCGTCGCCGACCGACAGCGCCTCGTCGATCAAGAGGATGTCGGGCTCCATGTTCACGGCGACGGAAAAGGCCAGTCGGCCGTACATGCCGGACGAGTAGGTGCGCATGGGCAGGTCCATGAACTCGCCCAGCTCCGCGAACTCCGCGATCTCGTCGTACTTGGCCCGTAGCTGCTCGCGCGACAGCCCAGCCGCGAGTCCGCCGAGCACGACGTTCTCCCGTCCGCTGAGCTCCCCGTTGAAGCCGACCCCGAGCGCGAGCAGGGTGCTCACGCGCCCGTGTACCTCGACCCTGCCCTTCGTCGGGGGGAGGATGCCGGCCACGGTGCGCATGAGGGTGGACTTCCCCGCGCCGTTGACTCCGACGATGCCGAGCACGCTCCCGTGCGGGACGTCGAAGGAGACATCGCGGACGGCCTCGATCTCGCGGACCGTTCGCTCCCGGCGGCCGAGGCGGATCAGCGTTCCTTTGAGCGTCGGCTTCTTCTCGAAGGTCGTCCGGTACGTCACCGAGAGGTTCCCGACTCGGACGGCCGGCTCGTCGGAGCGGGAGCGGTGCTCGTCGACGGCGGACGCCTGTGTGTCAGAGGCGGACAGCAAATTCTCGCTCCCTCGAGATGAAGAAGAGACCGCCGACGACGAAAGCGCCGAGGGCCCAGGCGAGGCCCGCGAGGAGCGCGGCGGCGCTCGGGCTCTGCCCCTGGTTGACAACGTCGCTCAACGAGTCGAGCAACGGCGTGAGCGGGTTCGCGGCGAGGATCGGCTTGAAACGGTCGGGCACCTCGTCGACGTAGTAGAGGATCGGCGAGGCATACACCCAGATGCGGAGAAAGTACGGGAGGAAGTTGGCCAGATCGCGAAAGTACACCTGGATCGCCGCGACGAGCATCGTCGCTCCGGACGCGAAGACGAGGAACAGCGCGAAGATCGGGAGCGCCCAGAGGAGATGCGGCCCGACGGGGAGCCCGGCCGCCGCGTGCATGACGGCATAGACGGCGAGAGTCGGCAAGAACATCATGAACGCGGTCAGCACGGAGGCGAGCGGCAGAAGCGCCCGCGGGAACGCGGTGTTGAGAATCAGCCGCCCACCGCCGACGACCGAGCCCGCGCCTCGCCGGATCGAAACGCTCACGAGGCGAAAGGTGAAGAGCCCCAGCATGAGATGCGCGAGGAACTCCGCCCCGCGGCGTCCGCCCCCGATGATCTCGACCAGCGCGAAGTACACGAACGTGAGAAGCAGCGGGTTGAGAATCAGCCAGAGCTGGCCGAACACGGTGTTGAAGTGCTGCGAGCGCAGGTTCGTCCGCGCAAGCTCGAAGGCGAACTCTCGCCGCCGCCAGAGCTCTCGGATGTACGCGCCCAGGGGTGGGAGGCCGATCCGGTGGGGCTCGTGGACGCGCCGCTCGGCCGCGAACTCGCCGCGAGCGCGGCGCCGTCGGGCAGAATCCCCCGCGACGTCGTCCGGTGGCGCGACGGCCTGCGGCGGCTCGGCGCCTGAAGCGCTCTGGGTCTCCGTCATGAGCTTGTCAGGTTAGTTGGTGTCCGAGCGTCGTCGAGACATGAGGAGCCCGCGCCGCGCAGAAGAGCCGGCCGAGCGGCCTCGCCCGGGCAGGCTGTGACAGGAGAGAGATGACCGAGGCGCAGAGCGAAAGACGCAGAGCGGGATCGAGCTTCATCATCGCGACGCGCAACAGGCAGGATCACCTGCTCGACACCGTGGAGAGCCTTCTTGCGCAGACGGTGCTCCCCCGCGAGCTGTGCATCGTCGACTCGAGCGAGGAGAGACCCGCCCGTCGCGCGATCGAGCAACTCTGTGCCGGTGCTGCTGTGAACCTCGACTACGTGCATCCGGCTCCGCGAGGGCTCACCGTCCAGCGCAACGTCGGGATCGACCGGACGACGGGCGATCCGGTCTTCCTGATCGACGACGACGTGCTGCTGGCCTCCGACGTGCACGAGGAGATTCTCGCCGAGTACGAGCGCTGGGGGCCGGAGCTGGGTGGGGTGCGCGGGATGCCGCTCCGACCCGCGATCCCTCACAGGATGGTCGTCCTGTGGCGCAGGCTCTTCGGCATGGGCGGTTGGTGGCCCGAGGCGAGCGGCCGGGTGCGGCCCGGGTTCTTCGCCGAGACCGTGAACGCCTCGTCCGGGGTGCGCCAAGTCGAGTCTTTTACCGGCTGGTTCATGTCCTTCAGGAGAGAGGTCTTCGACCACGAGCGATTCGACGAGAACCTCTCGGGCTATGCATTCAAGGAGGACGCCGATTTCTCCTACCGCGTCGTCAAGCGCGGCTACCTTCTCGTCCAGACGCCGAAGGCTCGGATCGAGCACCTCAAGAGCGCGTCGCAGCGGCTCCCGCCGTTCGATCTGCAGCGGATGAACGTCGCAAACCAGTTCTACCTGCATCGCAAGAACATGCCCCAGACGCTCAAGTACCGAGCCGGCTTGTGGTGGGCGCTGGTCGGGGTGTTCCTGTTGAACCTGGGGAAGGCGCTGCAGACTCGGGACGCGGGTTACGTTTCGGGGCTGGTCGTCGGCGCCTGGGAGCAGGCGCACGGCCGAGGCCTCATCGACCCCGCGGCCGAGCACGGGCGACGAGGGGCCGACGCGGGCCGGGGCCGGGGGGCCAACTAACATGCTCCCTTGCATGGAGCTTCACGCGCCTCCCTCGCCGCCGCTCGAGCCCGCGGCGGGCTCCTTCCCGGCAGCGGCATGAGCCGAGGGCTGCGCGTCGCGATCCAGCTCGCGGTGAGCGGCGGGCTGATCGCCTACCTCGTCTGGAAGATCGATCTCGGCCAGACGATCGACTACCTGGCCGACAGCAACCCGGTGTATGTGGCCGCGGCGGCTGCCATCTACACGTTGACCCTCTTCCCGATGGCGTGGCGGTGGCAGGTCCTGCTCGAGTCGAAAGGCCTCCACGAGCCCCTGGGCTGGCTCTCGAAGTTGTACTTCATCGGCTATGCGGCGAGCCAGGTTCTCCCGACCGGCATCGGAGGGGACGCCGTCCGGATCGTCGAGCACGCGAGGAAGCGTCCGACCGCGAAGGGCGAAGCTGCCGGCGCCGTCCTCATGGAGCGCATCGTCGGCTCTGCGGGGATCCTGCTCGTCGTCGCCGTCGGCCTGGTGTTTGCGGTCGGGCGGTACGACAACATCGGCCCCTTCGCCTGGGTCGAGGTGGCGTCTGTCACCGTCCTCGTCGCCTTTGGCCTGCTGCTCTTCTCGAAGCGGGCCAACGCCGTCTTGCAGAAGCGGATTCCGCGGCGGAGCGTGAAACGGCTCCAGCGCGGCCTGAACGCAGTGTGGACGGCCCTCCACGGCTACCGGTCCGAGACCCGCGCGCTCGGGGTTGCCCTCGCGGTGACGATCGTCGTCCAGTTCGTCAGGATCCTGGCGATCTGGCTCTGCGGCGAGGCGGTCGGCGTGGACGTGTCGCCGCTCGTCTACGTCATTCTCGGCCCGCTCCTCTTCCTCGTCACGATGATCCCGATCACGGTCAACGGCCTCGGGGTCCGGGAGTCGTTCTTCGTCTTCTTCCTCGGCCGCTTCGACGTGCCTCCGGACGCGGCCTTCGCGGCCGGCTTCCTGTTCTTCGCGGTCACCATCGCGGCCGCGCTTCCCGGCGGCCTCATCCTGGCCTGGCGGAGCATCCGGGGCGGGCTCGCGGGGGCGGGCCGCGACGACGGGGCTCGCGCCGAGACGGGCTGAGCCAACCCGCTGAGCACGGCTGGCCGACCGGCCCGCGCCGGTACCATGGCGCCCGGCGATGGTGCTCGAAATCCTCTTCTGGAGCAGCCTCGCCGCGCTCGTCTGGGCTCATGCCGGCTATCCGCTCGCGGCCGCCGCGCTGGCCGCCGTCCGCACGCGGGAGGTGAGGAAGGCGGACATCTCGCCGAGCGTGGCGCTCATCGTTGCCGCGCACAACGAGGAGGGCGCGCTCGGGCGGCTCCTCGAAAGCCTGCTCGCGCTCGAGTACCCGCGAGAGCGGCTCGAGATCGTGGTCGCATCGGATGCGTCGACGGACGGCACGGACGCGCTCGTCGAGCAGGTCTCGGCCCGCGACCGCCGCGTTCGCCTCATCCGGTGTCCGAGGGAGGGAAAGGTGGCGGCCCAGGACTCTGCGGTCGCCTCCGTCGAGGCGGAGGTCGTCGCGTTCTCGGACGCCAACGCGGTGTGGGCCCCGAACGCGCTCAGCATGCTCGTGCGGAGCTTCGCCGACCCGGCGGTTGCCTACGTGTGCGGGCGACTGGTGCTCGAGGAGCCCGACGGGAACAACCGCGAGGGGGTGTACTGGCGGTACGAGCTCTGGCTGCGCGGCAACGAGTCGGCGCTGGGATCGATCAC
>Ga0081455_10007200_pt1 | contig 11757 bp, 12 predicted proteins | sample TabmetS3T2R1_FD_70207 | JGI IMG/M metagenome (GOLD analysis project Ga0081455, IMG submission 70207) | Tabebuia heterophylla rhizosphere microbial communities from the University of Puerto Rico - S3T2R1 | ecosystem: Host-associated > Plants > Roots > Rhizosphere ...
CGTCGGCGAGGCGGCCGCCGCCCCCGCCGACTCGGAGGCGCTCGAGGCGCCGCGCGAGGAGGTCGACGACGTCAGCGACGCGCTCGGGCGGCGGCTGAAGATCCTCGTCGGCAAGCCGGGCCTCGACGGCCACTCCAACGGCGCCGAGCAGATCGCCGTGCGCGCCCGCGACATCGGCATGGACGTGGTCTACGAGGGCATCCGCCTGACGCCGTCGCAGATCGCGGCCAGCGCGCTGCAGGAGGGCGTCCACGTCGTCGGCCTGTCGATCCTGTCGGGGTCGCACCGCGAGCTCATCCCCGCGGTCATGGAGGCGCTGCGCGAGCGCGGCGTCGACGTGCCGGTCGTTGTCGGCGGGATCATCCCCGACGCCGACGTCGAGCCGCTGCGCGCGGCGGGCGTCGCCGCCGTCTACACGCCCAAGGACTTCGACCTCACGCGGATCATGCGCGACGTCGTCGCGCTGGTGGCCGAGCGCCAGCGGGCCGGCGCGTCGGCGTGACGGCGGGTGCCGAGCTCGGGGTGCGGCTGCGCGACGGCGACCTGACGGCCGCGCCCGCCGTCCTGAACCTCGTCGAGCGCCGCGACGCGCACGACGAGGTCGCCGCGCTTCTGCGCGAGGTCTCGCCCGCTGCGATCGGCGCGGAGGCGCGCGCACACGTCATCGGGATCACCGGCCCGCCCGGGGCGGGCAAGTCGACGCTGCTGGGCGAGCTCGTGCGCGCATGGCGCGCCGATCTGCGCAGCGTGGCCGTGCTCGCGGTCGACCCGTCGTCGAAGCGCTCGGGCGGCGCGCTGCTCGGCGACCGCGCCCGGATCCCATTTGACCCGGCCGACGCCGCGGTCTTCGTGCGGTCGACGGCGGCGGCGGGGCGCCTGGGCGGGCTCGCGCCCGCGACGCGCGCCGCGGCGCACGCGCTGGCCGCCGCGTTCGACGTCGTCGTCGTGGAGACGGTCGGCGTCGGGCAGAGCGAGACCGAGGTTGCCGAGGTTGCCGACAGCGTGGCGGTCATCGTCCAGCCGGGCTCCGGCGACGTGCTGCAATTCCTGAAGGCGGGGATCATGGAGATCCCGGATGTGCTCGTGGTGACGAAAGCGGACCTCGGCGACGTGGCGACGCGCGCGCGGCGCGACCTTCATGCTGCGCTGCGCGCCCTCGGCGACGCGGATGTCGAGGTCGTGGCGGTGTCCTCGGTGCCGCCGGTCAGCGGCATCGAAGACCTCGTCGCGGCGCTCGACGCCCACCGCGGGCGCCTCGACCTCGCCGAGCGCCGGCTCGCCTCGCGCCGGGCGAGCGCGCTGGCCGACTTCGCCGCCGAGCACGGCGAGCGCGGCCTGCGCGCCCTGGGCGGCCGCCGCGCAGCGCAGCGCGCGCTGGCGGAGGCCGACCCGGGCGCGGACGTGCCGGCGCTCGTGGCGCGGCTCGAGGGGCTGGCGGGATGACGAAGAGCCTGCTCATCATCATCGGCGCGTTCATCGCGGGTACCGCGATCGCCGCGCTGCTCGGCGCCAAGAACCTCGGGACGGCGATGACGTTCGGTCAGATCGCCTTCGCCGCGGCGCTCGTGTTCGTGCTGCTCAAGCGCTGACGACGGGACGCCGGACGACCACGTCGCCGACCGTCGTGCGGGCGCGCACCTCGACGCTTTCGGCCGAGGGCGCGGGCGCCTCGGCCGCTTCGAGCGCGTTGAGGACCTTGCCGGCGGTCGAGCGCAGGTCCAGCCATGCGGCGGTCCCCTCGGGGATGCCGACCTCGAGGTCGCCGAGGTGGGTCTCGAGCACGACCGAGCCGCGCGTGACCTCGCCCAGGCGGACGTCGCCATTGGTCGATTTCGCGCCGACGGTCGCCCGCGCCCGGTCGACGGCGATGTTGCCGTTGGCCGCGTTGACGCGCAGGTCGCCGCCGGCGTCGCCGACCCAGGTGTCGCCGTTGGAGTTCTTGAGCACGGCGGTGGTCGCGAGCTCGCGCACGCGGACGTCGCCGGCCCCGGCGCGGATGTCGGCGTGGCCGGCCACGCGATCGACGGTCACGTCGCCCGTACCGCTCTTGAGCGTCAGGGTCTGCACCCGGTCGAGCTGAATGCGGCCGAGGCCGGTCTTGATCCGGGTCTCGCCGAGCGGGCCGTCGGAGTCGAAGTCGGCGAGGCCGCCGGTGGCCTGCACGCTCGACCCGGCCGGGAGCTCGATGGTCACGGTGATCGATCCGCCGGTGTTGCCAGGCAGCCAGTGGCGCAGCTTGGGCTGCTTGACGAGCAGACGCCCGTTGGCGTATTCGACGCGCGTCTGCTCGGCCGCCGTGCGGTCCTCGTCGCTGGAAGCGTCGCTCGGCTCGACGTCGACGACGGTGTCGGCGCGCTCGGCGGCGCTGATCCGCACGTCGCCGGCGACGACCTCGATGGTTGCGGTGATCGGTTCGGGGGAGTCGAAGGTAGGCATGGGGTTCTCCTGGCGCTCAGCGCGCCCATCCGGTGTAGGTCTGGCCGACCCGCCCGCCACGCTGGCGCGGACGGTCGCGGTCGGGGTTGGCAACGGCTGCTGCGACGACGCGCACCAGCCAGGAGTTGACCGACAGCCGCTCGCGGCTCGCCGCCTGCTCGACGCCGGCCTTGAGCTGCTCGGGCAGGCGCAGGTTGATCCGCGCCGTGGCCGCCTCGTCGGCCTGCGGCGGCACGTCGGGCGCCGGCTCGGCCGTCTCGTCCGACGGCGCGGGGCTGACGACGAACTCAGGCTCGCCGCCGCGCAGGCGCAGCTCGACCGAGCCGGGTGCCAGCTCGCGCGTGACCTCGTCGGCGGCGGCCGACAGCGCGTCGAGCAACGTCAGCCGAACCGCCGACTCGAGCGGCGCCGTGAGACGTGCGGCCAGCGCACGAGCGTCGTCGCCGCCGGCGTCGGCCGCCACAGCGAGCTCGCCGCGGAGCTTCTCGACATAGGGGGTCAAATCCATGGTGCCATTCTGACATCATTTTGGCATCATGTCAACATCATCATGGCGCCGGAGGTGCCTGGGTAGGCTTGAGGGGATGGCGCTCGAGCCGCTCGTCGACGGACACGGCCGCCGGATCGCCGATTTGCGCGTTTCGGTGACCGATCGGTGCAACTTCCGCTGCCAGTACTGCATGCCGGCCGAGGGCCTGCCCTGGCTCGAGCGCGACGACGTCCTGCACTTCGAGGAGATCGAGCGGATCGTGCGGCTGCTCGCGGCGATGGGGGTCGGCGACGTCCGGCTGACGGGCGGCGAGCCTTTGGTGCGCCGCGAGTTCCCGCGGCTCGTCGCGATGCTCGCGCCGCTCGCCGACGACCTGAGCGTGACGACGAACGGCTACCTGCTCGAGCGCGACGCCGAGGCGCTCGTGCGCGCGGGGGTCAACCGCTTCAACGTCTCGATCGACTCACTCCAGCGCGACCGCTTCTTCGAGATGACCCGCCGCGACGCGCTGCCCCGCGTGCTGCGCGGCCTCGAGGTGCTCGCCAGCTTCCCCGAGGCGCACCCGATCAAGGTCAACGCGGTCGCCATGCGCGGGTTCACCGAGGACGAGGTCCTGCCGTTCGCCCGCTTCGCGCGCGAGCACCCGTACGAGGTGCGCTTCATCGAGTTCATGCCGCTCGACGCCGACCACGCGTGGACGCCCGACAGCGTCCTCAGCGGCGCCGAGGTGCGCGCGCTGATCGAGGAGCACTTCCCGCTCGAATCGACGCCGCGCGAGCCGCACGCGACCGCGCGCGTCTACCGCTTCGCCGACGGCCGCGGCTCGATCGGCTTCATCAACCCGGTGTCCGAGCCGTTCTGCGGCGACTGCAACCGCATCCGCCTGACCGCCGACGGCAAGCTGCGCACGTGCCTGTTCTCGCTCAACGAGACCGACCTGCGCGGGCCGATGCGCACCGGCGCGACCGACGCGGACCTCGAGCACATCGTGCGCGAGGCCGTCTGGCGCAAGGAGCTCAAGCACCACGTCAACGAGCCGGGCTTCATCCAGCCCGCTCGCTCGATGAGCGCCATCGGCGGCTGAGTGCCGCACCTCACAGAAGCGGTTCGCGGTTGCGGCGTCATTGACTGCATGCGACTCATCGAACTCACAGCTCTCATCGACCAAGGCTCCGTGCTGACCGGCCCCGTCCGCCCGCGTACGACCGCCGACCAGGCCCGCATCCGCAGCGCGGTGCGCGCCGGCCGCCGCCTCAACGGCCTGCACTAGCCGACTGATTCATCCATCGCGAAACGGCGCGTCGCGCTCGGCGACGGCGGCGCGCAGATCCTCCAGCGCTCGGCGCGTGAACGCCTCGCCCTCCGCGGTGTGGCGTGCCGCACCGTCGAGCAGCGTCCCGATCAGCTGGGTCGTCTGCAGGCCCAGCTGCTCGAACGCCTGGTTGACCAGGAGCTTCATCATGTGCGCCTGGTTGTGGGGCAGCAGCGCGACGCGCTTCGCCAGCGCCATGCCCGCCTCATCCAGGTCCGCCGCCGGGACAGCCTCCGACGCCAGACCCCATTCGACCGCGCGACGGCCGTCGATCGTGTCGCCGGTGAGCAGCAGCCGCTTGGACCGCTCGAGCCCGAGCCGGTACATCCACATCGCGGTCGTGGGCGAGCCCCACAGGCGCGCGGGCGGATAGCCGATCCGGCAGTCCTCGGCGCAGACGATCAGGTCCGAGCACAGCGCGAAGTCGGTGCCGCCCGCGACGCAGTGGCCGTGCACCTGCGCGACGACCGGCTTCGGCGATCGCCACAGCGACATGAAGGTGTCGACGAAGCCGCGCAGCGTCTCGTAGTCGGCGATCGGGTCCCAGGGCCCGGCCGCGTCGATATCGCGCATGAGCGCGGCGGCCCATTCGATGTCGTACCCGGCGCAGAACGCGCGGCCGGCGCCGCGCAGCCGCACGACGCGCACGTCGGCGGCGTCCTGGGCGCGCGCGAGGGCGGCGCGGAAGTCGGCGGCGAGCTCCGGCGTGATCGCGTTCAGGCGCGCGGGCCGGTTGAGCGTCAGCGTGGCAACCCTCTCTGCCACCTCGTACAGGACCGTGTCGCCCATGCGCCGGAGCCTATGCTGTGCGCAATGGAACCGTCCGTCGAGACCAAGGCATGGCTGCGGTGCTACCGCTGCTGGTCGACCGACCTCGAGGTGCAGGTCCACTACGAGGGCATCCACAAGATCGACCCGGAGACGGGCGAGCGCGGCGAGGTCGTCGACGAGCTGCAGGAAGCCGTCGTGCAGTGCCTCGACTGCATGCACGACCAGCCGCACCTCGGCTTCCGCGACGGCCGCGTCGAGCCGATCGAGGACCGCTGGGAGCGCATGATCGCCGGCACCCCGTGGGTGGCGTCGTGCACGGTGACGGTCGACGCCGAGGAGGTCGAGACCTGCTCGGGCCCAGAGGCCGGCGACTCGCTGAGCTACGCGGCGTTCGGCGACCACGGCACGCGCGAGTTCTTCACGCACGTGCGCTTCCACAAGCACGACGACGAGAACACCATCACCGTCCACCTCCTCGTCGAGCTCTACGCACGCTCGCAGGAGGAGGCGACAGAGGTGCTCGAGCAGGCGGCGCGCGGCCGCCTCGCGCTCACGTCGCTGGCCGAGGAGTCGCGTCCGCCGGCGGCCACCGGCGAGGACCCGCACTGACCGCGCGCTTCAGTCCGCGAGCGCGCGCAGCTGCCTGACGGCGAGCGTCAGGCCGGCGAGGTCCGCCGCGTCCTCGACCGCGAGCGTGCGGGCGAAAGCCTCCAGGCGCCGCAGCGCGTCGGCGCGAGCCTCGACGAAGCGCTCGATCGCGTCCTTCACCGGCACACCCGGCGCCTCGCCCAGCGCGCGCTGCACGAGCTCGCGCCGCACGCGCCACAGGTCGTCGCGCAGCGCCTGCAGCGCCCAGCGGTGCATCCGCGTGCTGACCCGCAGCCCGTCGAGCTGCGCCTGGATCCACCCGATCTGGACGCGGTCCTCCATCAGCCAGAACGCGAGGGCGACGTCCTCGACCGGGCGCTCGACCGCCTGCGCCGCGGCGACGATGTCGGGGGCGTAGAACAGCACCGGCAGGTAGGCGTACGCTCGCGCGACCTGCTCCGGGACCCCGCGCTTGACCATCTCCCGGGTCTCGCGCTCGCGCGCCGTGCGCCGCTCGTTGTCAGGCAGATCGGCGAGGACCGCAAGGACGCGCTCGAACCCCTCGCGCCCCGCCGCGGTCGCGCCGGCGAGATCGGCGCCGTGCGCGTTCTCGAGATACCAGCGGGCGGTGGCCTCGACGAGGGCGTCGACGCCTTCCATGAGCTGCCACTGCGCTTGGCGCTCGACCGTGCGGTCGAGGCGCTCGATGTTCGTCCAGCGCTCGCCCGCGCCGGTGACGTCGCGGGCGATCCGGTAAGCGCGCACGACATCGGCCGAGTCGGCGCCCTGCTCGGCGACCAGGCGCGAGACGAACGTCGGCCCGAGCGCGTTGACGACGTCGTTGGCGATGACCGTCGCGACGAGCTCGCGGCGCAGCGGGTGCTCGGCCAGGAGGTGCCCGAAGCGCTCCGCGATCGCCGGCGGGAAGTAGCCGCGCAGGTCGTGGTCGAGGTACGGGTCGTCGGGCAGCGTCGAGCGCAGCAGCGCGCCGGTGAGGCTGCGCTTGGCGTAGGCGAGCAGCACCGCGAGCTCGGGGCGCTCCAGGCCGCGCCCGGAGCGCCGGCGATCGGCCATCTCCTCCGACGAGGGCAGGAACTCGACGTTGCGGTGCAGCAGCCCTTCGCCTTCCAGGCCGACCATGAGGTCCTCGTAGGCGAACATCCGCGACGCCGAGCCGCGCACCTCCTGGGCCAGGATCTGCGCCTGCAGGAACGAGTCGTAGAGGACGTGGCCGGCGACATCGTCGGTGACCTGTGCGAGCAGCTCGTTGCGCTCTGCCTCCTCCAGCTCGCCGCGACGTACGGCGAGGTCGAGCAGGATCTTGAGGTTGACCTCGTGGTCGGAGGAGTCGACGCCGGATGAGTTGTCGATGAAGTCCGCGTTGATGCGCCCGCCCTCGCGCGAGAACTCGATCCGCGCGCGCTGGGTGAAGCCGAGGTTGCCGCCCTCGGCGACCACTCGGCAGCGCAGATCGTCGGCGTTGACGCGAATCGAGTCGCTCGAACGGTCGAGCGCCTCGGCGTCCGTCTCCGTCGAGGCCTTGACGACCGTGCCGATCCCGCCGTTCCAGAGCACGTCGACGGGCGCGCGCAGGATCGCCTGGATGACCTCGTTGGGCGTCAGGACCTCGTCGTCGATGCCGAGCGCCTCGCGGACCTGCGGCGACAGCTCGATGCGCTTGGCGCTGCGCGGCCATACGCCTCCGCCGTCGGAGATCGCGGCGCGGTCGTAGTCGTCCCACGACGAACCGGCGAGCTCGAACAGCCGCTGGCGCTCGGCGAACCCGCGCGCCGCGTCGGGGTCGGGGTCGATGAAGACGTGGCGGTGGTCGTAGGCAGCGACGAGGCGGATCTTGTCGCTCAGCAGCATCCCGTTGCCGAAGACGTCGCCCGACATGTCGCCGATGCCGATGGCGGTGAACTCGTCGACGGCCGGGTCGAGGTCGAGCTCGCGGAAGTGGCGCTTGAGCGACTCCCACGCGCCGCGCGCGGTGATGCCCAGCGCTTTGTGGTCGTAGCCGGTCGAGCCGCCCGAGGCGAACGCGTCGCCGAGCCAGAAGCCGTAGCGCTCGGCGATCCGGTTGGCGGTGTCCGAGAACGTCGCCGTCCCCTTGTCGGCCGCCACCACGAAGTAGGTGTCGTCGTCATCGAGGACGCGGACGCCGTCGGGGTGGATGACCTCGCCCTCGACGAGGTTGTCGGTGAGGTCGAGCAGGCCGCTGACGAACGTCACGTAGGCGCGCTCGACCTCGGCCTTCAGCAGTGTCGGGTCATCGGGGCGCTTGCGCAGGTAGAAGCCGCCCTTCGCGCCGTCCGGCACGATGATCGCGTTCTTGGTCATCTGCGCGCGCATGAGGCCGAAGACCTCGGTGCGGTAGTCCATGCGGTCCGACCAGCGCAGGCCGCCACGCGCGATCTTGCCCCCGCGCAGGTGGATCCCCTCGACCTCGGGCGCGAAGACGTAGATCTCGAACAGCGGCGGCGGCTGCGGGATCGCCGGCACCTCTGCGGAGCGCAGCTTGAACGCGATCGACCGCCGCCCCCGGCGATAGGCGTTCGTGCGCACCGTGGCCTCGATGAGCCCGAGCTGGTTGCGCAGGATCCGGTCGTGGTCGAGCGACGGCACGGCCTCGAGGTCCTCGAGGATCGCCTCGCGCAGCCGCGCTTCGGCGGCCTCGTCGCGCGGCTGGGACGGGTCGTTGCGCAGCTCGAAGAGGTGGATGAGCTTGGCGATGACGTGGGGATTGGCCGCCAGGACGTCGTTCTGGTAGCCCTCGGTGAAGCGCGAGCCGATGCGCTGGCGGTAGCTGCGATAGGCGCGCAGCAGCGTCACGCGGCGCCAGTCGAGCCCGGCCGTGATCACGAGGCGGTTGAGCGAGTCCGACTCGGCGTCGCCGTTCCACACCGCGGCGATGCAGTCGGCGAGGCGCTGGCCGCACTCCTCGAGGTCGAGCGGCAGATCGGTCGGGCCGAGCACGCCGAAGTCCTGCAGCCACGTCTCGCCGTCGCCGCCCTGAAGGCGCGTCGGGCGCTCCTCGACGACGCGCAGCCCGAGGTGCTCGAGGATCGGCATCGCCTGGGCGAGCTCGACCTTGCCGCCCAGGCGGTACAGCCCGATCCGGGTGAGCCCGTCGGGCTCGTTGCGCACGCCCACGTGGAAGGCCTGGCCGCCGGTGAACAGCGCCTCGAAGTTGCCGATGTCGTCGGCGGCGGCGGCCGGCGTGACGGCGGCCTTGTAGGAGTCGGGCAGGCGCGCGGTCCAGCGCTTGGCGAGCATCCTGCCGCGCTCGTCGCCGTGGCGGACGACGAGCACCTCGCGCGCGCGGTCGTCCCAGGTGCGCGCGAGCTCGAGGATCTCGGTCCCGAGGTCGCGGAACGACAGCTCCGGGAGTCCGCCCTGCGAGCGGTGCACGGTGAAGTGCACGCGCACGCGCTCGTCCTCGCTGAACACTTCGTGCGCATCGACTGCGTCGGCGTCGAAGCGCGTCTGGAGCAGCGCGCGGAGCTTCTCGAGCAGCGCCGCGTCGTAGCGCCCCTTCGGCAGCGCGACGATGACCGACGCGCTGCGCCCGTCGGCGTCGCGGCGGCCCATGACGCGCCCCTGGTCGGGGCGCAGGCCGAGCAGCCCGATGACCGCGCGCCGCAGGTCCTCGGTCGGCGCGGCGAACAGCTCGTCCTTGGGGAACGAGTCGAAGAGCGCGATCGCCGCCTTGTAATCGTGCGACCCCGCCATGAGGTCCTCCGAGGCCAGCACGCGCCGCAGCTTGCGCTGCAGCACGGGGGTGTCGGAGGCCGGCTCGGCGTAGGCCTTCGACGTGAACAGCCCGATCATCCGGGCCTCGCCGACGACGTCGCCGCTGGTCGCGACCTTGCGGATGCCGATGTAGTCCATCCGCGCGCGGCGGTGCACCGGCGACAGGCTGTTCGTCTTGGACACGAGCAGCAGGTCGCCGCCCAGCGCGCGCTCGCGCAGCCGCGCATCGAGCGACTCGACCGGCACCGGCTTGGCGAACGCGGAGCGCGACTCGTCGTCGAGCAGGCCCAGACCGGAGCCGGCGACGACGCGCAGCGCGCCGTCGACGAGCTCGTACCCGCGCGAGCCCAGGAAGATGAAGTTGTCGCGCGCCAGCCATTCCAGGAAGGCGACCGCTTCATCGACCTCGTCCTCGTCGTAGCGTGCGTCCGCCTGGCGCGCCTCGTCGACGAGCTGGCCGATTCGCTCGCGCAGCTCGGGGAAGTCGCGCACGACACGGCGCACGTCGGCCAGCACGCGGCGCACGGCGTCCTCGAGATCGGCGAGCTCCTCGGGGGTCAGCCGCCGGTCGAGCTCGAAGTGCATGACCGACTCGGTGGCCGGCGCCCCGCTCGGCGGCAGGATGCGCGCGATGGCGCCGTCGTCGGCGCGCTCGGTGCCGACGATCGGGTGCAGGACGCGGACGATGCCCAGCCCGCGGGCCAGCAGCTCCGCGCTCACGGAGTCGACGAGGAACGGCAGGTCCTCCGTGTTGGTCTCGAGCACGGAGCCGGCGGGCTCGTAACCGTGCTCGGCGAGGGTCGGGTTGAACGCGCGGACGGCGATCGGCGCGCCGTTGCGCGACGCCGCGAGCTGGAATGCCCCCAGGACCTCATGGAAGAGCGCCTCGTCGTCGCGCGCGTCCTCTTCAGCCGCCAGCCGGCGCAGGTAGGCCTTGGCGAATTCGAGGACCGGCTCGGCACGATCGGGCGGCAGCCGCTCTTCGACCAGCTGCTCGATTGAACCCATGTGCAGGCATCATCGCGCTCCGGACGGACCGTTGCCATTCCCGTTGCCGTTGGGCACGAGCACGCGATCGATGAGGCCGTAGTCGGCCGCCTCGTGCGGGGTGAAGAAGCGGTCGCGCTCCATGTCGTCGTGGACGCGCTCGAGGCTCTGGCCGCTGTGCTGGGCGAAGATCTCGTCGAGGCGGGCGCGCAGCGCGAGGGTCTCCGCGGCGTGGATCGCGATGTCGGTCTGCTGGCCCTGGAAACCGCCGGAGGGCTGGTGGATGAGGATGCGGCCATTGGGGAGCGAGGTGCGCTTGCCCGGGGTGCCGCCGGTGAGCACCAGGGCCGCGGCGGACATCGCGATGCCGGCGCACGTGGTGTGCACCTCGGAGCGGATGTGCTGCATGGTGTCGTAGATCGCCAGGCCGGCGTACGCCACGCCGCCGGGCGAGTTGATGTAGAGCTGGATCGGCCTGTCGGGGTCGGCGGACTCGAGGTGCAGGAGCTGGGCGACGACGACGTTGGCGACCTCGTCGTCGATCGGCTGGCCGAGGAAGACGATGCGCTCGTCGAGCAGCCGGGAGTAGATATCGAAGGAGCGCTCTCCGCGCGGGTCCTGCTTGACGACCATCGGAACAAGGGGCATTGCTTCGGCTCCTTTCCGCAACTGGTTGGTTGCGCTTTTCAGAGCACGGTAGCATGCAACTCAATGGTTGCACGTGACATCACCCTTCCAGTGGACCCCGACGAGGCCTGGGACGCCCTGACCGACCCCGAGCTGCTCGAGGAGTGGTTCGGCGACGGCGACCGCGAGGCGGTCGTCGAGGAAGCCGAACCGGGCGAGCGGCTCGTGTTCTGGTGGTGGGAGGACGGCGAGCCCGGCTCGCGCGTCGAGTTGCGCCTCGTGGCGGTGCCGACCGGCACGCGCGTGAGCGTGCGCGAGGCGCCCGTCGGCCCGTTCGCTCTGGCCGGAGCGTGAGCGACAAGCCCGACGTCTTCGCCGCGCTCGGGGACCCGACGCGCCGCACGGTCCTGCGCGAGGTCTCGATGCGCGGCAGCGCGACGGCGACCGAGCTCGCTCTGCCGTTAGGCGTGACCCGCCAGGCGGTGGCCAAGCACCTCGCGGTGCTCGCCGACGCGGGCCTGGTGAACGCTCGCCGCGAGGGCCGCGAGACGCGCTACCGGCCCACTCCCGCGCCGATGGGCGACGCGATCTCGTGGATGGCCGAGGTCGGCGGCGCGTGGGACGAGCGGCTGGCCGCGCTCGAGCGCCAGGTGGCGCGCCGCCGGGCCCGCGGCTGACGGGCGCCGATCACCTCGCCAGGTGGGCGACCAGCTCCGCGACGAGCTCCTCCGGCGCCTCCTCGGCGATGTGGTGCCCGCAGTCGATGCCGCGGCCGCACAGGGGCGCATCGACC
>Ga0081455_10007201_pt1 | contig 11756 bp, 10 predicted proteins | sample TabmetS3T2R1_FD_70207 | JGI IMG/M metagenome (GOLD analysis project Ga0081455, IMG submission 70207) | Tabebuia heterophylla rhizosphere microbial communities from the University of Puerto Rico - S3T2R1 | ecosystem: Host-associated > Plants > Roots > Rhizosphere ...
CGGAGGCGTCGCGCAAATGGGCGAGCGCCTGCGTGCTGTCAGGCGAGTGCATCAAGGTCTGCGACTACGGCGTCAACCCGCGCTTTCTGCTCAACATGGCGCGCGTCGCGATAGCGCGCGCGAAGGACGAGCCGCGCCAGCAGCGCAAGGCCGGCGTCGAGGGCTTTCGCCTCGTCGCGCGTGACGTCGCACATCTCTCCAAGATGCAGCTTTCCGATGCGCAGCTTGCGCGCCTCGGCCAGGATCCGAGTCAGGCTCCCACAGACGGGCCGCCCGCCGAGCCGCCCGACGTCGTGTTCTACACCGGCTGCAATGTGCTCAAGACGCCGCACATCGCGCTCCTTGCCCTCGACATCATGGATGCGATTGACGTGCGCTACCACGTCATGGGCGGCCCTACCCGTTGCTGCGGCGTGGTGCAGACACGCACCGGTGATATCGAAACATCCGGCCGCTTCGGCGAGAGCACAATGGACAAGCTCGCCAAGAGCAAGAGCGGGCAGGTGCTGGCCTGGTGCCCGAGCTGCTTCGTGCAATTCACCGAGTTCACGCTGCCGACGGTCGAGCGCACGCGCGGCGCCAAGCCGTTCGAGATGACGCCGTTCGTGCTGTTCCTGCGCACGCAGCTCGAGCGGCTGCGGCCGCTGCTGCGCACGCGCGTGCCGATGCGGATCGCGCTCCATCGCCATACCGGCGCGCCCGGCGTGATGGAGGCGGCGGCCGAGATTCTCTCTGCCGTTCCGGGAATCGAGCTCGTCGATCTCGGCCAGCCCTCGCCCGGCCTGATGAGCAACTATCTGCGCGCGCTACCCGCTTACAAGCGCGAGCTGCAACTGAACGAGCTCAAGGCCGCGCGCGACGCCAACGTCGACGCGCTGGTCGCGGTCTACCATGCCGACCATCGCGAATTGTGCGCGCACGAGCGCGACTGGCCGTTCGTCGTGGTCAACATGCTGGAGATCGTCGGTGCCAGCATGGGACTGCACCACGAGGACCATTACAAGCGGCTCAAGCTCATGCAGGACGTCGATGCCATCATGGCCGACTGCGCCGACCTCGTGGCACAGCATCGCCTCGACCCGGCAACGACACGGCTGACAGTGAAGGCGATGCTCGATGACCAGCCGCTGCCGCTCGCCGGCGAGGCCGCGACGCAATCGTCGATGGCAGATTAGCAGCGGTAGGGCGCAATCGCTTTATTGCGCCGGCCTTTCAAAATCTACCTCGGATTCGGCGTAAGTCCGAAGAGGCGCAATAAAGCGATTGCGCCCTACATTGTGCGGCTAGCGATGTTCCTGGCGGCGCGGCGCGGGTTCGGCTATGGTTGGTTGATAAGCAGCAACGCACTTGGGGAGGAGCCTGCAATGACCAATCACAGCCGCCGTACTATGCTGATGGGCGCCACCGCGACGACAGCGGCGCTCGGTACCAAACTGCTCACGCCATCAAGAGCGCACGCCCAAGGCGCGGCACTCGGCAACAGCGTGAAGGCGCTCGTCTTCGATGTCTTCGGCACCGTGGTCGATTGGCGCAATGGCGTTGCGCGCGAGGCGCGCACGATCCTCAGCCCCCTGGGATACTCGCTCGACTGGCTCGCCTTCGCGGATGCCTGGCGCGCGCAGTATCAGCCCGGCATGGACGAGGTGCGCACCGGCAAGATTCCCTTCGTCAAGCTCGACATCATCCATCGGCGCATGCTTGAGCGCATTCTGCCGAAGTTCGGACTTGAGAAGGCCGACCCGAAGGTGCTCGACGAGCTCAATCTCGCCTGGCATCGCCTCGATGCCTGGCCGGATGTCGGGCCGGGCTTCACTAGGCTGCGCAAGCGCTTCATGATGGCACCTTGCTCGAACGGCAATATCGCGATCATGGTCGATATCGCGCGCCGTAACGACATCCGCTGGGATGCCATCCTCGGCTCCGAGGTCGCCGGCGACTTCAAGCCGAAGCCGCGCGTTTATCTCGCGGCCGCCGAGGCGCTCAACATCAAGCCTAACGAATGCATGATGACGGCGGCACACAGCAACGATCTCAAATCGGCGGCCGCGAACGGCCTGCGCACGGCCCATGTCGCGCGGCCGGGCGAGAGAGGGCCCGGCACCGGCGAAACCGCCCCCAGCGTTCCGGTCGACGTCGCTGCAAGCAATTTCGTCGATCTTGCGGACAAGCTCGGCGCCTAACGCGGCGCCTCTGTCTGTGCGCGGAACCAGCGGTTCTTCCTGACCGTTGTGCGCTGATATGTCATCGCGGTTTACCTGTTCGCGCGGTGATAAATTTGCCGCATCGCGCGCAGGAGCAGCTTGTTGCCTGACATTGGAGACATTGGCGCCGCCCGGCCCCATGCCGGGACACACGCCGTGACCTACGGCGTGCCGGGCGCCGCGATCATTGCGAGCGTCCCGCGCCTCCTGATCGGAACCGCATTCCTGGCTGCTTATGTGCTGCTCGAATGGGTGAGCTTCATCCACGAGTACAAGGGCGTGCCGGTCACGCCCTGGAATCCCGGGCTCGGCGCCGTCTTCGCGCTTATGCTGTTTGCCGGCGCGCGCTATGGCGTGGTGCTGTTCGTCGGCGTCGTCATTGCCGAGATTGCGGTCCTGCGCAGCAGCCTGTCGTGGCCGGTCATCATCGGCATCGCGGCGATCATAGCGGCCGGCTACGTTGCCATGACGCTGATTGCGCGGCGAGTCCTGGCGTTCGATGCCGGCCTCAATCGTCTGCGCGATGTGCTGCTGCTCCTCATCGGCGGCGGCCTCGGCGCGACCATCGTGGCCGTATTCGTGTCGCTGCTCCTCGTTGCCGACGCGCAGCTCGACCTTGGTGATATCCCGTTCGCCGCACTCCCTTTGCTGGTCGGGGACCTCATCGGCATCGCCGTCGTCACGCCACTGACGCTTCGCCTGGTGCTGCGAACGCCGCATCTTTCGGCACGCGCCTTGCGCGCGCTCGCGCCCGAGGTTGCGCTCTATGTCGCGCTGGTGACCTCGTTGTTATGGTTCATTCTCGGCACCGAGAGCGCCTCGGGTTTCAAATTCTTCTACCTGTTCTTCCTGCCGGTCGTGGTTGCGGCCATTCGACATGGGCTCGACGGCGCGTGCCTCGGCCTTGCGCTCACTCAACTCGGTCTCGTGAGCCTGCTACACCGCCATGGCTACGATGCCAGCGTGTTCACGGACTTCCAGGTGCTCATGCTCGTGCTCACGGCGACCGGCTTGACCGTTGGTGTCGTCGTCACCGAGCGCCGGCAGGCCGCGCGCGCGATGCGCGCGGTCGAAGCGCGTTTGCGGGCAAAGGAGGCGGAAGCGGCCGAGGCTGCGCGTTTCATGCTGGTCAGCGGCATGGCGTCTGCGCTGGCACATGAGATCAACCAGCCGATGACAGCAGCGCGAGCGCATGCGCGCGCCGCGCAGGAGTCCCTGCGCAAGCCCGACCATGCGCGGGCCGACGGCAACCTGACCACCGCGATCGCCCAGATCGACCACGCCGCCGACGTGATCCGGCGCATGCGCGAATTCCTGCGCCGCGGGAAGCCGCATGTGAGCACGGTCGACGTCCGCACCATGATCGAGGACGCGTTGACCCTCGCGCGGGCAGACGCCGCTGCCAACAGCGTCCGTCTCTCGCTCGAAGCGCCCGACGACCTAGCGCTCCTTTACGGCGATCGCATCCAGCTGCAACAGGTGATCCTCAATCTCGTCCGCAACGCCATCGACGCGCTTGCGGGCCGCAGCGACGGCGCAGTCCGTGTCGCCGCGCGCAGCCTCGAGGCGCCGCCGGGTGTCGAGATCAGCGTCGCCGACAACGGCCCCGGCATTGACGCGGCGCTGGCCGGACGCTTGTTCGAGCCGCTGATGACGTCCAAGCGCGACGGGCTCGGGCTCGGGCTCTCGATCTGTGCGTCGATCGTGCAGCTGCACGGCGGCCGCATCTGGCTCCATTCCGGCGGCACTGGCACGACCGAGTTCCGCCTCTCGCTGCCGGCTCGGCATCAGGCCTGATCATGGCGACCATATTTGTGATCGACGATCAGGAGTCGGTGCGACACGCGCTCGCCGAGATGCTTGGCGTGTTTGGATTCGAGGTTGAGACCTACGACTCTGCAACAAGCTTTCTGCAGTCGCTTGCAGCGCCGCGGATCGGATGCATCGTCGCCGACGTTCGCATGCCAGGCATCGATGGCATCGAGCTTGTTCGGGAGTTGACCCGGCGCAGCATCGACCTTCCGGTCGTGCTCATCTCCGGCCACGCCGATGTGCCGATGGCGGTCGCGGGTATCAAGGCTGGCGCCGAGGACTTTATCGAGAAGCCGGTCGACGACAGGGCGCTTGTTGCCGCGATCAATCGCGGGCTTGCGCGCACGCTTGCGACACAGGCGGGGCGCCAATCGCACGAGCAGACCGAAGAACGCTTTTCTCGGCTGACGCCACGGCAGGTTGAAATCTTCGACCTGGTCGCGGAGGGTTTCACCAGCCACGCGATCGCCGACAAGCTCGGGATCGGGGTCCGAACCGTCGAGAGCTACCGCGCGCAGGTCATGGAAAGAATGCAGGCCGAAAGCGTCGCCATCCTCGTGCGCCAGGCGATCCGGCTCGGGCGCATCGCACCGTAGAACTACTACCCAATCGTTGCGGATACAGGTTCCGCTGCTGGATCATTAGATTTGCTTCATCTCCATTGGATGGAGCGCAAGATGACCCATTGGCAATCCGCTCGCCCCTATCGGCCTTCGCGTGCCGCTCTCAATCCCGTCGTGCTGCTGGCTTCGCTGGCGGCCGCAGCAGCCGTGCCCCTTCTGCTGCTCGCATCGCTCCTGCCCCGGCCCATGGTGCTGCCGGCGCTCTCTCTCGCGGCGCTCGCCTGTGCCGCTTTGCTGGCGCTGGTGGCTTACTGGCGACGCGCTCCTCGCCACGTCGACAGCATTACGCTCTGGGATCTCTCCGGTGCCGTTGCGCTGATCGGCTTTGCCGCCGGGATGCTCTCCAGCCCCGACCAGATCCTGTCCTTCTTCGACCTCGACCCACGAAAGTAGCAACGACAACAGCCAGGCCGGGCCCCTCTGGCAGCTCTTGACGAGCTGCGATGTCGGACTGGAACAGCAGCGGAGTGCCGGCTCCGCGTTTTCAGCGACAGAGGCCTGGCCCATGGACCAATTATTCACGCCTGATGTATTGGCCGCGTTCGCTCAGGTGATCCTGATCGATCTCGTGCTTGCGGGCGACAATGCGATCGTGATCGGGCTTGCGGCCGCCGGGCTCCCTCCCGAGCAACGGAACAGGGCCATTCTGGTCGGTGTGATCGCGGCGACGGTGCTGCGCATTGCGTTTGCCGGGGTGACGACGCAGCTCCTGAAGATCGTGGGATTACTCTTTGCCGGCGGCATTCTGCTCCTGTGGGTGTGCTGGAAGATGTGGCGCGAGCTGCGCACCTCGCACGGGGCGGAGAATGACGGCGTTGAAGCCTTCAGCGGCTTCGACATCAATGCCGACGGCACGATCGCCGGCCGTCTACCGCGCAAGACATTCGCCGCGGCGGCCTGGCAGATCGTCGTTGCCGACGTCACTATGTCGCTCGACAACGTGCTCGCGGTCGCTGGTGCGGCACGCGAGCACCCGATCGTGCTGGTGTTCGGGCTGACGCTGTCGATCGCGCTGATGGGTTTGGCGGCGAGCATGATCGCCCGTCTCCTCCAGCGCCACCGCTGGATCGCCTATCTTGGGCTCGCGGTCATCCTCTATGTCGCGCTCGACATGATGGTCCGCGGCGCGCAGGAGCTGCGGCCCGTTGTCCGGGCCGCGGTCGTCGCACTGCTCCAGTGAAGCCCGATCCGTGAGGGGCGCTTACCTGCCCGCCGCCACCAGCGACCGGATCTGCTTGACGGCCAGGTCGACTTTCAAGTCGAGGTAGATCTTGCCGAGCTCCGCCGAGGCATGTTGCGGATGCCCTCGCACACCGTTCTTTGGGTCCGCGAGCGCGATCTTGTCTTTGCGGACCCACTGTCCCTGCGTTTCGAGGTAGAGGAGCGACGACGTATCGGGAATTCCGGCGTGGTCCTCATCCGTCGGCAAGCCACGCTTGGCAAGAATCTCACGCATCTGGACGCGCGACTTGGCATAGAGGTCGCCGATGAACAGGACACGCGCGTCGCTTGCGCGCGCCTCCGCATTCAGCTCCTTGGCCGCCAAGGCAAGCTCGTCTTGCCCGCCGCCATGGTCTCCCATCAGCGCAACAACCTTGAAGCCGGCGTTCAGCGCACTTTGCCCGACGCCGCGCACGACGCCAAAGAACACTTCCGGCGGCAGCGACACCGTTCCGGGAAAACGCATGTGCCCCGTGCGGGTGAGGGCGTTGCCCGCAATGGCGTAGGGCAGCGTGGGATAAATGAGGGCATCACCGAGCTGCTCGGCGATTCGCTGCGCCAGCGCCCGCGCGATGAAATTGTGCTTCCCGATCACCATGTGGGGGCCATTCTGCTCGCTGCTGCCGACATAGATGATGGCGGTGCGCTTGCCGGCCGCGATCGCGTCCTGCACCTCGGGCCAGGTGAGATCGTCGATCCAGACGCTCGGAGCCTGGGCGTGTGCCGGCACCGCGATGAGCAGCGCTGCGACCAAAAGGAATGCTCGCTTCATCACTACCTCCCTTTGCGTTTGCGAAGCCGCTCTGCGGCGGCCGGAACTTCCATCGTTGGCCTCATCGCTCACGGGTTTACCACCACCCGGCACGCTTGCGTAGCGCCGCATTGGCGGCTGCAGCCTCGCGCGCAACCCGCACCCCGTCCATCGCGGTGAGCCGCCCGCTGCGCTTGAGGATACGACCGTCGATCACGACGGTGTCGACATTTGCCGGCTGCGCCGCGGTCACGATCATGTGCGCCGGATCGGTGAACACGCCAAGATTGACGTCTCGCGTCGAAACCATGATCAAATCGGCGCGCTTGCCGGCTTTGAGCGAGCCGACCTTGTCGGCGATCCCCATCGAGCGCGCCCCTTCGATGGTGCCGAGCTCGAGCACGCGTCGCGCACTGAGCTTGAATTCGCTCTCGCTCCGGCCGTTCTCGAGATTCTGCACAAGCTTCATGATCCCGAACATGTCCGCGTTGCCGGTGAGCTCCACGGTGTCGACCGAGAGCCCGAGCGGAATTCCCGCGGCGATCAGCTCGCTCGTCTGCGGCATCCCGAAGCCGATGCGCAGCTCCGAGAACGGCGAGATGCTGATCGAGGCACCGGCCTCCTTGATCGCGTCAATCTCCGGCTTGGTCACCACGATCGCGTGAATGATCTGCATGTCCTGGCGCAGGAAATTAGCCTTGTAGATCGTGTTCACCTGGCCGGTCGCCGGCCGCGAGCCCGAGGCATGCACCGAGATCGGCAGGCCAAGCCCACGGGCTGCGTCGAGCTCGCGCCGGTAGATCTCGGGCGGGATCGCGTTCGCCGGATTGTTGCCGCCCATGCCGCGCCAGGCGAGGCCAAGCGTGATCAGGCCCTCGTTGGAATGGCTCGCCCAGTCGCGATTGAGCTGGTTGAGGTCGTTGAGGCTGATCCCGTCCGTGTTCGGCATGCCTTGGGCGCCGCCGTATGAGAAGCGAGCGCGAATGCCGGTCTCGCGCAGCGCGCGCAGGTCGGCCTCCGCATAGTCGAGGCTGCGGATGTTGTGGCACCAGTCGTGCACGAAGGTGATGCCCGAATAGATCGCCTCGGCCGCCGCAAGCCGCGTACCGCGGTACATGTCGCCAGCTTCGAATTTCTGGCCAAGCGCCGCGGTGGTGCGGAAATAGCCGGTGTCGGGCGTGTCACCCGACATGCTGCGAAGGAGCGTGTTCCACATATGCCAGTGGGTCTCGATCAGGCCCGGTAGCACGATCATGCCGGTGCCATTGACCACCACGGCGCCCGGCGCGTTGAGCTTCGGCCCGATCGCAACGATCACGCCGTCACGCACATGCACGTCAGCACCCGCGATGTCGCCGGTGTCGCGCTCCATGGTCATGATATGGGCGTTGCGAATGACGAAGTGCTCGCGCGCGGGCAGGCGCTGGGCGGGCGCCGCGATCGACTGTCCCGCCGCCGCAAGCACGGCCAATGAAGCGGTGCCGCACAGAATTCCACGGCGGCTCAAGCGATGAGCAATCATGGGTGGCCTCCCTGATGGCCGGATTGTCCATCACCGCTCGCCGAATGGAAAGCCTGTCGTGCGCGGGTTGGGTGCCTGCCCAACCCACAGGCTTGTGCTGTCAAGAACGGACACGATCGCGATTACCTACCTATTCGACGATCATCTCGATCACGTCGTAGCCAAGCGCCGCGTTGAAGCCTTGTGGCACCTGATAGGTGGCCGAGACCTTCATACCGACCTTGAGCTGCGAGCGGTCGGTGGCGGCGCCGTCGATGTCGGTGTCGGAGGCGATGCGAAGCCGTACATCCGGCCCCAACGCGGGCTTCACCAGGAGCCGGCGGCCCTCCTCCTCCAGCCGTGCAATGGTGCCGGTCACCTTCTGCTCGACGATCGTGGGCACGAGCGGGCCCATGCTTTGGAGCTCGCGATAGAGCGTCTCGGCGAGCCATTCGAAATGGTTCTCACGGTCCCAGCCCTTGTATTCGTTCATGTGGAACTCTTTGACGATTCCCTCGAGCGGCATGCCCTTGGCCATCATGGTGCGGACCTTCTGGCGCGCCAGCAACAGATAATCCGCGAGCGCATGCAGATCCTTCACGTCGCCGAGCGGACCGTGGGCGGGGACCATCACCTTGGGCTTGAGCGGGCTCAACACGTCGAGCTGCCGCAGCATCCCCCAGGTGGTGCCGTGGCTGTAATCCGGCCGGATGTCGGGGTGACGGTCGATATAGCCCACGAAGCCCGCGTGCAGGACGCTGCTCTGCGGCAGCCACACCGCGATGTCGCCCGGATTGTAGGGATCGTCCACGTAGATGAGCTCGATGGTCTTGCCGCCGAGGCGCAGCGTCATGCTGTCCTTGAAGCTGATGACGCTGTCGATGGGGTTGACGTCCTTGAGCGCGTCGGTGCGCTCGCGGAAGCGCTTGCGCCAGGCCTTGATCTGGTGGGGCTTCCAGGAGGCCCAGTCCTTGGCGACGCGCTCATGCACGATAACATGGGCAGGCGGCACAAAGGCGGGCGTTCCGCCGGCGTGGTCGCCATGGTTCTGGCTGATGATGACGTAGCGAATGGGCTGGCTGGTCACCGACTTGATGAAATTCTGCAGGCTGCGCGTCTCCGGCGGGTTGTTGCCGGTATCGACCACGACCACGCCCTGCGCAGTCACGACCACGAGCGCATTGGCGTCGTTGAGCTTGCCGACGAAGGCATAGACATCATCGGCGATCTTCTTGAACTCGGCCTTTTCGCCGGTGATGGCGTACGCCGTTTGCGGCGCGATCGCGGTGAGCGCCAGCAGCAGGAGAACCCTCACGGTAGGCATGACACAGCTCCCTCAAGGCGGTGCTGACTCTAATGGAATAATAGCCAGACAGAACGAGTATTGCTGCAAAGCCGGTCACATTGCCCCAGATCAGCGCAATTGTGACCGCCCCTCCTTTTGCGGCGCGAGCGGACGGGTTATTCTTGCCGTTCTGCAACCGCTAGCAAGTGATCCAACGGGAGGAAAGAATGTCACCTCACACCACTTGGCGCCTTGCGCTGCTCGTTCCGGCGCTAGCCGTCGGCTTCACCACCGTCACGCAGGCGCAGGTCCAGCTCAATCCGAAGGCGCTCATCTACCAGACGCCCGAGCAGTACAAGTGGCGTGACCCCGGCAACACGGGGCCGAACAACGGCGCGAGCCTCTGGGGCGACGCGACCAAGGAAGGCGACTTCTACGGCGGCATCACCAAGTGGAACAAGGGTAACAATTTCTCGAAACCGCATTTCCACCCGTATGACCGCTTCATCTTCGTCCTCAGCGGCACCTGGTGGGTTGGCTCCGGCACCGCCTGGGACAAGGACTCGAGCGTGCCGATGAAGGCTGGCACCTTCGTCACTCACTTTGCCAATGGTGTGCACTGGGACGGCGCCAAGCAGGACGAGGATGCCGTCCTCCTGATCATGGGCAAGGCTCCGGCGGCCAGCAAGCTCGCCACGGAGACGGAGGGCAAGATGGGCCCGCTCAATCCCGCCGCGGTCACCTACATCACGCCCGATCAGCGCAAGTGGCGCGATCCAACCGACAAGTCGCCCACCAATGCGGCGATGCTGGTTGGCGACCAGAGCAAGACCGGCTTCTACGCCTATATCAATGTGTTCAAGCCTGGCGCCTCCAGCCGCCCGCACTACCACCCGAACGACCGCTATATCACGGTGCTCAAGGGCACCTGGTGGGTTGGCACAGGCAACAAGCATGACATGAATGCCACCGTGCCGCTGAAGGCCGGCACCGTCGTGACGCACTTCAAGAACGAAATCCACTATGACGGCGCCAAGGACGAGGAAGCGGTAGTCCTGATCGTCGGCGAAGGGCCCGGGACCAGCGTCCAGGCCGAGGCAAAATAGTTCTTCTGCCTGCACACTGCGACAACCGCCCGCTCCTCAGGAGCGGGCGGATTGCCTTGTGGCTATCCCCGTCAGTCTCTACCATGCAAGTCGGTTGAGCCGTTCGATCAGCCCGAATGGGCAGGCCTATCATCTACAACATCGGAGGAAACCCAATGTCCAATCGCCTGCTGCACCTGAGTCTGGCGACCGTCATCGCCGCGCTGAGCCTCGCGACCGCGGCGCAAGCCGTCGAGCTGGACTCCAAAGCCGTCGCCTATGTGACGCCCGACCAGTTCAAATGGCGCGACCCGACCGACCAGGCACCCACCAACCAGGTCATTCTGCAGGGTGATCCGACCAAGGCGGGCAGCCTCTACATCAACATCAACAAGTTCAAAGCGAACCGTATGGGCAATGCGCACTATCACCCCAACGATCGCTTCATCACGGTTATTGCGGGCGCCGCCTGGCGCGGCACCGGCACGATCGTCGATCCGGCCCATGCGACGCGCGTGCCGAAGGGCACCTTCATGATCGATCACAACAACAAGGTGCACTGGGACGGCACCAAGGAGGAGACCGGAGCCTACCTGATCACCGGCATCGGCCCCGCGACCAATATCGAGACCCCGAAAGTTGCCGGCCCCTGGGCCGGTGGCGATCCATCGGCGGCAACCATCAAGCTGCCCGACCAGATCGAGTGGAAGGACAACGGCAACAACAAGACGGTGACGCTTGCCGGCGACCCAACCAAAGAGGGTCTCTATGTGCAGATGCTGACCTGGAAGAAGGGCAACTTCAGCCGCCCGCACTTCCATCCCAACGATCGCTTCTTCTACGTGCTTGACGGCACCTGGTGGGTCGGCACCGGCAACAAGTTCGATCCCGACAATCTGACCGTTCCGATGAAGGCCGGCACCTTCGTCACGCACTTCGCCAAGGGCGTGCACTGGGACGGCGCCAAGGCCAACGAGGATGCGACCATCATCGTCATCGGCAACGGTCCGGCGACCAACACCCGGGTCGAGGAAGCGAAGTAGCGCGCGACCACTGTCGCGATCTGCTGTCGCGATCCATGATCGATCTGAGAAACCAAAGGGAGGCTGCCGTGCAGCAGGCCAAGCGCTTGTCCACTCTTCTCGTTGCGGCCGTGCTGGCGCTTGTCGCCGGCGCCTCCGAGACCGAGGCTCAGACCGCCACCGTGTTCGAAGGCGCCCGGCTGATCACCGGCGACGGCGGCACACCGATTGAAGACTCCGCATTCGTCATCGAGG
>Ga0081455_10007202_pt1 | contig 11755 bp, 11 predicted proteins | sample TabmetS3T2R1_FD_70207 | JGI IMG/M metagenome (GOLD analysis project Ga0081455, IMG submission 70207) | Tabebuia heterophylla rhizosphere microbial communities from the University of Puerto Rico - S3T2R1 | ecosystem: Host-associated > Plants > Roots > Rhizosphere ...
GATGGGCCTCGTCCCAGTCCCGACTCTCGGAGCCCGCTCGAGCGTCGCCGGTCGCTCGCCGCACCGCGCCAGTATCGCCGATGCCGCGCCACCGGCCGGCCGGGATCCGACGGGGACACCTTGCCTGGCAGCCGATCGTCTACGTGTTTCTGCTGACAGGCGGCGCGGTCGGAAATCGTTGGTTCCACCGACGCCGACGCCCGCCCCGCGTTCGTAGCGTCGCCCTCGACGCTCCCTCGCGACCAGGAGGACGACATGGCCACAACAGCGATGACCCCGACGGACGACGCCACCGCCCAGGAGCTCAGCGAACGGCTTGCGGACGTGTTCCGCACCGGCACGGCCAGCGACGTGCTCAGCGAGGACCTGTTCCTCGACGGACACCCCCCGCTGTGGCGGTTTCAGCTGCAAGGGCGGGATGCGTTCGCCGCCTGGCTCGCCGGCTATGCGCCGGGGGGCACCGAAACGACCGTCGTGCGCGCGATCCCGACCGCGACCGGCTTCGTGACCGAGTTCGTCGGGCGCCACGACGATGACGGCGAGGAGATGACCGATCGCAAGATCCTGTTGTGCGAGGTGCGCGGTCGTCGGATCTCCGAGCTGACCGTTTACTGCAGCGGCGACTGGGACGCGGAGCTGCGCGCCCGGCATGCCGCCGAGGCACCGATCATCCGTCCCTGAGGTCCGGTCCGCCGCATGCCTCAGAGCGTGGCTATCGGGGCGTTGCCGAGGCCCGTCGGATAGTGGTTCCGCAGATCGACCTTGTACTCCAAGGCATCGATCACCGTCTCCGCGAAATCGGTCTCGTACAGCTTTCCGCACGTGTGGAGCCCGCCAGGGCTGAAGACGTTGACCTCCATCAGCTTGTCGCCGACGATGTCAAGGCCGACGAGGAACATGCCATCGGTCCGCAACTTGGGCCGGACCACCTCGACGATCTCGAGCATGCTGTCGGTGACCTTCACCTTCTCGGCCTTGCCGCCGGCGGTCATGTTCGAGCGCAGGTCTGCAGACCTGTTTACCCGACGGAATGCCGCGTACCTGCCATCGCGCACAAGCGGCTCGCCGTTCATGACGAAGATGCGAACGTCGCCCTCCGACGCTCCTGCCAGGACCTCCTGGGCGACGATGTAGCCATCCCGGGAGATGGCCTCGATCATCTGGTTGAGGTTGGGCGACTCGTCGCTGGAGACCAGGAAGACGCCGCTCCCGCCCGAGCCCTGCAGGGGCTTCAGTACTGCGCTGCCACCCATGGCGTCGATGAACGCGGAGATCTCGCCGGTATCGCGCGAGATCAGGGTGGCGGGCCTGACCGCCTCGGGGAAGTGCTGGAAGTACGTCTTGTTGACGGCGTCGGCGAGGTTGGCCGGGTCGTTCAGGACCAGGGCGCCGCGTGCGACCATGAGCTGACCGAAGAGGATGCCCGACGTGACGGCCCATGGCCGCTCGACGGCGTCGTCCGCGGGATCGTTGCGCAACATCACGAGGTCGAGTGCGTCGACCGAGATGCGTTCCTCGACCCCCTGGTCGCCTCGAAGCTTGTCGAGGTACCCGGTCGGCGACCTGTAGCTACGGCCCGGTGCCGACCGGGCACAGCCGGCGATCGACCCGTCCGGCCGCTGCGAGAAGTCATCGACACCGATGAGCCACGTCTCGTGACCCATCCGATGGGAGGCCATCGCCAAGTGGACGGTGGTGTACAGCGGATTCTCGGTCTCGAGGCTGTTCACGACGAAGCCGACCTTCATTGCGGCTCTCCGATCAGATCGACCAGTGACGCGACGCCGCCAGCCTGGCGCAGCCGTGCCTGGGCTGCCGGGTCGTCGAGGTACCGGGGCCTCAGGACCGGCTCGCGAAGCACGCCTCGGGACGCGAGCTGTTCCACCAGCGGGGCGTCGGCCAGTCCCATCTTGCCCAGCCAGAGGACGTCGAGACTGCCGCCCGCGTGCAGATGGGAGACGAGGTCGATCAGGCCCCGCAGGTAGACGGCGTCCTTGGTCAGCCCGCCCGACCGGAACACCCGGGCAGCGATCATGAATGCCGGCCCCCGGGACACGCCGTAGCCGGTCAGCGCCCCGTGGACGTCGGCGAACGATGCGCCCTCGACCATTTGATGGACGGCGACCGTACGGGCGGCAACTTGGCGCAGGCGGGCGGTGGACAGACCACCGACCAGGTGCTCGGCGAGAACGGCAAGCCCTTCCTGTGTCTCCTCGTAGCCGGCCAGGCCGGCGGCGAGCAGCCGCAGCGGTTGATACGTGCCGTTGACGAAGGTGACCACGTGCGTACCGACCTCGTGCTGCAGTAACGCCGTCACCCGCGATGTCGGAACCGTGGCCGACGACGCGATCAGGAGGTCGCCGTTGGTGACCATGATCCCGGTGCCGTCACTGCGCACCTCGACCTGCACGTCGAGCTCGGGGAGTGCCTGGCGGTAGCGATCCACCTCGGCTCGGGCCAGCCGTGCGAACGTCTCCGCGTCGACCAACGGCTCCCCGTCGGTGCCGGGCATCCCGGTCTCGTCGAGCAGCTGCCCGGCCGCGGCGAGCAGGATCGGGCTCACCGCTCCGTACAGCTCCGTACTGAGCGGAAGGAAGTCCGTCGATCCGCGGCAGCGCAGCATCTCGATCTGCAGACCCACCTCGCGATGCTTGGCCTGAAGCATGTGCGAGAGGGTCGCGTCCTCGACAGCATGGATGTCCACCTTCGCCAGCCGACTGGCGACCACGTCGACGTCGTCCTCGAGCGGCCGGTAGTGGAACTCCGGCGGCGCCCCTTGATCCAGGAACCGATGCCGGGCGTCAACCAGGTCCACTGGCGTGACGTCCAGCAGGAACCGGTACCCGAGGGCGATGTCCGCGAGCTCGCGGTCGATCGCGAGGTCGGGCGCCGACAGACCCTCGACCGGGGTCACGCCGGACCCTCCGCGATCAGGTCCTCCAGACGCGGGATCATCGCCCCGATCGCCCGGCCGAGCTCGGCGATGTGGTCGTCGTCCGGCTCCCCCGTCCACTCGTCCATGAAGTTCTTCTTGAACTCGAGCGCCAGCGCGCATCCCGCGTCGGGGTAACGCTCCTGGACCCACTGCACCAGGTGGGCTCCCCCGAAGCGGACGTTCTCCCGGACATCCAGGGTCCGCCGCGCGACGCGTTGCGCACGCATCCCGTCGATGAAACCGTCCACCACGCGGTGCCAGCGCCGGCGATCGAGTGCCGCCGTCCCGACGTTGAGCTCCGGGTTCTGGGCCGTTGGCGCCGGAAAGCCGTCCCGGCGATGGTTGTACGAATGGATGTCCAGGACCACGAAGGCGCCACGTGCGGCGAGGACATCCAGCTGATCGGCGAGTGCGGCGTAGAAGCCGTCGTAGTCGGCCAGGGATCGCTCCACGACGGCCGGCGACAGAGGCTCCTTCCACACCTGGAGGCCCCACGCGTCGTCGGGTGCGCGGTAGACGGCGTAGCGGCGCGGGCGATTGAGGTCGATCTCGAAGCGTGACCGGTGAACCGTGATCCGGGTCCCTGCCACCGCCAGGCGGTCGGTGAAAGGATCCTCCTCGCGGAGTCGGGTGGGCTCGTCGACTCCAATGAGGTCGGCGAGCTCGGGCCGTAGGTCATGTCCCGCGTGGATCGCCGTCGTCACCACCTGCCCGGGTGCTTCCCGAATGGAAAACGCCGGCAGCAAGCCCGCGACTGTCAACGCGCTCATCCGGTCGGCTACCCGAACCGCGCCGCTCGAAACCGCCCCGAGTGTCCGGTGACGTCAGTCGGGGGCATCCGGGGCGACCACGCCGCCAGCGAGGGCTATCGGACGGTCGGTTCGCCGGATGTCACTGCGGTCGCGATCTGCTCGAGCGCACGTGAGGCCCGCTCCTCGAGGAGGGGTGCACCCTGTCGGCGCGCGATGTCACGGGCCAGGCGGAGCTCGGTGGCGACGGCACCCTCGTCGGCCGCGCTCCCGGCGAGGAGCTGCGCGCGCAGGCGATGCAGCTCCGAGGCATGGCAATAGTCGCGATCGCCGCTCTCGGCGAGGGCCTCGTCGATGGCGGCCAGCCCCTCGCCCAACCGGCCAGCCCGAAGGGCGGCGTCGGCGAGCAGCCCGAGGTGGTAGGGGAGGTCCATCCGTGCCCCGGTGGCCCGGTACGCCTCGATCCCGTCACGCAGCTCCTCGACGCCCTCCGAGGCTTCCCCGAGGGCAGCCCGCGACCATCCCCGCAGGATCAGGGCGATGGCGACCTGGGGCGCGAAGCCCTGGGCGCTCGCCATGTCCAGCGCAGTCGTGGCGTGAACCAGCGCCGCGGCGGGCTCGTCGCGGAGCTGGTGGAGGATCGCCGCCTGCTCGTGGGCGCTTGCGAGGCTGAAGGTGTGGTCGGCGTCCTGGGCGAGGGCGAAGGCGTCGGCCATCAGTTCGTTCGCTCTCCCGGTCTCCCCGAGGTACCACGACGACAGCGCCCCCCACGTGAGGCAGCCAACGCCGGGGTTGTAGCCATATCGGGCCTGGAGCTCCAGGTGGCGACCGGGGTCGTACAGCCCCCAACCCGTCTCGGCGTGGGCGACCGCCCGATCGAACCGGCCCTGGTGGAACATGGAGCACGCAAGCAGGTCGTACGAGCCCATGTGGTGGGCCGCCTCGTTGATGTCCTCGAGATCGAGCACCTGCTCCAGGACCTCGGCGGCCCGCCGGTACTCCCCGCGGCTCTCGTACAGGCTGCCGAGGCCGTACAGGATGGGCGGCAGCGCTCGAGCGGGGTCGCCGGAGCGTCGGGCCAGCTCGTGCGCGCGCTCGTAGGCGGCTTCGACCTCGGGTGAGCCCCAGCCGCGGGTTGCGATGAGCAACGGGCCGAGGGTCGCCTGCAACGCGAGCTCCCGCTCGAGGCGCTCCGGTCCTTCGTCGAGGGAGGTGACCAGGTCGAGGCCGATGCGGACGTGCTCGAGCGCTTCCACGTGGGCGTTGCGACCGATGGCGTGGCGCGCCGCGCCGAGCACGTGGGTGACGGCGCGGCTGGCGTCGCGGCCGCGGATGAAGTGCATCGCCAGCTCGGCGGCGTGGTCCGGGGCGGCGGCGCCATAGCCCTGCTCCAGGCGCCGGCCGATCTGCAGATGGAGCCGCGCACGCCGCTGGGGCGGCACCCGTTCGTACACCACCTCCTGGTACAGGTCGTGGTCGAATCGGAAGTCGGCCGCAACCGTGCCGTCGGGCCACGCGTGCTCACCGGCCGCAGCGACGAGCGGCGACCGGCGCGCGAGCTGCGAGTAGCGGGCCTCGCTCTCCTCGGGGTCGATCCCCAGGGCCGAAGCGGTCGCCGCCGCCGAGAACTGCCGGCCCGCAACGGCGGCCGCCTCGAGCAGTTCCTGGTCCGCGGCCGTGGCGCGCCCCAGGCGCTGCTCGATGAGCTGCCGGAGCGAGATCGGCACGACCGAGGCAAGCTCCGACGTGTCGACCGTGGGCAGGGCCTGATCGCCGTCGACCGCGATCAGGCCCTGTTCTACCCATTCATCCACGAGGCTCTGCAGGTGGAGCGGGTTGCCGGCCGCGCGGCGGTTGGTGACCTCCGTCAGCTCGGCCGACGGCTCGGCACCGGAGCGCCTGCCTACGATCTGTGCGGCCGCACGCTCGTCGAGTGGCGGCAGCTCGATCTCGGTCAGCGCACCGTGGAGCCGGAGGTCGTGCAGCACGTCGAGGAGGCCGGCACCGGCACCGGCCAGCTCCTCCGTCCGGCACGTGACCACGACGAGCAGGCGGGCCCTGGTGCGGCGCCGACCGAGAGCGGCGAGGACGTCGATCGTCGACGGGTCGCTCCACTGCAGGTCCTCGAGGATCAGGACGACCGGGTCGTCGGCCGCCAGGGCCTCGAGCGCCTCCACCAGCTCCCGGAGCATCCGCTCCCGCGTGCTCCCCACCACGCGTCGCCGGAGCTCGTCGAACTCGCCACCCGCCACGAGCCATGGCAACTGCACCAGCCACGTCGGTGCCCGATCCGAGAGGAGGCCGACGAGTGCCGGGCCGTAGGGCTGCGTCGCCGCTTCGGCGAGGGCCTCGAGGAGCGGGAGGTAGGGCTCGCCGGGCCCCCGATACTCGACGCACTGCCCGGCGAGCAGGCGATAGCCGGCGCCTCGCCACTGCGCCGCCATGGCGTCGACGAGCATGGTCTTGCCCATGCCGGGCTCGCCGCTCACGACCACGACCGAGCGGCCGCCGGCTTCCACGCCGGCCATGCACCGGTCCAGGACGTCATGTTGCGCCTCGCGGCCGAGGACCGTTGCGGGTTCGACGGTCCCGTCGGGTGTCGGCAGGCCGCGGCGCGCCACGTCGGCCACGAACCGGTAGCCGCGCCCATGAGCCGTGCGCACCACGCGCTGGCTGCGGCCGTCGTCGCCCACCGCCCGCCGCACCTCCTTGATGCGCGTCGTCAGCGTCGACTCCGTCACGAAGCGGGTCTTCCACACCGCGTCGAGGAGCTCCTCCTTGGCAACCACCCGATCGCGGTGTTCGATCAGGTAGACGAGCACGTCGAAGACCTGGGGCTCGACGCCGACCACGCGTCCGTCCCGCCGAAGCTCGTAGGTGTCGGTGTCGAGCTCGCACCCGGCGAACGCGTAGATCACGACGACACCGACCCGCACCCGCCATCCGCCACGCCGGCAACGGTAGTGGACCGTCGCTGACGTCATCCCGGCGCCTGGCCGGCGGCCCGGGTCCCGCGGATCTCCACGTCCTCCACACGCCGTCTCCAAGGTCGCGGCGCCGATCTCCGTCAGAGTCGCTGAGCAAGCGGTCAGGCACCCCCGAGGAGACGATCCCGATGCCCAAAGGTCACCATCGGCAACACGAGGTCGTCGTGGTCGGCGCACGTGCGGCGGGGAGCGCGACCGCTCTGCTCCTGGCACGGATGGGCCACGACGTGGCCGTGCTCGAGCGGGCGCACTTCCCCAGCGACACGCTGTCGACGCACTCCATCTCGCGTAGCGGTGTCGTCCAGCTCTCGCGGTGGGGGCTGCTCGACCGGGTGCTCGCCAGCGGCGCACCGGCGGTCCGCCAGGTGACGTTCCAGATCGGGGGCGAGTCGGTCACGCGCCAGATCAAGCAGCACGCCGGCGTCGACCTCCTCGTCGCTCCCCGCCGACGCGTGCTCGACAGGATCCTCGCCGACGCCGCCCGGTCTGCGGGCGCCGACGTTCACTTCGGCATCACCGCAACCGGCCTTCGCCACGAGGGTGGACGGGTCGCCGGCGTGACCGCCCGGGACTCGTCGGGCGCCCCGCTCGAGCTCGACGCCCGGTTCGTCGTCGGCGCCGACGGCCTGCGGTCACGGGTCGCCCGCTCGGTCGGCGCCTCCATCGATGTGGCCGGCCACTCCGACGGCGCCGCCCACTACGCCTACTACGCGGGGCCGGCGTGGCAGGGTCACGAGTTCTTCGTCGCGGAGGGATCGCTCGCCGGGGTGTTCCCGACCAATGACGGCGAGGCGTGCATCTGGGTGTGCAACCCGGCCCAGCACGCGGATCGGGTCCGCAGCCGCACGGCGTCGCTCGCCCGGGCGTTCGACGAGATGATCGTGGAGACCGCCCCCGAGCTCGCGGCGCGGCTGCGCGGGGCGCGCCGCACCTCGCCGGTGCGGGGCACGGGGCGCCTCCCCAACCAGGTGCGCCAGGCGTTCGGTCCGGGCTGGGCACTCGTCGGCGACGCCGGGTACCACCGGGACCCCGTGACGGGGCACGGCATCAGCGACGCGTTCCGCGACGCCGAGCTGCTGGCGGTCGCGCTCGACGGTGCGCTGCGGGGCGACCTGTACGAGACCGCCGCGCTCGCCGGCTATCAGCGCCAACGCAACGAGGCGCTGCGGGAGATCTTCGCCATCACGTGCGCGCTGGCCCAGTACCCCTCGGTGGCCGAGTTCGTCGCGTTGCAGAAGCGGCTGAGCCGCGCCATCGAGACCGAGGCGGCATCGCTGGCGGCCCGGCCGGTTCCCGGCCGGCCCCAGCTCGCCGTCGCCTGATCTGACCACGACATGCATCGGCAACACCGACAAGGAGAAACACGATGACCATGACAGAGAGCAACCCGGCGACGCGCAATGGCGTCGACACCGCCACCCTCTTCGCGACGCTCGACGCCGTGAAGGCGGCGCCCCAGGCGGCCAAGTTCCAGTTCCGGGCCCGCAACGAATGGATCAGCGGGACGCACAACCGGAGCACCGTCGACGGCTTTTTCGGCGTCGGCGAGGAACGGTCCCACGAGCGCACCTGGGTGTTCGACGCCGACCACCCGGCCGTGCTCGTGGGCCATGACAACGGCCCCACGCCGGTCGAGTTCGTGCTGCATGCCCTGGCGGCGTGCCTCACGGCCGGCCTGGCCAACATCGCCGCCGCCCGAGGCGTGCGGCTCACCGAGGTGCGGTCGACGGTCACCGGGGACATCGACCTCAACGGGATCCTCGGGCTCGATCCCGCGGTGCGCAACGGCTACGAGCAGATCGCCGTCCGCTTCACCGTCAAGGGCGAGGCGCCGGCCGAGAAGCTGCGCCAGATCGTCGAGCAGTCGCGCGCCCGATCCGCGGTCTACGACATCATCACCAACCAGGTCCCCGTCACCATCGACGTCGAGACCGCGTGACGCCAGCGCGCCCGGGCGTGATGGTCGGCCCTGCCGGGCCGGCCATCGGCGCGCCCGGACGCCGCCGTCGCGCGGCGAAGCTCGTACCGCCGGAGGTCGAGCTCGCAGTCGTCGAATGCGTCGGCCACGCGGTCAGTCTCCCGGCGGGGCCTCGGAACGCCGTGAGGTGGTGTCAACCGAGTAGTCGATCCACTCGGCGCGGGCGGCGCCCAGTCGCTCGTAGACGCGCTGGGCGCGGGCGTTGTCCCGCCCCGTCTGCCAGCCCATCGAGACCGCGCCACCCCGGCCCGCTCGCAGCCGGCACTCCTCGATCAATGCCTCGGCCAGGCCCGTCCCGCGGGCGTCCGGATGCACGAACAGGTCGTTCATGATCGCCGTCCGGGCTGCCGCGAGCGTGGACCGGCTCCAGAACACGGTCGCGAACCCGATGGCGCGCCCGCCGTCGTCGCGGGCGATCAGCTGGAAGCCCTCGCGGGTGGGGTCGGCCAGGAGCGTTCGGGCGAGGCCCAGCAGCGCATCGTCACCTGGCGCCACGCCGTAGAAATCGCAATAGGCGCGCATGAGGGGCAGCAGGTCCGCAAGGTCCGGCTCGCCCACGACCGCAATCCGCACGGCCCCCAATCCTATGGTTCGACTCCGGCGTGCCGAGCGGCCGCGGCCGACCGTGTGCCATCGTCGAGCATGAACGGCGATCGGCACGAGATGGGTCGTCTGTTGTTCGCCGTCCGTCCCGCCACGGGCGCAGCCGGCGAGCGCGATGAGCCGCTGGGGCTCGCCACCGGCCGCGACGGCGTGCTCTACGTCCCGGAGACCGCCGGTCCCTCCGCGCCGCTGCTGGTCTTCCTGCACGGTGCCACGGGCACCGGCCGCTCTCACCTGCGCGCGGTGCTCGCAGCCGTCGACCGGTACGGCGTGATCCTCGTCGCACCGGACTCCCGCGGACCAACATGGGACCTCATCGTCCAGAGTCAGTTCGGCCCGGACGTCGCCTTCCTCGATCGGGTCCTCGACGCCGTCGTCGACCGGGTCGACGCAGATACCGGGCGCTTGGCGATCGGCGGGGTCTCCGACGGAGCGTCCTACTCCCTGTCCATAGGGCTGACCAACGGCGACGTGCTCGGGACCGTGCTTGCCTTTTCGCCCGGGTTCCTCGTCGCGCCCAACCCGACGGGCGCGCCCAGGATCTTCGTCTCGCACGGCCGAGCCGATCCCATCCTGCCGATCGACGCCTGCAGCCGGTCGTTCGTCCCCTCGATGCGGGAAGCCGGCTACCAGGTGGAGTTCCGTGAGTTCGAGGGCGGGCACACCGTGCCACCCCCGATCGCGGACGCGGCCGTCGGCTGGTGGCTCGACGGCACTGCTGGTGGAGGCTGAGCTCGACCGCCGCTACCCGGAGCGCGCCGCACACTGCTCTGGTCGCCAAGACGATGACCTGACGGGTAATCGTCGCGCCCACGCAGGTCGGTCATCGTGAGGTCAACGACGACCATCAAGACGAAACGAGCGACCCATGCCTGCCTACGCGCTTGCCCACCTGCGGACCCCGCAGATCAACGACGAGGTGCTCGAATACATCGAGCGCATCCAGGCCACGCTCGACCCCTACGGCGGCCGGTTCCTGGTGCACGGCGCTGAGGTCGACGTGAAGGAAGGGCCCTGGCCCGGCACCGTCGTCATCATCGAGTTCCCCGACGGAGCCGCCGCCCACGAGTGGTACGCCTCGCCCGGGTACCAGGAGATCCTGCCCCTGCGTACTCGCAACATCGACGGCTCGACGCTGATCGTCGAGGGCGTCGCCGCCGACTACGACCCGGCCCGGACCGCCGCAGCGCTCCGGAACCGGGCGGGCGTCACGGCCACGCCGTAGTTGGTGAGTACGGCATCGGTCGCGTCCAGGACGGACCCTTACCTGACCTATGTTGCCGACAGGTGCGGCGGTGCCCCCCGCAAGCGGAAAGGAAAGTGCCATGCCCGAGCGTGACGGATACATCCCCGGCGTCCCTTGTTGGGTGGACACGAGCCAACCCGACCCGGAGGCGGCGGTCGACTTCTACCGAGACCTGTTCGGCTGGGAGTTCGAGGACGTGATGCCGCCGGACGCCGAAGGGAGGTACTTCATCGCCCGGCTCCGGGGCGGCGACGTGGCCGCAGTCGGGTCGATCCCCGAGGGCGCGCCCCCGCTTGCGCTCTGGAACACCTACGTCGCGGTCGACAGCGCCGACGATGCGGCGTCGAAGGTCAGGGATGCCGGCGGTGCGGTGATGATGGAGCCGTTCGACGTGATGGACGCCGGCCGCATGGCGGTCTTCGCCGATCCCGACGGGGCCGCGTTCTTCGTCTGGCAGGCGAAGCAGATGCAGGGCGCACAGGTCGTCAACGAGGCCGGCTCGCTGAACTTCAACGGCCTGGCCACCCGCGACGTCGCGGGCGCCAAGTCGTTCTACGGCTCCGTCTTCGGCTGGACCACGCTGGACGTGGGGGGCGGCGTCGAGATGTGGACGCTGCCGGGCTACGGCGACTACCTCGAGCGCGACAATCCCGACCTCCGCAAGGTGGTCGCCGAGGCGGGCGGGCCTCCCGGCTTCGAAGACGTCGTTGCGAGCATCGATCCGCTCACGGACGACCAGGCCGACACGCCCCCGCATTGGAGCGTGACCTTTGCCGTCGACGACGCCGATGCCACGGCGGCGAAGGCCTCCGAGCTCGGCGGGAAGGTGGTGGTTCCGCCCATGGATGCCCCCTGGGTCCGCACCACGGTCATCCAGGATCCGCAGGGCGCGACGTTCATTGCCAGCAAGTTCGTGCCAGAGAACAAGGACCTCGGCGGCTGAGCGATCCGCGGCGCCCCGGCTTCAGCTTGACCTTCAGGTCGACTTGAAGGTTTACGGTGGCGGTCAATGGGCGCGCAGTTGAAGATCGCCGAGGTGGCACGGCGTTCCGGGTTCACGCCGGCGACGTTGCGCTACTACGAGGACATCGGCCTGCTCGCGCCCATCGCCCGGAGCGATGCCGGCTACCGGCTCTACGACGAGACCTCGTTGGAGCGTCTGCGGTTCATCGCGCGCGCCAAGCAACTCGGGTGCAGTCTGGACGAGATCACAGAGCTGATCGTCGCCTGGGACGGTGGCCAGTGTGCGCCGGTGCA
>Ga0081455_10007203_pt1 | contig 11754 bp, 6 predicted proteins | sample TabmetS3T2R1_FD_70207 | JGI IMG/M metagenome (GOLD analysis project Ga0081455, IMG submission 70207) | Tabebuia heterophylla rhizosphere microbial communities from the University of Puerto Rico - S3T2R1 | ecosystem: Host-associated > Plants > Roots > Rhizosphere ...
GTCGAACGCGCGCACCTGAACGCGCCCGCTATCCCGCTCGGCGTCATGATCGAAACGCCGGCCGCGGCACTGGCCGCGGGCGCGCTCGCGCGCGAGGTCGACTTCCTGTCGATCGGCACGAACGACCTGTCGCAGTACACGCTCGCGATGGACCGCGGCAATGCGCAGCTCGCCGCGCGCATCGACGGCGTGCACCCCGCCGTGCTCAAGCTCATCGGCCTCGCGTGCGCGGCCGCGGCACACGAGCGCAAGCCGGTTGCGGTCTGCGGCGGACTCGCATCGGATCCGCTCGCCGTGCCGTTGCTGCTCGGGCTCGGCGTCACCGAGCTGTCGGCGGTGCCGGCGATGATCCCGGCGCTCAAGGCACTGGTGCGCTCGCGCACGCTCGCCGATTGCCGTGCGCTCGCCGAGCGCGCGCTCGTCCTCGAAGACGCGGCCGCCGTGCGCGCGCTCGTGTCGGGAGCCTCACCATGAAGAATTTCTTCGCGGCCCTGCAGCAGCTCGGCCGCGCGATGATGCTGCCGATCGCCGTGCTGCCCGTGGCGGCATTGCTGCTGCGGCTCGGGCAACCGGACCTCCTCGACATGCCCGCGATCGCCGCGGCCGGTGGCGCGGTGTTCGCGAACCTCGGCATGCTGTTCGCGATCGGCATCGCGGTCGGGCTCGCGCGCGAGAACCACGGCGCGGCCGGGCTCGCGGGCCTCGTTGCATACCTCGTCGCGACCAAGGGCGCGGAGGTCATCATCGCGGTGCCGGCCGACGTCGGCGCCAATCTGCCGGCAGCCGCGCTCGATCTCGCAAAGGCCGCGTTCCGCGAAAAGGAAATCAACAAGCTCAGCGTGCCGGTCGGCATCCTCTCGGGTGTCATCGCGGGCGCGTTCTACAACCGCTACAGCGACATCCGGCTGCCGGCCTACCTCGCGTTCTTCGGCGGCCGGCGTTTCGTGCCCATCCTGAGCGGCTTCGCCGGTCTCGGGCTCGCATTCGTGTTCGGGTTCGGCTGGCCCGTGCTCGAGAGCGGCATGGACTCGCTGAGCCGCGCGGTGCTCGGTTCGGGCGACATCGGCTTGTTTGCGTACGGCGTCCTCAACCGTGCGCTCATCGTCACCGGCCTGCACCACATCGCCAACAATCTCGCGTGGTTCGTGATCGGCGAATACGGCAGCGTTACGGGCGATCTCAAGCGCTTCTTCGCGGGCGATCCGTCCGCGGGGGCGTTCATGAGCGGCTTCTTCCCCGTGATGATGTTCGGCCTGCCGGCCGCGTGCCTCGCGATGTATCGCACTGCGCGCCCGGAGCGTCGCAAGGCGGTGGGCGGCCTGCTCGTGTCGATGGCATTGACGTCGTTCCTCACGGGCGTCACCGAGCCCATCGAATTCGCGTTCATGTTCATCGCGCCCGTGCTCTATGCCATCCACGCGGTGCTCACGGGGCTCGCGATGGTCATCATGCACGTGCTCGGCGTGCATCTCGGCTTCGGTTTCTCGGCGGGCCTCTTCGACTACGTCATCAATTTCAAGCTGTCGACGCGGCCGTGGCTGCTGCTGCCGGTGGGTCTCGCGTATTTCGCGATCTACTACGGCGTCTTTCGTTACGCGATCGTGAAACTCGATCTCGCGACGCCCGGTCGCGAGCCCGACGAGGCCGGCGCGTCGCAGGCGGCGGCGCTGCCGGTCGGCGAAGGCGCGCACGACTGGGTGCGCGCGCTCGGCGGCGCCGGCAATCTCACGACTGTCGACGCGTGCACGACGCGCCTGCGGCTCGTCGTCGGCAACTCGTCGGTCATCGACGAGCCCGCGCTGCGCGCGCTCGGCGCGCGCGGACTCGTCCGGCCGTCGGCAAATACGTTGCAGGTGGTGGTTGGCCCGATCGCGGACCAGCTTGCCGGGGACATCCGCAACGCCGTTCGCAGCAGCGCACCCTCGCTGCCCCCGCCGCCGGGCGATGTCGCGGCCCGTGCCGACGGACTGGCCCGGGCGTTCGGTGGCCGGGCCAACCTCACACATATAGATGTGCGCGGCTCCCGGCTCGTGATCACCGTGGCCGATGCCGCGGTCGCCGATGAATCCGCCGTCCGGCAGGCCGGTTTCCGCGGTGTGGTGAAAGTGGCCGCCCGGATCTGGCATGTGGTTGCGGGACCCGAGGCCGAGAGGGCGGCTGCGCGGCTCCGCCGGGACTAACGACCGGGCGCAGAGCCCTCTCCCTTAGTCGAATCAAGGGTTTGCGATTTGCTCGCCGCGCGCTAGTCTCGCGCATAGAATACGCACGCCTTCTTGATGACCCGGCATCGAAGGCTCCCCAAACACTCTTTTAGTTAGTACGACCTGCAACCCGAGCGGGGGTTGGGACGTCGTATGTCGATCTTGCAGAGGAATTTTGCGTGATCTCAAGAATTGGAACGATTGCACGTACGGGACTCGTCGCCGCCCTCGCGCTTGCCGCGCTCGCTGGATGCAGCAAGGGCGCAGCCGAGAACAACAAGGCCGACAAGGCACCTCCGTTGCAGCTGTCGAACGAGGACCTCATCGTCGTGCGCAACAGCGCGCTCGCGTCGGGGCCGTCGATCACCGGTTCGGTCGAGCCCGAGCGGCGCGCGGATCTGCGCGCCGAGGTGCCGGCCGTGGTGCTCGCCGTCCTCAAGGAGAACGGCGACCCGGTGAAGAAGGGCGACCTGCTGCTGCGCCTCGACCAGACCGCGATCCGCGACGGGCTCACGTCGGCGCAGTCGTCGATGAGCGCGGCCGCACTCGCGTACGACCAGGCCGAGCGCCAGTTCCAGCGCATGAAGACGCTGCGCGACACCGGCGTCGTCTCCGCGCAGCAGCTCGAGGACGTCGAGATCCGCCGGAACAGCGCGCTCAGCGATCGCGAAGCCGCGCGCGCGCGCGTGGTGACGGCGCGCCAGCAGCTCGAGCGCACGGAAGTGCGCGCGCCGTTCGACGGTATCGTGAGCGATCGCAAGGTGTCGGCGGGCGACACGACGCAGATCGGCAAGGAGTTGCTCAAGGTCATCGATCCGAACAGCCTGCGCTTCGAAGGGCGCGTGTCCGCGGACGCGATCGGCGCCGTGAAGGCCGGACAGCACGTGACCTTCCGCATCCACGGTTTCGAGCAGCGCGATTTCGAGGGCGAGGTCATGCGCGTGAATCCGTCCGCCAACGCGACCACGCGCCAGGTGGAGGTGCTCGTCGCGTTCATCAACGCGAAGGAACAGCCCGACGTCGCGGGTCTGTACGCCGAAGGCCGCATCGAGACCCAGAGCACCGCTGCGCTGACTCTGCCTGCCGCGTCGATCGTTCGTGAGGGCGATAACGCGTATGCCTGGCGGTTCAAGGGCGGTAAGTTGCAGAAGGTCAAGCTCGGGCTCGGCCAACGCGACGTGCGCACCGGCAATTTCATGGTCAGCAGCGGCATCGGCGAAGGCGACAGCTTCCTGCGTTATCCGGCGTCGACGCTCAAGGACGGCCAGGTCGCGACGCTTTCGAATCCGGAGAAGCCGACCAAGATGGCCGCCGGGGAGTAAGCCATGTTCCTCTCTAACTTCAGCATCAAGAATCCGGTGACGACGGTCGCCATCGTCATCATCCTGATGGCGCTCGGACTGATCGCGTTGAAGAACCTGCGCGTCAACCAGATCCCGGACGTCCAGGAACCAGTGATGGTGGTCAACTTCCCGTACCCGGGCGCGTCGCCCGAGACGGTCGAGCGCGAGATCATCAACCGGGTCGAGAAGGCGATCCAGAGCATTCCGCAGGTCAAGGAGACGCGCTCCACGGCCTCCGAGAGCAACGCGCGGATCGTCATCATCTTCCAGTTCAAGAAGAACATGGCGGAGGCCGGCGACGACGTCCGCAACGCCATCGCGTCGGTGCGCTACAAGCTGCCGCTCGAAATGCGCGAGCCGGTGTTGTGGCGCTTCGATCCGACGTCGGATCCGGTGATGGGACTCGCGCTGTCGTCGACCTCGATGACGCACACCGAGCTCTCGCGCCTCGCCGAAGACACGCTCGCCGACCGCCTGCGCGGCATCGACGGTGTCTCGCAGGTGGAAGTCAGCGGCTCGCTCAACCGCGAGCTGTCGGTGCTGCTGCACGCGCAGAAGCTGCGCGAATACAACGTGTCGGTCTCCGACGTCGTCAACGCGTTGCGCAACCAGAACACGACGGCGCCGGTCGGGCGCGTCAAGGGACCGCTCGACGAGCAGTCGATCCGCCTGGTCGGACGCATCGAGTCGCCGATCGAATTCAACGACGTCGTCGTGAAGCGCCAGGGCGACGAGGTCGTGCGCTTGGGCCAGCTCGCGACCGTCGAAGACGGCGTCTCCGAACCCTCGGGCTATTCGCTGCGTAATTCGCGGCCGAACGTGAGCCTCGACGTGATCCGTTCGCGCGAGTCGAGCTCCGTCTCGGTGGCGGAGCGCGTGCGCAAGGAAGTCGACGAGATCAACAAGACGCTGCCGTCGGGCACGAAGCTCGAGATCACGCGCGATGGCGGCGAGGACGCGCAGAACAGCCTCAACAACGTGATCGAGGCGCTGATCTTCGGCGCCGGGCTCACGATCTTCGTCGTGTATGCGTTCCTCAATTCCTGGCGTTCGACGCTCATCACGGGCCTGTCGTTGCCGACGTCGGCGATCGCCGCGTTCATCGCGGTGTGGCTGTGCGGCTTCACGCTGAACTTCATGACGCTGCTCGGCCTGTCGCTCGCGATCGGCGTGCTCATCGACGATGCCATCGTAGTGCGCGAGAACATCGTGCGACACATCGAGCGCGGCTCGGATCGCAAGAAGGCGGCGATGGAGGGCACGGCCGAGATCGGCATGGCCGTCGCCTCCACGACGTTCTCGATCATCGCGGTGTTCGTGCCCGTCGCCTTCATGGGCGGCGGTCCGGGCGAGTGGTTCCGGCCGTTCGCCGTCACGGTCGCGGCCTCGGTGCTCGTGAGCCTCTTCATCGCATTCACGCTCGATCCGATGCTCTCCGCGTACTGGGGCGACACGCAGGAAACCGTGCACCGCGAGCCGCGCGGCCTCGGCAAGGTGTTCCACCGCTTCAACGAATGGTTTGACCGCCAGGCGGATCGGTACGGCAACGTCATCGCCTGGGCGCTGCATCACCGGCTGTGGATGGCCGTCATCGCGGTGGTCGCGTTCTTCATCGCGATCTTCCTGCAAGGTGCGGTGGGTGGTTCCGAGTTCCTGCCGAAATCGGACTACGGCACGATCGCGGTCGAGGTGCGCACTCCCTCCAGTGCGAGCCTCGAATATGCGCGCGACAAGCTCGAGCGCGCGGCGCAGATCGCGCACACGATGCCCGAGACCAAGAACACGGATTCCAACGTGAACCCCGGCGGCGGCCGCGTGTGGATCGACATCGGCAAGGTGAACGAGCGCCATCGTTCGGCGGTGGAAATCGCCGCGGACCTGCGCGAGAAGCTCAAGTCGCTCGTGGGCGCCGAGTACGTCGTGCTCGACGACCTGAACAACGGCGCGCAAAAGCCGGTGCAGATCCGGTTCTACGGCGCCGATACGCGCAAGCTCATGGAGATCACCAACGACTTCATGGAGAAGTTGCGCGGCGTCAAAGGTGCGGTGGACGTCGGTCTGTCGGAGAAGGAACCCAAGGACGAGTTGCGCATCGAGCTCAATCGCGGCCTCGCCAACCAGCTCGGCATTTCGGTGGGCGATGCGGCGCAGACGCTGCGCGTCGCATTCGCCGGCGTCGAGGTCGGAGACTGGGTCGATCCGATCGGCGAATCGCGTGACGTGTCCGTGCGCCTGCATCCCGACGATCGCGTGAATGCTTCGAACATCGAGCACCTGCCCGTGCCGGTGGCGGGCACCGACATGATGGTGCCGCTCGAGCAGATCGCGAAGATCACGATGGACAAGGGCCCGGCGCAGATCCAGCACTTCAACGGCAAGCGCACCGTCACCGTGTCCGCGAACGTGGAGGGGCGCGCGGGCGGCGAAGTGACGAATGACGCGATGAAGATCGCGAAGTCGATCGACTTCCCGCCGGGTTTCGGCATCGAGCTCGGCGGCGCGTCGCGCGATCAGCAGGAAGTATTCAGCGAGATGGGCATCGCGCTCATCATGGGCATCGCGGTGATGTATCTCGTGCTCGTGATGCAGTTCGGCTCGTTCACGGCGCCGATCCCCGTGATGCTGTCGCTGCCGCTGTCGCTGATCGGCGTGGTGCTGGCGCTGCTCGCCACGCACGGCACGCTGAACCTCATGAGCTTCATCGGCGTCATCATGCTCATGGGCCTCGTGGCGAAGAACGCGATCCTGCTGCTCGACTGCGCGCGCAAGGAGGAAGCCCAGGGCGTCGATCGCGAAGAGGCGTTGATGCACGCGGGCCGCGTGCGTCTGCGTCCGATCCTCATGACGACGTTCGCGCTGATCGCCGGCATGATGCCGGTGGCGATCGGCATGGGCGAGGGCGGCGAGTTCTATCGCCCGATGGCCGTGGCCATCATCGGCGGCACGATCACCTCGACGCTGCTCACGCTGCTCGTGATCCCGAGCTTCTACGACAGCATCGAGCTCAACTGGGACCGAGCCGCGCTGAAATTCCGCGCACGCGCGCTGCTCGGCAACCCTTTCCTCGCGTTCCTCCAGACGGTGGGCGAAGCCTATCTCACGTTGAAATTCTGGCGATTCACGTTCCGCTGCATTCGCTGGCTCATAGGGTATGAGTCGCCGGCCGAGCACCCGGTGGAGCGCGCGGCGCGGCTCCACGGGTTCGAAGTGCCGGACTGGTGGGAGCCGCGGCCGAAACCCTGGCAGCGTCACGAAGGCGCACGCAAGTACCAGGCGCCGAGCGAGAATCCCTACGCTGTGCGGACGCTGCGCGCGGAACCCGATCCGGCGCCCGCCGATTGAGCGGGCCGCTCAGAGCGGGAAGATAGCCGGCCGCAAACTCTCGAGATCGCCCGCGTGGTGGGTCGTGATCAGCACGACCCGCTGCGCGGCGGCTTCCGCGACGAGCTCGCGGAATGCGGCGATGGACGGTGCATCGATCTCGTTCGTGGGCTCGTCGAATAACAGGACGGGCGGCGCCGCGATGAGCGCGGCGGCGAGCAGCAGCTTGCGTGCCGTACCTGCGGAGAGCGTGCCGAGCTGCGAGTCGATCACGAGCGCGAGGCCGAATCGTTCGAGCACGTCGCGCGCATAAGCGGTGTCGCGCCGGGTCGCGGGATACAGCGACACGATGAATTCGAGCAGCAACCCCGCGCGGATCCAGGGCAGGGGCGGCGGCGCATTCGGCGCAAGCACCACGCGCGCCGAGCCTCCCGTGATGTCGCGGCCCTCGAAGCGCACGGCGCCTGCGGCCGGCGGCAGGGCGCCCGCGATGCATTCGAGCAGCGACGTCTTGCCGATGCCGTTGGGACCGACGATGACGTGCACGCCGGGACCGAAATCCTGCGTGAGCACGCGTACCGACCCGCGCGGCAGTTTGAGCTCCCGCAATGACAACACGCGCGCCCTCACGTCATCGCGCTCAGGATGATGAGCGCCACCGCGCCGATGAGCGGAATGAGCCAGTTCATCGCTGCCCAGCCGGCGCGCGTGCCTGCGACGCCGAGAAGGTAGAGCGCAGCGAAAATACCCGCGTCACGCACGGCCGTGCCCGAGCGATCGAACGGCCACGCCGCAGTGATGGCGCCCGCGAACAGCAGCGTCGGCAGTGCATGGGCCGTGAAGCGCAGACGGCGCGGAAACTCCGGGTGTCCCGCGAGGAAGTGGAGGTTCGACAGCAGCGTGTTGCGGATCAGCGCGGGCAACCGGTACAGCGCGAGCGCCGCGACGGCGGCCACGAAGACCACGACACTCACGGTAGAAGTGTCGTTGGTGCGCAGGCGGATCACGACGAGACAGCCGCCGAGCGTCGCGGCGATGACTCCGAGGCGCACGAGCAGGTTCGAGCGCAGCGAGTGCGCGAGCAGCGGCAGCACGAGACCGGTGCGCAAGCTCAGCCGGTCCGCGAATGCGGCGCCGCGCGCCGGAACCGCGGCCCTGCGGGCGCCGGGTAGATAGGCGCTCCAGAGCGCCGCGGCGCCCACGAGCGTGGCGCCGAGCCGGACGAGTTCCGCGCCGGTCGTGCGCCCGGGGACGGACGCAAATATCGCGAGCGCCGCGAGCGCGACGAGTGCCTGCAGCGCGGCGCCGCGCAGCCACGCGATGTTGACGCAAAGACTCGTCAACGCGAGCCCGGCGAATGCGCCGACGACGTGCGCGTAGGCGCGCGGCTCCGTCGAAGGCGCGAGCAGGACCCAGATCATCGGGGCCCAGAGCAGCGAATACGCGAGCGCCGCGAGAACGACATCTGCGCGCAGTCTCGCGGGTGCCGTTACCGGCAGCGCGTCCATGAATCCCCGCGCGCGCGGCATGAACGCCGCTTCGCGCAGCGCGCGCAGCAGGATCCAGGACGCAACCTGCCAGGCGCCGACGACGCCGACGCGCTCGGCCGCGCCCGTCGTCGGATCGACCAGCAGCTCGAGGCCGCGCGCGAGCGCCAGGAGCAGCACCGCCGCGATGGCGGTCAGGATGAACTGCAACGCGGCAACGAGGCCGATGACCGCCTTGTCGAGACCGCGGAACCAGCCGCGGAGCGTCGTCGTGAAATGCCGCTGCCGCAGCTCGAAATAGGTCATTGCCGCCTATCGACCCGCCGTCGCGGGTTTCGTTCGCGGCGTGACCGAGAACGCGACCGCGCCGTGCAGCGGCGCGTCGAAGCGCGCCGGCTGCGACTCGGGGCCGAGCACGTCGGGCAGCGCGAACTTCGTGCCGATCGGCGGAATGGCATGCAGGAACGAGAGCCCGAGGTCCGGCAGCTCGAGCACCGGCTTCTCGCCGCCCGCGGGCGTGAACAGCCCGAAGAAGGGCACGTCGTCCGCATTGCGGATCGTGAGCTCGGCGTCGCGCGTGCGCAGCGTGAGCCAGTCCCAGGTATCGAAGAATCCCTGGAACTCGGGATAGTCGTAACGCTCGCCGGGAATCGCGCGCGAGTAGTTCGCCGCGTGCAGGCCGTAGGTCACGCCCGCGCGCCGGTTCTTCCACACGTGATACGGGCCGGCACCGACCCAGCGCTTCGCGATGACAGCGTGTTCGGGAAGACCGAAGTCGACGCCGAGGATGCCCGCCGCGCCGGAATAGTCGAGGCGCCAGCTCGCGACGAGCTCGTCGCCCGCGAGCGTCCACGTGACTTCGCGCAACGCGCCGTCGTATTCCGCGCGCGCGATGACACCGGGCTCGCCGGGTGCGAGCGTGAGCTTGCGCAATTGCGGGATGGCCGCTGCCGCCGTGAATGTGCGCAGCTTCGGCGGGCGCGAGTACGCGACGAGCCGCGGACCTTGCAATGGAATGTCGCGTCCGTCGGCGCGTAGTTGTGCGAGCGTCCCGTCGCGTGCGTCGAAAGTCAGTCGATACGCGCCGACGGTTACGATGTTTGCTTGCGCCCGGATCGCGACGGTCGGTGCCTTCGGCGCCGTCTTCGCCGTCGTTGCCGCCGAAGCGGTCGCGTGCATCGCACGCGGCGGGCCGCGCAGGACCCAGGTCCACAGCTCGTGCCCGCCCGCATCGAGCACCGCGGCTTCGAGCACTTCGTCGGCGCCGAGCGAGCGCGACAACGGAATGGTCAGGTCGGCAGCGGTGCGCGGCGCGAGCTCGGGCAGGCGGACGCGGCCCTGCGCGAGCGTCGTGGCAGTGACGTTCGCGGCCGGCGCGGGCATTCCCGCGACTCGCCAGCGCAGCGAGCAGCACGACAGGTCGGTGAAGTCGTAGCGATTCTCGGCGTGGAACGCGAGCCTGCCGCCGCCGAGCGCGAGATTCGACAGCACCACGGGCGACCACAGCTCCTTCACGGCGAAGTAGCTGCCTTCCTTCTCGTGATGCGCGCCCAACATTCCGTCGGGTGCGGCATTGCCGACATTGTCGATCTTGCCGGTGTCGGTGCGAGTGACACCCTCGTCGGCGAACGCCCAGAAGAAACCGCCCGCGACCGTCGGGCTAGTGCCCCTGACGTTCCAGTAGTCACGCAGGCCCGCGCCGATGCCGCCGTCGTAGAGGCCATGCAGGAACTCGGTGGGCATGAAGATTTCGGGACCGGCGCTCAAGCGCACGGTGCTCTCGTAGTTCTCGTAGTGGTCGGTGTTGATGGCGTCGTGCAGCGCCCAGGGGTGCAGCACGGGCCGGGCTTGCGGGTCCCAATTCGCAAAGTCCGCGTCGAGCTCGCGGTTCCAGCCGCCCTCGTTGCCGTTGTCCCAGAACAGGATGCTCGGATGATTCACATCGCGGCGGATCATTTGCCCGATGAGGCGCGCACCGGTCGGCGTGTCGTACGCGCCCTGCCAGCCCGCGAGCTCGTCGAGCACGTAGAGGCCGAGCTCGTCGGCCGCCTCGAGGAACGCGGGATCGGGAGGATAGTGCGACATGCGCACCGCGTTCATGTTCGCGCCCTTGATGAGGCGCGCGTCGGCGTAGTTCTGCGCGCGCGAGAGCGTGCGGCCGGTGAGCGAATCGAAGCTGTGGCGGTTCACGCCGCGCAGCTGGATCTTGCCGCCATTGAGGTACACGCCGTCGTTGGGCCGCACTTCGAGCGTGCGGAAGCCGAAACGTTCGGTGCGCTCGTGCAGCGATTGGCCGCCTCGTGTGAGCGCGAACGTCGCGGTATGGAGCCGCGGCGTTTCGGCCGACCACGTCGCGGGCGACGTGAATTGCCCGCGCACGGCGACGTCGGCGCCGTCGACGGTCGCGGAAAGATGGCCGGTGAGCGCCACGCCTCGCGCGTCGCGCACGCTCAAGTCGAGCGTCGTGCCCGCGGGTGGCGCGCGGTTCAAATGGGCCTGCGCGTAGAAGCTGCCATCGGCACGCGCGTCGATCGCCGTCCATTCGATGTGCGTCTCGGGTCGCGCCTCGATCCACACGGGACGGTAGATGCCGCCGAACGTCCAGAAATCGCCGCGGCGCTCCGCGCGATTCACGCTCGTGTTCGCCGACTCTTTCGCGACACGTACCTCGATCTCGTTGCTGCCCGGCTTCACGAGCGACGTGATGTCGTAGCTGAAGCGGTAGAAGCCGCCCTGGTGCGTCGGTCCTGCGCTCTGCCCGTTGATCGACACGCTCGTATCGGTCATTGCAGCTTCGAATACGAGGACGATGGCGCGGTCGTGCCACGCGGCCGGGAGCTCGAAGCTGCGGCGATAGGTCCCGGTCTCCTTCGGGATCATCGGATCGTCGTCGGGTTTTCCGCGCCCCTGGGTGCCGTAGTAGTAAGACCCGAAACCCTGCTGCTCCCAGCACGACGGCACCCGGATGCGCGTCCACGCGCCGCTGCCGCGGCCCGTATCGAGCTGGAACTCCCAGAACACGGGTTTCTCGTCCGGCGCGCCCATGCCCGAGAGCGGGAGCACTCGAGTCTCCGCGTCGTGCGGGGCGGCGCCGAATGCGCTGCCCGCGACCATGACGGCGCACGTGAGCCAACGAGCGGCGCGCGTCATTTGAAGACCCGCTCGAGCACCACCGGGCCCAACAACCCTGCGGGTCGCGGCGGACTCGCGGCCGTGAAGGGGTCCAGCGAAGAGAAGGTGACCGGCGTCGCGCCGGGTTGTTTGTCGCCGATCATGCGGTTGGCCCAGTAGTTGGTGACGACGATCTCGAGGTGGTTGGTCCCCGCCTTGAGCGCCTTGCGGACGTCGACGTCGCCGGGCGCGGTCCACGAGACGCCGAGGGCGACGCCATTGAGGTACACG
>Ga0081455_10007204_pt1 | contig 11754 bp, 7 predicted proteins | sample TabmetS3T2R1_FD_70207 | JGI IMG/M metagenome (GOLD analysis project Ga0081455, IMG submission 70207) | Tabebuia heterophylla rhizosphere microbial communities from the University of Puerto Rico - S3T2R1 | ecosystem: Host-associated > Plants > Roots > Rhizosphere ...
AGCCGGGCGGCACGCTGGTGATCTGCGGCGCGACGTCGGGGGACAATCCGTCCAAAGCTGAACTGACCAAGATCTACTTCAAGCCGCTCCGGGTGATCGGCTCAACGATGGGCACCCGAGACGAGCTGATCGCTCTGACCAAGATGCTGGCTACCACTGGCCTACGGCCGCACATCGACCGCATTCTGCCTCTTACCGATGCTGCCGCAGGATTCGCGGCGATGATCACGGGTGATCATTTTGGAAAGATCATCTTCGAGCCCTGAGCTGGTCTCGTGGATATCGGATTAGCTCCGTCCAGTTCGCCCGAAAGTGGTCGTAGACGCCACGATCCGGCCGATTTCGGTGTCGCTTGCAACCACTTTCGGTACGGGATGAGCCGCGTCAGTCCTCTTCGTCGTCCAGTCGGGCGAGCCATGTAGCGAGTCGCTCCACAGGAGTCTCGAACTCGGGATGAAGATCGACAAAGGTACGCAGCTGATCAGCAAGCCAGGCAAGCGTGACCTCATCCTCGCCACGCCGTACCTCGAGCTCCTCAATGCCTCGATCAGTGAAATACATGGCGGATCCGGCGCTCAGCCGAGCGGTGATCTTCCTCCCGGCCTATGCAAATGCGGCCTCCATCAGCGCACGCTGCTGCTGCTGATGGACACTCGTCGACCCGACTGATGGCGCAGACGACTCCGGTCGAGTCACCTTCGCGAGACGCCAGGTGCGGGTGGGCTCCACCTCGGCTAGACGCGGAGGGAGATTCAGTGCCATGAAGGGCCACGCCCCCTGATTGACCGGCTCGTCTTGCACCCAGCGCAGCTCCTCGACGCCGTCGAAGCGTCTGAGCTGCTTGACAATGTCTTTCATCGGCAGCGGGTAGAGCCGTTCTACAGCGATGATCGCCACCTGGCCATCCTTGCCGGCCTGGCTGCGGGCATTCATCAACTCCCAACGGATCTTTCCGGAGCAGAGCAGCACCGAGCTGATCTGGCTTGGGTCTTCGATCGTCGGATCGCCGAGCACCGGCTTCCAAGACCCCTGAGTGACGTCCGCCGGGTCGGACACGGCAAGTTTGCTGCGCAGCATCGACTTCGGTGTCATGACGATCAGGGGCCGATGAAGCTCGCCCAACGCCTGCTGTCGCAGCATGTGGAAGTGGCTGGCCGGAGTCGAAGGCTGCGCAACTGTGAACGCGTCCTCAGCGGCGAGCGTCAGGAAGCGCTCCAGGCGCGCTGACGAGTGATCCGGGCCCTGGCCCTCATAGCCGTGCGGCAGAAGAAGCACCACCCCAGACTGTTGAGTCCACTTCGCCTGGCCGGACGTGATGAACTCATCGATGATGGTCTGCGCACCATTGGCGAAGTCACCGAACTGGGCCTCCCAGAGGACCAGTGCCTCCGGGCTCGCCACGGAGTAGCCGTACTCAAAACCCATGGCGGCGAACTCGCTCAGCAGCGAGTCGAAGACATGGAACCTGCCCTGGTTGTCGTCAAGATGCTTCAGCGGCACCCAGGACTCGCCGGTCTTGCGGTCGACGATCGAGGCGAAGCGCTGCACGAAGGTGCCGCGGCGACTGTCCTGCCCGGTGAGCCGCACCGTGCGGCCCTCCAGCAGCAAGGAGCCCAACGCCAGGATCTCCGCCGTCGCCCAGTCAATTGGGCCCTGGGTGATCGCTGCAGCGCGGCGCTGCAGCTGCGGCATCACCTTCGGATGGACGGTGAATCCGTTCGGGAATGTGGTATGTGCGTCGGCGATCTTCTTGAGTGTCTCCATGCTGATCGCCGTGCCGTGCCTGGCAGCAGACTTCTTGGGGTACGCGGGGACTCGGCTGTATTCCATTTCCCTTGAGGGCTGAGTCGACCCACGGACTTCTTTGAAGACGGTCTCCAGCCGCTGCTGGAAGCGGCTCATCACCGCCTCGGCGTCCTCCACGGTGATGTCGCCGCGGCCGATCAGGGCCTCGGTGTAAAGCTTGCGGACCGACCGCTTCTTCTCGATCAGGTCATACATCCGAGGTTGGGTGAAGCTCGGATCATCGCCCTCGTTGTGACCGCGGCGCCGGTAGCAGATGAGATCGATGACCACGTCCTTGTTGAACTCCTGCCGGAAGGCGAACGCCAGTCGAGCGACGCGGATGCAGGCCTCCGGATCATCGCCGTTCACGTGGAAGATCGGCGCTTGGATCATCCGGGCGACGTCAGTGCAGTACATCGAGGATCGCGACTCGGTCGGGGATGTGGTGAAGCCAACCTGGTTGTTCACCACGATGTGAATCGTGCCGCCGGTACGGTAGCCGCGCAGCTGGCTGAGGTTCAGGGTTTCAGCGACGACACCCTGGCCGGCGAATGCCGCATCGCCGTGCATCAGCACGGGCAGCACCGGGAACTCGGCTCCGCGGTCGAGAATGTCCTGCTTGGCTCGGGCGATGCCCTCCAGCACCGGGTTCACAGCCTCGAGGTGGCTCGGATTCGCCGCGACAGAGGTCTTGATCGTTGCGCCGGTCAATGCGGTGAACTTGCCCTCCGAGCCCAAGTGGTACTTGACGTCGCCGGAGCCCTGCACGGTACGCGGGTCAAGGTTGCCCTCGAACTCCCGGAAGATCTGCTCGTACGACTTACCGACGATATTGGTCAGCACGTTGAGCCGGCCTCGGTGCGGCATGCCGATGCAGACCTCCTCCAGCCCGGATTCGGCCGCCTGCTCGCACACCTCGTCCAACAGGACTATTGCCGACTCGCCGCCCTCCAGGGAGAACCGCTTCTGCCCGACGAACTTGGTCTGCAAGAACGTCTCGAAGATCTCTGCCTCATTGAGCTTGTCCAGGATTCGCAGGTGCTCCTCGCGAGGAAGCGACTCGTGCGGCCGTTCTACCCGATCTTGAATCCACTTGCGCTGCGCTGGCTCTTGGATATGCATGTACTCGATGCCGGTGGTGCGGCAGTAGGAGTCGCGCAGGATTCCCAAGATCTTTCGCATCTTCATCCGGCCCTGGCCAGCGGCGAAGGATCCGGTAGCAAAGTCGCGGTCCAGGTCCCACAGCGTCAACCCGTGCGATTGCACATCAAGATCATGATGGCGCCGTTGGCGGTACTCCAGGGGATCTGTGTCGGCCATCAGATGTCCGCGTACCCGGTAGGCGTTGATCATCTCCATGATCCGCGCCTGCTTGGGGATCTGGTCCTCATGATCACTGCTGATGTCCTGCGCCCAGCGGATGGGCTCGTACGGGATGCGCAGCGCACCGAAGATGTCGTCGTAGAAGCCGTCCTCGCCAAGTAGCAGCGCGTGCAGGCGAGCCAGGTACTCGCCGGACTGAGCTCCCTGGATGACCCGATGGTCATACGTCGAGGTCAGCGTCAGGATCTTGGAAACGCTCATGTCGCTGAGCCGATCAGGATCGGAGCCCTGGAACTCAGGCGGATATTCCATCGAACCGACGCCGATGATCGCGCCCTGGCCCTGCATCAAGCGTGGAACCGAATGGTTGGTGCCGATGGTTCCGGGATTGGTCAAGGTAATGGTGGTGCCGGCGAAGTCCTCGACCGTCAGCTTGCCGGCTCGCGCCTTCTTCACCATCTGCTCGTACCCAGACCAGAACTCGGCGAAGTTCAGCCCTTCACATTTCTTGATGCTCGGCACCAGGAGCTGGCGAGTGCCATCCTCTTTGGGCAGGTCAATTGCCAAGCCCAGATTGACATGAGCTGGTACGACCAGGGTTGGCTTGCCGTCGACGATGTCGTAGCCGTTGTTCATGGCCGGCACAGTCTTGAGGGCCTGCACCATGGCGTAGCCGATGATGTGGGTGTAGGAGACCTTGCCGCCGCGTGCCCGTCGCAGATGGTTGTTGATCACCACCCGCTGGTCGATGAGCAGCTTGACCGGGAGCGATCGAACACTGGTCGCGGTTGGCACCGTCAAGGAAATGTCCATGTTCTTGGCAGTGCGCGCCAGTGCTCCGCGCATGGCGGTGCGTGCCGGCTCTTGCAGCGCGACGTTGGCTCGATTCTGAGGGCTCGGGGGATCGGCGGGAACTCCGCCGCGGGCTCCCGGCGCGCTGGGTCGGACCTCTTTGGACGGTGACGGCTTTTCGACTGTCGGCGTACGACGTGACGCGCTTGGCTCAGCTTTCGGCTGCGCCGCTGGCGAGGCTTGCGCGGGAGCGGGCGCAGGTGCTGCGGCCGCTGCCGCCGGCTTGTCGACTGTGGCTGGTTGCTCCTCGGCACGCCTGGGCTTGGATTCCTGCTTTTCGGCTACGCCGCCATTACCGTCGCCGGAACCCGGTGCGCCATGCGACTTGAAGTACTCCGCCCATGTTGCGTCGACCGAGCTGGGGTCTGCGGAGTACTGCTCGTACATCTCCTCTAGCAGCCAATCATTGGCGCCAAAGTCTGCCTCGGGCGTGCTGGTCGGTGATTGGTCGGGCACGATGGCCACGGTCGCCTTCTTCCTGATACGCACTGTCGCGGGTCTAACCCCGCCTTCAGCCTGCGCGCGACCTGCTCCTGGCACGCTCTGCAGGCGTTTACCAGGCTACCCAAACTCGTGAGCAGCCAGTCACTGGTCAGGGGCGACACACCTCGTCAGCCTAGATTTGCCGATGATTCAGTCCCGGCGTGTCACGGCAGTTTTCTCGATCACCCCAGCGCCCAGCATGCGCCAGGCCAGCCGGCAGACTTCGACTGTGAAGATCACCAGCGCGACGTTGCGCAGGGTTGTGACGACGGTCGAGATGATGATCATCGCCTGGCCGTGGCGACCGAGGTAGCCGGGATAGAACACCGGATAGACCAGTTGGGTGAGCAGGGCCAGCAGCAGAAGCTGTATGGCGATCCGCTTGATCGAACGAGTCTCATCGGGCGTGGCATTCCGCCGGAACACCAGCAGCGTCGCCATCGGCCCTCCCAGCCACAGCAGATATTGCGGGCTCAGAGTCTTGTTCGTAATGATCATGATCGCCACCGTGGCGAGAACGACGAAACCGACTGCGACGGGGGTCGAGCCGTCATACCGGAAGGCACGGACGGTAAGCAAGATGATCAACGCCAAGCCGATCAGCGTCGCCACGCTGCTGATGGTCACCCAAGCATCCGCACCAGGACCGAAGACCTCGTACGCCTGGTATTGGGACATGCCGATGAACCATCGGCTAGGCATGATTGCCCGGCCCACCATCAACGGCATCGCCCAGATCGACTCGATCTGTAGCCCTCGCTCGGACTGCCAAAGCAGCGGTGAAATCAGTCGCGACCAGCCACCGAAGATCAAGCTGATCAAGGCCAGGCCGAAGCCGACAACGACAAATGCGATAGCGGCGGGCCGCCGGTCTGATTTGTACGACATGAATACGCCGATGAGCAATGCCGGCCAGAGCTTGATGGCCGCGCCCAAACCTGTGAGAGCTCCGGTAACCCACGGTTTGCGCCGGGTAGCGAGGAGCGCGCCGCCGGCGAGCACTGCTGGCAGCATGTCAAAGCGCAGATACGACAGCGGGCCTATGAGCGGGGCGAAGATCAGCCAGAAATCGATCGCGCTGTCGTGCCGCCGCCCAGTGGAGCGCCACAGCGTGTAGCAGAAGAGGGCATCCAGAGCCAGCATGAGAATGATGAAGGCGACCAGATAGCCGCGGCGGCTGCCGAAAGATGCGCCGTACGGCAGCCAGAGAATCCAGACGACGGGTGTCGGGTACTCGTAGAGCGTCCGGTCCAGCCCCACGCTGAACAAGGCGTTGATCTTGCGGTGGTAGTAGAAGACATCGCCGGTGACGAACCGCTCGAAGAGCGCCAGTATGACCAAGATCAACACGCGGGTGGCTAGCCAGACAATGACGATCATCCGAGGGCCACGATGCGCGTCATACCAGGCGGCGAGGCGGCTCATTCAGGACCCACGTACTCAGGTGGCAGGGGAGTGGGCATCGGAGATATGCACGATCTTGGTCGATGACAGAACGGAAGTGAAACTACCAGCAATGCATCCCTGGATTTGCATCTCCATTGAGCTGAAATCCCTGAAACGGGGACCTATTAGAGCGCTGGCGATGCAAAGTCAGGGGCGCCACGGCGACATGCCTCGAACGCCAGGGCAAATGGTCTCGAGGTCTGTCAGAACAGCATGGGTCGTTGTTCTGGCGGCTAGATTGGCGAGCATTCGGCGATTGACGGGGACATGACGAGTCACGCGGTGCTGCGCCAGGTGCGCGTGCTGACGCTCGCGTCTGTGCTGTTTGCCAGTGGCCTCGCTGGCCACGCTGCCGCCGATGGTGCCATGCCCGGCACCTCGGTGCTGTTTTCGCTGTTCGTGTTCACCGTGGTCCTGGTGGTCCCGTTCGCCGCCGCACCAACCAGCCCGGCGCGAGCCATAGCGTTGCTGGCTGGCAGCCAGGGGCTATTCCACGCTGCACTGCAGCTGCTGGGCGGGAAAGCCGTCCCGACCACATCCAGCATGGGCGACGCGGCGGGCCATATGGCAGCTACGCCTTCGCCGACCAGCTCCCACATGATGATGCATCAGCATTTCGAGGCGGCAGCGCATGGTCCTGCGTTATCAGGGTTGAGCGGCGGTCATCTGGCCATGCTCGTCGCGCACCTGGCCGCAGGGGTCGTGGGCAGCGCATGGCTGGTTGCCGGGGAGCGGGCCTTTCTGACCCTACTGACGCTCGCGGCACGACCGGTCGTGGACGCGTGGCGGACAGTCACACAGTTGTTCCGCGGCTGCGACGGCGCCCTGGTCGCCAGCTGTCCGCGGCTTCAGCTTGGCTGCGCCCGACCCTTTGCGGTCCGTGACTCGATGTGGGCCGCGGGTGTCGTCACGCGTCGCGGCCCGCCGGCTTAGTGCGTCGCCAGGACCTCATACTCACACCGCCGTCTCGACGGTCTGACGACGGCAGGTCTGGTTCCGCGACCAAGCTATTTACGGACCGTCCTCGAATAATCACCAGACCTGTCGGCAGCAGCTGTGCCGGTCACCCCCGGTCGCTGGTGCCACTTCCTATAGAAAGTGGACATCATCATGTTCCAGAACAGCTCTTTGCGGCGTCGTATTGTCGCCCGCGTCGGGATCGGCATCGGCGCCACCGTCGCGGCAATTCTGGCCGTGCCCGGTGTGGCGCAAGCACACGTGTCAGTGCAGCCAGGATCCGCCGAAGGCGGCGGCTTCTCAGTCGTCGCGTTCCGGGTCCCGAACGAGCGCGACAACGCCAGCACCACTCAGGTGCGAGTCACTCTGCCCAAGGACCAGCCGATCGGGTACGTCTCGACGACACCAGTGCCTGGCTGGAAGATCAGTACCGCCACTCGTCCGTTGGACAAGCCCATCGAGATCTTCGGTGAGCAGTTGGACACCGTAGTCTCTGAGGTCACCTGGACCGCGACTGCCGGCGGCATCCGTCCGGGCCAGTTCGAGGACTTCGAGCTCAGCCTCGGCCCGCTACCGGAGTCGGGCGAGATGGTGTTCAACGCCCTACAGACTTACTCCAATGGTGAGAAAGTCAACTGGAATGAGGTCTCGGCCGACCCGTCGGTCGAGCCCGAGCACCCGGCCCCCACGTTGACCATCACGCCGGCCGCAGCTGAGAACGGCTCTGGGACGACCGGCCAGAACAGCCAAGCCCAGGAGGAGCAGGTCACGCCCGCGGCGCAGAGCGAGAATGGGTCCAACTCGGCGGTGCCGCTGATCCTTTCAGGCACCGCAGTAGGGCTGTCTCTCGTTGCCGTGGGAGTCGCCTGGCGTCGGGGTCGGCGACCAGCACTGGCAGCGGAAGCACCGTCCGCGCCCACCCGTGAGGACGTCAGCGTCTGACCAACTCTGGAGTGCCGGGAACGAACGCCGATCGTTCCCGGCACGCAACTCCGTGAGCCCAGGAGTAAACCTCATGCCACCGCTGAGCACGACTGCACGCCGCATCACACTGCTGGCGGCGCTTGCAGTCTTGTTGTCGCTGCTGTTAGCGTCCCCGGCCGCGGCGCACGCCGAGCTGGTGAACACCACCCCGGCGAACGGAGCCCAACTCACCAGGCCGCCGGCCGAGATCCAGATGACGTTCACCGAGTCGATCAACCTGGTCGACGACGGCATCCGGCTGGTTGATCACGTCGGCGCCACCGTGCCCACTCCCGAGCCAACCGTCGATGCGCAAACCATCACCTGGCCAATGCCGGCGGATCTGCCGGAAGGCCCCTATGTTGTGACTTGGCGGGTGGTCTCGGCCGACGGGCACCCGATTAGCGGAGCGTTCTCCTTCGGGGTGGGCACTGCTGCCTCCGCCCTACCCGGTTCGTCGACAGGCACAGATACGTCTGATACCGCAGGCGGCGCTTTGGCGACTGGGTCGACCGCGCCCTGGCCGGTGGTCGTTATGCGTATGGCCGGCTATGTCGCGTTCGCGCTGTTCGCTGGCGTAGCGGCGTTCGTGTTGCTGTGCGCACCGGACACCAGCCAGAACCCCAGGCTTCAGCTGCTCATTCGGGCCGGCTTCCTCGGCGGTGCGGCTTCCACAATCGTCGCCATCTTGGTCCAGGGCCCGTACGTTGCTGGGGCCTCGATGACCCGTGCCTTCGACACCCGGCTCATCCAAGAGACCCTGGTCACACCGTTGGGCAGCGCGATGGTGTGGCGACTTGCGCTCTACAGCGTCCTCGGCGTACTCGCTTGGCAACTGCCCAAGATCGTCAGTGGGGTAGCGAGCTGGCTTGTGCCAGCCGGCATAGCCGCCACCGCGGTGACCATCGCCGCCGCCGGACACGGAGCTGCATCAGGCCCGATCGGCCTTGGCATCGACGCGCTCCACGCGCTCACCGCCGGACTCTGGGTCGGTGGCCTTATTGCTCTCGCGGCACTTGGCCGCTCCGTTGAACCGCGTGCGCTGCAGCAGTTCTCTACCCTCGCCATGGCCTCGGTGCTCATCCTGGTCGGCACCGGCACCCTCAATTCGCTGCGCCACCTGACCGCCCTCGAGGAGTTATGGCAGACCCGCTACGGGCTTACCCTGGTGATCAAGCTCATCCTGGTCGCTGCCACTCTTGCAGCCGCCGCTGTCTCACGATGGCGCCTGCGGCAGCATCGGGTGCCGCTGCGGTCCGTCCGGATCGAGGCCGCCTTGACTGTGGCTGTTCTCATCGTCACGGCAATGCTCAGCATGACTGCACCCCCACCACAGGCCCAGGCTCCGGCCACGCATGCCGGTCACGACGCCGGACCGGTCAGCGATGCGGTACAGATGTCCCTCGGCGATGAAGGTGATGCGGCGCTCGCGGTCTCGCCGGCCACCACCACAGGTAGTCATCTGCACCTAGTGCTCACCGGCGCCAACGGCCAGCGGTTGTCCGCCACCCGAGTCACCCTGAAGGTCGCCAACCCCGAGCGCAACATTGCGCCAATACCGGTACGCATGAGCAAGCGCGACGGTGTCTGGGTCGCGAGTTACCGCTTCCCCTTCCCCGGCACCTGGAAAGCTATCTTCACTTTGGACGGCGTCGGCCCATCGGCTATTGTCACTTCCGGCGAGATTGCGATCCGCGACTGACCATAGCTACGGCTTGATCATCTTTGCGTCGCGCGCTGACAAGCCGGATCACCACCAGCCCTGTCTGCGGGCCCAGCGCAACAGGGTCAGCGAAATGGCCAGCATGATCAACAAAAGAATCGCCAGCGGTATCCACTTCGTGGAGTCGTTGACGATCACGTTCATGCCAATCACAGAAGACAGTGACGTAATGGGCAAGGTGATCGCTGCGATGACGGCGAGGCGTTCGGCGGCAATGGTCATCTTGGTGTCGGTGCGTGCCCGGTAGAACTCGGTGACACCCATGAGGAACACCAATTGGGAGTCGCTGATGTGGGCGACGGTCTCGTACTGGTCCAGCACGTCTTTCATCAACGCCAGGCCTTCGGGCGGTGCGAAGTTGGTGAGCTTGATGGCTCGCCGATAGATCTCACTGCCCTGGGCGGCCATGGTCTTGATGGTCAAAAGCCCATGTCGGGCTGCGAACAGCTCGCTGAGGAACTTTTGCGGGTCCTCATCCACGTCAGCCATCACCCGCTGCTCCAGCAGACCGACCTCACGGGCGATGTCGGCGACCATTTCGGCTTCGCGGCGGGCGATGGAGGACACAATCGCGTAAGTCAGACCGAACGAGGAAGTGGGGTGCAGCCGGCCGGCCTCCATCCGGGCCGCCACTGCGTTGGTTTCCCGCATCGCAGTCTCCAGTGGGACCCTGGGACTCAGTGGCCCGTGCACGGTGACCAGGAAGTCTTCACCGACGAACTGGTCCAGCTCGAGATAGTGCACATGCCCACCGGCTCCGATCTCAGGTGCGTGCACGACGATGAACACGTGGTGCGGATACACGTGGACTCGAGGCACGTGGTTACGGGTCTTGCTTTTGGTGATCGCCATCGGATGAAAATGAAACTCCTCCGACAGGATCATCTCTGCATCGTCGCTCCACTCGGGGATGTCGAGCCAGACAAATCCGTCGGTCCGCTTTCGCAGATCCGGCAGCTCGGCCACGTCGTGGCTGCTCACGCCCTCGGAGTCGATCCATCGCAGCTCCATGGCGAGCCTCCCTTCCAAGTCGTTTCTACCCCCCAACCTGATCATCTGCCATGCTCAGACTCAGCTGAAGCGCAGCAGTCCTAGGAGGCGGCATGGTTGACGGCACAGCGGTTTCGAGTACGTACGCGGTGAACTCGGAGGTGGGCAGGCTCCGCAAGGTTCTCGTCTGCGCACCAGGTCTGGCCCACAGTCGTCTGACACCGAGCAACTGCGACGAGCTGTTGTTCGACGATGTGATGTGGGTGCAGAACGCGCAACGTGATCACTTCGACTTCATGTCCAAGATGCGCGAGCGGGGCGTGGAAGTGGTGGAGCTGCACAACGTCCTGACCGAGACAATGGCGATCCCTGAGGCGAAGTCTTGGCTTTTGGACCGCAAGATCATCGCAAACGAGGTCGGTCCCGGATTCGTAAAAGACACGAGGGCATACCTGGACAGCCTGGAGCCTCGAGCTCTCACCAGGTTCTTGATCGGGGGCATGGCAACCGACGATCTCCCCGAGGCGGCCTCGGATTCAGCGTCGGTGAGCATGGCCCGCGAGGCGCTGGGCGGCCGCGAGTACCTCATGCCGCCACTGCCGAACACTCTCTACACCCGCGATACCACCTGCTGGATATACGGCGGCGTCACGTTGAATCCGTTGTACTGGCCCGCGCGGCATGACGAGACGCTGCTGATGAAGGCCATCTATGACTTTCATCCTGACTTCGTCGGCTCCAAAGTCTGGTGGGGCGACCCCGAACTGGACTGGGGCCTGGCCACCTTGGAAGGCGGCGATGTGCTGGTGCCTGGCAATGGCATCGTGGTGATCGGCATGAGCGAGCGCAGCTCCCGCCAAGCGATCGGACAGGTTGCCGCCAAGCTCTTCGCTGAAGGTGCGGCGGCGCAAGTGATCGTCGCGGGCATGCCGAAACTGCGGGCGGCCATGCACCTGGACACGATCTTTACCTTCGCCGATCGTGATCGCGTCACTGTCTACCCCGGCATCGTGCACGGAATCCACACCTTCACCCTCCGACCGAGCGACACCGCGCCGGGATTCGAGGTCACTGAAGAAACTCGGCCGTTCTTGGAGGTCGTCCGGACCGCCCTCGGACTGAGCGAGTTACGTGCCATCGACACGGGCGGCAACGTGTACGACACCGAGCGCCAACAGTGGGATAGCGGCAACAACCTGGTCGCTATCGAACCGGGTGTGGTGATCGCCTAC
>Ga0081455_10007205_pt1 | contig 11754 bp, 9 predicted proteins | sample TabmetS3T2R1_FD_70207 | JGI IMG/M metagenome (GOLD analysis project Ga0081455, IMG submission 70207) | Tabebuia heterophylla rhizosphere microbial communities from the University of Puerto Rico - S3T2R1 | ecosystem: Host-associated > Plants > Roots > Rhizosphere ...
TGTCCCTGAAAAAATTTATTCCTTCAAAGCCTGATATGAGGTAGAAAAAATGAATGAAAATTTTCTATGGGATTGTAAATAAGAAAAAAATTCCATTATACATGTGGATTCTTTTCCTTACTCCCAGTCTCTTGTTTAATTCCACATACGGCGCACAGAATATTGGAATTAGTTCCAACGACCTAATTTTAGTAACAGTTAACCTACAAAGAATCTTAGAACAAATGGATTTGGTTCAGGCAAGTCTATCAAAAGGAGATAGCACAAGTGCTTTTGAACATGCATATATCTCACACTCAATAATTTTTCCTTCATTTAAGGACAAACTAAGAGAAATTGATAAGAATTCATCTGAAAGACTAGAATCATTATTAATTGACTTACCAATAATGGTAAAATCTACTCCATCATCGGAAACAGAAACTAAGATAGTTCAAATTGTGGATTTATTGAATACTACTACCTCAAATATTTTATCACCAAATAATTTGGATTACAATTCAATCATAGCATCAACTACTATGGTACTGTTAAACGATAGTTCTAAATTCTATCACACATCTAATTTTGGTAATACTAAGGATCCTAATAATAAAATTGATTATGAAAATGCAATTGGGATGGTAGATATCTCACATAAATTATACAAAAATATTTCTAAATCCTACGGTGATTCCAAAAAGCTAGAAATTGAGTCCTTTTTTAGGGACCTGAAGGATTCCTTATCTCAAAAATCTGATCCGCAAAACATCTTAAAGTTGATAACAGCTATCCAAACGAAATTAAATGAAAATGAATCAAATTTTCAATCCAATGATTCTTTAACGATTTATTTTGGAAATATAAAAAATTTATTGTCAAAAATCAGTGCTGCCATAAGGAACAATTCTGATTATTCTTCTGCCGAGAAGTACGCAACTACTGCATATTTGGACAATTTCGAATATCTCGAACCACCACTTGTAAAAGTTGATCCGAATCTTAAGAATAGTTTAGAATTAATGATGAGAGAGGAACTTCGGGAATTAATAAAAAACAAACAGCAATCAGAAACAATTGTTCTTTTAACCAGAATCACAAACAATCTTACAAAGGCTGCAAATCTCTTGAATGTAAATTACGAAAACCTTAATGTAAATGGAGAGACCGACTCTTCAGTTCCTATAATGGTGAATACTCAACTAAACAACTTAAGTGATATTAAAGAATTGAGCAAAGGGTTTGGTACATACTCTGGAATAAAAAAAGGCTTTGGCGAGAGCACAGATTCAGAGAAGACGGGTGTAAGAACCGACATCGATAATATAAGAATCAAGTTAGTTGATCTTCTTCAACAGTATAAAGATGGAAAATATGATATGGCATTTGCCACTTCCAGATCAGCTTACCTGGACAGTTATGAAGGAATAGAAATTCCGCTTAGACCCATAAATCCGGACTTTACTCTTGATATGGAAATAAAATTTGCAGAACTCCGCAATATGATACAACAACATCAACAATATGCAAAAATTGAAGCAAAGGTCGTCGAAATTAGAAGTGGATTAGATGAATCTGAAAGATTAGTTACAGGCACCGGTGTAATAGCTCCTACGCTAGCATTTTCGACTTCATTTTCAATTATATTCAGAGAAGGACTCGAATCAGCACTTATAATTGGTGCCATCCTTACTTATCTGGAAGCATCACGTAACAGTCAATATAAGAAACATGTTTACCTAGGAATTTTGATATCTATTATTGCATCAATTATTACATGGTTTGTTGCACAGTTTGTTATAGATATTACGGGCGCAAGTAAAGAACTAATTGAAGCAATTGCAGGAATATCTGCTGTTATAGTATTATTCTGGATAAGTTTCTGGATATTAAATAAGGTTGAGACAAAAAAATGGATTGAATTTGTAAAGGCAAAAGTATGGCAGGCAACAACGACGGGAAGCGTAATGGTCTTTGCAATGCTGTCATTTTTTACAGTTTATAGAGAGGGATTTGAAACTGTGCTATTCTATCAAGCTATGTTTTCATTTGCGGAAAATATGGAAATTTTTGTACTCCTGGGACTAGTGCTAGGACTGGCTGTAATCATTAGTATTGTATTTGTCATTAGAAAGTTAGGCAAGAAGCTGCCTCTGCGCGTATTATTTGGCCTAACAATGGGAATTGGGGCTTACATGTCTATTGCATTCATAGGTAACGCAGTCAGAGAGTTCCAAGAAATAGGTTATATCTCAACAACACACCTATTTGGAATCATTCCCCGTTTAGAGATAAATTTGGCAACAATGACTGGTATTCATCCCACACTTGAAACAACAGTTGCACAAATAATATTATTAACAATATATTCTGTAGGAGCACTTTATATATTAATAATACAACCACGTAGAAAGAAGTTGGTTGAATCATCGAGAAAATCTATGGCACATTTGAAGGATGGGGAAAAACGTTGATTTGTTTAATATCTAATTTTGGGAACGCAATTGTCATTATTCAAGCGGTTGTGAAGTGACAAAAATAATGAGATCTGCCGAACGGAAACTTAATAATTATAGTGCGATTAAAATTATCTCTAATGCATGGGACGATTAGCATGAATTCCGGTGAAGAGCTTTACCTAGGAACGGCTGAATCTGAGCATGTTGAAATGTATCTTAAGGCTATTTGGCATATACGTGAACGAAAGGAAAAAGTAAAAGTAAGTTCTATTGCTAAAATTCTAAATGTGAGACAACCCTCAGTTGTTCAAATGCTTCACAAACTAAATGATGCAAATCTTGTTAAATACGTGAAAGGCAACGCTGTAATGAAATTAACGACTGAAGGTGAAAAAATAGGAGAACAAATGATAAGGAATACAAGACTTTTAGAAGTAATGATGAAAGAGGCCTTAAAAATTGAAATTGATGAAGAAATGGTATGCGGAATAGAACATCACATGAAAGAGATATTTACTGACGCGTTATGTACCTTATTAAAGCACCCGAGGTCATGCCCACATGGTTATGATATTCCTTTGGGGAACTGCTGCAAAATATAAATTTATGAATTAATATAGATTTCCAATTTTGAATACTGTGGTCAGTTTCCTATTATTTTTGAAGGCGAGAGATTAGTGTATGTCAACTGAATATAACGAAGCTTGGACTATGTTTAGAGGAAATATAAGGAGAACGGGTTCAACAAAAACAAAACCCATAATTAAACCGTTACTTTACTGGACCATAGAGCTAGGTCCGGTGATATCTTCTCCGGTTTTTGAAGGAGGTTTTTTGTACGTTGCTACATTAACCGGGCGTATATTCTGTTTAGATATACTAAAACGAGAAATAAAATGGCATCACAATATTGGCAGTCCTATTGTTTCATCTCCGTTAATTTTGGATGAGATGGTAATCTGTGCTACGTTTGATTCTTGGATAAATAATGACAATTCTGAAAATAACTCAATTTTTTCACTTGATAAAAATGATGGCACTCTGATCTGGAAGATTGAAGCTACCTCAGATATTTTTTCATCACCATGTCCTATAGGAAAAAATCTAGTTTTAGGATCAATGGATCATAATTTGTATTTTCTCGGTCAAAATGGAGATATAATTTGGAAATATGAAACCAGCGGTCAAATTTGGTCTTCTCCATCATGCTATGATAATATAATATACTTCGGATCAGATGATGGTTTCATTTACTGCGTCGATTCAGATGGTTCTCTAAAATGGAAATCAAAGTTGAATGGTAAAGTACGTTCATCATCACCATGTCTATCAGAAGACTTAATTTTTATTGGCACACATGAGGGTGGGATATATTGCTTAAGCAGTATTGATGGTACTATAAAGTGGAACAAAACTGTCTTAAAGCCAGTTTTATCATCTCCACTCTTGGTAAGAGATAGAATCACATTTGGTACTTCAGATTGTCGACTTTATTGTTTCGACCTAGCTGGTTCTAAAACCTGGCAATTTGAAACGGCTGGAAAAATTTGGTCTTCACCTTCAACCAGCGAATATGATAAGCTACTGTTTTTTGGCAGTTTAGATGCATTTATCTATGGCATAAATTTCTACACTGGCAAGCAGGAGTGGAAGTTTCCTACAATGGGGAGCATTGATTCTTCTCCATGTTTGTCAAATGGAATGTTATTTGTTGGTTCCAGAGACGGTATTTTATATTGTTTTGAAAGCTATAGAGAACCCTCTTACATTCGGTAAATTGCGAAACAACTATATCGGGCAAATTCAAAAAAAAGTCCCGATAATTTTAGATTTACAGCAAAGTTTCCAAAAAAATACCACATGGAATAGAAATTCAAGAACGTACAAAAGGATTCTAATAAAATGAATGAAGTAATACAGAATGAAAAAGACGCCAATATAGCAATAGTAGAAGCCAATATCCACTATGGAGGGTATGGACCTGGAACTGTGGATATCTTTAGAGAGAATATGGACATGCAAAAACTATCTTTTGATAATGTGAATATTGCAAAAATAAATCGACATTTAGAATTAGAGAGTAGATTTAACGTCAGCGATAGAAAACAAAGTAATAAAGGAAAGCAGACAACTCTATCAGGTTTCATTAATTAAATATAAATAAATTTCCTTTACTTAGTAAATAAGTTCATGATTGTTTTTCTTTGTGTTTATACTAGTCAAGTATTTGAGGTTCCCGTTTCATAAGAAACCTACGTAGAATTCAACTATACGTTACTATGACAACAGATAAGTAAGAAAAAACCAAAATATTTAGAAAATGAATATGCATTTGGATAATAAAATCCTAGTCTCATCATTTCTATTCATTTCCCTAAATATCCTGGTCATTTTATCCAGCAATTATGCGATCGCTGCAGAGAATTTCAGCATTATTGCAAATATAGATCTAACTTCAATACCGAATCCTGAAAAGTTGAAAGTTTTAGCGTTTGCAAACGGAGAATCTGCTGTTAAATACGTTGAAAATCTAAATAACGTAAAATCAAAGTCAATTTCAATTCCATTTACTTTTCAAAAAACAAATGATTTTGTTACTGTTGGTACCCGTGATGAATATGCAGTATGTGCTTACGACCTTAATGTGACAAATGAAATGAAATCTTATGCTTGCATGGAGGGTAATATTGAACAACCAGATGGAAAAAACATAGCAAACATAGGTACGGGGACTAGGCAAACCTTGTCCTCTGGGACGTTCCAACCAGTAGAGTTTGGAGGACAGCCTGACACAAAGAATGTAAAGATTAACATCTTGGTACCGCTGTCCGACAGAAAAAATGTTGAAAATATTAAAGTAGTAGCCATGGATAAGGGTGAACTCATCTCCAAATCTGTAAATGCAGGAGAACTACTAAGAAATTCAACAGGTGATACAATAAAGTTTGCTTTTGATTTTGACAGGGAAACCGGTATCGGACAAATACAAAAAGGCGATTACTTTTTTGCTTGCGTCTCTGCAAACGAGTTAAATCCACCTGAAGGAACAGAATGTGAGCATAAGTTAACAAAAATAATCGGCCGGGAAAACAACTTATACGCCAGGTAAGTCATCTGTCACGATGGGATCTATAGTTTTTAAAAAAATATTCTGGCTATAACAATTGCATTATTGTCTTTCTCAGTAATAAGTATTTATTTATCGTTAGTAAACGCAGATAGTGGATATTGCTACGACCAAGTTGGTGATGGTCATCATTGTTTTGAAAGCTATAGAGCCCTCTAATATTCGGTAAAATGCGAAACAACTTTATCGGGCAAATTCAAAAATAGATTCTCATTTTAATTAATATTATTCTTTGCACTAATCTTGAATATTGTACCACCACGTTTATAGTTAGATAGAACGTACAACTTGCCATCAGGACCGACTTGAAGATCGGTGATTACTCCAAAATTTCTGCCGAAAATTACGCTGTTTGTTTCATTATTCGTATCGGCTTGCTTATCCGACAACGGACCAGAGAGTACTAGATGTGTCCTTGTCTTGTCTAAGGGAAAATTGAAAATAGTGCCGTTTTTTACACTGCCCACTAACAGAGTGTCTTTATATTTTGATCCCAGATTGTCTGTATGTAAAAATAGAACTGAGGTCGGAGCTACGGTATCTGTCCATACAAATTCTGGATCCCTGTATGTACCCTTTCCTCCAAAGTCTTCCAAGTTTTCTTTATTAAAGCCTGGCGTCTCATTAGAGAAACCGATTACTTCCTTCCATCCACTATTAAATCCTGGTAATGCAATGTTAATTTCATCATCAGTGCTGCGACCATTTTCTGTTTCCCAGAGATTACCTGTAAGCGCATCAAATCCTATGCCAAAACTGTTTCGTATACCGTAAGCATAATACTTGTTCAATGGATCCTCGTCTCCAAGTAATCCCTTATTATCAACAACTCCCCCATCAAAAGTAATTCTAAGTATGCCACCCCTACCATCAGGAGGAGGACCATTTTTATTATTCTGAGCTTTAGTAATATAGGATTGATTTTGCACATAATTTAAGTTACCAATAACGAGGTACACACTTTTTTTATCAGGCCCTATCTTTAACACTCCTCCATTGTGAGAAGGTCCGGGTATTGTAGGAAGGTCCAAGAGTAATTTTGGATTTATCAACCTGCCGTTATCATATTCATATCTATAGAGGCGATTTCCCAAAACTTTACCCCCGTCAACATTATCAGTTTCAGTGTAGAACAAAAATACATATTTGGGCTGATCCGAAATTGCAATGCCCAACAATCCTCTTTCACTTACATTTGCCACGTTGACATCCAAAACAGTTCCACTAAGAGTACCATTTTTGATTTCCTTTACTTTTCCAGTATTTTTTTCTATAACTAGGATGTCATCAGGTCCTAGAAAACCCATTCCAGTTGGAAACTTTAATCCAGGAGGAGCAGATACCTGAATCTGCAAAGCCGTATCATTTAGCTGAGGCACTTGCGAATTTTTACCGGTTTGACCAAATACGCTGATACTTTGACCAAGTAGAAATAATGATAAAAAACCAATCAGGGTTATAATGGAAATTAAGCAATTGCACTGCAGAGACGAAATTTGCAAGTCGAGATTACAGGAAATTACTGATTTAAATTATTTATTAACTTTTACTATAGAGATAAACTACACTCAATTAAATACCTGATGAGATTTAGATTTAAATTATAACATACAAACAAGAGATGGTAAATTTATTGCCTAATTGTAAAAACTGCTTTTCGTCCTATTTTCTGAACTGAAAGGAAATAAATTATCAAAGTTATACTTGGAGCAAGATAAAACCAAATGAATCTCATATCGATAATGTGTAAAGCCAAGCTTATTAATACAAGTAGAAATAATTCAAATATTACTTCAGACTCAAGACTCTAATTTGAATTTAAGTTAAATACTATTTAACTAAATTTTCTCAAATTCTTATGTTTCAATATCGACTGTGCATCTAAAACTAGAAATTTTATTATTGAATGCATAAGTGCCATTTTAAGTAACTTTCTTATTTAATTAGCCTATTGAATAAATTTAAAAAATTCATATTAATTATCTATTTTAAATTACTCCTATATGAAAATTAAAAGCAATTTCAAATTTCTTTTGCTTTCTGGGATATTTTTAATATCAAGTATAGTATGGAATCCTGTACTGGCACAAATCCCTCCACAGACAGGATTATCTGTAAATATAAACACTCCTTTTGATTCAGCTAGTGTACCTTCTGGTGATTTGACTATTTACGGTACATCTTCAGATGATGATACCAAGAATTGTCAGGTTTATGCTGACTGGAATGACCTGAAACCAATGCAAAATGTTACCCCCGATGGTCCTAAAGGAAATACAGATTACTCAAAATGGAGTTATACATATACCGGTAGTTATCATAATATAGTTGAAGGTTCGAATGAACTTACATCAAAAATAACATGCTTTGACCAAGGTCAAAATGCATCATCAAAGTTCTATTCTATTAATGTTACCGGAACAAAAGGCGGGAGTGAAATCACAAAAAATAGTGTTCAACAATCCAGTGAAAATACAAATACAAATAATGAATCTTCCAATGCATTACCTGTTAAGAATACCAAAAGCGTCGGAACATATAAGATTCTTCCACTGTATTCAGAATCTAGTGAAAAAGTAGAAAATCCCGCTTCATCGGAAGATGCTGACAAAAAAGAAGTAACTAGTACTGATACCAGTGAATCTCAGGACAGTCATAATCCCATGAAAATAGATAATACTGATACGAAGACTTTAAGCTCAGAACAGCCGCAACAATCAGAAGAAACAACTGCCTACGATACGAGTAAACCCAGATTTACCGATAGCACAGATGAAAAACCCAGTACCGATTCCAACAAGTATTTTACATTTGAACCAGACCTGCAGGGAGAAGAAAAAATAGGTGTGAATGACAACAATCCAACGAATAACAATCCGAATTCTGATAGTTCATTTCCTAATCATTCTGACGATGGTGATTCAGTATTCGGACTTAAAATGAAAGAACTTAATGAGGATACTAAAAATAAATTTGACAATAAAATACAAAAATTAAATGAGAGACTACCTGATCACACACATATGTTTGGCATAGTTAAATAGTATTCCAAATTCAACAATCAATTGTTCGCCGTCGCATCTTGGAATTTTTCAATTAGTAAGCACACTATCAATGTTAACCATAAAGCAAGTAACGAACTTGATTCTCATGTCTGATTTTAAGTATCTCACAGTTGATAACGTTCTTATAAGATACGCCGATAAAAACGAAGAGGGATTTCCACTTTTTCTTATTCATGGTTTAGGAGGATCGATAGAAAGTTGGAATAAAAATATTGAATTTTTGTCCAAAAAATTCAGGATCATTGCTCTAGATCTCCCAGGCTTTGGACTGAGCGATAAACCTAAGGTTAGCTATACCATAAATTTTTATGTGAATTTTCTAGAGAAATTCATTAAAAAATTAAAAATAAACCATCTTTTCCTAATTGGCTCCTCCCTAGGTGGTCATATTGCTGTAGAGTTTACCATAAGAAACAAGAAAATGGTCGATAAACTCATTCTCATCAGTCCTGCTGGTTCTATGCCAAAAACCTTCAAAGGTACTGCAGCGTTAAAAAGGTACTTCAGAATAGTGGAAGCTAAGTCTTCGAACGATATATCAAAAATATTGACTTTAATTGATAAAACTATGGTGGACCGTGCTTATGCAAATGTCATGTACAAAAGATTATCATTGCCAGGTGCGAAGGATGCGTTTATTTCTACGCTAAAAGGTAGTGCAAACGCTCCAAGATACAATAGTAAGCTTGCACAAATTAGTACAAATATGTTACTCATTTGGGGGAAGGAAGATAAAATGATACCATTGAAATATATCCGACCTTTTATGGAACTTGGAAACTCAAGGATCATCATAATTGAAAATTGTGGACATAGACCCCATGTTGAAAATCCAAAATTATTTAATAAAGTAGTAAGTGATTTCTTAATGGAGTAATATGCACCCTATTTTGTACGAGTCTTTCATAAGATTATACAATTGATCCACTGTGTTTTTTTATAAGTAAAAAGAAAAGTACTTACTTAAAGAAAAATAATACTGGTATTTCTAAGTGAGGATATGCTGACAATACTTATAAAAATTAAATTAAATAACATTTCATGAACTACTATTTACTAATAATATTCCTAATATCAAATTTTTTCCTTTTCTCTATTTTTAATCTTAGCACATACGGATACGAAGTCGCAAAGGTAAGTTACTTGAATGAATTCAAAAACATAGCCTTCATTCCCATTAAAGCTAAAATTTTGCCACAGTATGATGAATCTACCCCACAATCAGTAACTGAAGTTAAATCACAAAAAGACTCGAAAACAAATGATATTAATAAATCAAATAAGTCAGATAAATCTGATGAATCTACCCCACAATCAGTAACTGAAGTTAAATCACAAAAAGACTCGAAAACAAATGATATTAATAAATCAAATAATTCAGAAGATGTAGTAGTAACGGCAGTATCATCTGATAAATCTACCCCACAATCAGTAACTGAAGTTAAATCACAAAAAGACCCAATGGCAAATGATACTAACAAATCATATAATTCAACAGAATCTGTTCCTCCCTCAATGGGGATAAAAATATTGTCACCAATAAGTGGGAAGGATATTCCTGTTGGGAATCTTACTATTTTTGGTGCTTCAACAGATAATGAAAAATCAAATTGTAGTGTATCCGTAGATTGGAATAATCAAAAACCCTTCCAAAAAGCTATAGCAACAGGACCATACGGAAGTGATGATTATTCATCTTGGACATTCACGTACTCTCCTTCGTACCACACAATTGAAAATGGACTAAACGATCTAACATCAAAACTTGAATGTGTAGAAAATTCCAAAGTAACTACAAAATGGCACAGCATTAATGTAACAGGAGATATCACAAAAGATGCGAACCCAACCTCAACCTTAGTATATAATGATCCGCTTGGAATCCTGCCACAGCTAAAACCTCTATCCACAAATCCATCAGCTAATACTACTGGCATAGCTAGTGATGAAACAACGATACCTCCTGCTAATACTACTGGGATAGCTAGTGATGAAACAACGATACCTCCTACAAGGCTTGCTGCCTATTTAGTGTTACCCAAAGATCAGATATTTCCCGGAGAACCTCAAAACTTCGTGGTAAAAATTTCAGATCCAAAAACCTTACAAGCGGTTGCAGGAGCTAAATTAGACATTAAAGTCGTTCAAGGTTCGGTCTTGCTGGACGAATATAATGGAACGTCTGATGCGTCTGGTGAGTATTCTTGGAATCTAAATTCTGATACTCCATCTGGTAAATCTGATGTACTGGTTTCAGCATCTGCCAATGGTTATGAACCGGCTTCAATAACAGGAAGTTTCCAAGTTCAAAAACAATTGTTGGTTCAAGCAAGTCTATTAAAAGATCTTGTTGTTCCTGGTGATAACCAAACTATTGACGTAAAGGTTATGGACGCCAATACTAAAGAAATAGTATCTGGTGCAAATGTAATGGCAAAAATTGCGGGAAAGAAGTTTTCAGAAAAAACTGATGATAATGGAGTATTATCTTATTCATGGGGTACCCCTGCTACAAGTGGTGGGAATAGATATGATGTAGTTTTGAATGTTTCATCTCATGACTATCCGAAGGTTATGAAGGCGATCTCTTTTAAAATGGATAAACCACAAAATCTATTAGAACCACCAATTAGCAATTATGAAGATAAATTAGTAAGGGTGAATACTAATGACTCGAATATTAATTTAGAGTCTCATAATAAAATCCAATGTACAAATACGCTTTCTAGTCCTACTTGTAGTACTGCTGTTCTCAATCCTTCTACCGATGACAAACCTGTTCTCAATCCTACAACCGATGACAAACCTGTTCTCAATCCTACAACCGATGACAAACCTGTTCTCAATACCGTCAATGATAATGAAAAAATTCGGAATGACAATCAAAAAGAAAGATTTGTTTACGATTTTCTATCATCGGTAACCAAATGAATTGATCAGTAGAGTAATTTTAACATTTTACAATCAAGTCTTCAAGTAATAATTTAGATAATGACGTATTGAGAGTATCGTAAGCGTGATGTACTAGCATGGCTGGATTTTTTATATTTGGTAATTAATTAAAACTTAATGACAATCTCAGACTTTTAACTGAAGTTTCATCAAAAATACGGATAAGCTTCCA
>Ga0081455_10007206_pt1 | contig 11752 bp, 9 predicted proteins | sample TabmetS3T2R1_FD_70207 | JGI IMG/M metagenome (GOLD analysis project Ga0081455, IMG submission 70207) | Tabebuia heterophylla rhizosphere microbial communities from the University of Puerto Rico - S3T2R1 | ecosystem: Host-associated > Plants > Roots > Rhizosphere ...
CGGCGGTGATCGTCGGAAAGATCGGCAGCGAGCAGCTCTCGGCGGCGAGGCGCTCGGCGACCGGCAGGCTGCCGGGACGGAGGCCGAGGCGGGCGTAGGCCGGCTGCAGATGGATCGGCGTCGGGTAGTGGATCGCACTCGAGATGCCGGCGGCCTCGAGGTGCTCGCGCAGCCGGTCGCGGCTCTCGGAGCGGACGACGAAGAGGTGGAAGACGTGGTCACTTCCCTCGGCGCAGGGCGCCGGCAAGGTCACCGGCGCCCCGGCGAGCGCTTCGTGCAGCGCTTCGCCGGCTTCGCGGCGCCGCTGGTTGGCCTCGTCGAGACGGCTGAGCTTGATCCGCAGGATCGCTGCCTGGAGGGCGTCGAGGCGGTCGGTCCGGGCCGGCAGCTGGTGCTGGTGGCGGCGGCCCTCGCCGTGCGAGCGGAGCAGGCGGACCCGCTCCATCAGCTCGCCACCGTCGCTGACGACGGCACCGCCGTCGCCCCAGCCGCCGAGGTTCTTGGTCGGGTAGAAGCTGAAGCATCCGGCGGCACCGAGGGTCCCCGCTGGGCGGCCGCGGTAGAGGGCGCCGTGGGCCTGGCAGGCGTCCTCGACGACGGCGATCCCGCGCTCCTCACAGAGCGCCAGCAACGGGTCCATCTCGACCGTGCGGCCGTAGAGGTGGACGGGGATCACGCAGCGGGTCGCCGAGGTCAGCGCCGCGGCGACGATCTCCGCGTCGAGCAACGCCGTCTCCTCGTCGACGTCGACCAGACGCGGGGTCGCGCCGACGGCGCTGACCGCCTCGGCGGTTGCGATGAAGCTGTTGGTCGGGACGATCACCTCGTCGCCGGGGCCGATCCCGAGCCCACGCAGCGCCAGCTCCAGCGCCGCGGTCCCCGACGAGACCCCGACCGCTTGCGCGCTGCCGGTCCAGGCGGCGAAGTCGCGCTCGAAGCCCTCGACGTGAGCGCCGAGGGTGAAGGCGGCATTGGCGGCGACGTCGGCGACGGTCTCCATCAGGAGCGCCATCAACTCGGGGTCGCCGTTGTCGAGCCGCGTGAACGGGACGCGGCTCTCGGTCTCGACTGCAGTGGTCAAGCTGGTGGTTCCTTTCCGTTGCTATGGGCGTCGGGCACGGCGAGGTCGAGGTCGCGGAAGACGGCGGCCGCCTCCTTGCGCGAGTGGACGCCGAACTGGGTGAAGATCGAGGCCATGTGGCTTTTGATCGTGCTTTCGGCCAGGTACAGCGACTCGGCCACCTCGGCGTTGGTCATCCCTTGGCAGACCAAGGTCATGACCTCGCGCTCGCGGTGGGAGAGGTAGGGACGCTCGACCCCGGCGCGGACGTTGCGGGGGACCACCGACTGGCCGCTCCGCACCGCATTGACGGTCGCCACCAGCGCCGGCTCGAGCTCCTGCTCGAAGACCAGTGCCTCGGCGCCGGCGTCGAGCGTGCGGCGGACGGCGGGGGCCGTCGCCGGTGGCGAGACGACGACGATCAGCGCTGCCGGCAACCGACGCCGGAGGCGGCGAAGCTCGGTTACTGCGGCAGGGCGGTTCACCTCACAGCCGTAGATGACGAGCGCCGATGGTCCGAGCGCTCCCTCGTCAAGCGAGTCGGGGTCGGCGAGCTGCAGCGAGGACTGCATCGCCGCCGCGCTCAGCGTCGAAACGATTTCGCTTCGCAGTTGCGGCCGCTCGGCGATCACCACCAACGACGCCTGCTTACGCACCATTGGCGCTTGCAACGGAATCGACCGATCTTCCGCAACCGACATACTTGCAATAACGGTCGCTGCACCCAACCGCTTCCACGGCGGTTTTCAAGCACGCTCGGAAGCCCCTCCGCCTCGCCGCCGTTAGTTCCCCATGGAGACCCTGCCCGGGACCGACACCGTGCGCCTGATCGACGACGTCAGCTTCGGCGAGGACGTCGTCGTCCATGCCTTCACCAATCTCTACGGCTGCCAAATCGGCTCCCACAGCCGGATCGGTACCTTCGTCGAGATCCAGCGCGGCGCCGTGGTCGGCTCCTTCTGCAAGATCCAGAGCCACACCTTCATCTGCGACGGGGTCGAGATCGGCGACGGTGTGTTCGTCGGCCACGGCGTCACCTTCGTCAACGACCGCCTGCCGCGGGCGACCGTCGGCGACGGCGAGCTGCAGACCGAAGCCGACTGGGAGCTGCAGCGAACGGTGGTCGCCGACGGCGCCTCGATCGGCTCCGGGGCGACGATTCTCGGCGGCGTCCACATCGGCCAAGAAGCCCTGGTCGGCGCCGGCGCAGTGGTGACCAAGGACGTAAGCCCGGGTGCCATCGTCGTCGGCAATCCGGCGCGCGAGCTGCGGCGGATCGCTTAGCGCGAAATTCCGCTGCCGATCGGCTCCTCTTCGGTCTCGGCCGCGGCGCCGTTGCCGTTGCTCGCCAGCGAGACCTCGTGCGCCTCGATCGCCCGGCGCAGTTCGCGCTTGCGCATCCACTCGGCGGCGAAGTAGGAGCCGACGACGAAGACGAAGGCGGCGAGCTGGGCGAGGAGCGTCTCGACGGTCGGGTAGACGCCGAGCCAGGTCCCCATCCAGAGCGGGAATTCGACGTCGATCGGGTGGATCGAGAGCCAGCCGACCCCCTGCATCGTGCGCGCCGTGTTGCCGACCAGGACGACCAGCACCAGGGCGATCAGGACGCCGGTGAGGATCAACATCTTCTTGTAGGGGAGCTTGCGCTCGAGGGCGAAGGTGATCGCGCCGACGATCCCGGTGAGGACGAGGCCGAGGGCGACGCCGGCGACGACGACGCCGGTGCCCGAGCTGAGCTGCAACGCTTGGAGGAAGAGGACGGTCTCGAAGCCCTCGCGGAAGACGCTGGTGAAACCGAGGGTGTAGAGGCCGGCGACGGTCGCGGCACCGGCCCCGGCGACGAGGGCCGCTCCGGTCAGGGCCTTGCCGCGCTCGCGATGGCCTTTGATCCACTCGGTCCAGTAGACGCGGTGGAAGAACCAGTTCATCACCAGTAAGAGCACCCCGATCGCGACGACCCCGACCACCGCCTCGAGCTTCTCGCCGTATTTCGAGAGCGAGTCGAGCAGCAGGATCGCGAGCAGGAACATCAGCATGCTGGCCGGGATCGCGAGCAGGGCGCCGCGGTAGATCGGCCGCCGCAGTTTCTGCCGCGGGCCGATCATGCTGGCGGTGATCGCGGCGATGATCAGGATCGCCTCGAGCCCCTCGCGGAAGACGATCAGGGCCGAGTTGGTGATCGTCGTGATCGCGCTGGCGCCGTCGCCGGTGATCGCCCTGGCGTCGGCGAGCTTTTCGTCGAGATCGAGGCGGGTTTCGCGAATCTCGTCGAGCGGGGCGTTGTCGGCGATCAGGTTGGCGAGCCCCTTGTCGCCGTTGGCGCCGTACCAGATCAGTCCCTCGATCTCGAGCGCCAGGCCGGTGTCGAAGGCGCGCAGCTTCAGCTCCGGCCCGAACTCGAAGAAGCCGTAGGCGGCGAGGCGGGCCTGCTCGGCCTCCTGGTAGCGGCCGGCGCCAACGGCCGCTTCGAGCTGGTCGAGCGAGATGTCGACCAGTTCGTAGTCGGCTTCGTCGCCGCCTTCCATCCACTCCTCGGGGGCGATCGATTCGAATTCGGCTTCGGCCATTTCCGATGCGGCGTCGAGCTTTTCCTGCGGCGCCACCGTTTTCCCCTGCTGCGCATCGTCGACGTCCGCCCGCAGCTCGGCGAAGGTCGCCTCGATCCGCTCGACCGCCTGCGGGTCACGTTTCAGCAGCTCGGACTCGAGGTCCGAGAAGGACGCTTCGACACCGTCCATGAAGGCGACCGCCTCCTGCACCTCGAAGGGGATCGTCACGTGGCCGTCGGCGGTGCCCTTGTCGTACTCCTTCGGCACCAGGGCGATGAAGCTGAGGAACTGGCTGGCGCGGTTGATCAGTTCGTCGGGGGTAAGCGGGGCGGCGGTGAAGCCCTCGAGGTCGCCCTCGACCCGCCCGCGCGCCGCCTGGAAGGCCCGCTCGTCGGCGGCGGCTCCGGCTGCGGCGAGCCGCTCGAAGTCGCGGTCGGTTTGCGCTCGCTCTTCGCTGCCCCGCTGCTTGCCGTACTCCGAGGCGATCGCTCGCCAGTAGCCGCGGGCAATCGCCGCGGCTTCGGCGAAACGACCGTCGAAGTCGCGTTCGGCGGCCTGCGAGGCTTCGTCGAGGTTGGTCAAGAGCCGCGCTTGAAAGGTGTCGAGCAGATCCTTTTCGATCTTCAGGGCCGCTTCGTGGGGCGGGATCTCGCGCTCCGCGAGTTCCTGGATCGCGGTCGTCCCGTCGACCCCGGGGCGGGTGAAGCGGGTGGTCTTGCGGAAGTCACGGATCTGCAGCCATTCGCGCGCTTTCCCTGCGTCGCCGGCCTCGGCGGCGGCGATCGCGACCACCATCGCGCCGCGCCGCAGCGCCGCCACGATCCGCCCCCGGGCCGCCGCCAGCGCGACTTCGTCGCGGTCCGCCGTCGCCCGCTCGGCGGCCGCCAGCGCTGCTTCGATCTCCTTCAGCTCGGCTGCCGCGTCGGCCGCCAGGCCGGCCCGCAGCGGCCCGCGCAGCTCGGCCGCGGCGGCGTCGACTTCACCGCCGCCGCCCTCGTCGAACAGCAGCCCGGTCTGGGCCGCGAATAGCTTGGCGCGCATCTCGTCGGCCGACTGCCAGGCCGGCGCTGCGGCGGCGCCGGCGGCCAGGCAGAAGAAAGCCGCCAGCGCGACGAGGATCGCGCCGGCGGCTTTCGGGGTCGAGGTCCGCGTCTGCGCGGTCGTCGCGATCCCTCCCTAGCCTTCCTGCAGTTCGATTTCGAGCTGTTTCGCCGCCTGGGTCACCTGGCCGGCGATCGCCTCGGCCTGCGCCTGCGCCTGGGCGCCGAGCGCATCGGCCTGTTTGGCGGTGAATTTCTCACCGTCGACCTCGCGGTCGCGCAGGTCGGCGGCGAAGGCGACGAGGCTTTCCAGCTCCTGCTTCGTCTGTTTCGCCTGCTGCCCGTTCTCGCCGGCGATCATCGGCTCCATCCCGTTGTAGGTGACGAGGATCCCGCCGAGGATGTCGGCGATGTCGGAGAGGCGCGAGGTGGCGACGAAGCCGAGTTCCTCGGCGCCCTCGCCGGCGATGAAGCGCGAGTTTTTCCACGCTTCGAAGTACTCGCTCATGGTCGGCGTCATGATCACGATCGAGGTCATCGCGTCTGACGGAGTCGGCTCGAATTCCTGCGCGTCCTCGTTCAGTTCCTTGGCCTGCTTGTCGAATTCGTCCAGCGTCGCCTTGTAGACGTTGGCGTCGGGCAGGCCCTCGCCGAACTCGACTTTGCCGCTGCCGTCGACGTCGCCCTCGACGCCCTTGGCGAGCAAGTCGGGGTTGGTGCCGTAGAGCGCCGTCTCGGTCAAGAAGAAGAGGTTGCCCGGCTGCTTCAGCTCCTTGCCGTTCGGCGTGGTCAGGGTAAAGGAGACCGCGTCTTCGGGGGTCGAGGCGTCCGAGCCGGCGTCGATGTCGACGTCGTAGTGGGCGAGCCGCGGCACGCCGGCGACGATTCCCTCCATCTGCTCGTAGGCCGGGTTGGCGACGACGAAGATGTCCTTCGAGTCGCCGAGGATCGCGGCGACCTCGTCACCGTGCTCGGCCAGCAACTTGACGTAGTCGAAGTCGACCGATTTCGCCAGGTCGTAGTAGGCGTCCGCCTGCTCTTTCAGCAGCCCGACCTGCTCTTCGAGCTGGGCGGAGTGGTCGGTGAGGTACTTCTTCACCGGCGCCAGGTCAGCCGCGCCCGCCGCGGCGCTGGTGGTGTCGCTGCCGTCGCTATCGCTGCCGCCGCAGCCAGCGATCAGCGCCCCGCAGGCCGCGAGGGCAAGAACCAGCGCCAAACGTACTCTGGACTTCATCGGGACGAGAGCCTCCTCAGTTAGGGGAGCCTACTGAGGGCTCCCTAATGCTTTGTTGTTAGGGAACCCTACGAGATTCCGATCTCGGAGGTCGGGATTGGGCGCCGGCGTTCGGAGGCCGGGGCCGATCCCCTGACCGCGGAGGCGTAGATTGGGACGGGTGAGAGCGAGGGGACCGATCGATGGCGGACGCTGTTTTGCCGTGATCCTCACTCTCCTTTCGCTCTCGGCTCTCTGCGCCGCATCGAGCTCGCAGGCGGCGCTCTACGTCGGCGGCGGCGACCGGGTCCGGGTCGAATTCCGAACCGAGAACGACGAGCTGGTCTGGGCGAGCGTCTCAGCGCGGCTCTATTGCACGGCGCCACACGGGGAGCGGCATTTCAACGTCTACTGGGAACACTTCGCCTCGGCCGCCTTTCCCCTCGAGATCGATCGCGATGGGAGGTTCCAGAAACACGATCGGGAAGACGGATTCCTCGAACAGGAGGTATCGCCGACCGGGCGTGTCGGCGCTGAAGCTGTGGTCGGTCGAGTCCAGTATCGGTTCCGCTACTTCACGGCGGACGGGAAGACCGAGTGCCAGACCCGCTCCTACCCGCCCGCGCGTCAGAGGGCGGTTCCTTTCCGCGCCCGGCTGAAGCCCCCGGCAGGCAGCGGGCGGGAGCTCGCACTGACCTCAGACGCGGGCGAGCCGTACGGCCGCGAGCATGCCGCCGACCGCGAGCGCCGAGCCGGCGGCCCAGGCGAGGAGGATGTCGCCGGTCAGTGACGAGAGCTCGTAGAAGTCGCGCAGAAATGGGATGAAGAGAGCGAGGGCGAAGATCAGGGCCATGACGGCGCAGAGGGCGGCGACCAGCAGCCGGCGGCGGCCGGGTTCGTCCTCGAGGCGCATGACGACGGCGAGGCCGGCGACGACGACGGTGCCGGTGGCGACGGTGCGCGAGTCCTGGAGGTCGAGGTCCATCCCGTAGCGGGCAAGGAGGTAGCCGGCGACGATGCCGATCCCGGATGCGATGCCGGCCGGCAGGGCGAAGCGGGCGACGTTGCGAATGAAGTGCTCGGGGCGCCAGGGACCGGAGCTGGGGGCGAGGGCGAGGATGAAAGCGGGGATGCCGATCGTCACCGTCGAGGCGATCGTGAACTGGCGGGGGAGGAGGGGGAAGGTCGCCGTCGGGATGCCGATCGCCAGCACCATCAGGGCGGTGAAGACGGTCTTGGTGACGAAGAGGCGGGCGACGCGCTGGATGTTGCGGAGGATCTGGCGCCCCTCGTGGACCATGCCGGGGACGACGCCGAAGTCGCCTTTGACGAGGACGAGGTCGGCGACCGAGCGGGCCATCTGGACCCCGGTTCCCTGGGCGATCGCGAGGCGCGAGCGCTTCAGGGCCGGCACGTCGTTGACGCCATCGCCGATCATCCCGACGTAGCGGCCGCCTTCGGTCAGCGCCTCGACGACGGCGCTCTTGCCCTCGGGTGAGATCCGGCCGACCGCGGGTGCCGCCATCACCGCTTCGCGCAGCGCGGCGGGCTCGGTCGGCAGTTGGCCGCCGTCGAGCGGTGGCGCATCCCCCGGAATGCCGGCGTCGCGGGCGATCGCGCCTGCGGTCGCCGGCGCATCGCCGGAGAGCAGCCGCAGCTCCACCTGCTCGGCGGCCAGGAAGGCGATCGTTTCCTCGGTGCCGGGCCGCAGTCGCTCGGCGAGGACGGCGACGCCGAGCGGCTCGACCGGGGTGGGGAGGGCCGGCTCGGCGAGTGGGCCGCCCTTGCTCGGCGGATCCGAACCGGGCCGGCCGAAGGCAGGTAGCGGCGCCTCGGTGCGGCCGATCGCCAGCACCCGCCGGCCCTGGCTCGCTTCCGCCCGCGCCCGCTCGGCCAGCTCGGGGTCGGCGGCGACGAACAGCTCCGGCGCGCCGAGCACGAAACGCTCGGTGCCGAGCTCGATCGCGCTCCAGCGCCAGCGCGAGGAGAAGGGCACCTGGGCGCCGACCGGCTCCGGATCGGCTTTGGCCGGACCGGTGGCGGCGATCGCTCGCAGGGTCGAGTTCGGGTCCGGCGCGCTGGCGCTGTAGCGGGCGAGCGCGGTCGCCAGATCGTCCTCGGAGGTGCCGCTCGCCGGCACCAGCTCGACCAGTCGCAGGTCGGCCTCGGTCAGGGTGCCGGTCTTGTCGGTGCAGATCAGGTCGACCGAGGCCAGCGACTCGATCGCTCCCAGCTCCTGGGCGAGCACGCCGCGCCGCGCCATCTTGAAGGCCGAGACGGCCGCGGTCAGTCCGATCAGCAGGATCAGGCCCTCCGGCACCAGGTTGACGATGCCGGCGGTCAGCGCCTGGACCCGCGCTTCGTCGCCATCCACCCGCAACAGCACCGAGATCGCGTAGCCGATCGTGATCGGCACCGCCAGCCCGACCAGCCACAGCAGCAGCCGGTCGTTGGCGACCTGCAGCGGCGAGCGTGGGTGGCGGAAGGCGCGGGCGGTGTGCGTGACCTTGGCAGCGCGGCTGTCGGGGCCGACCGCCTGCGCTTCGAACAAGGCCGAGCCCTCGACTACGAAAGAACCCGACCAGACCTCTTCGCCGATCCCGCGCAGCACCGGCTCGGACTCGCCGGTCAGGTTCGCCTCGTCGATCGCGACCCCGTCGCTGGCGACGATCTCGCCGTCGGCGACCACCTGCTCGCCGAGGCCGACCCGGACCAGGTCGCCGACCACGACCTCCTCGACCGCGACGTCGCGCTCGCTGCCGTCGCGGCGGATCGTCGCCTTCGGCGCGACCAGCGCCGCCAGCCGGTCGAGCGCCCGCTTCGAGCGGATCTCCTGGAACGAGCCGATGACGATGTTGGCGACCAGGATGCCGACGAACAGCGCGTCCTTCCAGGAGGCGAAGGCGATCGTCAGGACCCCGAAGAAGAAGAGGATCGCGTTTGGGATGTTGAGCGTGTTGGCGCGGACGATGCTCGCGTAGGAGCGGCTCGAACGCTCGCGCGGCAGCTCGCCGCGCTCCTTCAGGCGGCGGGCGGCCTCGGCCTCGGTGAGGCCGGCGGGGGTGGTATCGGGGCTGACGGTGGCGATCGGCCGACGCTACCTGGGAGCGCGGCGCCGCTCCACGGCGGTGACGCGGGTCAGGTAGCCGTTGCGGTTCCCGGTCTGGGTCGCCAGGTAGTAGACCGCGTCACGGCCGATGAAGATCTGGCTCATCGACGGCTTCGTGCCCCTGACCCTTACCCGGGCGAGTTCGCTGCCGCTGCGCAGGTCGAGCACGACCAGATAGAGGCGGCAGCGCCCTTTGCGGTTGCAGTCACGGTCGTCGGTGTAGAGCTGGCCGGCTTCGTAGTTGATCGCCATGCCCGCCGAGGATTGGATTGCGTCGTTTTCCCACAGCTTCTGCGCGGCGCTGCCGCCGTCGCAGGCGAGGAAGCCGGAGACCCGGCCGGTGGCCTGGTCGCCGACCGCGGCGATCCCGGTCCGGTAGGGGTCGCCGACCATCATGAAGAAGTTCCATCCCGGCCGCCTGCCCGCGAAGGCCTGGTAGCTGCGCAGTTCGGAGTTCTGCTCGGCGCCCTTGGCGAACACGCGGGCCGGGGTCCTCGCCTGCGGGCTGGTGTTGTTCGCGAACAGGACCCCGTTCCCCATGTAGACGTCGGAGCTCGCTTGGGTGTCGCCGCGCCCGAGGTATTCCGCCGTCCAGCTCGAGTCGGGCAGGAATTTCGATCCCGCGATCGTGAAGCGGACCGCCTCGCTCGAGCTCGGCAGGTAGAGGGTTTCGGGTCCATTGCCGGCGACGATCGCCATCCGCGCCGAGGAGATCCCGGTCACCGGTCCGCCCTTGAACGAAAGATCGATCGGATTCACCCGCAGCAACTGGCCCGGAGCTTCTTCGCCACCCCCCGAGGACGCCCAGCCCTTGAGGATCAACTCGCCGTCGGCGGTGGCGGCGATCCCGTTGTAGGTCGTCTTCGGATTCGGTTCTCCGTTTTCGTCGGGAGCGGCCGGCAGTTCCACCTGCTTCACGATTTCGAACCCTTTGGGGTCGATCTTGTAGAGGACGCCGCGGGCGACGGCATAGACGAACCCGTTCGAGTGGACGAGGGCGCCGCCGGTGTAGTTGATCAGCGTGCCGCCGGTCAGGGGCAGCACCTTCGTCCGCAGCGTCCGCGCGTCGACCTGCGCGAGGTACGGGGTGACCTGTTCGGAGGCTTTCAGGGTGCGGGCGGTGAGGAAGGGGATCCGCGCCCGCGAGGCGCCCAGCATCTCCTCGGTGAACATGTCGAGCAGGTAGGGCGAGCCGCCGAAGACGTAGATCTTGCCGCCGGTCCCGTCGTAGCCCCAGACCGGTTCGCGCGGCAGTTCCGCGCTCCGCGTCACCAGCCGGACCCGGTCGAGGTCGGCGGGCAGCCCGGTCGCTGCCGCGTGCGTGCGCCAGGCGTCGGCGTGCTCGGTCGGCCAGGGGGTGTCGGCGTAGGCCGGCGAGTGGAAGGGTTCGACCAGCGAGGGGATGCAGGAGGTTGGCTCGGCCGCCGAGTCCCCGGCGCCGCTCGCCGGCGCCGCCGTCGCGATCCAGATCGCGCCGAGGACGGTCAGGAGCACCGCCGTGGACCCGCCGAGGGTCGCCCAACGGCGAAGGTTTACCGAGCTCCCCAGGACCATGCGCGGAGGAAGCTATCTCGCGTGATGGTCCGGTGTCCAGTCGGCGCCGCTACTTCAGCGTGGCAGCGGGAACCGCATCCGCACTTCGGTGCCGTGGCCTTCCTGGCAGATCGTCAGGTAGACGGCGACGCTGGCGATGATCGAGAGGCCGAGGCCGAGGCCGTCCGACGGGCGTGTGCCGAAGCCTTTGCCGCGGTCGCGGATGCGGATGTCGACCCACTCGTCGGCGATCGCCGCGGTCAGTTCGACGATGCCTTCGTCGCCCGCCACGTTGGCGTGTTTGACCGCGTTGGTGGCTGCCTCGGAGACCGCCAGGGCGATGTCGTCGAGGATCGCGGACGGGGCACCGTGGTCGGTGGCGAACTCCACCGTTGCGCGGCGCATCGCGCTCACGGTCTGCGGCTCCGCCGGCTTGACCAGCGCCAGCGACGCGCGCGCGGAGCTCGCTGCGGCCGGGTCGGGCAGGCGGCTCACCACCGCGGCCACCTCAGGGCGTCCTCTCGTCGGCCGCGCGTGCCATCTCGCGCGGCTCGCCCTGCCGCTTGACGACGACGTGGTATCCCGGATGGCGCTCGACGATTTCGTCGACCTCGTCGATCTCGTGTCCAGGGATGATCAGGAAGCGGTCGAAGTTCGACCGCACGTCCTCGTAGGCGGCGATCGAGAGGTCGACGGACTCGGTGCAGCCGAGGTAGCCGCACTCGCAGACGAAGCTGGCGGCGCCGGCGTCCTTCTCACCCCGCTCGATCGCCTCGTTGACCTGGCGGCCGTTGATCTCCCGCGCCGCGGCGCGCCGGCCGATGCGGTCGGACTCAGGCGTGCCGCCGACGGCGCTCATCTGAACAGGATGCCCGCTGCAAGCGGACGCCAAACCGGCCTGCAGAGAGTCGATACGGGGTCTCAGGGCTGGACGAGCACCTGGAACGTCTTGCTCACTGCGCTGGCCGGAAGGCCGCTTGGGCCGGTCGCTTTGAGCGCGAAGGTGTGGCGGCCGGGTTTCAGCCGCGGGGTGGAGAAGGGCGAGATGCAGCTGCGCCACGGCCGCTTGTCGAGCTTGCAGCTGAAGGTCGAGCCGGGCTGGTCGGCGGCGAAGCGGATCTTCAACTGGCGGCGGGCGGTTTTCGCCGGCAGGGTGAGGATCGTCGCGCGCGGCGCCGTGGCCGGCGCTGGCCCCCACCCAGCGGTCGGCCGGCACCGCCGCGGCCAGCTGCTCGGCGCTGGTCCGCA
>Ga0081455_10003305_pt1 | contig 11750 bp, 15 predicted proteins | sample TabmetS3T2R1_FD_70207 | JGI IMG/M metagenome (GOLD analysis project Ga0081455, IMG submission 70207) | Tabebuia heterophylla rhizosphere microbial communities from the University of Puerto Rico - S3T2R1 | ecosystem: Host-associated > Plants > Roots > Rhizosphere ...
GACGCAGGATCCAGTGGAGCGCGAGGAGCCTTCGCTCGATACGCTGGTGCCCGCCAATCCGAACAAGCCCTATGACATCAAGGAGCTGATCCTCAAAGTCGCGGACGAGGGGGACTTCTTCGAGCTCGGCGAGGCCTATGCGAAGAACATCGTCACCGGCTTCGGCCGTGTCGCCGGCCGCACGGTGGGCTTCGTCGCCAACCAGCCGATGGTGCTCGCGGGCGTGCTCGACATCGACGCCAGCCGCAAGGCCGCGCGCTTCGTGCGCTTCTGCGATGCCTTCAACGTCCCGATCATCACGTTCGTCGACGTGCCCGGCTTCCTCCCTGGCACCAACCAGGAATACGGCGCGCTGATCAAGCACGGCTCGAAGCTTCTCTTCGCCTACAGCCAGGCGACCGTGCCGCTCGTCACCCTGATCACCCGCAAGGCATTCGGCGGCGCCTATGATGTGATGGCGTCAAAGCACGTCGGTGGCGACGTCAACTACGCCTGGCCGACCGCGCAGATCGCAGTCATGGGCGCGAAGGGCGCGGTCGAGATCATCTTCCGCGCCGACATCGGCGATGAAAAGAAGATCGCCGCCCGCACCAAGGAGTATGAGGATCGCTTCCTCTCGCCGTTTGTTGCTGCCGAGCGCGGCTATATCGACGACGTGATCATGCCGCGCGCGACCCGCCCGCGCATCGCGCGGGCGCTCGCCATGCTACGAGGCAAGCGGGTCGAGATGCCGGGGCGAAAGCACGACAATTTGCCGGTGTGAAGTTCTCCCGCACCACGCTACTGTGGGCCTTGAGGTTGCAGGGACGGGAGCTGGGCATGGTCCATCCACTACTCACCAAGCTGATGTGCGTTGCTGCCGTCGCAAGCGTCATCTTCGCGGTCGGCCCCATCATCTTTCCGTATGTCGAACCGGCGATGGGGGAGCTGCCGTTTGATATGGCCGAAGCGGTCTTGAGCACGACGATCGGCTTTGCCCTGCATACGGCGATGTTCGGTTAACACGCAGATGCCTCTCCTGGCTACTCTTCTCGTTCTCCTGGCGCTCGCCACCCCGGCTTCCGCGCAAACCTATCCGGCCAAACCCATCCGTCTGATCGTTCCCTTCACGCCCGGCTCGCCGGTCGATGCGTCGGCTCGCGTGATCGCCAAGGAGATGCAGGCGCGGCTCGGCCAGACCATCGTGCTCGACAACCGCCCGGGCGCCGGCACCACGCTCGGTGCGAAGGCTGCGGCGGCCGCCGAGCCCGATGGCTACACGCTCCTCTACATCAGCAACGGGCATGTGTTCGGGCTCTACAGCGATCCGGGCTACGACACGGTGAAGAGCTTTGCGCCGATCGCGACCGTCGCGGGCTGGTCGCAGCTCCTCGTGGTCGCGTCCAGCGTTCCGGTGAAAACCGTGAGCGAGCTTGTCAGCTATGCCAAAGCCAATCCCGGCAAGGTGACGTTCGGTTTCGGGCTTGGCACCCCGCCGCAGATCATGGGCGAGTATCTCAAGGCGCTCACCGGCGCCGACATCGTGAGCGTGCCCTATCGCGGCGGCGTGCAGGCGATCACCGACATGCTGGGCGGGCGCATCCATATGTATTTCGGGCCGGTCGTGAACCTGTTGCCGCACATTCGCGCGGGTAAGGTGCGGCCGCTCGCCACGACGAGCGCGACGCGCTATCCGGAATTGCCCGATGTGCCGACCGTGGTGGAGAGCGGGTTTCCGCAATTGGAGCTCAATGCCTGGACCGGGATTCTGGCGCCCGCCGGTACGCCTGCGGCCGTGGTCGCGACGCTCAGCGCCGCCGTCAACGACAGCCTGAAATCACCGGAGCTGCAGAAGGCTTTCGCCGGCATGTCGTTCGAGGCCAAGGTCACGTCGCCGACGCAATTTGCTACCTTCTTCGCCGCCGAGGCGCAGCGCTGGCCGCCGATCATCAAGGCGGCTGGTATCAAGCCGGAGTAGGTGCCGCTTCAAGCGCCATACTTGGACGGCATACTTGGGCGTCGTAATTGAGTATTGTGTGTGGGAGTAACCGGCAAACAAGGAGCCCTGCAATGACCGTAAAGTGTAGCAGTCTGGTTTTGGCCATTGCTGCCGGTGCGGCAGTCGCTGGCGCGTCGCCTGCCTCCGCGCAGACGAAATGGAACGAAATCCCCGCGCCCACTGGCAAGGAGGCTCTCTCGCGCGCCTATCCGGCGGGCTACCGCACCGACGTGATCGATGTGCCGATCCGCGGCAACGACGGCGATCTCGAATACAAGATTCAGATGAAAGCCGGCGGCACGGTCGTCTACTCCTGGGAGGTCCGCAATCTCGCCAAGCCCGAGGAGTTCTACACCGAGTTTCACGGCCATACCGAGCCGGTCGGCGGACGCGGCGATCTCATGTTCTACGAGAAAGGCACCGGCGCCAAGGCGAGTGGCGCCTTGGTCGCGCCCTGGGAAGGCATCCACGGCTGGTATTGGCAGAACCAGAGCACGACGCCAGTCGTGGTGCGGCTGCGAATGGCCGGCTTCTACGAGCTCGTTCCAGGTCAGGCCGGGCGACCGGTCCAAGAGTAGTAGTAGGTCGCATGTCGACGCGTCGCGCCGTCGTGGCCGCACTTGTGGGGCTGCCGTTCACCCGCGCGCTCGCGCAGGACGGTGGGCGGCCGCCGACATGGGCAGTGCCGGTGGCTCTTGAAGGTGCGCCCAACCTGCATCGGGTCGAGGAGAAATTCTTCCGCAGCGCGCAGCCCGACGCCAAAGGCTTCCAGGGGCTCGCGACAACGCATGGCGTGCGCACGGTGGTCAGCCTGCGTGCCTTCAACTCCGATGAGCCCTTGGCGCGCGGGCTCGATCTCAAGCTCGTGCGCGTTCGCATCAATACCTGGAACATCGAGCGCGAGGATGTGGTCGCCGCGCTGCAGAACCTGCGGCGTGCGAGCCGCGAGGCGCCCGTCCTCCTGCATTGCCAGCACGGCGCCGACCGCACGGGCATGATCTCTGCGCTCTACCGGATCCTCTATCAGAGCTGGAACAAGACTGCCGCGCTCGACGAGATGCAGAACGGGATGTTCGGCTATCACGCGGTCTGGGGCAATATCCCGCGCTTCATCAGGCGCGTCGATATCGAGGAACTGCGCCGCGATGTCGCCGTGCCCTGACGTTTCGGCGCGATAATATCGCGGCGTACCAGGGAGGCTCGAATATGCCAAGGACAGCATCACTGTTTGCCGCGCTGCTGGCCCTACTTGCGGCACCGCTTGCATTCGCGGCCGACTACCCGACCCGGCCGGTGACGATGGTGCTTGGTTTTGCGCCCGGCGGGCCGAGCGACGTCGTCGCGCGCATCGTCGCGCGGCGGCTGGAGCAGGTCCTCGGCCAGCCGGTCGTGGTTGAGAACCGCGCCGGCGCGGGCGGCAATGTCGCCGGCGAGATGGTGGCGCGCGCCGCGCCGGATGGACACACGCTGCTCCTTGGCAGCAACGGCATTCTCGCGACCAATGTCAGCCTCTACAAGAAGATCGGCTTCGACCCGGCCAAGGACTTCGCGCCGATCACACTGGTCGGCGTGCAGGCCAATGTCATCTACGTCAATCCTGCGATGCCGGCGCGCACGCTCGCCGAGCTCATCGCCTTCGCCAAGGCCAATCCTGGCAAGGTCAGCTATGCGTCGGGCGGGCACGGCACTGCCGCCCACCTCGCGGGCGAGCTTCTGAAGACGGAGGCCAAGATCGACATCGTCCACGTGCCTTATCGCGGGACCGGGCCGGCACTGCAGGATGTGCTCGCCGGGCATGTGGGAATGGGGATCTCAGCGGTGGCGCCGGTCGGCGATCACATCAAGAACGGCACGTTGCGGCCGCTCGCGGTGACGACGCTCACGCGCACTGCGCTGCTCCCCGACATCGCCACCGTCGCCGAGCTTGCGGTCCCAGGCTTTGAGGCGACGACCTGGCATGGCCTGGTAGCGCCCGCCGGCACGTCGGCGGAGATCGTGTCGACCCTCCATCGGGGCATGATGACGACGCTCAATGATCCGCAGGTACGCAAGGCGCTGACCGATCTTGGGGTCGATGTCGCCGGCAACAGCCCGGCGGAATTCGGTGCCTATATCCGGGCCGAGATTCCGAAATGGGCCGCGATCGTGAAGGCCTCCGGGGCGTCGCTCGACTGAGGGCCCTTGGCCGGCGCAGCTTGGCGCTACAGCGTGTCATGAGAACATGATATGACGCGCTTGGCATCCTGGCGGTGCGCTTCGGGGCGGATGACGCGCGCCAGGCCAGCGAGGGGGGCTTGCAATGCATATCGCGATGGTTGTCGCCATCGGCCTGGTCGTGCTCGGAGTGTTCTTTTTTGTGGCCAGCCTGATCGGCAAGGGCGGGCCGAGTGGCGCATACATCTTCATCTGGGTCTGGCTCGTCGTCTCAATCGCTAACGGCGCCTATGGCGTGACGCGGGCAGGCATCCCGCTCATCAACGAGCTCGGGGCCTTCATCCCGATCTTCGGCATCCCGGTGCTGGTTGCGTGGTATCTTGCCTTCAAATATGGAGCCGGGCGTTAAGACGGTCCAGGCAACGGCGATGAATCTCTTTGCTCGTTTCAAGCGCGGACATTTGCATCTCACCAGGATCGAGGCCTTCAGCGACGGCGTCTTCGCCATCGTGGTGACGCTCCTGGTGCTGGAGCTGAAGCTGCCGATGCTCAAGGACCACAGCAGCGTCAGCGAGCTTGCCCATCAGCTCGTCGAGCTGGCGCCGAAATTCCTGAGCTGGCTGATCAGCTTCATCATCGTGTGCAAGTTCTGGCTCAATCACCACCACGTGCTGGGCCTTGCGCACCACGCCAATTACGGGCTCGCCTGGCTCAACTCGCTGTTTCTGATGGGGCAGGCCTTCATCCCGTTCCCGACTGCCATGATGGGCGAACATCCCACCAACCCGTTGGCGGTGAGCATCTTCGGCGCCGTGTTCGCCGTGAACACGCTCCTCTTCATCGCGCTGCAGCGCTATATCGTGCGCAACCTGATCAAGCCCGAGCTCGCGGCTGCGCAGGACCCGCATGCCTTCGTCAAGGCACTGATCGGGCCGGCGTCATACCTCACCGGCGCGGCAGCCGCCTGGGTGAGCGTGCATGCCGCTTTCGTGATCTACCTTCTGACGCCGCTGTTTTACATCACGCCACCGGACTGGCATGGCAAAGCGCAGCCTGGGGCAGACGAGAAGAAGCCGTGAGTGGTGTTGGGCCTAGTCCCTTGCCGACGCCAATTCGTCGAGGTCAGTGGGGTGGCTGAGCTGGCCCGATCTGATGCGGTTGACGTCTTCCGCAAGCTTCAGCCAGGAAACGGCGAGGGTGGCCCACAACGGCCTGTCTTGCTGGTCTTGGTCAGCGTCGGCCATACGCAGGCAGTCTTCGGCGTTATTGCGATAGTCTTCGATGTTACTCATCGCCTGGTACTCCCTTCCGCACGCTACCGTTACAATAACTACAAGCGATTGCAGGGATGCTACGCGGATAGCACAGTCTATGTCGATACATTCTTACGGCGCGAACGAGGCAAAAACGCGGTCGGATTCCGGCAGGGTTGAACGAAGAGGCTATCTAGTAACCGATGAGCAACAGGGACGTCGTCATCGTGCACAGTTCGGACCTGCACGTGGATCATGATTATACCGCGCGCCTGCACGGCGGCGACGGGACTGCAGGCTTGGCGTGTGTCCTCGCAGCGGCTCGCGCGATCCGTGCGGACGTAGTCCTGCTCGTGGGTGACACATTCGAAAGCCATCGTCTGCCGCAACATGTGCTCGACCGCACCGCCAGCGTGATCGCGGCAGCCGGCATGCCCGTGGTTCTCCTGCCTGGCAACCATGACCCCGCCATTCCGGAGGCGGTGTTTCGGCGCGGGAACCTTGCCGCGGTCGAGAACCTGATGGTGCTGGGCGTCACCCACCCCGAAGCGGTCGATCTCGCCCATCTCAATCTCGAGGTCTGGGGCCGTGCCCATCTCGACTATGGCGACATGGTGCCGCTCGAGACCGCGCGGCCACGCCGCACGCGCTGGCAGGTCGCAGTCGCGCATGGACATTACGATCCGGGTGTCGATCGCAGCGTCCGCCCGCGCCCGTCGTGGCTCATCAATGACGCGGAGATTGCCGCGACCGGCGCGGATTACGTCGCGCTCGGCCATTGGAACAGGGCCGTGAAAGTCGGCAACGGCTCGGTCGCGGCTTACTATTCGGGCTCGCCCGAATATGCCGGCACGGTCAATGTGGTTCGCCTCACGGGCGATGGGCAGGTGCTAGTCAGCCGGATGGAGCTTGATATTCCGCGCGAGGTCGAGCCGGTCTTTGTCCCCTGATGGCGCCATGATGCGGCGGATTGGCGCTGGTATAGCGCTACGAGTGTGAGGATAATTCCGGTCTCGGAGGATGAGCCATGGGGCCTACCGCTGCGCCACGTCGCTGCCTGATCACTGCCGGCATGCTGCTGGCGGCGAGCGTCACCAGCGCTGCGGCCGACGAGATTGCCGATTTCTACAAAGGCAAGACCTTCACGATCGTGGTTGGCCATGAGGTCGGCACCGGCTTCGACATCTATTCGCGCGTGCTGGCGCGCCACATCGGTCGCCACATCCCGGGCCATCCGAGCGTGGTGGTGCAGAACATGGTGGGAGCGAGCGGCGTCACGCCGGCCAACTGGCTCTACAACGTGGCCCCGAAGGACGGCAGCGTGATCATGACGTTCGTCCACACCGCGGCGCTCGAGCCGATCTTCGGCAACGGCGCCGCCCGGTTCGACGCCGCCAAGTTCACCTGGGTCGGCAACATGGATGAAGGCGTCGGCATTTGCGGCGTCTCGCCTGCGTCCGGCATCGGCAAGTTCGAGGATCTCCTGGTGAAAGAGGTCCCGTTCGGCTCGACTGGTGCCACCGGGCCGCTCGGAAAATATGCGCTCGCGGTCAAGAACCTGCTCGGGGCGAAGATCAAGCTCGTGCCGGGCTATCAGGGCTCGGCCAGCGTGAAGCTGGCGATCAACCGCGGCGAGGTGCACGGCATCTGCGGGCTGTCGATGTCGAGCGTGACCTCGCAATGGCGCGACGAGCTGCAATCGGGCGCGTTCAAGATCATCCTGCAGGTGAGTGGCAAGCCGCACCCGGCGCTGACCGGCATCGCGCATGTCGAGCATTTTGCCAAGTCCGCGGACGACAAGCAGGTCTTTGACCTGATCTTCGGGGCGCAGGCGCTCGGCCGCATCTATGGCTCCGCGCCCGGCATACCGGCGGAGCGCAGAAACGCGCTGCGCGCAGCCTTCATGGCCACGATGAGCGACCCGCAATTCTTGAGTGATGCGGGGAAGAGCCAGATCGATATCAACCCGACCAGCGGCGCCGAGGTCGAAGCCTTCATCGCGCGCGTTGCAGCCTCGTCACCGCAGGTGGTGGAGCGGGCGCGCCGGGCAACCAGGGCCGACTGACAAAGCGAGGACAGCATGACGAGCACGATCGAACGAGTCCTGCCGCTGTGTGCAGCACTGTGCGCCGCAGTTCTGGTGACGCCGGCTGCCGCCGATGAAGTGTCAGACTTCTACAAGGGCAAGACCTTTACGATCGTGGTCGGCCACGAGGTCGGCACCGGCTTCGACATCTACAGCCGCACGCTGCAGCGGCACTTGGGCCGCCACATTCCTGGCAATCCGGTCGTGGTGGTGCAGAACATGACCGGCGCGAGCGGCATCAACGCGGCCAACTGGCTCTACAACATCGCGCCGAAGGACGGCACCGTGGTGGCGACCTTCGTGCATACGGTTCCGTTCGAGCCGCTGATGGGCAACAACGCCGCCAAGTTTGATGCCGCCAAGTTCACCTGGATCGGCAACATGGAGGAGAGCGTTGCGGTCTGCGGCGTGTCGAAGGCAGCCGGCATCGCCAGGTTCGACGAGATGCGCGAGAAGGAGGTGATCTTCGGCGCCACCGGCGCGACCGGCCCCTTGGTGAAGTCGGCGCTTGCGGTGAAGAATCTGCTCGGCGTCAAGATGAAGGTCGTCACCGGCTATCAGGGCTCCGCCAGCGTCAAGGTCGCGATCGGGCGCGGCGAGGTGCACGGCATCTGCGGACTGCCGATGTCGACCATCTCCTCGTTCTGGCGCGACGAATACCAGACCGGCATGTTCAAGCCGATCATCCAGCTTTCCGGCAGCAAGCAGGCCGAGCTCAAGGATATCCCGCACGTCGATGACTACGCCAAGACGGAAGACGACCGCAAAGTCTTCGGCCTGATCTTCGGCACGCAAGCGCTCGGCCGCATCTTTGTGTCGCCGCCGGCGATGCCGGCCGCCCGCAAGGCCGCGCTGCGCAAGGCGCTCCTCGACACCATGAAGGACCCGGAATTCATCGCCGACGCGACCAAGGTCCAGATCGACATCTCGCCGATGACGGGTGAGCAAGTGGAAGCGTTCATCGCACGGTTGTCGTCGGCGTCGCCGGCGGTGATCGAGCGCACCAAGCAGGCGTTCCGCAGCGAGTGACTGCCCGCAGGCTACATGCACCGGTTGGGTGAGCGCGGTCGGCTCGCCCAATGCGCGAACACATCAATCGCCCGTTAATGCAAAGAAGTTACGGTTGCGACGATTGCATGCGGCGAAGTGTGACTGCGGTGAATGCCTTCCCATCACGACTCGGACGCGCGCTGGAAGTGGCGGCGCTCGCGGCTTTTGCGCTTGCGAGCTTTCTGCTCGTGGCGCGCATCGGTCTCGCGCCACGCGATCCGTCGCAGGGCGTGGGCGTCGTGTTCGCGCCCTGGACGGGCGCCGACGCAGCCTTTGTCCGCGCCGTGGAGGCGGGCGGCCGGTTCGTCCGGTTCGGCGGGCTGCCATTCATCGTCGTGGTGACGCCCGAGGCGGCCGACTATGCCGACCGTGTGCGGGCCGCTGGCGCGCTCTTCATCGTCGATCCGCTCATCCTCGCGGCCTGTCTGCCGTCCTCCTCCGGCTCCCAAGCAAGCCAATGAACAATCTTGAGTCCTTTCAACGCACCGTCGCGAAGGCGCTGTGCATCCTTGCCGCGGCCCATGTGCCGGTGCTTGGCCTGATCTCGTGGGCGCTCGGGCAGGGGGTGTGGGTCAACAGCCTTGCGGCCTTCGCATTTGCGGCTGTTCCCATCCTGATGTGGTGGGTCGGGCGACCGCTGACTGTCATCGCCTTCGCGCTCGCGGTGGCGCTGGTCGGTCAGACCTCGCTTCTGGTCTTTGCCTTAAGCGGCCATCCCTGGCAGGTCGAGATGCACTTCTACTACTTCGCCGTGCTCGCGATGCTGTCGGGTTTCTGCGACTGGCGCATCCTGATCGCGGCGGCAACGCTGATCGCGCTTCATCACCTCGGCCTCAATTTCACGGTGCCGGCGGCCGTGTATCCGGGCGGCAGCGACTTTCTCCGCGTCGTGGTTCACGCCATTGCGGTGGTGGTCGAGACCGCGATGCTGATCTTCATCGGGCATGAGATCCGAACGGCCTTTGCAACGGCGCAAGAGGCCCGCCGCGCAGCGGAACTGGCCGCTGCCGAGCTCAAGAGAGTCGCCGTCAGGCAGACTGACGACCTGGCGAAGACCAGCACACGGGCCGACCAGACCAGCGAGTTGCTCGAACGCTTCAAGCAGGAGATGGCCGGCTCGGTCGACATTCTGCACGCGGGCGCCAAGGCGCTGCAGACGAGCGCCGACCAGCTGGTCGCCGCGACGACGCGTGCGAGCGCGCAGTCTGCGACCGCCGGCACCACCTCGGACCACACGGCTGCCAAGGTGCATTCGGCGGCGCAAGCGGGCGAGGAGCTTGCCCAGACCATCTCGCATGTCGGCGCGAACGCGGCGCAGTCCTCGCGGCTTGCCGCCGAGGCCGTCAGCGAGGCGGAGCGGACCAGCTCGACCATCGATGAAATGGCCACCGTTGCGAACGAGATCGGCAGGGTCACCGAGCTGATCAGCGCGATTGCCGGGCAGACCAACCTGCTCGCGCTCAATGCCACAATCGAGGCGGCGCGCGCCGGCGAAGCCGGCCGCGGCTTTGCGGTGGTTGCCCAGGAGGTGAAGGCGCTGGCGGCGCAGACGGCCAACGCCACCAAGGAGATCACCTCCCGGATCGAGGCCATGCAGGGCGCGACCGCCCGATCGGTCACCGCCATCGAAGGCATCTCGACGACGATCCGCGAGCTCGACCGCTTTTCAGCCGTCATTGCATCGGCGGTCGAGCAGCAAGCAGCCGCTGCGCGTCAGATCTCGGGCGATGTCAATGCCGCCGCCGTTGGCGTGACCCAGGTGAACGGCGCCGTGGGCGACATCGCGAACATTGCCCGCGAAACGGCCGCCGCGGTGGAGCGGATCGGCTCCGCGTCAGCGGAGATCGCCGGCCAGACCCATAAGATTCGCGAGCGGGTCGGCGCGTTCACGGAAGACATCCGCGCGATGCGCGCCTGACGCGCCGTCAATCGCCTCAAGAGCGGTCGAGCGCAGCATGCCGCATGAGCAAGCCGCGATGCTCACGGTCGCTTGGCTTGCGTCCCGGAAGCCTGAGCAGGCACATTTTCGGTCGGGATCGACGCAGCCGAAGCGCTCTGCTGGACCGCAGGCTCGTCGGTTGAGATCGCAAAATGTCGAAGCTCATCGCGCGTGAGCGGATACAAAGGCTCCCAGGGCGGCACGCGCGCAGCCGTTTCGATCAATTCGATGCTGACGCCCATCTCGATCGTGTAGCGCGCCAGCGTAGCGAGATCGCGCTGCACCAGGCTCAGCTCGTTGGCGGTATATTGATTCTCGAGCGAGCGCTTTCGTTTGCTGCCGAGCCAGATCTGGTGAACGAGCACGCGCGCCTCCGCCGGCACGTAGCGGTGCACGCCGCCGAGCAGGACAAACGCGCACATCGATTCGCAATCGGCCTTGGGTGACAGGGTCGAATATGATGCCGTGCTGTTCGGGCAGCTGGCCTTTATGCTTTTTCCGATCGTGGTGGTCATGCCGCGGCGGCGGATTGATCGACCGAGATCGAGGGCTGAGAGCACCGAGCCGCCCTCTGAATCGAGCACGAGCAAGACTCCGCGCAAATCGCTACCGCCGGCAAAGGCCTCGAAGTCGGCCGCGGTGGTCTCGGTGACGGGTCCGACTGCCGAGATCCAGGCTCGGGTGGCCGGGCCGCCGCACGATGCCTTGTCTGAGTTCCATTCGAACTGCATCGTTGCGGGCTTGGCCTGGCCGTTCGCAGTCGATGCGACAGCAAACATCATCAGGCAGGCAGCCGCCCGCACTGTACATCCCCCAAGATGTAATTTCACTCCAGTCCCTTTCCCCCAACAATCGGCCGACCGATTGCAGTATGTAAACGTGATGTAAGTTTGACCCCCCGCTCAAGCTTGCGAACCAGAAGCCTGCTTACAGGTAGGATGCTAATTCGGATCGGCGACTCGGGTCCAGCACAAATTGCTCGGCTATTCCCAAGACAAAATTCCTGGATGGTCGATGCGATTCGGCCGCGCGCGTTGGAGTCCCGCGCCTAAAGGGCCACCTCGTGCATGAGATCGAAGGCGCGGTTGATCCCGGCGAGCGGCATGGTCTGGGTGATCATCGGGTCGATCGTCTTCTCCAAAGCGTCAGCGCGGCTCCGCCGGCAGGACGATCTGGGTCTGGATCACCATGGCGGCGAGGCGCCCGTCCCCGCGGGTGATGTCGGTCTGCAGCACGATGGTGCTGCGGCCCGAATGCAGCGGCGTGCAGACGGCGCGCGCGATGTCGCCC
>Ga0081455_10007207_pt1 | contig 11749 bp, 12 predicted proteins | sample TabmetS3T2R1_FD_70207 | JGI IMG/M metagenome (GOLD analysis project Ga0081455, IMG submission 70207) | Tabebuia heterophylla rhizosphere microbial communities from the University of Puerto Rico - S3T2R1 | ecosystem: Host-associated > Plants > Roots > Rhizosphere ...
TCTTTCATGCCCTCAGTTTACTGCACTGGGGGCGCGTCTCAAGCGGAGCGCGGACCTCCAAGGTCACGGTAGACCGCGACCCCGTCCGCATCATGCTCATGAGCGGACCTGGAGGTCCGCGCTCCAAAACGCAGGCTTAATTGCTGTTTTCGATGCGCGTCACGGTATAACTGCGGCCGTCGCGCTCGACCTCGAAGCGGACCTTGTCGCCAGGCCCCAACCCTTTGAGCGAAGCGGCATCATTGACGCGGAAAATGCGCGTGCCGCCTTCCGGCAGAAGCGTCGGAATCGGCTGGAATTCCAGGGTGATGCGCTTGCTCGCGGAATCGACGGAAACGATGCGGCCGCGCGCCAGCTGCTCGAAGGGAGGCGCCGCCACTTCGCAGGCGGCATCGTCCCTGTGATCGATCTCCGGCTCGCCCGGAAGCGTCAGCTCCATGGCGAACGCCTGGCCCGCCACCACACTCGCCATCGCGATCGTCGCAGCAAGCGTGCGCAATCCGGAAACATACCTGCGGGTCATCGAGCCACTCTCCTCGCGACCCAATTTGGTGACAGTCCGGCCATTTTCCAGAGGCACGCGCGGTGACCAGCTCACCGCTCACAGCCGCTCACATTCGCGTCATGCGGCGCGCGCTTCCAATCCATTGGGGGTGGCGCGATAGCCTGTCAGCGTGCGGTCGGCGAAGCCCAGCCGCCAATCGAGCATTCTTGCAGCGTACTCTGCGACTCGCGCGGCATAGGCAGGATCCTGGGCACGATTGACGAATTGGCCCGGATCGTTCCCGAGGTCGAACAACAGCGGCGGCAGCGCGGCGAAGTGCACGTACTTGAAGCTCCCGTCCTGCACCACCGCCAGCGAGCACTTGTCCATCGGCAGGCCCAACGTGGATTCGGGCTTGCTGTAGTAGAGGTCGCGGAAGTCGAATTCGTAGTGCACGTCACGGCGCCAGTCGGCAGGCGATTGCCCTTCGCAGAAGCCGAGCAGCGAACGACCATCACATTGCCGTGGCACGGGCAAGCCCAGCCATTCGAGGATGGTCGGCATGGTGTCGATGGTCTCGGTGAAGCGCTCCACGATCGTGCCGCGTGTGCCGTTGGCCTCGGGTCGCGGATCGCGGATGATCATCGGGATGCGATAGGATTCGTCGGTGTAGCCGATCTTGCCCAGCAGGTGATGATCGCCCAGCTGCTCGCCGTGATCGCACGTGAAGACGATCAATGTGTCGTCCCACTGACCGGTCTGCTGCAGGTAGTCGAAGACCCGGCCAAGCTGATCGTCGATCTCGCTCATCAGCCCGCAATAGGTGGCGCGCATCTGCGCCACCTCCTGCTGGCTCATCGCCGAGCCCAGCCCCACGCCATCCTGGAAGAAGCTCGCCTGGTTGATGGTGTTGACATAGTAGCCGAGCAGCGGGTGCTGGCTTGCCTCCTGCTCGGCGCTGGCCGCGCGCAGGACCTTCGGCATGTCCTCCGGCCGGTACATCGCGTGATAAGGCGCCGGCGCGATGAAGGGCGGATGCGGCCGGTAATAGCCGAGATGCAGGAACCACGGCTTGCCGGCGCGGCCGCGCAGATAGCTCAGGCCGCGCTCGGTGAACCAGGCGGTGTCCGAGAGCTCCTTGGGGATACGTGACGGACGTGCTGTGGCGCCGGTGCCCTGTTCGCCCCCTCTTTCGCCCTTGGGGGCGGCCCCTTCCGGCAACCAGATATCCTCCCGGTTCTCGGGCAGCTTGTAGCCCTGGCTCGACACCCAGCCGAAATAGGCATCCTTGTAGGGCTCGAAGGCGCCAACCGGACGGAAGCCGTCCATGATGTCGCCCAGCACCAGGAAGCGCGGATCGTCAGGCCCGGCCTGGCGCGGATCGGGCGTGGTCGTCGTATAGCCGACCAGGGCGGCGTCGTAGCCGCCACGACGCAACTCGTGGCCGAGATTGGTGAAACGCGAATCGAGCGGAATGGTGTTCTGCACCGCGCGATGATTCATCAGGTAAAGGCTGGTCAGCAGGCTCGCCCGGGCGGGCCCGCAAGGGGCGCATTGCGTGAAATGATTGCGGAAGGTCACGCCATCCGCGCAGAGCCGGTCGATGTTCGGCAGCTTGAGATAATTCGCGCCAAGCTTGGGCAGCATCAGGCCGCGCCATTGGTCGACCACGATCAACAGAACGTTCTTGGACGCTGGCATGCCTGTCACCGTGCTGGAGGAGGTTGGTTGGGCGCGGGATTGCGCTACAGTGCCCCCAAATTTGCGGAGGAGACAACACGTGGCGCGTTTCAAGATCGTGACGACCGGGGCCGGCAACACGGACCATTCGCTGGAGATGGAGACCTTGAGCACCATCGGCGCGGAGATCGTCGAGGTCTCCGGCGGCGACGACGAGCTGGCCAAGGTCGTGGTCGATGCCGACGCGATCTACGGCAAGGGCCGGCCGCGCATCACCGCCAAGGTGATCGAAGCCGGCAAGAAGCTGAAGGTCGTGTCGCTGGGCAGCGTCGGTGTCGATTCGGTCGATGTCGAGGCCGCCACCAAGCTCGGCATCCCGGTGACCAACTGCCCCGATACCTTCATCGAGGAAGTGGCCGATCACGCCATGACCTTGATCCTGGCAACCTGGCGGCGGCTGGTGGTGCAGGACCAGATGGTCCGCAAGGGCGAATGGACCAAGGCCAGGCCCATGCTTTACCAATTCCCACGCCTCATGGGCCAGACCCTGGGCTTCATCTCGTTCGGCCATGTCGCGCGCGCGACGGCCAAACGCGCCGCGCCGTTCGGCTTCCAGATGCTGGCCTACGACCCGTATATCGAAGAGCTGGTGATGTCCGAGCACGGCGTGCAGCCGGTCGGGCTCGACGAGCTCCTGCAGCGCTCCGACATCATCTCCATGCACGCGCCCGGCACCAAGGACGCGCATCACCTGATGAAGGAGCAGCACTTCCGGAAGATGAAGAAGACAGCGCTGTTCGTGAACACCGGCCGCGGCTCGACCGTCGACGAGGCGGCGATGATCAAGGCGCTGCAAGAAGGCTGGTTCGCAGGAGCCGGGCTCGACGTGCTGGAGACCGAGCCGGTCGGCCACAACAATCCCCTGCTCGGCATGGACAACGTCATCCTGACCGCGCATGTGGCCTCGGCCTCGAGCCGCTTCGACATGGCGCGCAAGCGGCGCGTCGGCGCGGAGCTATCGCTGGTCCTGTCAGGGAAGTGGCCGCGTTCGTGCGTCAACCCTGCGGTGCTGGAGAAATCGAAGCTCGAGCGCTGGCAACCCTTCTCGATGGAACGCGGCCCGGGGAACTAGAACGAGGCTTGCACGATTCAGATTCCTCTCCCCCGCTAGTGTGATGATTCAGAAGTTCGTCAGCGAACTTCGGAATCTGAATCACACTAGATTCAGTGATTTAGTGGCCCGCTCAACCCTGAAATTCGTTGACGAATTTCAGGGGCGGGACACTAGGGGGAGAGGAGATTGAGTTGGGAGAGGAGATTGAGTTGGCGTTGAAAAGCTAGTGCGGAACCTCCTTGTCCACCCGGCGCATCCGCCGCCAGTCGCGGATCGCCCGATCGCATAGGGCAAGGCTGTCGAACGGGCCGAGGACAACCCTGCCGCCGTCGTCGACGGCGTACCAGCCGGGCTCGGTCACGCTATAGTCGCCAACATCGTCGGTGTGGATGTCGACGGCAATCAGGTCCTTGGGCTTGGGCATGGGTTCGCCATCCTTCCACAGCTGAAAAATGCCGCCGCGCTCCGAGATAGTCGATAGTTGCAGTCGCGAGCGCGCGCTACACGCGTCGGCCCAGCAATGCCTCTTTGAAAGTTGACGGCACCATGAACGTCAAGATACAGGTGGTAGCCTTGCATACATGATGGTCATTTGGCCTGAACGCACGACATCAACGGTTGCTGGGTCAGCGATTGCTGGTTCAACGACTGCTGGCTCTGGTAGCCAGCGCCCCTGCGGTGCTTCGGTGGACAACCGGGAACTGTCCTTCGGAGCAACGCGTTGCGCCGAAACCGCTGCTCGCTTTTCGGCTCCCTCCGGATGCCGAGTCGGAAGCAGTCCATCATGTGTGGCAGCGGGGATGCGGGTTGCGTGCGCCGCGTAAGGTTGGTGCAGGTTCGGGAGGGTGTGACACCATGCTGAGGTCTGACGACGAATGGGCAAGCAACCCGGTGGCGCACGGCTTGCATCCTGCCCGTCTGAAGGAGCAGCCGTAGGATGTCGCTGCAGCGTTTTCTCAAGAGTCGCGGCCTGCGCTTCACGCTGCCGCTTCGCCGGGCTTCGCCACGCCATGCACGACGGGCGTTGACGGTCCTTCCCACGATCGCCTGCGTGCCCGGGGGTGACGTCTGGTTCCTGCGCTTCTCCCTCGGGTTCCTCTCTCATCTCAACCAAGGCGGTCGGATCGAGGATCGACTGCGCGGCCGCGTGGTGGGCGACCCGGCGGGGCGGCCGTTCAAGTTCGACCACCTTCGGGGAGGACCACTGCAATGGGCCCCCGACCTGGTGCCTTCCGGGCACGTGTTCATTGGCCATAGCATTTGTCCCGGGTTCAGCAAGATCGCCGCGCGTTTTTCGTGGTGGCAGGCAACGCCATTCTGCGCGCCCGGCTACGACTATTTCCACGACGGGTTCAACTATGCACAGGTTCCGGTCGACCTGGCACCGCACGCCTTTGCCGAGGTTTCCCTGCGCGGCGTGGAAGCGGCAGCGTGGGCCAAGTCGGCGCAACGATCGATTCTGCTGTATTCAGATCCGTTCGAGCAAGCGGCGTCCTACTTCAACTACAGCCGGAGCCACCCGGCGCCAGCCTACAACACATTGGCCGGCCGACGGCTTACGGACTGGAAGTTCCGCGACTATCTGCTCGACCATGCATTGCCGTCCTATGCCAAAGCGTTCATCTCATACCAGGCCATGGCCAACGAGGTGCCCGGCTCGGTGATCATCCTGCCACACCGCGGACTGCGCGAGCGACCCGTCGAGACGCTTGCGTCGATCCTGAACCACTTGGCGGGCCAGCCGCGAGACTGGCCCCTGCTCCCTGATGCCGTCGATCTTGCCCGGCGAGAGCATATGGCAGCGGTGGAAATTGCACTCGGCCGACCGTTGGACCGCAAGCGACGGGGCCGCGCTGTCGCGACCAGCGATGCCGACGGCAAGGTCAAGCCCGAGGACATCGACCAGGGGGTTCGTCGTGAAGGAGTGGCCGTCCTCGCCTCCCTGGGGATGGAATCGCAGTATCTTTCCGGTCTTGCGGAGAGCGCAGGGAATTTGCCGATGACCGTGGTCGCCTGAGCACGTCTTCGGCGCCCGTTTCCGCGATGCATAGTTGTGCTGCAGAGGCAGCATTGGCATCGTTATTCCCGACCGGCCATTCTGCAGGGCAAGATAACGCGGGACGTCATAACGCGGGACGTGGGCATGAGATTCAACGTTGTCGTAGCGACCCACCACAAGACCGGCACGGTCTGGATGTCGACCGTCTTCAAGGCGATCGCGAAGGGCGCCGGCGCGGCGTTCATCGACTTCTGGTCGCACTACGACCGGCTGGACAAGCTGCTCAAGCCGCCCTTCGTGCTGCTGAACCACGATTCAATGTTCCTTCAGCACTCGGACATCCTTTCCCGGGACGACGTGCGCATCCTGCATCTCATCCGCGACCCGCGGGACGTGCTCATCTCTGCGATGCACTATCACAAGACTTCGGCCGAGCCCTGGCTGCAACAGCCTGCACCGGGCGACGCCGGCATTGGCTATCAGAAGAGGCTGACGTCGCTCGCCAGCCCGTTCGAGCAATATCTCTTCGAGATGGAGAATGCGAGCCACGACATCATCGAGGACATGCTCGACTGGCAGTACGACCGGGCCAACTGCTTCGAGGTGCGTTACGAGGATCTGCGCCTGGATGAATCGATGGAGCTATGGTCGCAGATCGCGGGCTTCCTGGGCTTCGATGAAGCCGAGCAGGCTCTCTGCAAGGACTGCTTCTGGAAGCACAGCCTCTTCGGAGGCGCCAACGTCAACCGTCGCCACGCCCGCTCGGGCGACGTGGCGCAATGGAAGCGGGAGTTCACGCCCGAGCTCGGGCAAGCGTTCGTCGAACGATTTCCAGACGCCCTGCAGCTGTTGGGGTACGAGCCTGACGACCGCTGGGTCGAGCGTCTTGGCCAGAAAGCAGCGGCGGAATGAGGCTCAAGTCACGCCCCGGAATCAGGCCTTGGCGCGATCCCTGAGACCGCGCAGGGCGAGCGCGTAGCCTGCGATGCCGAAGCCGGTCACCGCGCCGAGACAGGTCGTCGCCACGTCCGACACGGTGCCCCGGCGCGCCGGATTGGAGATGTGGACCTCGACGGTCGGAAACCCGACATTGCCGATGGCGGCGACCAGCGCCGGGTAGCCGCGGGTATAGCCGCTGGGATTGATGATGGCGCCGGCGATACCTTCGTCATGCGCGGCGAACAGGCGGTTGATGACCTCGCCTTCGATGTTGGAGTGGAAGATCTCGACCTCGACGCCGAGCTCCTCGGCATAGGCACGGATCCTGGCGTCGTACTCGGGCAGCGTCATCGGGCCGAAGATCTCGACCTGCGCCTTGCCGCGCATGTTCATGCCGGCGCCGTGGATGACCAGAATCTTCATGGGACGATCTTCATGGCGTGCGGCTTCATGGCGTGCGCCTTCATGGCGTGGGAGTCTCCTGATAGAGCGCGCTCAACCATTTACCGTTGCGGCGCACATAGGTGCTGGAAGCGAGCCCCTTCATGGTCATCGGTTTGCCGTCCTTGATCGCGCTCGTGTAGGTGAGGCGATACAGCAGCGTCGCGACATCAGCTGTCCAGATCTTGATCTCGGCATTGGGCTCGATGGTGAGGCTGTCGAGCCGGAAGTCAGGCATCACCTTCAGGTAGTCCGCCTTGGTGAAGCGCGTGCCGTCGCCGAAGATCAGCAGGGCGTCGTCGGCGAGATAATCCTTCGCGCGGGCAACATTCTTTTCCTTGAGGAACTGCCAGCTTTCCACCTCGAGCTTCATCAGGTCGCCGAGCAACGCCGCCGCCTGGTCGGGCGTCTGGGCCTTGGCACTCTGCGACCAGGTGAGGAGGCCTGCCGCCGCGCCGACCGTGAATCCCCTCCTTGCGATCATCATCCGTTTCCCCAAAAGTGGCGGCCCGCAGGACACAAGTACCGCGTCTCCGGGAGGACAAGCAATGACGGTCGCCAGAAAGAAGCCCGCCGATCTGCGCAGTGCGCGCTGGTTTGCCCCCGACGATCTGCGCGCTTTCGGCCATCGTTCGCGTGCCATGCAGATGGGTTACGCGCCAGAGGATTGGGTCGGCCGGCCGGTCATCGCCATCCTCAACACCTGGTCGGACGCCCAGCCGTGCCACATGCACTTCAAGAGCCGCATCGAGGACGTCAAGCGCGGCATCTTCCAGGCTGGCGGCTTCCCGATGGAGCTTCCCGCCCTCTCGCTGTCGGAAAGCTTCCTGAAGCCCACCACCATGCTCTACCGCAATCTTCTGGCGATGGATGCCGAAGAGCTTTTACGCGGGCACCCCGTCGACGGGGTGGTGCTGATGGGCGGCTGCGACAAGACCACGCCGGCGCTGCTGCTGGGCGCGATCAGCATGGGCTTGCCGGCGATCTACCTCCCTGCAGGCCCGATGCTGCGCGGCAACTGGAAGGGCAAGGTGCTGGGCTCCGGCTCCGACGCCTGGAAATACTGGGACGAGCGCCGGGCCGGCAAGATCTCCGACAGCGACTGGGTCGATGTCGAGGCGGGCATCGCCAGAAGCTATGGCACCTGCATGACCATGGGCACCGCCGCGACCATGATGGCGATGGCCGAGACAATGGGCATGACCTTGCCCGGCGCCTCCTCGATCCCGGCGGCGGACGCCAACCATATCCGCATGGCCGCCGAAAGCGGGCGGCGCATCGTCGACATGGTGTGGGAGGATCTGACGCCCGCGAAGATCCTGGCCCGCAACGCCTTCCTCAACGCCATCACCGTGGCGATGGCGCTCGGCTGCTCGACCAATGCCATCATCCACCTGATCGCGCTGGCGCGGCGTGCCGGCCAGGATGTCGGCCTGGACGATTTCGAGCGCGCCAGCCGCAAGGTGCCGGTGATCGCCAACATCAGGCCGAGCGGGACCGCATATCTGATGGAGGATTTCTTCTACGCCGGCGGCCTGCCGGCCTTGATGGCCGGGATCCGCGAGCATCTGTACCTCGATCAGCTCACCGTCACCGGCAAGACCCTGGGCGAGAACATCGAGGGTGCCGAGGTCTATAACGGTGACGTCATCCGCACGGTGAAGAACCCGATCTATGCCGAAGGCGCCCTGGCGGTGCTGCGCGGCAACCTCGCGCCTGACGGCTGCGTGATCAAGCCGTCGGCCTGCGAGCCGCGCTTCCTCAAGCACACCGGGCCTGCACTGGTGTTCGACGACTATCCGTCGATGAAGGCAGCGATCGATCGCGACGATCTCGACGTCACGGCCGATCACGTGCTGATCCTGCGCAATGCCGGGCCGCAAGGCGGGCCCGGCATGCCGGAATGGGGCATGCTGCCGATCCCCAAGAAGCTCGTGAAGCAGGGTGTACGCGACATGGTGCGCCTCTCGGACGCGCGCATGAGCGGCACCAGCTACGGTGCCTGCATCCTGCATGTCGCACCGGAATCCTACATCGGCGGGCCGCTCGCCCTGGTGCGCACCGGTGATCCGATCTCGCTCGACGTCGCCAAGCGCACCATCAACATGGAAGTCCCGGACGAGGAGCTGGCCCGGCGCCGCGCCGCCTGGAAGAAGGCCGAGCCCCGCTACGAGCGCGGCTATGGCTGGATGTTCACCCGCCACATCAAGCAGGCCAACGAAGGCTGCGACTTCGATTTCCTCGAGACCGGCTTCGGCGCGCCGGTTGCCGAGCCGTCCATCTACTGAAGCAGGTCATGCTGCCGGACCTCATCGAGATCGTTCCACCCGCTCGACGGACCGATGCCACCATCGTCCTGCCGGGCTCCAAGAGCATCACGAACCGTGCCCTGATCCTGGCTGTTCTTGCACGCCGTCCCGTGACCTTGCGGGGCGCCCTGTGGAGCGAGGACACGCAGGCGATGGTGGATTGCCTCGAGCGACTGGGGTTCAGGATTGGTGTCGAGACCGACCCGGCCGAACCGGCGAATCGCACGATCATGGTTCGCGGTCATGGTGGAAAGATCCCGAAGGCGGGCACGCCCGGGCAGCCCATCGAGCTCTTCGTCGAGAATGCCGGCACCGCGGCCCGATTCCTGACGGCGCTTTTGTGTCTCGGCCAGGGCAGCTACCGGGTGAGCGGGATCCCGCGCATGCATGAGCGTCCGCAGGCTGCGCTGGTCAACGCCTTGCGTGAGCTCGGCTATCGGATCGACACGCCGAACGACCGCTTGCCTGCCGTCGTTCATGGTACCGGGCCGCGGCCAGGCGCGACGTGCACCGTGAGCGTCGAGGAGAGCTCGCAGTTCGCGTCCGCCCTGCTCCTGTGCGCGCGCATCGGCGGCTGGGAGATCGGCATCACCGGGGCCAACGAGGACGAATTGCCCTATGTCGACATGACGCGACGCCTGGTCAGCGAATTTCCGTGGGAGGGCGGCGTCTACGAGGTCGAGGCGGACGCGTCGGGCGCGAGCTACTTCTGGGGCGCCGACTGGCTTCTGCGCGACGGCGGTGGCCGCGTCACCGTCACGCCGGTGCCCAAAAGCGGCATGCAGGCCGACCAGAAATTCCTCGATCTCGTCGGTCGACAGGCGTGGCGCCCGACCTACTCGCGGCAGACCGACCTTGCCGACAGCATCATGACGGCGATCGTGCTCGCGCCTTTCGCGCCGGCCGCCACGCACTTCACCGATCTTGGCCGCCTGCGGGTCCAGGAATGCGAGCGCGTGAAAGCCCTGCGAACCGAGTTGACCAAGTGCGGCGCGCGCGTCGAGGAAAGCGGCGACACGCTCACCATTCACCCTGGCCTCCTGAGCGGGGCCGAGATCGAGACCTACAACGATCACCGCATCGCCATGTGCTTCGGCATGCTGGGCTTGCGCGTGCCCGGCATCCGCTTGCGCAAGCCGGCTTGCGTGCGCAAGACCTTTCCCAACTTCTTCGCCAAGCTTGCCGAGATCGGCGCTGTCATCCGAGACGCTTCCGTTGGCGCACCGCTGTCAGGAGACGCTCTGTTGGCGGAGCAAGAACACGAAAGACGAGGAGTGAAACCATGACCACGCTGAAGCCTGCGGCGCGAGACAAGCTCAAGACCGTGAGCACGGCGACGGTCGCCACGCTGCTGTTCAAGCGCGGCTTCCGCAACCAGGCCATCCAGAACGTCCATCCGCTGTCGCCCGCGCAGCCGGTGCTGGTCGGCCCTGCCTTCACCTTGCGCTATATGCCGGCGCGCGAGGACCTGAACGGCCTGGAGGTCTTCCGCGACCGCGGCCATCCGCAGCGCAAGGCGGTCGAGGATTGTCCGCCGGGGCACGTGCTGGTGATGGACAGCCGCAAGGATGCGCGCGCGGCGTCCGCCGGCGGCATCCTGGTGACGCGACTGATGAAGCGCGGCGTCGCCGGCGTGGTGACCGACGGCGGTTTCCGCGATTCGGCCGACATCGCGCGCATGGGCTTCCCGGCCTATCACCAGCGGCCGAGCGCGCCGACCAACCTGACGCTTCACCAGGCGATCGACATCAACGTGCCGATCGGCTGCGGCGACGCGCCGGTCTTTCCCGGCGACACGATCCTGGGCGACGCCGACGGCGTCATCGTCATCCCGGCCAACCTGGTCGACGAGATCGCCGAGGAGGCCTTCGAGCAGACCGCGTTCGAGGATTTCGTCGAGGAACAGGTCAGCAAGGGCCACGGCATCTACGGCCTCTATCCCCCGACGAACGAGCAGACCCTGGCCGACTTCGCGGCGTGGCGAAAGATGAAAGGGCGTTAGGCCTTCATCACCGTCGCCTCGCCCAGCAGTGAGACGTGGGCGGCGACGATGCGCCAGCCGTCGGGCGTACGCATCCAGGTGTGGCTCTGCCGGCCAATGCGATTGCCCCCATGACGGCGGAACTCGCAATTGGCGGTGCCGAAGTCGCGGCCGTAGGTGACGATCCAGAGCTTCAGCAGGTCGCGATTGACGACGAAGCCTGGATCGCGGCCGGCACGGAAGGCGGCGATCTGGTCGTAGCCGTAGAGCTGCTCGCCGACGCCGTAGCGCAGCGTGTGCGGGCTCTTCCAGAACAGCTCGTCGAGCACGGCGACGTCGTTGCTGTTCAGCGCCTTCTCATAGCGCTGGAACGCGGCCGTGACCTCGGCCACGACCTCGGGGATGTTGATTTCCATGTCTGCCCTACCTTTTCTTGTTGCCCACCCTTCGAGACGCGGTCCTGCGGACCGCTCCTCATCAGGGTGAGGTCAAGCTGAAAGTCCTCATGCTGAGGAGCCGCGCCCCTCGAGTTCCTCGGGATAAACTAGGCGCGGCGTCTCGAAGCATGGGCCACAGTCACGCCGGCGGCGCGCTGGCGACGCCTTCCTTCTCGAGATGGCGCGCCACGCGCAGGGCGAGCGCTTCCTTGTAGTGGTTGGCGATGATCTGCACGCCGATCGGCAGTCCGTTCGCCTTGTGCAGCGGCGCCACCACCACCGGCAGGCCGATGAACGAGATCGGCTGGGTATAGAGGCCAAGATTGGCCCGCACCGGCAGCTCGACGCCGCCCAGCTTCATCATC
>Ga0081455_10007208_pt1 | contig 11748 bp, 9 predicted proteins | sample TabmetS3T2R1_FD_70207 | JGI IMG/M metagenome (GOLD analysis project Ga0081455, IMG submission 70207) | Tabebuia heterophylla rhizosphere microbial communities from the University of Puerto Rico - S3T2R1 | ecosystem: Host-associated > Plants > Roots > Rhizosphere ...
TATTATCACGAGCCTGGCTGCCAGAATTTTTCTCAAAGAACAGATATCGAGTCTTCGCTGGGCAGGGATTTGTTTGATTGTGTTGGGCGCAGGGTTGGTTACGTGGAGCGGCAAGCAGAAGGAAAAAGAGCCACAAGAGCCGTCGCCTGCTTCGTCGGATTACGGCGGTCGATAACCCCGGACCGATTTCTGGAGGTTATATGGGCAGAACGACTTTACTCCGACTTGCACTCGTCTCGGTTTTTCTACTCATATCGAACGATACGAGCCAGCTCACGGCTGCCAATATGCGCAGCTTTATAGAAGCGGTCCGGAGAAAGACGACTGTCGTCTACGTTGGCTCTGTTAGAGAAGTGCGTGTGCTTGCACGAACCAAATTCGACATCAAAGCACGAGCGTTTGTGAACGTATCAGCGGTGATTCGAGGTACCGGCATGAACTCTCGCGAGGCAACTCTCGAATATTCGAGTTATGACGATAAGACGCCAATGTTAGAGGGCGGTCCGCAGTATCAGTTGAAGCCTGGCGTCAACGTTGTCGTCTTTGCAAATTCCTTCGCAAGCGCCATTCCGCCTGGATATCTACTCCATGGTACTCGCCAGGAATTGTTGCAGCGTGTTGAAATGCTTCGCGACGCTCTCAGCCACATGTCGGCGGACCAACTCAAGGTGAATGAGATTAACGAGGATGATCGTCGTGTTCAGATCGCTTTGTACGAAAAGCTTTGCGCTGATCTTCGTACATCGAAATAATTCCAAAACCTCGAATTCACACTGAATGAACACGAATGCTTTTGCTGTAGCGGCGGTCTGGGACCGCCGATCTTAGCGTCCCAACTGCTAGTGAAAATTCGTGTCGATTCGTGTCCATTCGTGGTTACGCTTGACGAGGTTGTAATATGAGCGACGAACGTATCGAGAAGACAAAATTAACCGTTGCTGCCACCGACCATATTCCTGCGGACAAGAAGGCTGAATTATCAGAGACCTTGTCGAAACTGAAGCCGGCGCTCGCGGAGATTTCCCAAACACATCAGGAGCAGGCCGAAACTATTACTCGTCTGGTCGAGGCTTCGGCGCACGAAGCGGCGCGTGAGGAAAAACGTCCGGAACATCTCAGGAAACTTTCGCAAGAGTTGAAAGAATCCGTGGAAAAGTTCGAAGTCTCTCATCCGCATCTCGCCGCGTTTGTGACTGAATATTCTACGATCTTGAGCGCTCTCGGCATTTGACCGTCCTAACTCTTCGCCGGGATTGTCTGGTACGAAGGAATCGATTTGTCGATAACAACCCAGGGTAATTTATCTTCCAGGAAAATGATCTTCTGTGGAGGAAATGGGGTTGGATCGTCGAGCGACGCGATCGCGACATCGATGTTCTCCGATTCTTCGCTGTCTTCGAAAAACAAATGAGTTCCGCAACACGCGGCAAACGAACGAATCCGATTCGCGTACGGAATTTTGCGTGGTTGGCCCTTTATCATGACCAAATCCTGTCGCGGCACTGATCCCCACTGCACATAAGGCGCTCCGGCACTTCGCCGGCAATCGAGGCAATGACAATCGACTAATGCAAATGGCCGACTTTTCAACGCATAGCGTGTCCCACCGCAAAGGCATCCACCAGTCAACTCCATAAGGTTCGGTTAACGCATTATAACCAGAAATCCATCTTCCTTTACAAGAATACCGCGCGAGACGAGTAGCACGCGCGAGTTGACCTGGAGCAAAACTTTAGGGGCCGGTTGCTGGTCGATCCAAGTTTCGGTCGAAGAACTCAGCCGTTGCTTTGTAGGCGCGGACCCAATCGCTCCAGCGTAACAGCTCATGGATTTCGTCGGGAATGATCAGCTCTTCGAAGGCGACATTTTTGCCGCGCAGTTTTTCAACCAGATCGGTGGTTTGTTGAAACGGCACGTTGCGATCGTCGTCGCCGTGAATGAACAGTACCGGGGAGCGCCATGAGGCAGCGCTTGCGACCGCCGACGATTTGAATGCGAGGTCGCGCGCTTCCTTCGCATCCGACGCTTCGTCGACGTTATCGGGCACCCACATCGGCAGAAAAGTTGCCCAGTCGTGTACGCCGTGGAAATCGACTCCGGCCTTGAAAATGTCCGAATTCCGCGCCAGCCCCAGAGCGGTGAGTGTTCCACCGTAGGAACCGCCCCACAATCCAATCCGGTGCGGATCAACGTTATCAAGTGATTGCAAAAATTTCGCACCTGCCACCACGTCCTGGTATTCAGACGCGCCGCGCCAGACTGATTTCGAAGGCTGTCGAAACGCGCGTCCGTACATGATGCCAAGCCGATAATTCACCGAAAGCACGGTGTAACCTTTGCTCGCGAGATATTGGTTCATCGCGTACGCGTTGTGGTAATACTCCATGTAATGAAATCCGAGCAGCATCTGCCGAATCGGTCCGCCGTGAGTGAAGATGAGAGCGGGGCCGCGTTCTTTTTGGTCCTTCGGCGTGAATAGCTGGCCGTGAATTTCGAAGCCATCCGCACTTTTGAACATCACCTGCTTTGGCGTGACTAACTGCGGCTGCGGGAAGTCAGCGGGAATTGCATTCTTCGCGATCGGTTCGCGCCCGTTGCTTGTCAGGCGATAAGGCATCGCAGGCGAAGTCGCCGTTGAACCGAGGCACAACACCGCTTTCCCATCGCTGGTCTCGACCGGGTTCCACTCGATCGTCTCGCCGTGTGTGAGCGGTTCGGGTTCGCCGCCGGTTGCGCTGACGCGCCAAATGTGCCGGCGATCGATGTCGTTCTGATTCGAACTGTACAGGACGCTTTGCTTGTCGGCGCTCAACGTCACGTCTTCCACATCAAAATTACCCGGCGTAAGGAGCTGAGGAGCTCCTCCAGTAGCGGCGATCGAGTAAAGGTGGTTCCTACCGTCTTTCTCGCTTGCGAAGATGATGCGGTCCGCATTCGTGAATTGCAGCGATTGAAACGCAAATAGCGGCAGCGAATCTTCCATCGCATTGCCGCTATGAAAGAGCTCGCGGCCCTCGCCACTTTGCGCGTCTGCGATCCACAGCGCCCACGGTCGCGGGAACTCAGGAATGAGCGGACGTTTAAATTCTCTTCCAGGCTGGCGAATAAACACGACTTGCTTGCTGTCTGGTGACCAGACCGGATTGGCATCACGATTGGTGGTTGGTGTGAGATAAGTAATCTTCCTGGTTGCCAGGTCGAGCACGGCGATGAACGAGTGGTCCTTGCGATTGGACCGAAATGCGATCCGTTTTCCATCTGGTGACCAACGCGGTGTCTCGCTCTCGCCCGCTAGCTCCTCGAGCTGTTCTGCCTTTTTCTTGCCATCGATTGGCGCCATCCAGAGATGCTTCTTTGCCGGCCAGACGACATCCTTGCCATCGGGAGAGACCTGTAAGTCTTCGCAACCTTCTTCATTGCAACCGACCTCACCGAGCAACCGTGGCTCACCGCCGCTCATCTCTACCGCCCAAGCCTGCTGCTTTGGAATCTTCGTGAGACTCTGCGGATTCGCAGAAGTCCCTTCCTTATTGGTTTCGCTGCCACGCGTGTAAACGATCGTCTTGCCGTCCGGCGTCAGCCGCACGCTCGCGATCGCCTGCCCATCGTCGCCCTTGTAATGCGTTACCTGGCGCAGGTTAAACGCGGGCGCATCAGCAGTCCAAATATTGCGCTCGCCTTTGTTGTCGAACACCCACGCCACACGCGGGGCGTGCGAAGCGCTCGTTAGGCCGTATGGAAACGGCGCACTCAGCACCTGCTCGATGGTGAACGCCCAACACCAGCCCGGCAAGAGAACCGAAGCGACAAGGAAAAGGCGGAGTGGCGTTTTCATAGCTGTGTGTCAGGGTGCGCTCACCATGGCGGTGGCGCTTTCCCATTCCGCCGTCAGTCGAGCAAGATCGTGGGACAAAGCGGAGAGATCACGATTGATCGCAGCGGCGTTGCCACCCGGTTCGTAAGTAGCTGGATTTTCAAGCGCTGTAGCTAGTTCTTTTTGTTGTCCTTCCAGCGCCGCGATTTTCGTCTCGAGTTCGTGCACGCGCTTTTCTTTTTCGCGCCTCAGTTTCGCGATCGCATTGCGCGCTTCCGCTTCCAAACGTTTCTGTTCCTTTTGTTTTCTCGAACCGGAGCTGTTGTGCTTTCTGAGCTCTCGATTCTGGCTGTTGACCTCTGGCAGATCGCGGTCCGCAGTCAAGGCGATCCGCGCGGATGTGGCTTTTGATTTATCCAGATAGTAATCGTAATCGCCGGGATAGAGGGTCAGTCTACCACCCGCGCGGATCGCATTTGCAGTGACGTGCAGAACGCTCGTGGCGATGGCGCGGATAAAATGAACGTCGTGACTGATAAAGATAAGTGTCCCGTGATATTGCTTGAGCGCGCCGATGAGTGCATCGATCGAGCCGACATCGAGATGCGTCGTCGGCTCGTCCATGAGCAGAAGGTTCGGCGGATCGAGTAATAACCTGACAAGGGCCAGTCGCGACTTTTCGCCACCGCTCAGAACTGAGACGGTCTTAAAAACATCGTCGCCGTGAAACAAGAAAGAACCAAGCACGGTGCGCGCGGTTTGTTCAGACACGGGATTGGGCATGTCGCGTGCGCTGTCAAGAACGGTATGGCTCGCGTTGAGCACGTCGATTCGGTTCTGCGAGAAATAACCTGTGCGCACATTGTGTCCGAGTTCGCGCACGCCATGCTGCACGGGCAATACCCCGGCGAGCAATTTGAGAAGAGTCGATTTTCCCGCGCCGTTCGGGCCGACCAGCACGGTGCGTTGACCGCGCTCGGCATGAAATTGCAGTCCGCGATAAACAACGACGTCGCCATAGGCATGATCGACATCTTTCAGCGTGATCACGCGCAGCCCGCTGCGCACCGGTTGCGGGAAATGGAACTTGATCGTCTTTCCGCGCGCGATCGGGGCCGCGACTTTTTTCATGCGATCGATCTGTTTCAGCTTGCTCTGTGCTTGCGAGGCTTTGCTGGCCTTGGCGCGAAATCGATCCGCAAACAATTGCAGCGAAGCGATTTCCTTCTGCTGATTTTTGTAAGCGGCGAGCTGTTGTTCTTCGCGCGCTGCTTTTTGCTCGATGTAACTGTCCCAGTCGCCCCGATAACGCACCAGCTTCGAGTGCGCGATCTCGACGATGCTGCCCACCAGCTGATTCAAAAATTCGCGATCGTGCGAGATCATGACAATCGCGCCCGGATAACTTCGCAGATGTTCCTGGAACCATTGAAGCGATTCGAGATCGAGATGATTCGTCGGTTCGTCGAGCAGAAGAAGGTCTGGTTCCATCACGAGCAACCGCGCGAGATGAGCGCGCATGATCCAGCCGCCACTTAAAGCGCGGGCTGGTCGGTCGAAATCAGTTTTTCGGAAAGCGAGGCCAGCGAGGACCCGTTTTGCTTTTGGTTCGAGCTCCCACCCGCCGTGCTCGTCAAAAACATGGAGCGCATTGTGATAAGCGGCGTCGCCAGCGGGATCGGCGACCCTGGCTACAGCTGCTTCATGCTTCTTGATCACTTTCTGCGCATGCACAAGCTCAGGTGAAACGGCGAGAGCAAGCTCGAGCACCGTTTCATCGCCGGCGGCGGCCGTTTCCTGTGGAAGAAATCCGATCGTGGCGCTCTTCTCGATTGCGATCGTGCCTTTATCAGGCAAGACCTCACCGAGCAGCAGCGCAAATAGGGTTGATTTACCGGCACCATTGGGTCCGACCAATCCAATCCGATCGCCGCGATTGACCTGGAGCGACACATCGTCGAAGAGCGCCCGGCCAGCGAAAGATTTTGAAAGTTGAGAAACGGTCAGCATCGCGGAAAGCGCGCAGTGTTCACTCGTTCGATGTCCGGCGCAAATGTTGTTCGAGGAGAAATAGGAACCCGATTAAAGCCAGTTGAGAGTCGATGCGGACAACATATTTTACCTGGGATGAAACGAAGAACGTTTTTGGAAGTAAGTCTCGCGGGAGCAGCTGGTGTTCTAACAAGCGGATTGCCGAAAATAATCGCGGCGGTTCCGGAGGCGCGGGATTCGTTCGAGCTGGGCGGAGATCTGTTGGTCAACCGGCTCGGCTTTGGGGCGATGCGGTTGACGGGCGAGGGGATCTGGGGTTGGCCACCTGATCGTGAGAACGCGAAGAAAGTCTTGCGGCGCGCGGTCGAGCTCGGCGTCAATTTCATCGATACGGCTGACGCTTATGGTCCGGAAACAAATGAGCTTCTCATTGCCGAAGCGCTCTATCCTTACCCGAAAGGATTGGTTATCGCGACAAAAGGCGGTCACACCCGGCCCGGTCCCAATCAATGGGTGCCCGACGGGCGGCCGGAATATTTGGCACAGTGCGTCGACAACAGTCTCAAGCGATTGAAACTCGATCGGATCGACCTTTATCAGTTGCATCGCATCGATCCCAAGGTGCCGGTCGAAGAATCCCTTGGCGCGCTGAAAAAGGCGCAGGATGCCGGAAAAATCCGCCACGTCGGATTATCGGAAGTGACAGTGGCTCAAATCGAACAGGCGAAAAAGGTCGTGCCGATTGTCAGCATCCAGAACCAGTACAACATCACCGACCGCGACTCGGAACCTGCGCTCATCTATTGCCAGAGAGAAAAGATGGGATTCATTCCATGGGCCCCTATCGGCGGCGGTAGGAACCCTTCGTTGCGCAAGACCGGCGGCGCGTTGGACGCCGAAGCGAAACGTCACAACGTAAGTGTGGTGCAGCTCGCGCTGGCGTGGTTGCTGCACAAATCGCCCGTCATGCTGCCTATCCCAGGGACATCGTCGCTCGCGCACCTGCAAGAGAACATGGCCGCTGAGAAACTCCAGCTCAGCGCAGAGGAGTGGAAAAAGATCGAAGAGGTGGCACGAGCTTGACAACAGATCAGAGTATCGGAATGGATCGGCAAACGCCCTGGTCATGGAGACGGACCTCGCCCAATTAGCTCACGATCGATTTGAAATTGCCGACGCTCTGCATCGTTACGCTTTCGGTCTCGATCATGGCGACGCCGATTCGCTGGGGTCGGCGTTAACCGAGGATTGCGTTTTCGATTTCAGGCTGGCGGGCAGAAAACTCGAGATCGATTTTCCGCTATTGATTGGTCGTGAGGCTATTCTGAAGGGAGCTCTTCCATTGATCGGTCCGCTGGATACCAGCCATAGTGTGAGCAATCTCCAAATCGAGATCAGCGGTGATGCAGCCACGTTGTATGCCTACGTTTTGTCGCAGCATTTCATGCCACGCCAGGGTTCGCGCCGTGGGTCGGAATACGCACTACTGATGAATCGTTACGATTGCCACCTGGTGCGCGATCATGACAAATGGCGTTTCAAGAAGATGACGGTTGATAATGCCTGGGCCCTCGGGAACCCGGAAATCGTTAATGCCCTGGCCACTCAACGCGTGCTGAGAACGAAATCAAAAAAGGCCGGGTAGAAGCGGGCGACTCTTTTCTGGGGTTATCCTTCGCGCGATTTTTTTTGACTGTTGATCGTTCGTCCGATATATGTCACAAACATATATGTCTTCACCAATGCTCGACCGGGAATTGAAAAAGGGCAGCGCAGAGTTGTTGATTCTCTCACTGGTAGAAGATCGGCCCCGGCACGGCTACGACGTTGGCCAGCTGATCGAGCTGCGTTCCCGCGGGGTCCTGCGATTCAACGTGGCCTCGCTGTATCCACTCCTTTACCGACTCGAAAAGCGCGGTTGGATTCGCGGACGATGGGTTGAGAAGCCGGGCCAACGTAGACGGCGTTATTATCGCCTGACTCCAACCGGCAAAAGAGTGCTGGCCGCGCAACGGGATGGCTGGCAGGAATTCGTCGGCGCCATCAATCGCATTACGGGGATTGCGCATGCCTGATTTCAAAGAAGAGATTCGAAAGCGAGTCGTAGCGCTACAGCTATCGCCACCTCGTGAGGCCGAGATCGTCGAAGAACTGTCACAGCACCTCGACGACCAATACGAGCAATCGCTCAATCGCGGAGCAACTGAAGAGGAAGCATACGGAGCTGCTCTGGCCAGTTTGGCTGAGAGCGATCTGCTCGCTCGTGAATTGAAACGAGTCGAGCGGCCGGTTCAGCAGGAACCGCTGACGTTAGGAAACGAAAAGACAAATTTACTGGGGGATCTGTGGCAGGACCTTCGCTTTGGTGTCCGCATGTTGCTGAAGAATCCGGGCTTCACAATTGTCGCGGTCATTGCGTTAGCCCTGGGCATCGGCGCCAACACCGCGATTTTTAGTGTGGTTAACACGGTGCTGCTGCGACCATTGCCCTATAAAAATCCGGAACGCCTTGTCATGGTGTGGGAGGAGAACTCGAAACAAGGTTTTCCCCGTGATACCCCCGCGGTGGCTAATTACATCGATTGGCGCGACCAGAACCATGTTTTTGAAGGCATGGCCGCCATGACGGAGGTCAGCTTTAATCTCACCGGCACAGGCGAGCCGGAAAGGATCGATGGCCAGCGCGTTTCCGGCAGCCTTTTTCAGTTGCTGGGAGTGGAACCCCAGTTAGGCCGTGCGTTCCTCACGGAAGAAGATCGGCCCGGCGCAAATCATGTCGCCATTTTGAGCCATGGTCTGTGGGAGCGACGGTTTGGATCTGATCCGAGCATTATCGGCAGGCCCATCAATTTGGATGGCCAAAGCTACACGGTAGTTGGAGTCATGCCGAAAGGTTTCCAATTTCCAAGCCGCACAGATCAGCTTTGGGTTCCAATCGCCTTCAACTCCAAGGAAGCGGGACAACGAGGAAGCCACTACCTCGAAGTGATCGCGCGCATGAAACCCGGCATCAGCCTGGAACAGGCGCAAGCCGAAATGACCACGATTGCTACGCGGCTACAACAGCAATATCCGGAAACGAACACTAGTATTGGCGCCGTCATTACTCCGCTCCAGGAACATTTAGTAGGCAACATCAAACCTGCTTTGCTTGTTTTGCTTGGTGCGGTCGCGTTTGTTTTGCTTATCGCCTGCGCAAACGTCGCCAACTTGTTGCTGGCGCGTGCCGCCGTTCGTCAAAAGGAAATCGCGTTGCGTCTTGCTATTGGGGCGAGCCGCTCCCGAATGACCCGGCAATTCCTTACTGAAAGCGTGTTGCTCTCAGCCCTGGGCGGTGGAGTCGGTTTGGTTGTCGCGATCGTCGGACTCGATCTGCTGAAGCGTTTTATTCCGCCGAACATCTCTCAGGTGCAGGCCATCGGCATGGACATTAAAGTGCTTCTCTTCACGATCCTGGTTTCGATTGCAACGGGGTTGCTCTTTGGTCTCGCGCCTGCAGCCCAGATGGCCAGCTCTAACCTCAACGACACCTTGAAGGAAGGCGGACGTGATTCGGCCGGGGGACACCATGGAAATCGCATTCGCGGATTCCTGATCATTAGCGAGGTCGCTGTATCGTTTCTATTGCTCATCGGTGCTGGTCTTTTGATCAACAGCTTCCTTCGCTTGCGCCACGTGGACCCTGGATTTCGCGCTGAAAACTTATTGACGATGAAGATCGTGTTGCCCGAAACCCGTTATCCGGACAAACAGCACCGGTCGATCTTTTTTGACGAGCTCCTTCGCCGGGTTGCGATTTTGCCGGGCGTGGGCTCGGCCGCCGTCGCGACCGACCTTCCCTTAACTACCACGGGAAGTTCTGTCGGAGTTTCAATTGAAGGGCGCGCGGACCCTGCGCCAGACCGGGTACCGATTGTAATAACCAGAGTTGTTAGTCCCGATTACTTTAAGACGATGTCGATCCCGTTGCTCGAGGGTCGTGTATTCACCGAAGGAGACAAAGCGGATTCGACGCCGGCAGTGGTGGTTAGTGAAACGACGGCGCGTCTTTTTTGGCCCGGCGAAAGTGCCCTGGGCAAACATCTCAAGGTCGGCTTTCGCTCCACTTCTCCGAACCCCTGGTTGACGGTGGTCGGTGTTGTGAAAGATGTCCGGCAATACGAGCTCATCATCGAGCCCAAGCCTCAGATGTATCTTCCGTACCAACAGGGTGAATTTTTCGAACCGCGCGCACTGGTGGTTCGCGCGAATTTCGATCCGCTAAGCCTGGCGGCGACGGTGCGCCAAACTGTGTGGGGCATCGACAAAGACCAGCCGGTCTCGGATATCAGCTCGATGGAAGAGATCGTCTCGTATTCGGTGGCGCGGCAGCGTTTCAGCATGTTATTACTCGGCGTGTTTGCTGGTCTGGCGCTGGTACTTGCGGCAGTGGGAATCTATGGCGTCATGAGCTATTCGGTTGCGCAACAAACGCGCGAAATAGGCATCCGCATGGCGCTGGGCGCACAGAGAAGCGATGTCCTGAAAATGACCGTCGGTCAGGGATTACGACTTGTGTTGACGGGCGTAGCGATCGGGCTGGTGGCTGCCTTTATTCTGACGCGCGTAATGTCCACGTTGCTCTTCGGCGTCAGCCCGACCGATCCGGTGACCTTCGTCAGCATTGCAATTGTGCTAATTGGCGTTGCCGTGCTGGCCAGCTACATTCCGGCGCTGCGCGCCACGCGAGTCGATCCGATGTTTGCGTTGCGCTACCAATGAGGCGCGCATCACCTCAGTTGCTCGAACGCTATCCAAGGCAAATCGCAGCCACTAAACAGCTGACAATTTGTAATTCGACGTTCGCGGTAGATCGCGAACTGTTTTCGCCCGGGACCAGCGCCGATTCTTTTAACATCTGAATATTGGTCGGGCAGTCGACAGCTCTGTAAAAAGCGACTATCGAAAAGGAAGAACTGGCTTCACAGTTTTGAGAGGAGGAATTCAGTTAGGTGACTGCGAGATATTCGGGCATCGATGGATACGTGGGAAATACACCTTTGATTCGATTGCGACGACTGTCCGAACTGACGGGATGCGAGATTCTGGGGAAGGCGGAATTCATGAACCCGGGCGGCTCAGTGAAAGATCGAGCGGCCTACGGAATCATCACCGACGCGGAGAAAGCCGGGCAGCTTAAACCAGGTGCAACGATCATTGAGGGAACCGCCGGTAACACCGGAATCGGACTTACCATGATCGGGCGTGCCCGGGGTTATCGCACCGTTATTGTGATTCCGAATAATCAATCGCCGGAGAAGATGCACTTGCTCCGTACGCTTGGTGCCGGAGTCAAAGCAGTGCCTGAAAAGCCATACAAGGATCCGGAAAATTATAATCACATTGCACGTCGTCTCGCCGAGGAGCGCGGATGGTTCTGGGCAAATCAGTTTGATAACACGGCAAATCGCGACGCGCACTATCGCAGTACCGGTCCTGAAATCTGGAAACAAACCGAAGGAAAAGTCGACGCGTTTGTGGCGGCAGTTGGCACTGGCGGCACACTTGCCGGCGTTAGCAATTATCTCAAGGAACAAAATCCGGAGGTCAAAATCGTCTGCGCTGACCCATATGGAGCGGCGATGTGGTCATGGTTCAGCAATGGAAATCTGGAAACGAACGACGGTGACTCGATTGCAGAAGGAATAGGGCAAGGCCGCGTCACCAGGAATGTCGAGGGTATCAAAGTCGATCGAGCATACCGGATTCCGGATCAGATTGGCCTAACGATCGTTTATCAGCTTCTGCGTGAAGAAGGACTCTTTCTCGGATTATCAAGCGGCATCAACGTTGCCGGCGCATTACGCTTCGCAAAAGAATCTGGTCCGGGCCAAACCATCGTTACTGTTCTCTGCGATTCGGGGCAAAAATATCAATCAACTCTTTTCAATCGCGACTGGCTC
>Ga0081455_10007209_pt1 | contig 11747 bp, 17 predicted proteins | sample TabmetS3T2R1_FD_70207 | JGI IMG/M metagenome (GOLD analysis project Ga0081455, IMG submission 70207) | Tabebuia heterophylla rhizosphere microbial communities from the University of Puerto Rico - S3T2R1 | ecosystem: Host-associated > Plants > Roots > Rhizosphere ...
CGGGCGACGATCTGGGTCGTGGCCGCGTTCGTGCTCGCGGTCGTGGTCAAGACGTGCGCCGGGGGGATGCACTGATTCCCGTGCGCGGCCTCCTTGTGGGTCGACGACGTCGACACGGGCGTCTGCTGCTGCACGATCTGCGGCAAGACGGCCGAGCAGGCGGAAAGCGAGCTGCGCGCGGCGGCCGCGAAAGGAGGAGGACGCATGAAACAGGGCTGCTTCGCGATCGCCCGCGAGCTCGTCGCCAATCTGGGCTGGACCGACGACCGATTTGCCGACGCGCTCGAGGCGGTCATCGGCTGGCCGCGCGGGGACGTCCGCGTCGTCGCGGTTCATCCGTGCGCGGACGGCGACACGGTCGTGCTGCTCGCCGCGCACGAGCTGACGAACTGGTTCGCCGACGGGGCCGAGCTCACGCCCGTCTTCCAGACGGCGCGCCGCGGCGAGGTCCGCGTGCCCCTCTTTCTCCGGTTCGAGTCCGCGCGCTAGATGCGGATCACGTTCGACGCGCTCCCGGGCCAGCGGCTCGTGACGCCGTGCGCGCTCGCCGGCGGGCCGCTCAACGGTTGCGCGTTCTTGGTGCCCCGGGAGACGCCGCCCGAGCTGCTCGTGGGCCTGCCCGATGGCGGCTTCGCCCGCTACGTGCTGATCGGCTGGTGGGAGGACAAGGCGCGCTACCGGCACGACGAGCACAGCAAGCCGGCTGGCATCCGTCGGCGCGCGGAATAACAATGCCATAGGAATGGCGAAAGAATCCCGCCCGTCGATCGAGCTTCCCTTCTCCCGGGAGCCCGTCTCGCCGGCCGCCCTCTTCTTCGGCGGCATCGCCGACATGGCGGATCCGGCCGGCGCGGGTGCGGGCGAGGGCGGCGGGCTGGTGCGGCTCGCGAACGCCCGCGAGCTCGCCGAGTTCATCGCCGACACGTGGGGCGTCGTGATCCCGCCGCGGCGCGTCTGCAAGGGGCACCGCGCGCCGCTCGAGGCGCTCGCCGCCGCCTACTTCGCCGAGCATCCCCGCATCCTGTGGAAGGCGTCGCGCGGGTTCGGCGGCAAGAGCGTGCTCATGGCCGCGCTCGGGCTCACCGAGGCCCGCTGCCTCGGCGCCGGCGTCACGATCCTCGGCGGCTCGCTCAAACAATCCCAGAATGTGCACGACTACATGCAGGGGCTCGGCAACATGGCGGGCAAGTTCTGGGGCGCGGCCGCCGCCCCGCGCTCGCTGCTGCGCTCCGATCCCACGCAGCGCAAGACGCACCTCGCGAACGGCGGCTGGATCGAGGCCCTGCCGGCCTCGACGCGCGCCGTCCGCGGCCCGCATCCCCAGCGTCTCCGGGGCGACGAGCTCGACGAAATGGACCCGGGGATCTGGGACGCCGCCCAAGGCCAAGCCCAGGAGGACCGGCGCCGCGACATCGTGGACCAGGTGACCGGAAGCTCCACGCACCATAACCCGGACGGTACGATGACCCGCGAGCTGAAACTGGCGGCCGAGCGGGGCTGGCCCGTGTTCGAGTGGTGCTACCGCGAGACCATGGCGGAAAGCGGCTTCATCTCGCAGCGCATGGTCGAACGGAAGCGGGCCAGCGTCACGCTCCGGGACTGGCAGACGGAGTGGGAGCTGCAGGAGCCCAATCCCGAGGGGTTGGCCATCGACACGGACGCCGTCGAGCGCGCCTTCCGCCCGGAGCTCGGCGAGCATCCGGGCGAGCTGGGCGTCCGCGTCATGTTCGAGAAGCCCGTAGCCGGCGCGACCTATGCCACCGGGGTCGATTGGGGCAAGGAGGAACACCACACGGTGATCTGGACGAACCGCACGGACGTGCAGCCGGCGCGGCTCGTCGCGTTCGCCAGCCTCGGCCGGTTACCGTATCCGGTCATGGAGGACGCCTTCACGTCGCGGCTGCGCCGGTTCCCCGGGCCGGCCTGCTACGACCACACCGGCGTTGGCGTCGGGATCGGCGACCATCTCGAGGGCCGCGCGGACACCGTCGGCGTGGACATGGTGGGCCGCGACCGCACGAAGCTGTTCCAGGACTGGATCGCCGCGCTCGAGCACGCGGAGTTCGAGGGGCCGCGGATCCAGGCGGCCTACAAGGCGCACCGCTACCTGCGCACGGGCGACCTGTACGGCGCGGGCCATCCGCCGGACGAGTTCGTGGCGGCCGCGCTGGCGTGGCGGGCGACTGCGTCGGCCCCGTTCCTGACCCGGTGAACGACGGCCGGCGCCGCGTCTCGCGGGCGGCCCCGCCGGGCGGCGTGCGGCGGCCGGGGCCGCGCGCCGATGGGCCGGGCGTTCTGTCGAAGGAGATCGAGGCGCGGCTCGCCGCGCTCGAACCCGTGGCGCCCGCCCGGGCGCTCGAGATGGCAGTGCTCTGGTATTGCGGGCCGCCGCCGAAGGGCGCAGCCCGGTACACCGCCCGGCACGGCCAGCCCTGAGAGACGGGGCCCCCGGGCCATGGTCCCCGGGGACGAATGCCCGTAACCACGTTCAAACGCCCGCTTTACGCCGCTCTTGACATGTGGGGGCAATTGCCCATATTACCCCTACCCTTTGACGGAGTGGAACCGATGGCAACCTTCGCAATCCTTCGCACCCATAGCTGGGCGGCCCCCACCGGCTTCTATCGCGTCGCCGCGACGCGGCGCGATCTGCGGGCTGCTCAGGAATACGCCGCACGGATGATGCGGCGTGGTCGGCACGTGAAGGTCGTCGCTCTTCGCGTCCCGCTCGGCGCGGGCGAATATCTGAGCCGTGCGGTCGCCGATTCGCTGGCTTCGTTCCCCGTGAACGCTGGGAGGGATCAATGAACGACGCGACCCTGCGGGCGTTCCGCGACCTCGCCGCCGCCATGCACGGCGACGAGCCCCAGACGTGGCAGTGGATCGGGCCGCACATGTCGCAGCGCATGTTCGGCATCTCCGAGCGGCGCGCGAAGGCGTACGCCGCCCGCTACGGCGGCGAGGCGTCCGAGATGCCCCGCGCGAATCGGGAGGCCAAGTGACCGTGACGCCCGCCCCGACGGGCATCGTGATCTCCATCGAGACCCGGGCGGCAGGCGATGCCCGGGTCGTCGTGGAGACGGACGAACTGAACCTGCGCCACGTGAGCCGCGAAAGCGCGGCTCAGCGCTACAAGACCGAAGCGCTCTACTTCGCGCCCGCCGCGTGGGCCGCCCTCCTTCGGGAGCACGGCGGCGCGCCGGACAACCTGCTCGCGCGCCGCGTGCCGATGGCGGCGCTGTGGAGGCTCAAGACAACATGACGACCATGCCGAAAGCGACCCTGCCGAAATCGGAGGAGACCGCCTACGAGGACGTGCGGAACGCCCTGCAAACCGCCGCCTATATGCGCGGCGACCTGCTCGGCCGTGCCGCGTTTCACGACGTGCGGCTGCAGCTTGAGGCCATCGAGCGGCTGCTGCGCTCGGCGCTCGGGAAACTGGAGAAACTGGAAAGGAGCCGCCCATGATCCTCGGCCCGCCGGGATGGGAACGCTGGACACGGGAAGACACCGTCGACCAAGCGACGGTTCGGAAGGCCGATGCGCGAGGCGACCGACCGGACGAGTATTCGCCCGACTGCCCTGCCTGCCTGCGGGGACGCGCACACACGAACGCGGAACACGAGGCCGCGCTACGCCGGAGTCGCCGATGACCCAAGCCAAGGCCCGCAAGCTGCTCGCGAGCGCGATCGAGCGTTCCGGCCTGTCCGCCCGGGAGTTCGCCCTCCACGTGCTCATGCGCGACGAGCGCACGGTGCGCCGCTGGCAGTCGGGCGATTCGCCGATCCCCTCCGTGGTCTGGCGCTGGCTCGACCGGACGTGGCCCGCCGTCAAGGAGAGCACGCTGCACCACGTGAAGGCCGCGCTGCTCGTGCACGATCTGCACACGCATTAGCTGGGTTGACCCGGGGGCACCGCCTCGCAACCATTGGGGGCGATGCCCCCCTTCCTTGCCCGCCTCCGGGCGGCCGCCCAGGTCGCGCTCGGCCGCAAGCCCGACGACCGGCTGATCGCCGACCTGTTCCCGAACGTCCGCGCCTCGCCGCCCGTCCGCGGCACGGCCGAGTTCCTCACCGCCTACAGCAGCATGCCATGGCTCCGCGCGACCGTGCACCGCGTCGCCGTCGGCGTCGCCTCCACCGAGTGGGAACTGTTCGGCGTGAAGGGCCCGCGCGGCGGCAACGGGAACGGCACCGGGAACGGGAACGGCGGCGGGAAGTTCATCCGCCACCAGAAGGTCCAACGCGCGCGCCTCGAGCGGCGCAAGAGCCTGCTGCGGGAGCTCCGCAAGCAGGGCCGCCTCGTGGAGATCGAGGAGCACATGATCCTCGACCTGCTCCACAACCCGAACCCGTTCATGACCGGGACCGGCTTCCGCCGGCTCACGGAGATTTACATCGACCTAATCGGCGAGGCGTTCTGGATCATCGAGCGGGACGGGCTCGGCGTGCCGGTCGGGCTGTGGCCCGTGCCGCCGCACTGGATCCTCGACGTCCCGTCGCCGCGCCGGCCCGTGTTCTTCCTGCAGCTCCCGCAGAGCGGCTGGGGCGGCGAGGTGCCGATGACCGAGGTGATCTGGTTCGTGGATCCAGACCCGTTCCAGCCCTACGGTCGCGGCGCCGGCACCGCGCGCAGCCTGGCCGACGAGCTCGAGACGGACGAGTACGCCGCCAAGCACACCAAGTCCTGGTTCTACAACTCGGCCCGGCCGGACGTCATCGTCACGGTCGAGGGCGCGCGGGACCCGGACCTCAAGGCGGCCGAGCAGCGCTGGCTCGACCGCCACCAGGGCTTCTTCCGCGCCTACAAGCCGTTCTTCGTCTCCCGTAAGATCAAGGTCGACGAGATCGGGCAGACGTTCCGCGACATGCAGTTCACCCAGCTCCGCCAGCACGAGCGCGACACGATCATCCAGGTCTTCGGGCTGCCGCCCGAGATCCTCGGCGTGCTGGAATCGTCGAACCGGGCGTGCTACGACGAAGAGACCGAGTGTCTAACGGACCGCGGCTGGCTGCGCCACGACGAGTTGCAGCCCGGTGACCGCGTCGCCGCATACGATCCGCTACGCCGCGAGTTGCGGTTTGAAGCGCCGCGGCGCGTCGTCCGCTACCCGTATCGCGGCCCCATGCTGCACTTCGCGAGTCCGAGCGGGGCGCACGGTCCGCGGGGGAACGTTGACGTCTGCGTGACCCCGGACCACCGCATGCTCGTGCGGTCGTCAATGGTTGTCGGGGGATGGTGCGAGCGGCGGGCCAGCGAGCTCGGTGATCGGCCCCGGCGGTGGCGAGTGCTCGCTGCCGCGCCCTTGGCCGCGCCCGACCCCGAGCCCGTGGTGCTGCGGGCGGAGAACCAGACGTGGCGCGCGCGGTCGATCGTGACGGTACCGGTCGACGTGTGGGCCCCTCTGCTGGGTCTGTTCGTGACGGAAGGGGTGTGGAATCGCTACGGCACGGGGCACACATGGCTGGCGGCGATTGCCCAGTCAGGGACCGCCAATCCCGACAAGGTCGCATGGATTAACGCGCTCGTCGCCCGGTTTCCGATTCGCCCATCTCGGGTGGTCAACAGCGACGGTACCGTGCGCTGGCAGTGGTCGCACCGACCGCTGGTGGAGCACCTACTCGCCCACTGTGGGGCCGGCGGCGCCCCGACGAAGCGCTTGCCGGGCTACGTCCGCGCCTGGCCGGCGTGGGCCCAGCGCCGCGTGCTTGACGCGATGGTGCTCGGCGACGGCACCGCTGTCGGCGTCGGCGACGCGGGCGACTGGACGGCGCCAGGCCGCAACGTCGGCGTCCGGCGCCGCACGTGGGCGAGCTGGCAGCTCGTCTCGACGAGCCGCCTCCTGCTGGAGGACGCGCAGGAGGTCGCCGTGAAGGCCGGGTTGCGCGCCGGGCGCGTCCGGCTCCAGTCCGCGGCCGAGGGCCCGCGCGTGGCCTGTTACCGCATGGGGATCAGCGAACACGTCGAGCCCGAGCTCCCGGCACCGCGTGAGGTAGCGTACGACGGCCTGGTGTGGTGCCTCCAGACCAGCACCGGCTGGTTCGTCACCCGCCGGGGCGGCTGTGTCGCGATTCACGGCAACACGATCGAGGCGGCCGACTACATCATGGCGAAGTACGTGCTCGTGCCCCGGCTCGAGCTGATCCGCGAGACGCTGCAGGAGCGGCTCGTGCCCATGTTCGACGAGCGCATCGTGCTGGACTACGTCAGCCCGGTCCAGGAAGACCGGGCCTCGCAGCTCGAGGCGGCGAAGGCGCAGCCGGCGGCGCTCCGGATCGACGAGTGGCGCGAGCTCGCGGGCTTCGAGGAGCTCGAGGACGGCTCGGGCGAGGGCTACATCGTGCCGATCGGAGTGACCATCGTGGACAGTCTCGACGCGACCCCGCCGCCGGCGCCGGCCTTGCCGCCGGGCGACGGGGAGGACGGCGATCCGTCGCCAGACGACGGCAACGGCGAGGGCGGCGACGGCCAAGGCGACGAAGGCAACGGGCAAGGCGACGAGCAGGACGGCGGCGAGGAGGGCAAAGCCGGCTTGCGGATCCAGCCCGGCGCGCTCGGGAAGCCGCCGCGCGCGCTGTTCGTGACCTCGGCCTCCGACGACTTCCGGACCGCCATGCACCGCATCGCCGAGGCCATGGAACCCCGCTGGCGCCGCCGCTTCGCCCAGCTCGTCGAGCAGGCGCAAGGGCGGGTCGACCTGCAGGCGCTCGAGCACGCGATCGCCTCCCGCAACGCCCGGGAGATCGAGCGCCTCGTGGAGGAGGCCGGGCTGGCCCGCGAGCTCGGGGGCCCCGAAGGGATCCGGAACTTGGCGTTGGCGACCGTGGACGCGGCCGCCAACGCGGCCAACGCCGAGCTCGCGGGCCTCGGGATCGACATCTCGTGGGTGAGCGCCAACCCCTACAGCATCGCATGGGCGAACCGCTACGCCGCCCGGCTCGTGACCGAGGTGTCGGAGCGGACGCGGGCGGCCGTGCGCGCGATCGTGGAGCGCGGCTTCCGCCAGGGCCTCGCGCCCCGCGACATGGCCCGGCTGATCCGCGGCGTGGTCGGCCTCCGCTCCGACCAGGCCGAGGCCGTGGCCCGGTTCCGCGAGCGCCTCGAGGCCGGCGGCGTCGAAGGCGAGGCGCTTGAGCGGCGCACCGAGCGCTACGCCGAGTCCCAGCTCCGCAAGCGCGCGCTGCTCATCGCCCGCACCGAGACGATCGCGGCCGCCAACATGGGGCAGCAGCTCCTCTGGCAGGAGGGCCGCAAGCAGGGCGTGCTCTCCGACCAGAACGCCCGCAAGGTCTGGATCACGACCCCGGACGACCGGCTCGACGCCGAGGTGTGCGAGCCGATGCCCGAGATGGCGGAAAATGCGGACGTGCCGATCGACGGGTCGTTCACGACGGGCGACGGGCGCCAGGTGCTCGCCCCGCCGGCCCATCCGAACTGCCGCTGCGCGATGGGGCTCAAGATCCTAACCCGGGCACTTCCGGGCCGCCGCGCCCGCAAGGCGCTGCCCGCGGGGACGTCGTGAGCGGGCCAGCGGCCTCTCTCCTGCTCGCGCTTCTCGGCGCCGCCCCGCTCGAGGGCCAGTGCCTCGCGCTGACGCTCCCCGCCGCCCAAGTGGCCCGCACGATCGACGGCGACACGTTCGTGCTCTACCACGTCGGGATCCCGCCGGAGGAGCGCGTGCGCGTGCTCCACGTAGACGCCGTCGAACTCCACGACTCGCTCGGCCCCGAGGCCCGCACATTCACGGCGGATTGGCTGCGCCGCGGCGCCTTCACGATCCGGACGTGCAAGCGCGACTCTTTCGGCCGGCTGCTGGCCGTGGTGAGCCGAGGCGCGGATACCCTCGCCGCCGATCTGATCGCCGCGCACCTGGCCGTCCCGCTGCCGTAGGAGGCCCCCGTGGCCGAGTTGCTCGCCCTCTTTCGCGGAGGGCCCCGCGAGGGCAACGAGTTCCGCCTGCACGCCCCGCCCAAGCCCGGCCACGAGATGTTCTGGGCCGAGGGCGGTGCCGGCCGGATCCGGCATATCTACCGGCATCTGGGCGCGATCGACGCCGCCGGCCGCTTCCTGTACGACTACGTGGAGCCCCGCGAGCTCGGCCCGCTGCTTCTGCCCGACGTCGCGTGGTTCGTCTGGCGGGGCGAGCACTACCTGCTGCAGCGCTTCCTCAACGCCGACGGTTACGCCTTCGACTGTCCGAATTGCGGCCAGCACCGCGCCTTGGACCATGCGCCCGACGCCCATGCCCTCTCGGTCGGCCCGAACGGCGCGCTGTCGGCCGAGCCGAGCGTGCGCTGCGACTGCGGCTGGCACGTGCAGATCACCAACGGCGCGGCGCTCGACGCATGAGACTCGCCGAGCTCCGGCCCGGAGCTGCACACCGACGGGTGCGCGCCGGGCGAGGCGTGGCTCTACATGGACTGCCCGCACTGCCGCGCGCACCATCTGATCCAAGTGCCGATCCGGAAGGGCCCCCACGTGGGCGGGCAGAAGTGGTGGGGCTGGAACGGCGAGACCGACGTCGAGCGGCTCACGCTTGAGCCGTCGCTGAACTGCTCGGGCCATTGGCACGGCTTCGTCCGGAACGGCGGCATCGAGACGGTCTGAGCCGTGGGCGTCCGCTGCTTCTGGCTCGAGCGCACGGACCGGGTGCGCCGCTGGCTCCGCCGCTACAGCTCGAGCCACATGGGCGGCTGGACCTGCGCCGAGGGCTGGCACGAGGCGATGAGGCCGTTCGACGACGCGCCGGCGATCTTCGAGGACCGGCTCTACGGCACCCACGTGCACCGCGTGCTGACGCATCGCGAGGGCGACCGGCCGCCGGACGACGATCCGCGCTGGCCCGCCGCCTGCGCGACCTGCGGCACGCCGTTCCCGCCCGACGAGGTCCGCCAGTTCTTCTACGATCTGCTCTATCGGCGGACCGACACGGGCACCATCCTGACGCTCAAGGAGGCGCCGCCCGGGGCGATGTGGGACGCGTGGTGGCTCCACGGCCTCAAGGGCGGCCCGCTCACCATGCCCACGGCCGACGGGCGGAACATCATGGTCAAATGCCCGAACGGCCGGGAGTGGCACATCGACGGGCGCGCCTCGAACTGCACGCTCCCGAACGACAACGCGCACCACTGCTGGATCCGCCACGGCGAGCCGCCGAACCTGATCGTCGACAAGAACGGGCGCACGTGCAGCGCCGGCGCGGGCTCCATTCAGGCGGGCGACTATCATGGCTTCCTTGGAACCAACGGGGCCCCGCCGGGGTGCTTTACGTAGGCAGTCGGCATGTCGTAAGCGCGGCGCACCGTCCGTCGATGGCCTGGCGGCCCGGCGACGTAACAGGTAGCCTCGAACGCCTCGCGCGGCCTGCCGATTGCCTGTCCTCCCCGCACGCGATCCCCCGAGTCTCTTGTGCGCCTTCCCCGGACGCCCTACCCTTTTTGCCGTCGGCACCCCCTCAATCGGAGGTGACTCATGTTGCACGCCGTGACGTTGCTCCTGCTGCAGACGAGCTCGCCGTCCGTCGTCGAGCTGATCCTGCAGACGGTGCTGGCGCTCGTGATCCCGATGGGCGCCACGTGGATCGCCACGCAGGCCACGAAGCTGTGGCCGGCCGTGGACGGCTGGAAGGATTGGGAGAAGCGCCTGCTGGCGACCGTCTACGCCGTCATCGTGGCCGGGATCTCGCACGCGCTGAACCTCAACCTGCCGGAGGCGTGGGGGGCGCTGGGCACCCCGGAGTTCCAGGCGATCCTCGCGGCCGCCGGCGCCATGCTGATCCATCGCATCTTCCATCCGCAGCCGACGGTGCCCGCGACCGCACGACGGTGACGGCGGAGACGCGCGCGGGCGTGATTCGGTGGGCCGTCGTGATCGCGATGCTGGCGGCGGCGGCCCTGCTCGTCCGCCATCTGCCGCAGCTCTCGACTTGGTGGCGGGGATTCTTCACGGGCGCCTTCGCGCTTGTGATCGTGCAGTGGGGGACGGGGAAAACGTGACGCGGAGGAGCACATGAGAAACACCGTATTTCTACTGTTCGCCGTGCTCGCGGCCTGCCCCGGGACGCCGCCGCCCGGTCCGCCGGCCCCCGCCCGCGCCCTGCGGACGAGCTCGGAGACCTACCGGGTCGAGACGCCGGTGACGCAGTTCGCCCAGACGGTGAGCTTCAACGCCGACGGCCGGGTGGTCGCCGTGTGTCTCGTGGCGATCCTGCCGACGGGCAGCAAGATCTACATGCCGTTCGTGGACGATCGGTTGCCCCACAGTCCCGAGGCGGCGGCCGCCGGGTTGCCCTGCCCGGCCGGCGAGTATCCGGAACTTGTCCAAGAGCGCCGACCGTTCGGCCGCGGCACGGCGGGCCGGTATCTCGTGGTCGCCCCGTGGGAGCCGCACGGCGTCGTCGGCGACACGATTCGGATGGGCGCGCACATGGTGGTCGAAGGGCAGAGCCGGTCGTGCAAGCCCCGCTGGGAATCGCTCAATCCGGAAGTTGCCACCATCTCCGAGGACGGCGAGATCGTCGTGCGCCGCGAAGGCTCGAGCACGATCCGGGCGACGTGCGCCGACTTGACCGTCGGCACCACCGGGTCCTTCGGCAAGAACGTGGGAGGAGGAAAACCATGAACCGCCTGTCGTTTCTACCGCTGCTCCTGGCGGCGATCTTGGTCGGGTGTCATAACGGACCGCCGCAGCCGGGGCCCGTGGACGTCACGCCGAGCGGCCCGATCGTCCGCCATGCGCGCGTCGCCGATCTGGGTCCCGGCGACACGCTCGCGTACACGGTGCGCTGGTCGGCGCCCACGAGCGGCGTGGCCGTGACGAGCTACGACTTCCGCTGCGCCGTCGCGGCCTCGAACGGGACCTGGTCGGCGCTGTACGGCACCAGCGGGCCGTTCTCGCTGCCGGCCGACGGCAACAGCGGCACGACGACGCAGTTCGGCCTCCGGCTCTTCGCGGCCGCCGGCACATGGGACTCCGCGACCTTCACGATCTCCGTGTGGTCCCGCGCGGCGTCCGGCCAGCAGTCGAAGCAGCCGTCCACGGCGACGTGGAAGGTGTACCGACGGCCCGGAGCTCCCGGCCCGATCATCGTCGACAGCTCGAACACAGTGGTCGGGGTCCTGCTCTTTCCGACCTCTGGTCTCAAGGCGTGGTACGCGCGGTATGGCGGCGCGCCGACCCAGCCGGGCGTCTGGGATTCCGTCGCGAAGAAGTGGACGACCCCGCCGCTCGTGGACAACACGGGCCAGCTCGTGCGCGCCCCGCTCACGGTCGCGAGCGTCCCGGGCCCGAACGGCAGCACCCTGTTCCTCACGGGCACGGCCGGCATGTACGCGAGCCGGATCCAGTTCTGTCCGTTCGCCCGGTTCGCGGGCGACACCACGGCGATCCCGATCCAATTCTCGACCATGACGCCGTGCAAGTTCTTCTACGCGGACTCGCTCGCGGCCGGGATCTGGCACGCGCCCCGCGCGGCTCAGCAGCAGGTCGCCGATGCGACCTGCTGGATCTTCACGAGCGTCGGCGGCCGATTCCCCGTGCCGACGAACGCGTCTCTGTGGGAGGTCACGCCCGGGGTCGCGACGGCCTCGATCACGGTGACGGCCGCGACCTGCGCGCCGGCGATGCGCCGGAGCGCGGAGAACATGCGGCTCTTCGTGGCGCATCACATGCGCGCCCGAGGCCACGAAGTGACGTGGGCCGTGTTCCCGGGCGATCGGATCTGGCGCGGGCCGAGCGTCGGGGTCCCC
>Ga0081455_10007211_pt1 | contig 11746 bp, 12 predicted proteins | sample TabmetS3T2R1_FD_70207 | JGI IMG/M metagenome (GOLD analysis project Ga0081455, IMG submission 70207) | Tabebuia heterophylla rhizosphere microbial communities from the University of Puerto Rico - S3T2R1 | ecosystem: Host-associated > Plants > Roots > Rhizosphere ...
GATCGATCATATTGATCATGTTCAAGACAACAATGTCTGGTCCAACTTGCGCGAGGTAACGCGCGGTCAGAACGGCATGAACCGTAGTCGCAATAGCAACACGGCGACCGGAGAGCGCGGCGTTTCCATCTTTTGGCAACGAAATGGGAGACTCCGTTTCAGAGCAACGCTCGGGCTCGGCGGGAGACGAATATCTCTCGGTCTGTTCGATTCCATCGAAGCAGCAAAGCAAGCTCGTGCAGCAGCAGAACAGCAGCATTACGGACAGTTCGCTCCCATCTAAGAGAACGTGCGATGGGTGCTGCTTGTGCTGCAAGATCCCGCGCATTCCGATCCTGGAAAAGAAATCGGGTGAGTGGTGTGGGTTCTGCGACAGAGGCAGAGGCTGCCTGATCTATGAGTGGCGTCCGCAGGCCTGCATAGATTTCCGTTGCCTGTGGTTGAACTCGGACCAGCCGCAGGAGTGGCGTCCCGACAGGGTGCATCTCTACGCTGTCGAGGAGAGCGAGGATCTCGTGAAGGTCCGGGTCGACGCGGAGCACCCCACTGCTTGGCAAGAAGGCAATGGCAAACAGATGTTGGATCACTTCAGAGCAGAAGGGAGGCACGTTCTCGTTAGCGTAGGAATGCAGCTGACGTTCCTGCCGGCAATCGACAAGCCGGTTCCTGACAAGCTGCTGATCGACTGGTTGCTGTAGATGGCTCAGCAGTTCGCTGATGTCAGATTCGATGGCGTTGGCGCGTTCTCGCCTTCTGGCGCGGGCATCGCCTACCTCCGCCCGGATGCGGACGACACGGATGGCGGCTGGACCAACGAACTGGATGGGAGTGTCTTATTCTCGTCGATCGACGAGGCCGCGCCGGCTGATGACAACGATTACATAAAGTCTTCGACCGGCCCTTTTCCTGACGTTTGTAAAGTTCGGCTGTCCAATCCGTCTTCACTGGTAGCCACTCCTGCTAAGGTACGCATAAGATACAAGAAGAGCGGAACCGATGAAATTAACCTGGTTGTGCAACTGAAGCAGGGGGCGACTGAAATTGCTCAGTGGTCATATGTAAACATCCCGAATACGTTCACGACTGCGGAGGAAGTCCTAACAACGGCGCAGTTTAATGCCATTACGGACTTCAACGATTTGTTTCTTGAGTTTCAGGCGGGCGCAGAAGTATACAGCGGCCCCGGCGACATTGTATCTGGCGCGGCGCGTTGGTGGGGCCTGCGTGCTTATAGCAGCGCGACCATTGGTAACAATGCCGTTCGCCTGCGCCGTGATAGCGACAACAGCGAGCAAGACTTTGTAACGCTGAGCGATGGCTCGCTCGACGTCGCAAGCATCGCGTCATTCAAAGGCGCGGCCAATCTGTTCGTCGTCACACTGTACGATCAGGCGGGCAGCAACAACTTCGTACAATCAACTGCCGCGTCACAGCCTAAATTTACTCTATCCGGTTTGGGTTCATTACCTATTATGGATTTTTCTACTTCCCGCGAAATGATCAGCGCGTCAACGGAAACTTATAGTCAGCCGCAAACAATGTCGGTTGTTTTGCAGGGAACTGGAGTTGGTGGAACAGCTTCTATTTACGGCGGTGGTGGTAATGTGATGGGAATGATTTCCTCCGGTCAAGCATTTATGTGGTCCGGTAGCTTTCAAACCGCATCTATGAGTAATGATGCATGGCATTCGTTTAATGCCGTGTACAATGGTGCGTCTTCCGACGCGAACATTGATGGTGTTGCGAATGCAATAGACCCCGGCCCAAACAATGTTAGTTCTGCGACCGTAACACTGGGCGTGAACACTCCCGGCACTCAACCATGGGGACGTGAGTGTGTGGAGATCGGTCGCTGGCCCTTCGATTTTAGCTCCGGCCAAAGCTCCGCGATGTCAACTAACCAACATGATTATTGGGGGTTCTGATGCCGCCCCCTCTGACTGAAACAATGTATCTTCGCTTTAACACGAAACAGGAAGCCAAGCAGCTATCGGCGGATTTCTGGGTGCGGATATTGGGCCATCCGAAACTTCCTGGGGATAGGACTGAGTTTCTTTTTCGGACACTTGGGTGCAAGGACGGGAATCACGATTACATGGTTCTGACTGAACCTTATTTCAGCGAGATATGGCCTAAGCTTACGCCGCAGGAACAGAACTTCTTAGATGCTAATATGGTCACAGCCAGCAACGTACAAGTGCAGAACTGTCTGGCATCAATTGCGCCCCCGCCGATGTGAAACACTAGATGACAGTTCGCCTAGGATCAGCCGGAACTTCCGTCGTTGGATCGTTAAGTGCGAACACTACTGCGACTAGTCTCGCAAGTGTAACTTTTGCCGGTGCTGGAGATCTCTCGGCTGATCTATTTGTTCCGAAGTTCGCGTCTGCGACATTCGCAGGGGCAGGCCAACTCTCTGCCACACTACAGCCGTTTGCAGACATCTACGTCATCGTCTCTTGGGCTGAGTTCGAGTTCGTTTCGATCAGCAAGCTCTTTGCTGGTACCGGATCGCTCTCTGTCCAGGCAACACTAAGACAAGTCGCGGCCGTCAATTATACCGGTGCTGGCGCTCTCTCCACCCAGGCAGCATTAGCACAAGTTGCGGCTGTCAACTACGCAGGTGCTGGTGCGCTATCAGCGCTCGCAATTCAGCGCAATGTCGCCTCGGCGATATTTGTTGGTTCTGGCTCGCTCTCTGTATCTGCGCGATTCGTCCAGCCGGCGTTCGCGACGTTCAGCGGGTCTGGGCAACTCTCTGTTGCCATCACTCAGCAGCATGTTGAGGGTGCGAGATTTGCTGGCTCCGGCTCGCTGTCGGTCAATGTTGTCTCCGGGGCGGCCACTCGCGCGGTTGTCTCCTGGGCCGAGTTTGAGTTTGCTACCAGGCCAATTCCGACCGGAGCGGTCATCTTCTCTGGCTCAGGCTCGCTCTCGGCTCAAGCGAATCTGCGACAGATCATTGCCGCGATATTTGCCGGGGCTGGCAGTCTATCGATCGAGGCGCGGCTAAGGCAGGTCATTGCGGTCAACTACGCGGGTGCAGGATCGCTCTCTGCGCTCGCCAATCTCCGTCTGCGGGCGGCGGCAACCTTTGCCGGTGTCGGTAATCTGTCGGTCGACACAGTCCAGATCACAGGCGGTGTCGCCCAGCAGGGAGCGGCGACGTTTGCGGGCACAGGCAATATGTCTGTGCTGGCGAATCTGGGAGAGGTCGCGGCAGTCAGCTTCGCTGGAGCTGGCAATCTCTCGGTTCTGGCTGTTCTACGGCAGCCGATCGCTGTCAGCTATGCCGGCGCTGGGTCGCTGTCGGTCCTTGCCGTCCAAGGCAATGTCGCTTCGGCGATCTTTGCCGGCAGCGGATCGCTCTCGGTCCTGGCGCGGCTGGCACAGCCGGCGTTTGCGACATTCACGGGCACTGGCTAGCTTTCTGTCACTGCCCTGCAGGGCCATGCTGCGGCAGTTCAGTTCGCGGGTACTGGCAATCTCTCGGTTGCCACGCTGCAACGGCACGCTGCGAGTGTTCTGTTCAGTGGTGCTGGTCAGCTCTCGATCAACACCACTATGCGCAATATGGCCGCTGCGATCTTCAGCGGCGCGGGCAATCTCTCTGTCGAGCTGCAACCACCCTCGATCAAGCTCGGCGAGGTCTCGTTTGCAGGCGCGGGCGCGCTCTCGGTCAACGCAGTCCTGCGCCAGGTCGCGTCGGTCATTTTCACGGGAGCTGGCGCGCTCTCGGTATATGCGGCGCAGAGAAATCTGGCAGCAGCCACTTTCGCTGGTGTTGGTTCGCTTTCTGCTGATGCCGCGCCTTACCGAGTCATCTCGGCGACCTTTATTGGCAGCGGCAGTTTCTCGGTTGCCGCCCAGCTCAATGGCGCAATCTCGGTCAGCTACGCCGGAGCAGGGTCGCTCTCGGTCTTTGCAGTTCAGCGAAATGTTGCTGCAGCCATCTTCAATGGGCTCGGCAATCTTTCGGCGAATATCGAGAAGTTCGGCACGCAAGAGGCGTTTGCCACTTTTGCTGGTGCTGGCAATCTCAGTGCGCGGGTCGACCAGCGCAACCTGGCGGCGGTCAGTTTCGTTGGTGCTGGTAACCTCTCGGCGCTTGCAGTACAGCGTAATCGTGCTGCCGCGACCTTTGCAGGCGCGGGAAGTCTCTCGGTCGATGCCGACCTCCTAGCGCGGATCGCCGCGACATTCGCGGGTGCCGGCAGCTTCTCGATCTCGGCGGAAAAGTACTCGCCGGCATTCGTCACTCTATCTGGCACAGGGGTGCTGTCGGCGCGTGCTCAGATCCGGCACGATGCTACGGTTGTCTTTACTGGGCTTGGCGCGCTTTCGGTTGCGATCCGTCAGCAAATGCGGATCGAGGCGCTGTTCGATGGTGCCTCAAGCCTCGTCGTTGCGGCTACGCAGCGGCAACAAGCTGCAGCCAGGTTTGACGGCGCGGGCGAGATGCTCGCCGACGCGATCGGCGGCGTCGTTGCTCACTTTGCCGAGGTCAGGTTTAAAGGCATTGGCACGATGAGCGTGCGAGCGATCCGCAAGCATCCGTCGATCCCGCGCGACGACGTTACGGTTTCCGACCCACGCAACGAGACCTGCGTGGTGAATCCACGAGAGGACGTCTGCTTCTCGAAAGCACGGAACTGAGCATGCACAGCAGCCTTGAAATCTTGACTCCTGCAGCCTGCATGGACCTGACAATCCTGGAGACGGCTAAGGCTGAGCTGGGCATCCCGGATAGCGACACGAGCCAGGACGAGTATATCTCGGGGCTAATCAAGCAAGCGTCAGGCATAGTGGCCGACTACTGCAACCAGGTCTTTGGGGCCGAGGAGGTGCTGGAGACGTTCTGGGCCGATGCCCCGTCGGCGTACGTACGGTCCCTCATGCTGGCCCGTGAGCCCGTGATCTCGATCGACAGCGTGGAGGTGGACGGTATTGTGCTCGACCCGAGCGAGTATCGCATGGCCTCGGACGGGCATCTGCATCGCCTCGATACCGTGGGAATGACCTACTGGGTTCTGACCTCTACGGCGATCGTGACCTATACCGCTGGCTATGTGTTGCTGGACGATTTGCCGTATGGGGTCGAGCGCGCGGCACTGTCGCTGATCAAAGGCTATGCCTCAGGCAAAGGGCGCGACCCCTACGTGCGCAGCGAGGAGATCCCTGGCTTGCGTACCGTGGCGTACCAGGTCGGCAGCCTGGGTGACGCTGAATCGTTGCCGCCGGAGGTGGTGGCGCTGCTGCGACCGCATCGTCGTTTGGCCTTCGCATGACGCCTGCTGAAGTTCGCCAATCCTATCGCGAGAATATGGATGCGGTCGGGGAGACCATCGTCATCCGGCGTTACACGGGAACTGGCGTCGGACGGGTGCCGGCCGACACTAACGTCCGCGCTCGGGTGACCGGGTACGAAGAGCGGGAGCTTGTCGGCACTATCCAGCAGGGCGATCGGAAGCTCATCGTGCTGGTCGAGGATCTGATCAATGCCGGTTTTGCGGTGCCGGTAACGCCCAACGATAAGGTGGTGCTGCGCGGAACCATGATCTCGATCGTCACCGTGGATGACTCGACGCGTCGGATCCAAGGGGAGCTGATCGCATATGAGATCCAGGCCCGTGGCTGAGTGGACTGGGCAGATCGCTGTGGTCGTCGCCTCGGGGCCGAGTGCGCTGACGACACCGCTTGAGCTTTATCGGCATCGGGCCAAGTTCATTGTGGTCAACGACTCCTGGAAGCTCGCGCCGTGGGCGGATGTGCTCTTTGCTTGCGATGAGGCTTGGTGGCGCGAGAACGATGGCTGCCCTGAGTTCAAGGGCCGACGCGTGACGGCGTCGCCCAACTGCATGAAGCGGTACGGCATCGATCTGTTCTGCTCGACCGGAACCAATTCCGGGCTGCGGGCCATTTACTTGGCCGAGCGCCTCGGCGCTAATCCGATCTGCATGGTCGGCTTCGAGATGCATCCGAAGAACGGTGTGCATTGGCACAAGCCCTATGAGCGACTGCGCAATCCCGGTGCCGCCGAAATGCGGCGCTGGGTGATCGAAACCGAGTGGGCCTATGATCGGCTTTGGCAACGCGGCATTCGCGTCTTCAACTGCACACCGGGTTCGGTGCTGCGCAATTACCCTTATCTCGCATTGGAGCGTCTGATAAGCGATGGTGGCATTGCGGACGCGGGTTCAGCCAATCGAACGAGACCTCCGGTTCCTGTCGGATGAACTCCTCTCGCCGGAGCGGCGCGCACTTGCGCAAGCCGAATTTGCCAGGGTTGAGATCGAGAACGCCAAAGCCATTAATGCAAGAGCGCTGGGCCGCGCGCCGCCGCTGCGTATATTCGTTGACGGCAGGGAAGGCGCGCCGCTCACATCGGTTCGGCCAGGCGGCGTCATCGTTGCCGATTTCCGGCTGGTCAGCGAGCTGCTCGGCTGGATCGACATGCAACTCATCTTGCATTCACCGATGAAGACGGGCCGCTATAAAAGATCGCACGCTTTGTTTGCCGACGGTTCGCAAATTGCGCTTGCTGGCAAGGTGCCGACAGATGTTCCGCAGGCCGACGAGTACGTGTTCATCAACCTGGTGCCGTATGCCCGCAAGATCGAACGTGGGTCGAGCACGCAGGCCCCGGAGGGGGTCTATCAGGTGGTGGCGGTGCTGGCACAACGCCGCTTCGGCAATGTGGCGCGGATCACCTATTCGTTTCGCACCGCGACGGGCGGGGAGATCATCGGCGGCCGGCTGGGCAACCGATCGTCGCAGCGCAACCCAGCAATCATCGTTCGCCAGAGGAGATAATGGTCGCAAAGGCTGTAGCGGATGCGGTGCAAGCGCGCTTGGCCGCGAATTGGATGGCAACCGTCATCATCGACTACGACACCCAGGCGAGCCCGCCCGACCTCGATGCCTTTCTGGTGCATCAATATCCGGTGGCCAACGGCAGCAAGCCGTTTTTGGATCGTCGTTTTTTCGAGGAGGGCGGCATTCGATTTGTGCTGAATGTGCGCCGGGGAATTGGCCTCGCCCAAGGTTTGCAATGGACCGACGAGCTGGCCGCATTATTCAGAGAGGTGAAGTTCGGCGGCATCGAATGCTTCGTGCCGGTTGGTCCGGTGCTCGATGACAACAACGAAGAGGGCGATTGGATCAGCTACGCCGTGATCGTGCCCTATCGCTATCAGTTCTTTTCCCCGCAAATCATCGAGCCGAATGTCACTTTGCAGGCGATTGATGGCGGTGGAAATTATTATTCGTTAAATGGCTTTGCCAACGCCGTAGGTATGGGATGGGATGATCCATCATTTTTCCCGATCGGGGTTTTTAATGCAAATCTAAGTTCGGACAGCGATGCTTTGCGGCTTGTCGATCTCGGTGTCAATGCAGTGTTTGGGATCGGTCCATCGTTCATGGACACTGCCACATTCGCGAGATTTGCAGATAACGATCTCTCGCTGATAGCAGAGGTGGATGAGGCGGATCACGTTGATCTTGCGCCAAGCGCGCTCTACTGGGTTGGTATTTCTGGAGTTGACGAAGCGACGACTTTCGACACGGCATTTGCCGACTATGTGACGGTTAAAGCCGACAACAAACAGAACCATCGATTTTGGTATTGGAACGGCAACTGGTTTTTCTTTCTTCCAATTGCAACCTATGGCAACGGCGGTCTTTCGCCTTATGAGAAAGATGAGGCACTCACGGCAACTGCATTAACGCCTGGATCGACGCCGAGGCACATCAATCTTGCCAGCACTGATCTGTATTGGTTTGCGGGAGCGAAGAGCACTCCACCTTTGAATTTGAGTGCGGCCAAAGATTTATATGGTCTCGCTTCCGACATAACGGTTGATCAAGCTCGTCGCTCGTGTCGTTACGGTGATATGGTTGATTTCATGCGTGCCACGCAAGCTGGTGGCTTCCCTGCTCCCGTCGCTCAGTTCATTGAAAATGGCGGTCCCTACGTAGAGAACACAACTGGGGCGTCTTACATCAAGCCGGCTGAGATGAATGCCGCGATATGGGCCAGCATCATTCATGGGGCGCGAGTTATCATCTATTTCAATCACACGTTTGGTGGCCCTGAAGCTATTCCAGACATTTCAACCGACAATTTTGGCCACGCTTATTTTCAAACAATTCAACCGGGTGAGTCGATCTCGATTTACGATCAAGCAAAGGCAACTAACCAATTGATCGCTTCTTTAGCGTCGGTCATCAACTCTCCATTCGCGCTTGATTACGCCACGGTGAGCCCGCCTGCGGTTGTGCTTTCTGCATCGCAGGTTGATTCTGGTTTTGACATAATGGTGAAATTCCACAATGTCGTTGGCGGTGATGACAAGTTCTACATTTTTGCGGTTCCTCGCTACAGCAACACGCTGCTGAACCAGCTCGCCACGTTTACTATCCAGAACACTGGCGCGTCACAAGTGACGGTGATCAACGAGTCGCGAACAATCAGCATCACCAATGGCGGAACGCAATTCATCGATAGCTTCGCGACCAGCGATACAGTTCACATCTACCGAATAGACTAATTCCCTAGAGCAAGCCCACTCTCGGGCTCTCCACAAATTCCCTAGAGCAAGCCCACTCTCGGGATCGACGTCTTCGCTGCGCGGGCGGCAGCTGATCTATGGAGTCTTCCCATGGCAGTCGTTACCGCATCGGGTACGATCGTAGAGATCGGTCCACAAGTTGTGCCCAGCGTCGCCGATACCCTGGTCGAGTTTCAAGCGCTTTCAGGCTGGACACCGATTGGTGAAGTTGAGTCGGTCGGTGAGTTTGGCGATCAGGCCAACGACGTGACGTTTTCCGCCGTTGGTGATGCGCGGGTTCGCCACATCAAAGGCGCGCGCGATGCCGGCGTCATGGCTCTGGTCTGTGGGCATGATCCGCAAGATACCGGGCAAGCGGCGTTGGAGCTGGCGGAGCAAACCAAGTTTCAATTTGCCTTCCGCGTCACCTTGCCGGACAGCCCTGGCGCGCCGTTCACAAACACAATCTACTACTTTCGTGCATTGGTCGGATCGCGGCGAAAGAATATCGGCAACAATGACAACGTGATCAGAAACACCTACAATGTGTTGCTGGTCTCCGAAGTGTTCACCGCGCCGTCAGTTTCCGCTTAACAAAGGGAGCATCCATGAAGATCGAAAAGATCGATATCGAAAAATTGGAGCAAGGGGCCTGGGTCGAGAACATCCCGGAAATGGGAGAACTGCGGCTCAAGACGCGTGGCTCGAACAATCGAGATTGGCGGCGCATGCAAAGCAAGCTCGTCGCGGCAATACCGCGGCAGAAGAGGTTAGGCGCGTTAGACCCTGACGAGTTTGATCGCATCACGGCGATATTGTTGCGTGATACAGCGTTGTTGGATTGGCAGGGCTTGGTCGACCCAGACGGCAAGCCCCTGCTGTACTCGAAAGAGCAAGCCTTCGAGTATCTGACCAACCCCGAATACGGTCGCAGATTTTTGACTGCTGCGATCTATGCCGCCGATATCGTTGCCGAGCAACGCGAGGAAGAGATGGGGCAAGACGCAAAAAACTTGTTGCAGCTCTCGACTGGCAGCTCAGACACGGATCGAAAATCGAGGGCTGGCTAAAACTGATCGACCAAGGCAGAGATCCACCCAAGCAGTTCTTTGAACAGCCAGAGGTCGCCGATCATCTGCAGTTTTATTGGTCGGCGTTCAATGATTTGACGAGCGACAGGCAAATTGGAATGGGCGTCGGGCCGATTCCATATTCGGCCATGCGTGCTTACGCTGCCGAGTACAACATTCGTGGGCGCGATGACTTCGACTATTTCATCACCATCATTCAAGCGCTGGACAATAGATTCTTATCTTACGTGAACTCCACGGATAAAAAATCGGAGATGGTTCCGATTACCGACGTTGAGGAACAACATCGCTTGTTCGCGCGGTTGGCGGAACGAGCTAAGGACAGCACGAAAAAACCAGCAAAATAAATGCCCAACGAAACCGTCGTCAAAACTTTGATCATCCGTGGTAGCACGGAGGGGGTGTCCGACATCGAGCGGCAACTCAGCAATGTTGCCGCCAAGATGGGACAGGTGACGGTCGCCTCCGAGAAGCAGGCGAAGGCCACGCTGTCCGTCGACGCAGCGCTGCAAAAGCTGCAGTCGCGCTATGACCAGGAGTTTCGTGCGCAGCAGAACTTGGCAAGCGTACAACGCACGCTTGAGCGTGCGCGGGCGCAAGGCTTGATAACGCAGCAGCGTTCCAGCGAGCTGATGCAGCAGGCTATTCGCTTCCACAACAGCCATACGCAAGCGATTTCTGCTCAAGCGAAAGTTTTGCAAGAAGCGCAAGCCTTTGCCGCCGGCTTCGCTTCACAACTTGGCGTTCTCGGCACTATTCTTTCGGGATTAGGGCCTATCGGCATTGCTGTTGGCGCAGCTATTGGTGTGGCTGCACTGGGTTTCAAGCAGGCGGCTGACGCGGCGCTGGCGCTGTCCGACAGAGCTGGTCAGCTAGTCGATCTCAGCGATACTGTTGGATTGACTGTGCGTCAGCTGCAAGCACTGGAGATCGCCGGTGAGGGGGTTGGCTTATCATTAGATGACATACGAACCGGCGTTCAACGATTTGCAGCGTCATTAGAGCAGGTACGTCAGGGATCAGGCGAGGCGGCAAAAGCGCTTCACGAGATCAGTCCGGCATTCTTGCTAGATGTTCAAGCTTCGGAGACGTTTGCGGAAGCTCTGGATAAAGTTCTAATCCAGATGACCAAGATGGACAAGACGGCGGCAGCACTTTTGTCGCGGCAACTGTTTGGCAGAGGCGGATTTGGATTTGTTCGTGAGGCACAGCAGATCGCTGAAGCCGGGGGCATAGATAAGTTTGCTGATAGCCTAAATCAGCTGGACCTCATCGGCGGTCCCACGGCTCGCCGTCTTGATGAGTTGGGTGACGCATTTCGCCTGAACATGCGACTGATCAAGCAGAGTCTCGATCTAGCATTTTCGGAGACCGTGCTCGACATATTAAAGCGGTTCAGCGAACAGCTTAAACTGCTGCGTGATAACATTGCTCAATTCGGGGTGCTCCAAGGCACAAACTTTTTTGGTGGCCTGGTAGATCAACGCCTGATAGACATTGTCAACAATCTCATCAACATATTTTTTCAACTTATCGCGGTGGTCAAAGAGGCGGCAGGTGTCCTCACGAACTTCCCCAACTTAGCTGGCAGTGTAGAATCATTCAATCGCGCAAAAGAGGCGGTAGCAAGTTTTCGCTTGTCTGTGTCGGGTCTGCGTTCGACGCTGCAGACACCCATAGAGGAGACAGGCAATCCGTTCGAGGGTCTACCGAAAAAGATAGCAGACACCGGCAAGGCCGCAGATGAGACAGCGCCGAAACTCTCACGTGTCGCTGGTGGGCTGAAAGACACGGCGGGTGCCAGCAAGTTAGCAGACTTACAATTCCAATTGTTGCTGGAAACTCTCGAAGCGACTGGGAGGCTGACTTCCGAGCAAGTCAACATAGTCCAGCGCTTGAAGCCGCTCTACGGAGAGGATATTCCGCGCGCGCTTAGCAGCACAGAAGCGGCCCAGATCAGCTTCAATAATCAACTGAAGAAAGCAGCTGATCTGGCTGGCGATTTCGCCAATACTTTGATTCAAGGATTGGTACGCGGCGAGAGCCTGACCAAGTCGCTGTCGAGCGCAATGCAGGGTCTTGGCGCGTCGATCACCCAGGCAG
>Ga0081455_10007212_pt1 | contig 11745 bp, 13 predicted proteins | sample TabmetS3T2R1_FD_70207 | JGI IMG/M metagenome (GOLD analysis project Ga0081455, IMG submission 70207) | Tabebuia heterophylla rhizosphere microbial communities from the University of Puerto Rico - S3T2R1 | ecosystem: Host-associated > Plants > Roots > Rhizosphere ...
CGTGGGTATTCCAGCTACGCGAAGGGCAGATCGCCGAGGCCTGGTGGCGTCCCTGGGACCTCTACGCTGCCGATGAGTTCTGGACGTAAGCCCGCGGTGAGCCATCGGGCCGCCACGACGAGCACTCGCTAAGGTCGCACCAAAGCTGATCGTTAAGGAGCGCCATGAATGGTCACGTGTACGGACTGTCTGAGATCGTTGGTACGTCCACCCAGGGAGTCGACGATGCCATCCGCGTCGGTGTGCGGCGCGCTGCACGGACGCTACGGGGTCTCGACTGGTTTGAGGTCAGCGAGATCCGCGGGCATCTCGCCGAAGGTGAGGTCGAGCATTTCCAGGTCACGCTCAAGATCGGCTTCCGGATGGAGGATCCGGGTCCGCACTAACCGGCCAGCTCGACCAGCTGGGATACCCCCTCTGTAGGACTCGGCATGGCGGAGATCTCATCTCGCAGCCGGGCCGTGGCTTCGCGTTCTGGGCAGTCGCCGAGCAGCGCTTGCACAGCCTCGCCAATCTTGCCCGGCTGCTGCGAATCATTCTCCAGAGCCCGCGCCGCTCCTGCCTCGGTCAAGATCTGGGCGTTGAAGAACTGATCTGCTCCTTGCGGCAGCAGGAGTTGCGGCAGTCCCACCTCGAGCGCCGCCAGCACCGTTCCTGTGCCACCGTGATGCACGATGAGATCGACTAACGGGAGTACTGCGGACTGAGCGACGAACCGCTCGACATGCACGTTGTCGGGCACATCGCCGAGGGCAGCCGGCTCTGCTTCTGGACCGACAGTCACCAGGAGGTCCACGCCGAGTGGCGCGATCTCAGTGATCGCACGGCTGAGGACATCGATCGCACCGAACGACACGGTGCCCAGTGTGAGATACACCCGGCGGCGCGTACGCGGTCCGGAAAGCCATGCCGGTACGTCCGCGCTGGACTCGCTGTAGGCCACTGATCGAATCGGAATGGTTGGAGCGGCGATCCCATCGACTTGACGCACACTCGGCGGCGCCGGGTTGATCAACGCCGCAGCTAGCAGGGTGGTGGTGTCGTCGGGTGGCGTACGGTCCCGCTGCAGCCACATGCCACGTTGGTAACTGACAGTCGACCGATGCAACGGGCTGTAGATGAAGCTCGCCAGCGCAATCGCGTACGCCGCAGCCGGAATCCCAAGCACGCTCGCCGCCACGCCGGCGCCGGTGTCCATTCCTTCATAGATCACCAGATCAGGGCGCAGCTGCTCATATTGTTTGATCATGGTCGGAGCGACGTTCTCCGCAGTCACGTCGGCAAACATGGCCATGCTGAACTCCTGATCATGCAGATCGGGGTGACGCCTTCTGGTTTCTTGGATCGCCCAGTCCAGCTCCAGCTCCGGCGGATACCCAGGAACGGTCGGGAGCGGCAAGCGCCCTAGAAACGGCGGCCCGACCGCGATCACTGTCTCATGGCCGGCGGCTGCGCTGGCCAGCGCGAGGGGCATCATCGGGTACAGGTGCCCGTACGCGCCGAGCGAGGCGAACATGATCTTCACGGTGCCTATGCTCCCAGAGAGCCAAGCCGGCTGCGATCATGAGCCCATCACTGCACCGGCGACACTCCAGGCCAGCGCCGCGGCAGCCGCTGGACAGCATGCCGCACATCAATGCTTGGTGAGCCCTCCGGATCCCGGCACGCCGGCGGCTAGATCCGCGATACGTTCAGCCACCCGCAGCGAGGCACGCTGCTCGGTCAGATCGAGCGGCACGCCCCGTGGATCATCAGGCCAGGTCTCAACGATCTTGGTTGCCCAGAGCGCCCAGTCGGCGACCATGGCATAGAAGTCAGTCAGAAATCGACCGCCGATGAGATTCAGTGCGGCCCGCTCGGGGAAGCTGCCCTTTCCGGCCAGATATGCCCGACCCGCCATGAGGCTTTCTGCGTTCTCGCGCTGGACCCAGTCCAGCGTGGCCGCCAGGTTCGCAAGGATGTCCCCCTTGCTTCCGCTGTCTGCAAAGTCGATCTTGAGGAGTTGCTCGAACTCCAGGGATGGCCCCTCGCCCGGCACAGCCAGCCAGCCCCGTAGCGCCTCCCGCCCCTCGCCGGTGATGGTGTAGCGCGTCCGGCGCCGGCGGCCAACCCATTCCTCCTGAGCCTCTGCATAGCCGAGTGCCACCAGCTTCTTCGGCTCCTCGTACAGCTTGCTCTGAGCGCGCGGCCAGATCCGCCGCAGGCTGAACTTCACCTGCTGGACCAGCTCGTGCGTTGTCCACGGCTTGATGGCGAGCAAGCCAAGCACGGCGTACGTGGTGGTGGTCATTCTGCTGGTTGACATGATTCTCCCTTTGGGAGTATAAATATCTCCCATAGGGAGAGTACAGGGGAGTAGTTGCAATGGTCACCACCGACATAGCGGTCGACCCGTCGAATCGAGCGGCGTACCAGGCTTGGAACGGCAGCGAGGGCGACTATTGGGCCGAGAACGATGAGCTGTACGACGCGGGCCTGGCCGCCTACGATCCCTCCTTCTTCGCCGCCGCGGCCATCACCTCAACTGATCGAGTTCTCGATATTGGTTGCGGAAACGGCTGGACAACCTGCGCGGCGGCCCGCCGCGCCGCGCAGGGCTCGGCGCTTGGGGTTGATCTTTCGGCACAGATGATCGAGCGAGCACGCGCTCGCGCGGTAGCGGCCGGACTGGGCAACGCCGAGTTTCTTCAGGCAGATGCGCAGATCTACCCATTCGCACCACGATCGTTCGACCAAGCGATCAGCCGTACCGGCGTCATGTGGTTCGGCGACCCGGTCATGGCTTTCTCCAACATCGCACACTCGCTAACTCGATCCGGCCGTCTGACCCTTCTGGTATGGCAGAACGATGATCAAAATCCATGGATTGCTGAGTTCGTCGGCGCAACCGTCCGCGCGCTGCCTCAGACAGACGTCCTGGATAACACGGAGGCGATCTCATTTGATCGTCCCGACCAGGTCGAGGCTCTGCTGGTGCGTGCCGGATTCGTCGATATCGCCTTCGATCCCCTTTTCGAGCCGATCAGCTTTGGACCCGATCTGGTCACGGCATTTCGTTTCGTACGTGGCATCGGCTTCGTCAAGTCGCTGCTCGCTGCGGTCGAGGAGAGTCAGCGGCTGCAAGCATTGGATGCGCTCCGAGAATCGCTGGAATCCCACACCGTCGCCGCCGGTGTGCACTACCCATCCGCCATGTGGCTCATCCGTGGGCGGCGCGCATGATCACCCAGACACAGAATTCGCGGATCGCACACCAGATCGTCGACACCTTCGTGACCGGCGACACGTCCGTCCTCGAGGATGTTGTTGCCGTGGATGCGCTCGACCACACCAGCCCTTCCAGTGGTACCGGAGGACGAGCCGGGCTCATCGAGGGTATCGGCTTTTACCGGGCCACCTTCTCCGATCTTGAGGTCACCGTCGAGCAAGAGCTCGAGGCTGGAGATCTTGTCGCGATCTACGGTCGGATCAGTGGCATCCACAGCGGCGACGCGCTCGGCATTACGGGGACCGGCAAGCGTGTCAGCTTCCCCTACATCGACATCTTCCGAGTAGCCGACGGGCAGATGGTCGAGGCCTGGCATCTCGAGGACATCGCGGGGCTGCTGCGTCAGGTCGGCGCTTAGTCGGCCCGGAATCGGTCGGTTTCTGCGGAGGTCGGTGAGGTAGCCGGTCCGCGACGGCTGACGGTCAGAGCTGCAATCACATTCGCGCGACGGGCCGCAGCTGTCACGTCATACCCAGCCGCTAACGCCGCGATGAAAGCACCGAGGTGGGCGTCACCTCCGCCCGTCGTGTCGACGGATGTGATCGACACCCCCGGCACGTGAACCATCTCCTGGCCAGCCTGTGCCACAAGGCAGCCAGACGACCCCAAGCGGACCAGAACATTCCCGCGCTGCAGGCCGGCCAACAGGATCAGTGCCGCTTCTTCCGGGTCGGTGCGATCAGTGATCAACTCGGCTTCGCGGGCGTTGCAGCTCCACCAGTCGGCTCGCCGGCGTACGGCATCGATGACCTCATCGGGCAGGGTATGACCGAGCGGCCCGGGGTCGTAGCAGACCGTGGTATCGGGCGAGAGTCGGGGGAGCCGCTCGAGGATGGCATGCCGGTTCGCGGCATGCAGCAGCCCGTAGCCGGAGATGGCGAGCGCATCGGTTGGCCGGATGTCGACATGATCAAGCAGCTGATCGGTGAGTCCAGCCTCAGCGCCGACCGCCGTGACGAACGTCCGCTCGCCGGCTGCGTCCAACAGCACCACATCGAAGCCGGTGTCTCGTCGTTCGTCCGATGCCTGTGGCAGAAGCAATGCAATCCCCTCGGTCACCAATGCCTGCCGAGCAAGATCGCCGAATGGCCCCTGCCCGAGTGCACCCCCAAAAGCAACGTCCAGGCCCTGCCTGGCCGCCGCAGCCATCAGGTTGAAGCCGCCGCCCCCGACCTCCAGCGTGGCTCTGGAGGCCAGCACATCACCGCCTCGCTCAGGCAGCGCCGCCACCTCGGCGACGATGTCGATGATCACGTTCCCAAGGCTGACCAGCCGAGTGATCATGGACCGGCGCGCATGGCTAAGAGCTTCTCGGCATAGGTCTCCAGGTCTAGCTGGTTGACCTCGCGTACCGTCCGGACGGCTTCAGCAGGCCAGCAGTCCATGCCATCACAAGCTCCCGCGATCGCGCCCGTCATCGCGGCAATGGTGTCGCTGTCGCCGCCTAGTGAGGCGGCTGTCAGGCATGCCTGCCACGGATCGTCGGGATGCAGCGCGAGCATCGCAAAGGCGGCCGGTACCGACTCCTGCGTCGCCAGGCTGGTACCGACCAGCTCGACGACATCTCGTATGGATCGGTCATGATCATCTGGATCGACCAGACCGATCGCCCATGCGATCCTGCGGGCAACTGCCGCTCCGGCAACCCACTCACCCCGCCGCTGACCCAAGGCCGCGGCCCTGATGCCGAGTGTCGTAGCATCCGCGACGGAGGACCCGTCGATGCCGCCACTGACGGCGGCTGCGACGGCAGCGGCGCCAGCGATCGCCACACCGGTATGGTGCGTCACCCGAGACGCATCAACGACAAGATCAACAAGTGCCTCAAGATCATCGCAGGAGATGATCAGCCCGACCGGAGTGATCCGCATTGCCGCACCATTGGTCGCACCAGCGCGCGCGACCTCATCCACCGGACCACCAGCTACTAGCGCTGCCACTGCCGCGCTGCTCGACGGACCCAGCAAGTCCAGCGATCCGCGCTCCCGGGCCCGCTCTGCCCAGGTTAGAAGCCGACGAGCCAGATCATCGCTTTCGATGTGTCCGGCGCCGGCGAGTAGTGCGTCGGCCAGCAGGAGCGCCTGCTCCGTGTCGTCGGTCACCGACCCGGCCGGCAGGCCGGACGCGACGGGATGACCTGCCGGCGCTGCCCGAAACCCATCGAGGGCACCGAAGCAGGCAGCGACCTCTTGATGCGACATCAGCTGGGTCGGCATGCCAAGCGCATCGCCAATCGCAAGGCCATAGAGGGCGCCGCGGGCCCGGTCACCGGCTGCAATCATCTGACCCGGGATGCCAGGACGCTGTCGACATCGGCGATATCGATCAACGGGCTGTAGAGCGCCATGATGTCGAGGGCACGCTGGTGATCTTCCTCAGTGACTCCCGCACAGGCGTCGGCAGCCACGATGACGTGTACTCCGGCGTCGGCCGCCAGCAGCGCCGTCGAGAGTACGCAGCAGTCGGTGGTGACCCCGGCCAGCACCAGCTCCGCCGGGTGTCCCAGCTCGCGGTCGGCCTCGGTGTCCCACTTGCCGAAGGTCGTCCGGTCGACAGAGGGTGCCGGGATCGATCTGAACTCCTCGGTCAGTTCATAGAGCGACGCGTTCGCAGGATCGAGTGCAAACGGCCACTTCTCGTAGTAGTCGATCCAGACCCCCGAAGGCTGCTCAGGCGCCAGGAACCGGGTAAGGCAGACACGGGACTCGAACGCGCCCAGCAGGCGTTGGATACCGGCCGAAGCCGATGCATATCCCGGCGTGACCCATTCACTGATCGGCTCGCCGAAGATCCGCTGCATGTCGATGATCATCAGCCAGGTGGCATCTCTGGAGCGCAAAGGCGTCTTCCCATTCATTCGACGGCTGCTGCCTCCTGATCAGCTGCGGAGAGGGGCTGGTCTTCTTGTGCTCGTACGGTCCGACGGCCAAGCAAGATCATGCCGACGAAGCCGATCAACAGAGCAGCGAGCACACCGAGGTTCGCGTACGCCCAGGAACCTTCCCGGCCGCCCAGGCCAAGCGGGCCGAGCAGATATCCCTGCCATGCGAGCCAGCCCGCGAAGGAGTTGGTGACCAGACCCCAACCGACCACGGTACCGATCACCATCAAGACCAGAGATGAAATGCGGACGTTGCCGTAACGGCCGCGAGGATCCAGCAACTCAGAGCTCGCGTACGGGCGACGGCGCAAGGCGAAGTCACCGAGGAAGATGCCGCACCACGCTGCGATGAGGACGCCCAAAGTGATCAAGAATCCCTGGAACGGCCCGATGAAGTTGTCGGCGATGAATACCAGATAGATCGATCCGGCGATCATCAGCACGCCGTCGACAGCTGCGGCGACGAAACGCGGTACCGGAAGGCCGGCGCTGAGGAGTGCCAGGCCAGAGGAGTAGATGTCCAGGACCGCACCACCGACCAGCCCCAGCACTGCAACGAGTGCGAACGGGATGAGGAACCAGATCGGAAGCAAGGTGGTCAACGCTCCGATGGGATCGGTGGCCACGGCCTCACTCAGCTCCTGCGATGAGCCCGCGAGCATCAGCCCGATGATCAACAGCACCACCGGACCGAGTGAGGCACCGAAGGTGGTCCAGCCGACGACGCCGGCGCTCGAGGCGTGCCGCGGCAGGTAGCGGGAGTAGTCGCCAGCGGCGTTGACCCAGCCGAGTCCGAAGCCGGTCAGCATGAACACGAACCCGCCGATTACCTGCGGTGTCGGGCCGGCTGGGAGTGAAGCGAGGGTGGCGAAGTCGATGTTGGAGGCTACCAAGATCACGTAGATCACGGTGAGTATGGCAGTGATCACGGTGATCCACATCTGCAGCTTCATGATGAACTCGAAACCGAGAACTCCGCCGATCATGATCAGGGCGGCCACCAGGACAAGCGCGGTGACCTTGTCGAGCAAGCCACTCTCCCATCCCAACCGGGTGAGGACCGTTGCAGTGGCCAACACCGCAAGGGTCGCCAGGACGGTCTCCCAGCCGACCAGCAACAGCCAGGAAATAGCAGACGGCAACCGATTGCCGTGGATGCCGAAGGCGGCACGGCTCAACGTCATGGTTGGCGCATGGCCGCGCTTGCCGGAAAGAGAGACGAGCCCGCAGAACAGGAATGAGATGACGATGCCGAGCACCCCGACAACGACTGCCTGGGTGAAGGAGATACCGAAGCCGAGGAGGAAGGCTCCGTAACTGATGCCGAGGACCGAAATGTTGGCTGCAAACCAGGGCCAGAACAATTCCCGCGGCTTGCCACGGTGCTCATGGACGCTGATCGAATTGAGGCCGTTCTGCTCGACTTCCAGCGCTCTCGGGGCTGCAGTTGGCAGATCGACGGGTGTTTCACCGGCGGTGGTCATCGCAACACCTTTCCAGAGTTGCCTGTTGCACCTGAAATCCTCTCGCATCACCCTGGAAACCTCACTCCAGCGGAAGGTCTGCAGCCCTAGCTGAGCGTGAATCCGAGGGTGAGCTTCCATCCTGGGTGAAGTTTCCAGGGAATGCTGGCGTCAGGGCGGACCGACGGTCAGCTCCGGGTACTCAACTGTGAGTCCGTCCAACACGGGTGCGGCGCCACCGTTGAGGTGCCTAGCGAAGAAGGCAAGCAGCAGGTCGCTGGTGATGCGCCACATCCGCTGCGGTTTGATCTTGGTGGCGTCGATTGCGGGCTTGACGATGGACGCATCCGTTACCGGAAGGAACGGAACATCCATGAAACTCACGTGCGTTGCGCCGCGGATCTGTGCGGTGTAGCCCGGATGGGCCCGCTGCTGCACGGTACGCCAGCCACCGAACAGGATCGCCTTTTCCGCCTCAAACCATTCAACTGTTGGCGCCGCGCCGGCCTTGACCGCGTCCTCAGCCGCGACGGCGAACTCACCGTGTTCGGCCAGCACCTGCAGCACCGGACCGTCAAGCCCGACCCGGCCCACGTCACTCCACAGTGCACCATCGAGGTTCACAGCCGCCCGGCACCGCCGGTCCTGTCGGCACCACTCGAGCGCGGCATTGCCGCCGAACGAATGTCCGAGCGCAGCGAACCGCCCCAGGTCCAGCCGACCGGCCAGGCGCTCGGCCCGATCGCTGTTGAGCCGCTCCAGATGATCGGCGACCGAAGCGAGGTCGGCCGCCTTGTATTCGCACACCGACGCCCGCTGGCGGAAGACCTCGGTATGTGAGCCGGTCTGCGGTCCCAACGCTCCACCAATGGCTGCCGGGTTCGCCGGCACCACCCGTCCGTCGGCGAACGCTGTCACCGCCGTCTCGTAGGTGTGGTTCACGCCCACGACGATGAAGCCGTGGCTGGCCAGCTCTTCGGCGATCGCGGTCAGTAGCAGCGGTGGGAAACCGCTGGGTGAAAGCAGCAGTACCGGATAAGCGGAGTCGTCGCCCGCCACCGCGGCATCGGGGACTGCATGGGAGTGCAGGCCGGCAACGTCGATCCCAAGAAAATCGGCGACCGGCGTCCACGCCTGCGGAAGGTACGGCGAGAGCTCACCGGCATGCTCCCGGGCCGGGTACCAAACGAAGACCACCAGCTCGCGCCGATCCTCGGGGTTGGCTGCGTAGATCTCGGTCCTTGTGGAATCGACCCAGTCATAGGAGAGGCGGCCGACCGCGTGCTGCCCGGACGGCTTCGGCAGCTGATCGGCCGCGGTCGCGGATGTCACTGACTCAGCCTAAATCAGGGCGCAGAGTTCCAACTGGTCTGTGGTTTGCCGGGAATTATCTAGGCTGAGTGGTTGGGGGTACCAGTGGAGTCAAGATCAAGTGATAGCCAGACAGCCGACCACCTTGTAGTTGGGATCGGCGACAGCGGTCCTGACCACTACAGAGCCTCGCTCAGCCTCGCTGCGCAGATGAGTCGCCAGCGAACCGCGACGATCACCCTGCTTCATGGAAGCATCCCGCGGCTGTCGATCGCGACAGGGGGCGAGGCAGAGGAGCGCCACCTGACACACGGACGGCAGATCCTTGACGAGGCTGGGCGTGTGCTGTCTGCGATGGTTGATCCGGGTACTCAGATCAGCCTTGCGGCCGTGCCGCGTACCGGAATTGACGCACTGCTGCACGAGTCGCAGTCGGCAGCCTCGCTGATCGTGCAGCGCCGTAATGTGTCGGCGGTATATCGCGCCTTCACCGGCGCCACGTCTCACACCGTGGCTGCGCAGTCGGCCTGCCCCGTGATCGTCGTGACACATGATCAATTCGAGAGCGGCTCCGGGCGCGGCGTCGTGGTGGGAATTACGCCGGACTCTGGTCACCGAGCGCTCGAGACTGCGATCGCTGAGGCGGCGGCGCGGACGTGTCCGCTGACTGCCGTCTATGTCTGGGACCTACACTTTTCGCCTACCTACGGCGGCCAGATCGCGCCGGACGAGGAAGAGGTTGAGGAGGCAACCAGGTGGGCCGACACCCAGCTTGCGGATGCAGTCGCCGGGGTGGCCAAGAAGCAACCGGAGGTGGAGGTCCATGCTCGCAGCCTGAAGGGTCCCATCGAGGTGGGGCTGCTTCAGGAGTGTGAGCATGCTGAGTTGCTTGTCGTCGAACGACACCGCGACGCGCATCGGGCCTCGATCGGACTCGGCACGCTCACCCGCCACCTGATAGAGCACGCGCCATGCCCAGTGATGATTACTCCGCACAGCCACGCCGCGGATTATTCAAATGATGCCGATGCGACAGGGCCCGAGGCCGCGACTCCGTCCTGATCTTGGACTTTGGATAGATGTGCAGCGACTCAGCTGCGCAGGGTAACGGGATGGCCCTCGGCATCTGAGAGATCGCTGGACGCCATCTCGAGCAGCCGATCGGCGAGTTGCCGCAAGGCTCGGGCCGCCGCCACCTCGTCACCGACTGCCGGCATGTCCGGATCAGCCGGGCTTCGGCGTGCCTCACCCCGAACATCGAGCGGCCCAGGTACGTCGCTGTGCAGTACGGCGTTGGCTGACGTTGAGCTCTGATCTTCGTACAAGTAGATCTCGACGCTCCATTTCTTGGTCGGTTCCGCGCGCGATGCTGCTGGGACCTGCTGACCGCCAGTGTCGCCGGCGTCGCGCTGAACATGCTCGACATGTGCGTCTGGACCGGGGAAGAAGAGGCTTTCGCTGCCACTGTCGGACCATCGCACCAGGTACGGGCCGGTGCCATCTGGGCCCGTCTGCAGTACCTCGCCGTCTCGAATCGGCCGGTGCAGCGTGCCCGAGGCCACTACGATCCGATCGCCGACATCCGCCTTCATCGCGTCCTCCTGAGCGTCTCGGTGAATCCCGCCGTCCGCACTACGGCGCCGCATCACCCAGTCGTCAGCTGCGTTGCGGACGCCGAACGGTTCCTCCCAGCATTACCTATCGATCGCCTGCTGGACTAGATCTCTTTGGCACCCATTTGACTGGCCAAGCGGTTGCGTTCTAGCTCCCCCGTGGTGGGTACCGTGTTGATGATCATGATCATTGGTCGTCAGTATCAGGAGCGTTGGTTCTCTGTGCGAGCGACCAGCACTGCTTCGTCATCGGCCAGGCGGGTCACTCGGGAGCCAGGCAACGCGCCGGGCAGGCGCGAAGGGCGCATCGTGGTGAACGGACGGTCCGCGCGCTTAGGCTGTGTGGGGAGGTGCCCAGGTGACGAAGGCGAACGCCCGCATGCTGCTACACGTCGAGTTGCATGGCGTCGATCTGCCGGGCCGGAGCTGCGGTCCACGGCCGGGTGGCGGCCGGTACCAGGACATTCATGTCGGGCTTAAGCGAGGAACGACCGCGATCGATCTCGTACCAGGTGATGCACTGGAGGCCACGTGGTCGATGGACGTCGCAGTTCGGCAGATCGAGAGTGGTCGCGATTTCGGCGGCCCGTTCGTCAGCGGGCAGCGCGACGATCGCCATCTCGGTCTCCGTTGGTATGGGCGGAGCCCTGACGGCCGTGTCGAGAATTTCCGCGGTGCGAAGCTGCGCTTCGCCGAGATCGATCCGGCTCTCATCGAACAAGCGCTGCAAAACGGGCGGCCGCTCGTCGGGCGCGTCGTGCTCACGGACGAGCACGGCTGGCCGCGTTGTGCACGCGTCCACCCGCCAGCGATCTCATGGTCGATCGGGGATGCCTGACCAGTCAGGACTACAGCACCCCCGATCGGGCCTAGAGGAGCGCCCACCAGTTCCTCGTTCGGGTTGAACGGTCACTGGGCGAGATCTTGTCGCGATTCTGGGACTTTGTCCTCTGCTCATCGGCGTTTCAGATCAACAGACTGGGCATGGACGGGGAGCTGATCATCACACGGCCGTAGCGGCTGGAGAGCTCTGGAGTAATGATGACGATGATGAGCGCATCGACGACGTCGCCGCGTGGCGACCGCCGCTTGGCCGTAAGGCCGATCGAGCGTGGCGAGCCGCAGCGGATCGTGGTGGGTCTCGACGACACACCGACGGCTCGTGCGGCCTTGCGTTGGGCTGCCAGGCAGGCTCGCCTCACCGGCGCC
>Ga0081455_10007213_pt1 | contig 11744 bp, 16 predicted proteins | sample TabmetS3T2R1_FD_70207 | JGI IMG/M metagenome (GOLD analysis project Ga0081455, IMG submission 70207) | Tabebuia heterophylla rhizosphere microbial communities from the University of Puerto Rico - S3T2R1 | ecosystem: Host-associated > Plants > Roots > Rhizosphere ...
CGGTCGACGGCTACATCGTGGGGCCGAAGGACGGGCCGGAGCACGGCCTCGGCATCGGGGGTGAGCGCCTCCACTACTGGGTGATGGGTGGCCCGTGGACGTACGCCGACGACGGCCACGACACCGACGGCATGCATGGCGCGGATCGGGAGTACTACGAGTCGATCACCGACGGGCTTGGCTGCGGGATCGTCGGCCGCAACATGTACGACGCCGCCGGCGCCTGGGGCGGCACTAACCCCTTCCCCGGCACGTTGATTGTGCTGACCCACCGCACCGGGGACCAGCCCGATCCGATTGCGGGCTTCCTGTTCGTCGACGGCTTCGACGCCGCGCTGATGAAGGCGCGCGAGCTCGCGGGCGACGGCGGGGTCTCCCTCGGTGGTGGCGCCGACCTGATCCGCCAGGGTCTCGCGGCGGGAGTAGTAGACGAGCTCGCGATCTCCACCGCGCCGCTCGTGCTGGGGGGCGGGAAGCGGCTGTTCGAGGGATTCGAGCAGGATATCGACCTCGAGGTGCTCGGCACTTGGAGTTCGCAATACGCAACCCACGTGCGGTACGCCGTCAGGCGGGCCGGGCAGGAGTACGCCGCGCACTGACGACACCCCGGTTACGCCCGTTCTCCATTTATCAAGCAGGAGTTACCGCGATGTCCACAGCCGTAACTCAGCCTCTGCCCGCCCCAGCGCCGGCGCCAGCCGCCCCGGGACAGCGCCACCGCGCCGCACGCGTGGCCTTCGCCCGACGCGGCCTGAACTTCACCTTCCGGTTGTCGGCAACGGCGCCCTGCCACCGGCTCCCCAGCTTGCCATCGTTCCCGGAGGTGCGATGGGGCTTCCCGCTTGTCAACTACCTACTGGTAGCCGGCAATGCGCTCACGGCGCCGAGTGAGGGTGTCCGGCGCGAGCATGTCAATGGCGTAGGCGTTGCGCAGAGCGATGGCTTGCAGGTCGTCACCGAGCATGCGCACCATCCCGGCAGCCGCTCGTAGGCGACCGAGAGCGAGAGGTCGCCTAATACTTCCAGGACGTACTCGCACTCCGCGAGCTTGGCGAACGTGAGACCCCCGCCCCGCCGGATGTGCCAACGCGCATGCCGCACGATTCCCGGCTGCTTACCGCGCCGCATCGCAATGCGATTGGCGGTGACGTCGTCATCGGGTGGAACCGCGAGTCCGCCACTGGCGCGCGGCCCGGGCGCGTGACCCTTCAGGCGGTGCAGCAGCCGCCCTGCCCTGATGTCCCAGACGAAGACCTCCGGTCCACTCCCGGTGACCGCTAGGCCGCCCGACCGGTCCAGTGCCAGGGCGGCGACGAACGTCTCGTGTCCAGTGGAGCGGGGCGCCACGGGGACGATGAGTGCGCACGTCTCAAACGATCAGCGAGCGTCGCGGGTCCGGCTCGGCCGTGGTTCCCTCCCCGTAACCGATGGAAACCATCGTGCTGCCGTCAGCGGAGAAGGCCAGGCCCAATCACTTCGCTTCCGTGCGCCGGCACCACCGGGCCGAGCGGCTGGCCGGTCCGAGTGTCGAAGAACCCGACGCTGCCGGAATCATCGCCGATGGCAAGAGTGCCCTGGACGCCACCAGGGCAGAGTCGCAGCCGTCACTGTCAAGGTGCCGAAGCTGATCTTTTGAGCGCAGCGGGGCTGGTGATCAGCATCAGCGCGCGTATCTGGGATGCTACGGCTTGTGTTTGATAGCCGTCCGCCGCCTCGGCGAGTGTTTTTGTCACACACCTCGGAGTTACGCCGATTCCCGACCAGGCGCTCATTCGTCGGCGCAGCGGAGTCGGCTGTCAGCCGGGCTGGTGATGCTGTCACCGACATGGCCTACTTCGCCGCTCGCGACGAGCAGCCCGCCCTGGTGTGTCAGGAGGCGGTGCGAGCTGCGGATGTCTATGTGCTGATAGCCGCATTCCGGTACGGGTCACCAGTGCGGGACCACCCGGAGGTGTCCTACACCGAGCTGGAGTACCAGACCGCAGGCGAGGCGGGCATCCCTCGGCTGATCTTTCTGCTCGGGGAGGATGCGGAGGGCCCGGCGGCGATGTTCCGCGATCCGCAGTTCGGGGCACGCCAGGAGGGCTTCCGAGAACGGTTGCTGGCCGCAGACCGGATCGCGGCCACCGTCACCAGCCCTGACGGGTTGGAGGCATCGTTGCTGCACGCCCTCACCGAGCTGCCGCGAGCCCGCACGGCGGGCGTGCCGGTGGGACGGGTGTGGAACATTCCCGCCCGCTCTGGCGGGTTCACTGGTCGCGCTGGACTCCTGGCTGGGCTGCGGAAAGCGCTGCTGGGAGTTGGGTCGACGGCGTTGCACGGCATGAGCGGGGTCGGCAAGACCACCACCGCGATCGAGTACGCCCACCGCTACGGCCAGGACTACGACATCGCCTGGTGGATAAGCGCCGAGGATCCCGATCTGATACCGGATCAGTTGGCCGGGTTGGCCCGAGCCTTAGATCTCGTCGATGTCGACGCTCCGCCCGATGTCGGTATGGCCCGATTGGCGGGGGCGCTGCGGGAATGGGGACGCTGGTTGCTGGTGTTCGACAACGTTGAACACCCCGACGCATTGGCCCGATTCCTCATCGCTGGACAGGGACACACGATCATCACCTCCAGTAATCCCGACTGGCAGAGCGTGGCGACCCCACTGGAAGTGGTGCAGTTGCCTCGGTCGGAGTCGGTGGAGCTGATCATCCGGCGGCTAACCAAACTGTCACCGCCCTTGGCGGATCAACTTGCCGAGGCATTGGGTGACCGCGCTACTAGATGCCCAAGCTGCTCGGCTGCTTGGCCACAGAGCCGACCAGGCAGGGCCGGATCGCACCGTCGCAGCCTCATGGACGGTGGCGTTCGACCGACTTGCCGCCGACAACCCGGCTGCACTGCTGTTGCTGAGCCTGGCGGCGTGGCTGGCACCTGAACCAATCCCGATGACCCTGTTCACCCAACATCCCGACCAGCTCCCCGATCCTCTCTCCAGCGTCGTCAGTGAGCCACTCGCCGTGGCCGCTGTCACCGGGCTTGTGCAGCGGCGCGGGCTCGCCCAGGTGACCCCCCAGACGATTCGGCTGCACCGCGTCCCGGCGGCGCTGCTCCGGGAACGCGACAAGACCGGTCGAGGACCAGATGCTGGCCGTAACGATATGGCTCGTGTGCTGGCTGCGGCTGTGCCGGACGAGCCGTGGATTGTGGCCTCCTGGCCGACCTGGCGGCTGCTGTTCCCGCACGTCTTGGCGGTTGTCGACCACGCCACCCAAGTGCCGGACGAGGAATTTGCTGACTACATCACCTACCTGCTCGACAGAGCTGGGTTGTACCTCCAGTCGAGTGGGCAATCGCTCGCCGCCCTGCCGCTCAGGAAACGGCTCTAGCAGCGCCTGAGCCATGGTGGAGTTGACGACCCGAACACGTTGGAGGCAGCCAACAGATTGTCTCAGGCCCTGTCGGCGATGGGCGAGTATCAGCAGGCCCGCACCCTCGACGAGGACACCCTGGCCCGCAGACGCCGGGTCCTGGGGGAGGACCACCCCGACACCCTCACCTCGGCCAACCTCCTCGCCAACGACTTCTATACGTTGGGTGGGTATCAGCAGGCCCGGACTCTCTATGAGGACACCCTGGCCCGCAGACGCCGGGTGCAGGGCGAAGACGACAGCGACACCCTCGCCACGGCCAGCAACCTAGCCCGCCTATTGTCCGTGTTGGGTGAGCACCAGCAGGCCCGGACGATCACCGAGGACGCCCTGGCTCGCGTCCGTCGGGTACTCGGCGAAGACCACCCTGACGCCCTCAGCGCAGCCACCAATCATGTTGTGGTCCTATACCGGTTGGGTGAGTACGATCAGGCCGCTGCGCTCACCGAGGACACACTGGCCCGCAGACGTCGGGTGCTGGGCGAAGTCCACCACGACACCCTCGCAGCGGCCACCAACCACGCCCAAGTCCTGTACCAGTTGGGGGAGTATCAGGCAGGCCCGCACCCTCGACGAGGACACGTTGGCCCGCGCACGGCGAGTGCTGGGCGAAGACCACCCCCACACCCTCGTCTCGGCTGACAATCTCGCCCGCGACATGTCCGCGTTGGGTGAATACAAACAGGCACGCACCCTCCACGAAGACACCCTGGCCCGCAGACGCCGGGTGCTGGGCGAGGACGACCCGGACACCCGATCGTCGGCGGAGCACCTGGCGGAGGTGGTGCTGGCATTGGGGGAAGCTCCGCAGTAGTGGGCTGCAGGTGATGGTCCCCTCACGGGAGCAGCTTTGTCCCCGCCTGGCCCGTGGCTCGGAGTGCAAGCGCCTCTTGCCGGCCCTCTGCCGATCCGATTTTCCTCCTCGCTTGGGTTTTTTGCTTGTCAGCTGTCCGGCGGATCTGCGACGAGCCTCAGCAAGAGTCTCGAGGCATTGCTGCACCTGGTGTCGCGCGACGAAGTCGAGCGGCAGCTAGATGAGTGGTTCGAGACAAGGCGCCTGGCGGCCTAGGTGGCTATCACGGCGCAGCGGATCACTGCCTCATCGACGCCCGTGGCGCTGAATGCGAAATCACTCGCAGCGCTGCCGTTGACTGTCACCAATGCCAGCGCAAACCCGGCGGCCGATCCTGGCGGCGCGAACGTGACTGCTGGCACCGGCTACAGCCTGCCCGCCGGCGCGACGGTCTCGCTCCAGCTCAATGCGGTGATGTGGTCTGTGCGGTTCGGTCGGGCGCATCCGATGCGGTGCTGAACGTGCTGTTGACCTGAATGACTTGGGCGTCAACGTCGCCAGGCCGGTGCCGTAGAGTCCGGGCCGTGCGACGCGTCTTGGTGACGGTGCTGGTCTTCATTCTTGGCCTAGCGGTCGGGTTCACCGTTGGGTTTTCCGTTGGCTTGATGAAGCGCTCAGTTGACGCCACATGGTTTGAGGCAGTGGGCACCTGGGTTGGTGCCGGGGTAACTGCAATCGCAGTGATTCTTGCTGCGCTTGCGTTCTTCTCTGAGGAGTTCACGCGGCGTCGGGAACACCGACGCCAAGAGCAAGCCGATGAGGCCGCTCGTGACGTTCAACAGGCTCAGCTGCAGAAGCAGGCCGACCTGGTGGTGTGCGCAGTCAACTATGACAGCGGCACGCTCGGTGGACAGCTGGGGATGGTGCGTGCGAAGCGGCTCGACGTTCAGGCCACGAATGGCAGCGAGTACGGGTTAGGAGCGTCACCTATCAGGTGCCTCAACTGGGTGGTAAGTGGACCAAGTTGGCGGAATTGCTGCCGCCGGGCGAGACAGCGCGTCAAGCCGTCGACGTGCCGAACCCTTTTGAGATGCATGAGGATCATCGGGAGCTTCACGAGAGTGCCACATTTAGGTTCACTCTTGGCGGGGTGGGCTGGTTGGGACGGTACGGGCAACCGGCAGAGAGGCTAGACCCTCTTGCAGAATCGAACCGGCATTCGATACGCTGAGGCGTATCCACGAAAGACCAGCTGCTTTACATTGACGTTCACGGCATCGCCATGAGGTACGCCGCCGAAAAGCGAGACCTAACCGCGGCGATAGGGAACTTCGCGAGCTGGCCGATGGTCATGATGAGGTGCTCGCCGAAGCCGCCGGCAGCACAGCCGGTTCTTGGTTCGTGTGGGCGTCCACCCATATCGGCTATGAGTTGATCGCCGCCGGAATGTTGATCATGTCTGGCGGCCATGACGGCAAGCCGTTGGATTTTGAGGCGTTGGAGCGGTGGACACGAGTGGGTTATGAGCGGGGGATCCGGTTCCGCAAGGGCGAACGCTGAAGGACCCGCCTGCTGGGGAATGGCGAAGCCCCCGGATCTGCCCTACTCGGGGCGGTTCACTTTGGCGGCTGGTTGGGGTAGACCGGCCGCAGCTCGTGGGCGATCTGATTCCAGTACTTCGGGGGAGCCGTAGCGGAAGAAGCTGCGCGACCCCGTGGCGGTTGGGCGCTGGTGTAATTGATGGATGGCACCGAGCGATGCTGCGGCTGCTCCCGGCCATCGGTTTGGCTGGTGGGCGCGTCGGTGGCGCTGGTACCGGTCGCGTTTAGGTGCTGGTGCCATCGTGGCGGCGATCGGATGCGTGGCATTGGTGTTAGCAACGCAACCCGAGCCGCCGGACAACCGGCCGCCGATCACTGAAGACCCCTTTACGGCCCCCACCGCCGTAGTAATAGCTCTTTGGCTGCTAGTGCTCTTCCTCCCGGTCACACTCTGGCATGCCTGGTGCACGCGGCACTCGCAGCGGACGCCACACCACCACGACGGGAGCCCCACCCAAGCCGGTGTCATTGACTGCTGCGCCGCCGCACGCCGTTGGCGCTGGCGGGGACACGTATTCCTAGGGTTGAGGCTCGGCGTGTTGATAGCCACCGTCTCGTTCGCCTGGATCCACGATCCCTTCGGCATCCTTTTGCCCTTCGCAGCGGTCCCGCTTTGCTGGCTCATCACCCTTCCGTTCACCCGTCGAAAACCGGCGACGAGGCTTGTCGGTCCGCGATCCCGCATGGCACGCGATAGTCCATGGCCCGTTCTGCTTTCCCTAGCGTTGTTGACGCTGGCCGTGGCCGTGACCGCCATAGCGTGGATGGCTGGCGCCATAATCATTGGCGTGTTCGGGGCGGTGCCGCCGACACGACAGGACTTAGTGATCAAGAACTTCGGGGATGCAGTAGATGTGGCGGCGATCTTTTTTCTGTTTTACGGAACACTTGCCGGCGTCAGTCTGCTTAACCGCATACGGCGCAGGGCGTGGCGGCTGGCGGTCGCGACTGCCAACCGAGGTGGACCTTTCGCGCTCTACCTGCGGAGCTTCACAGACGACCGCCGGCTTATCGCGGCCAGCGGTCTTGCCCATCGACCGGCGCAGGAGGTGTTCAGCTTCCGCGCCAGGATCCCATACGAAGAGGTGATTGCTCGAGAGTTGGGAAGGCACGGGAGGTTGGTCGCGATTGCCGAACCCGAGTCACCGCCCATATTCCTACCTCTCGGGGCGTCGCGTACGCGCTTGTCAGGAAGTGATTGGCAGGACACTGTACGGGCCCGGTTGCACGAGGCGGCGCTGGTGGTGATCGTGGTTGGCTCAACCGAGGGATTGCTATGGGAGATCGAGACGGCTACGCGCGACCGCCTGTTGGATCGAGTTCTTCTTTTGGTTCCGCCCGACGAGGAGGAGACGCTGCGTATCCGATGGCGTGCAACAGCTGATGCGATCCGGGCCTCGGGTGGGCCTATCCTCGATTCGGCCGTTGATCCGGCTACCATCCTTGTTGCGCAAATGTCTTCAAGCGGTCTGCGCCGGCTGGTCATTGCCGATCGCCGCGACGAACACACCTACGTAGTTGCGGTCGATGCAGCGGTAGGGGCGTTCACTGACGAATCGCAGCTCCCAGCTCCGACGTCACCGGCCAGCAACCTCGCTCGACCTGGCTGGTACTCGGATCCAGTGTCACCTGTTCAGTGGCGGTGGTGGAGCGGCAACGCTTGGACAAAGTGGGCGGCCCCCAGAGGGAAATAACGTCGGATGCCGTCGGCTCCCTCACATACCGCGTCCGTCCCTGACGCTCGTAGGTCTGGCTTTTCTCACACTTCGACCTCGCGATTGTCGCTGCCGTGCTTGCGGCGCAGGGCAGGAAATCTTCGCTGATATCGGGCTGGTCTGAGCGATCAGCAGCGGTGAAGCATGTGGCGCATGGCGCGGCTCTGTTCCACTAGAATCGCCAACGTGTTCTAATCGGTTGTGCGAGATCTTGATCCGAATCAATACGACGCAAGGACAGTTACCCCGCCAACCGCCTCCACGATCATCTAGCCGAGCATCTTGGTGAGGATCGAGTCTTCACGGAGGTGGATTCGATCAGGCCGAGTGAGGACTGTATCACTCGAGTAATCGACTATTCGAGCAAGTCGGGATCGTTGAGTAAGGCTGCGCACGGCCGGCGAAGACATTAAACTCAGCGAAATTCGGTTCGCCTGACAAACCCGCAAATCTGCATTAATGCCAACTGACTCATCAAGGCACGATCATCAGGGGATATCAGATGGCCGGTCTGAGACAGTTAAACTGCTCTTGGCCGACCCTCGTTCGCTCGGTTACAATGACACATGGCGCGTAACATAAATGGCCAATGGACCATTACACAGAGCAATGGTTTCGAGGTCGTGTTCGACATCGTGCAAGCTCCCAACGGAAACCTGCACGGTTCTGGGAGAGTCGTCGGTGGCAGGGAGGCGAACGGTCGCGGCAAACTGTCCGGAGATTCGTTTGTTTTCACCGTCGATTGGAATGGCAACGGTAGAGGTGGCCGGTACTCCGGCCGGTTCGACGCAGGTGGGCACCTTAGCGGTGTGACGTTCGATCTCGACCACCCAACCAGCCAAGCGACCTGGTTCGCGCACGACTTCATTCCCACCTGAGCCGCGCAGCGAACCTAACTGTTGGGTTGGGGTTGGATCAGCTGCGAGGAGCACGCGCCGCGGGGGTGACGTTGGTGGGGGCTGACCGCGCTGGACCCGACCAACACCAGCTGACAACGCGAGCTGGCGGAAGCGCACAACCGGGTTGGTAACCTGGCCCAGGCGCGCGGTGACCTGGCCGAGGCGGAGCAGGCCTTCGCCCAATCCCTGGCCATCTCCGAGGGGCCGACCGCGATGGGCCCGACCAACACCAGCTAGCAAAAGCGAGCTGGCAGATGTGCCCACCCGGGTCGGTGACCTCGCCCAGACAGGGCGCCGGTCATGGTGGAAACGTGACTGATAAGCGGCTGGCCGCGACAAAAGCGGATCGTGCAGGAGTCGTGGAGTTGCCTCACCCCGAAGGGGAGGCCGATGACGACCACCCGCTGATCTCGCGTGATCACTTGATCATGAGACCACCACTTCGTTTCATGCCGGACGGCCTGCACGCGATCGTTCTCAGGTTCATCAAGGACATCGCCGATCTGCGCCAAGGACCCCGAGGAGTCTCAGCATCCTTAAGATTCCGAGGGAGCGGAGCGCGATCACGTTGCCTGGTTGCCGCCTCTGCAAGCCTACGACAGGCTATTGCTCGATAGCCTAGGCCGTGGAAGGACGCTTGGCCTGACCTGCAGGGAATCGGGACTGCTCAGGGGTCGATGTGTCGTCATTGGTGTTCCGCGGCGTTATTGGATTTGCAGCCTGCCTCGGGCTGTCCGCGATGTTTGTTCGCTAGCTCAATCCTAATTGGCGTCGCGATCACGATCCTCCTCTCGGCGATTTCATATATGTCAGCTGTGCGTTACGGAGCGCAATGAAAAACTCGATGATTACCTGGTTCGTCCTGCCAGTAAGCCGTTGCTTCACTGGTCACAGGGCTTGCCATATGGTGACTAATCAGATGGTTTTGAGCGCGCAAGATGCGCAAAGTGCTCCTCAGCAACTGCAGCCTTAACTTGCTTTGCACCCGCTCGACAACGTTGTGTGCGAAACGTGGCAAAATGAATTCAGCAAACATAAAGCACTGGAATGATTAGCGACTTTGAGTTTGCTGGCGCGATGGGTAGATATTTGCCAATGGAAAAGCGTGTATAGACAGGTGTTGTCGTGCAGCTGGCTCGCGACTTTAACAGTAGCGAGAAGGCAAGCACCGCGCACGGCCGAGGCGCCCCTTTCGTTCAGATCCATTGACACTAAAGCTGCGCTGGGCGACGATCGTTCTATAGGTTCCGACGACCGAGCGAGAACAATCATGGCGCGCAACATGCAGGGTCAGTGGACCATCACACAGAGCAACGGCTTCGAAGTCGTGTTCATCCTTTTCCAAGAACGCGACGGAGCCCTGCATGGCTCAGCGAGAGTGATCGGTGGCAGGGAGGCGAACGGTCGCGGCCGAGTATCAGGAGACTCGTTTTCCTTCACAGTCGATTGGTTTGGCAACGGTAGAGGCGGCCGGTACACCGGCCAGTTCGACGCAGCCGGGCACCTGAGCGGCACGACGTTCGATCTAGACCACCCGACCAGCCAAGCCACCTGGTTCGCGCATTCCTTCAGTCCCTGAGTCGGGCCAGCAAGCTGGCACCCGACCTTGACTCGCCACTACCACACAGATTTGACTCGCCACTACCACACAGGTTTGAGTTGAGATTTCTCTCGGACATCGGTGGTCTATCACTGACCGGGCCTCTAGTGCTTAGGCTTTAGATCATGGCGCCGCCGCTAACGTCGGACCAGTGCCGAATCAGATAGCGCACCCGCTCATCGGCCAGAACTAACCGGACGACAATGTCGACAACGAAGGCCCACCCGGGTGATCCAGCTCAGGGAGGCGCAAGTCGAGCAGCCAGCTCGGAAGATCGGCCGACGGCATCAGCATGTGCAGTCGTGAAGTTGGACACCGGTTCCCCGATGACGGCGAGCCGCATGAACTCGGGTCTAATTGGATGGATTGCCTTCTGTGGAGTCGTCAAGAAAGGGGACCCCTTTGTGCGCACAGGAGATGGCGCCCGGGCCTGGCTATTCTCTGGCTGCCACCGACGATGCTGGCCAGCGATGCCGAGTGGGGTGGGTCTCCGACAGCCACCTAGTCGATGAGATGAGCCCGCGCCCTGCCTGGCTATCGCGAATGCGTTGCGGGAGGCCGGGCGCATGCCGACTTTTGGGCAGACGGGGTTTCGCGCCGATGGGTGGGCCGTCGAGTTGGTGGCGTGGCTTTGCTGCTTGTCCTTGCCGTACTCGCGATTGACCGGCTGCCCTGCGGTCTTGATCCATACCCAGTCGACCCCTTTACCGCGCTTGACTCCAATTTTGACAACCGTCGCGGCGGCCAGGTCGATGGCTGTGCGAGCTATCCCGCACGCCAGCGTGTTGCCTCCGAAGAACGATTCTGAGTTTGGTAATGCGCGAGACCTAGTCGAGTCGGCCCGCAGGAAGCTCCGCGTCTTTGAGCTGCAGGGCATACATACAGTCGCTGGCGGCAGCCGGCCAATGGACCGATTTGCGAGCAAAACACGACGACGGCCGAGTGCGGAGAGGAGTCCCAACTCACGCCAGATCCACGCAACTAGACGATCGTTATCGCCCTTGGGCATCGCGCAGGTCGGTGAGGATCCCCGCGGGATCGCGAGATCTGATTTGATCGAGGAGCTCAAGGCTTGCTGCGATCACGCCGACGGCGGTAGTCACGGTGCGGCTTCGGTCGAACGCTGCGGCGGCCTTCCGCGCCATAGTTGGGTCGGCGGTGGCGGCAGCCAGCCCGCTGAAGGCGAGTGCCTGTGCTTGGAGCGCGGCAACGTTCTTGTCTGCGAGCTGAAGTAGCGCCTCTGCCGTTCGGTTGGCGTGGTCGAATGCATGCGCGCTCTCAACTGTGCGGTCGAGCTGCATGAGCGCAATTGCCGCAATCAGCCGCAGCGTCGGCTCTCCGCTCGGATATGGCGGCCATTTGAGCGCCGTGTTGGCTGTTGCGAGCGCGCCCGCCGGATCACCCGACAGGAGTTGGGCTCTCGCCAAACTCGACCGGACTTCGACCCTCGGCTCATTGTCGCCCGTGCTGTCGGCAACGCTCACCGCTTGCGCGAGCAGCGTGAGCGCCCGTGTCGCGTCGCCGGAAGCCAGCCAAGACAGACCGAGAGAGTCAAGCGCGTACGCCTCGCCGTAGCGATTGCTGACCTCCTGAAAGATGGTCAGCGCCTGGGTATCCAACTCGATCGCCTGCCGGTAGTCCCCGAGGCTGTCATGACAGCTCCCCAGGCCGCCCAACGCGTTAGCCTCGCCGCCGCGGTCGCCCATCTCCCGGA
>Ga0081455_10007214_pt1 | contig 11744 bp, 10 predicted proteins | sample TabmetS3T2R1_FD_70207 | JGI IMG/M metagenome (GOLD analysis project Ga0081455, IMG submission 70207) | Tabebuia heterophylla rhizosphere microbial communities from the University of Puerto Rico - S3T2R1 | ecosystem: Host-associated > Plants > Roots > Rhizosphere ...
CCCTGAGCCGGAGGGGCTGCTGTCGAGCCTGGCGCAGCACGATGCGCCGCTCGAGGGCACGCGCCTCGTCGCTGTCCGGCCCGGGGAGGTCGTCCTCGCGAACGGGGTTCTCGCGCTCGAGCAGCGCGAACGTCCTGTCAGTCCTCATCGCGTTTCCTCCAATCTGAGCTTGCGTGTCCTCGTCACGGGCAGCGCCCCGTCCAGCTCGAGCCGTTCGAGCTCGACCCCGAGGCGCCGCCTGGCCCGATGCAGCCGCACCTTGGCCGCCGTTCGGGAGCAGCGAAGCGCCGTCGCCAGCTCGGCCGTGGACAGGCCGTCCCACGCCGTGAGCAGCAGCACCTCGCGGTCTGCTTCCGAGAGCCGGTCGAGCGCCTGGAGAACGGGCGGCGCCGAGTCGAGCTTCGGCTCCGGCCCCTCATCTCGGGCGACCCGCTCCGACAAGGCCGCTCGTCGTCCCGCGGCGCGCCGCTGGTTCGCGAGGACCCTCCGCGCGACGCCGAGCAGCCACGGCTTCGCGTGTTCGGGAACCTCGTCGAGGCGACGCCACGCGACCAGGAACGTCTCGGCGACCGCGTCCTCCGCCTCGGCCGGCGCCGCCCGCCTGCGGGCGTACGCCGACACGGCGCGGAAGTTCGTCGCGAAGATCTGCTCGAAGCGTGTTCGCCGCTCGGGCGAGCTCTCGAAGGCCACGCTCATCAGATGTCCGGCAGGAGCCTGACGGTTACAGCGGCGCGATGCGAGCGCGCTAGGCCTTGGTGGCCTTGAGCAGCTTCGCGAGCGCGGCGGCGTCCAACTCGCCGCGGTTGCGGGCGAGCGCGATCAGAGCGGCTTGCTTCGTCATCGGCCTCGGCGTTCGGAGGCCGGCCCGAGGTTCCTGCTAGACGGTCGTCTTCTCGGCGATCCCGGCGGCGGCGCGGAGCGCCTCGGCCTTGTCCGTGCGCTCCCACGAGAAGTCGTGGTCGTCGCGTCCGAAGTGGCCGTACGCCGCGGTCTTCGCGTAGATGGGCCGCCAGAGCTCGAGGTCGCGCAGGATTGCTGCCGGGCGAAGGTCGAACTGGGTACGTACGAGCTCCTCGATCTTCGGGACCGGGATCTTCTCCGTGCCGAACGTCCTGACGGCGATCGAGACCGGGTGGGCTACGCCGATCGCGTAGGCGACGTTGACTTCGCAGCGGTCCGCGAGCTCCGCGGCGACGAGGTTCTTCGCCACGTACCGCGCCGCATACGCGGCGGAGCGGTCGACCTTGGTCGGATCCTTGCCGGAGAACGCCCCACCGCCGTGACGTGCGGCCCCGCCGTAGGTGTCGACGATGATCTTCCGCCCCGTCAGGCCGGTGTCCCCCATCGGCCCGCCGAGGACGAACTTGCCGGTCGGGTTGACGTAGACGAAATCACGGTCGTCGTAGAGCCGACGTTCGTCGTAGAGCCGGGGATCCAGGATCGGACGCAGGACGTGCTCGATCACGTCCTCCTTGATCGTGGCGGCGTCGACTGCGTCGGCGTGCTGCGTCGAGACGAGCAGCCGGGAGATCTCGACCGGGACCTGGCGGTCGTGCTCGTCGACCTCGTACCGGATCGTGACCTGCGCCTTGCCGTCGGGCCGGAGGTACTTCAGCTGCTCGGACTTGCGGACTCCCGCGAGCCGACGGGCGATCTTGTGCGCGAGCATGATCGGCAGCGGCATCAGCTCGGGCGTCTCGTTCGTCGCGTAGCCGAACATCATCCCCTGGTCGCCGGCGCCGATCTGGTCGAGCGGGTCGTCGTCGCCGGGGTCGTGCTGAAGCTCGTACGACTGGTCGACGCCGAGCGCGATGTCAGGCGATTGCTCGTCGATCGCAACGACGACGCCGCACGTGGTGGCGTCGAATCCCCACTCCGAGTGCGTGTAGCCGATCTCGGCGATCCGCTCCCGGACGAGGTGCGTGATGTCGACGTACGTCTCCGTCGAGATCTCGCCGGCGACGACCACGAGGCCGGTCGTGATCAGCGTCTCGCAGGCGACGCGCCCGGACGGGTCGTCCTTGAGCACGGCGTCGAGGACCGTGTCCGAGACCTGGTCGGCGATCTTGTCCGGATGGCCCTCGGTGACGGACTCCGAGGTGAAGAGGAAGTCTCGCGGCATGCGGGCGCGAAGGCTAGTCGATCTCGAGGAAGGCGCGGGCGGTCGCGACGTCGCCGTCGAGCGTTCCCCAGGCGACGACCGTCTTCAGCGCTTCGAGGTTGCGAGCAACCGCCGGTGGCAGCTCCTGGGAGTCGCCGGAGATCGCCAGGTACGCCTGCAGGAGCGTGACCGCCTCGCCGAGATCGGCGTAGGCCAGGCTCGTGTACTCGTCAGGTGCCCCGGCGGCCTCGAGCGCGGAGCGCCAGCGGTCGCTGTCGGGGAGCTTGTCGCCCGTCGCCGCGAGCTCGTCGAACGCGTCCTTGGACGTGCTGAAGACGATCACGTCGCCGACCGAGCCGAGGTTGACCGGGAAGCCGTCGACGACCGCGGTCGTGACCTCACCGTCCTCGGTGACCTGGCCGCCCTCCCGCTCCGCAAATGCCCGGAGCAGCTTCTCTGCGGAAGCCCTCGTCTGCTCGGGGTTCTCGGAGTCGAGCATCAGCGTCAGCTCGGGGATCGGCAATGCCAGGCGGGCGTAGAAGGCGACCTCTCCGTCGGTCAACGAGACCAGGTCCTCGAGCTTGACCCCGAGCTCTCGCTCGAATCGGCGAAGGCCCATCGCGTAGAGCGGGTTCGCCCTGGAGTCCTGGAGCTGTCTCGCCGCGCCGCGGCCCTGGAACGAGACGAAGGCGAGCGCGTCCGCCGGAACTCGCTTCAGCAGGGCTGAGGAGTACGGCTCGCCGGTGCCGAGCAGCCGAGCCGCGCCCTCCCCGTCGGCGGTGAAGGCGAGATCGGCGCCGTCGTCTGTCGCCCTCACCCACGCAGCGGCCGAGTGGAGCCGATCGAGCCCTAGCGTCCGGAGCGTTGCCGCCGCGTCCGCGTCGTCGCTGCCGAACGCCTGGAGCGCGCCGGCTGGGTCGGCATACAGCCGCGAGAGTGCGTCGTCTGGGAGCCCGGCCATCGCGGAGCTGAAGCTCTGCTCGTCGGCCAGCGAACCGCCGCTCCCGGTCTTGAGCGCGGCGTCGATCGCCGCTTCGTTCTCCGCGATCACCACCCAGTCCCCGACGATGCGCGTCACCGTCGGCTCGCCGGCGTTCTGGGCGTCGAGCTTCTTGACGAGCGCGACCGTCTTGTCCGGATCATCGGCGTTCGTCAGCCCGACGACCAGCCCGGTCTCAGCGCCGGATCCGGGATAGACCGCAACGGCGGTGATCTCGCCGAGCGCCGGCTCGACGTCCTGCTTCCAGTCCACACCCTCCTTCGCGATCTTCTCGCGGAGCTGGTCGATCCACTTGTCGCCGTCCGGGAACCGGCGCAGGAGCTCCTCCGCCTGCTGCCACTGCTCGGAGCCCGGATCGGTGGCGGTCTCCCAGTAGACGAGCGCGCCGGGCTTCAACTGCGTCGCCGGGCTCGGGCCGGTGCCGAACCCGCCGGCGGTGTTGGTGCTGCCGCCGCAGCCGGCGGCGACGAGCGTGAACGTGGCGATCAGGACAAGGACGAGCCGGTGCACGGCATCCATGGTAAGCAGCGTGTCGATGAGAGCGCTCGGGCGCACTGGACTAAAGGTCAGTCCCATCGGCCTCGGCCTGGCGTCTCTCGGACGACCCGGGTACATCAACCTGGGCCACGGCGACGATCTGGCTGGTCAGACCGCCGTGGAGGCGATGGAGCGGAACGCGCAAGAGGTGCTCGACGCGGCGTTCGAAGGCGGTGTCCGGTACTTCGACGCGGCGCGCTCGTACGGCCGCGCCGAGGCGTTCCTCGCCTCCTGGCTCGAGCGGCGCGGCCTGTCCTCCGGCGAGGCGACCGTGGGCTCCAAGTGGGGGTACACCTACGTCGGCGGCTGGCGCGTCGACGCCGACCCGGCGGAGGTCAAGGACCTCTCGGTGGAGACGTTGCGCCGGCAGGCCGAAGAGAGCCGCGCGCTGCTGGGAGGGGACCTACGCCTGTACCAGATCCACTCGGCCACGGTCGAGAGCGGCGTGCTCGACGATCGGGAGGTGCTCGACGAGCTCGGCCGTGTGCGCGAGGACGGGTTGGCGATCGGCGCCTCCGTGACCGGGCCCGAGCAGCCGGAGACGATCCGGCGCGCGGTGGCCGCCGGGCTCTTCGACGCGGTTCAGGCGACCTGGAACCTCCTCGAGCGGTCCGCGGGGCCTGCACTCGCGGAGGCACACGCCGCGGGCCTCGGCGTGATCGTCAAGGAGGCGCTCGCCAACGGTCGCCTGACCGCGCGCGGCGGCGACACGCTCGTCGAGACGATCGCCGCCGAGCGTCGTGTCACACCGGATGCGCTCGCACTCGCGGCCGCCCTCGCCCAACCCTGGGCCGACGTCGTCCTCTCGGGCGCGACCACAGTCGAGCAGCTGCGGAGCAACCTCGCGGCGCTGGACGTCGATTACAACGACGAGCTCGACCGCCGGCTGGCGCCGCTCGTCGAGGACCCGACCGGCTACTGGGAGAGCCGGGCGGCATTGCCCTGGAACTAGGTGATGAGGCCCTCCTCACGGAACCAGTCCACGGTCCGGCTGATCGTCTCCTCGAGCGTCGTGTAGGTGAGCCCGAGCTCACGCGTTGCCTTTGACCCGTCGTAGGCGTGGCCGTGGAGCGCCGTCCGGACGAGGTCACGACAGAGACGCGGGGTCTTGCGGCGGAGGCGAGCCGTCGTCTCGACCGCCACGGCGGCCGCGGTCGCCAGCGCCGGCGGCAGCGTCCGGACCGGCTCGTTGACGCCGGTCAGGCGCTCGAGGAGCTGGATCCCCTCTCGCACCGTGACCGTCGCCCCGCTGAGCACGTACCGCTCGCCCGGCTGCCCCCGGGCCTCCGCGAGCAGGTGGCCCTCGGTGCAGTCGGCAATGTCGATCAGGCTGATCGTGGAGTCGACGATCGCCTTCAGCTTTCCGTTCAGGTAGTCGAGCAGGAGCCGAGTCGAGCCCGTGGCGCGGCCGGGCCCCTGGACGGACGCCGGATTCACGCAGACGACCTCGAGCTCCGTCTCGCGGGCGACGCTCAGCACGGCCCGCTCGGCCTCGTACTTCGAGCGCTCGTAGCTCGACAGGAACGAGCCTCGGTGGGGCGAGACCTCGGAGCCGACCGTCCCTCGCGCCTCCCCGAGCGCCGCGGCGGACGACGTGTAGACGACGCGCCGTACCTCCGCCGCGGCCGCCGCCTGCATGACGTTGCGCGAGCCCTGCACGTTGACCTCGAACAGGGGCGACGGGTCGCGGAAACAGAGGGCGTTGACACCGGCAACGTGATAGACGACCTCACAGCCGCTCATCGCACGCGCGAGCGACTCGGCGTCGAGGACGTCGCCGAGGGCCCGCTCGGCGCCCAGCGTCTCGAGCGCGCGCGCCGAATCGTCGGTCCGGGCGAGGGCCCTGACCGCCCGCCCGTCGGCGAGGAGGCGCTCGACGATCGCCCCGCCGAGGAATCCCGTGCCGCCGGTGACGAGAACAGCGTCGGTTGTCAGCTCGAGCCCTCGGACAGGGCGGATCCGAACCGGGCCAGGTACTCGACGGCGGACAGCACGGTGATCACGACCGCCACGAGCATCGCCCATTCGTCGAGGAGCAGCGGGCCGAGCGGCTCGTCGTAGCGGAGGATCGCCAGCAGGATGGCGATGAACTGGACGTTCGTCTTGAGCTTCCCCCAGATCGACGGCGGGAACACCGTTCCCTCAGCGGCGACGACGCCCCTCAGCCCGAGGATCAGCAGCTCGCGTCCGATGATGATGATCGCGACCCAGGCCGATGCTCGACCGACATCTACGAGCGCGATCAGGGCGCCGGAGACGAGCAGCTTGTCGGCGGTGGTGTCGAGGAAGGAGCCGAAGGTCGTCGTCAGCGCCCACCGCCGGGCGAGGTAGCCGTCGACGAAGTCCGTCGCCGCTGCCATCGCGAACAGCACCGCGGCGGCGACGTAGGCCGAGTCGCGGCTCGGCCCGAGCAGGATCAACCCCATCACGACCGGGACCAGCAGGATGCGGACGTACGTGAGCCCCAGGAGGAGCGAGCTGCTCACCGGTTCTCCGAGACCGCAACGGCGGCAGTCGAATCCGCGCCGGCGACCAGCGCGCGGACATCGGCGGCGGAGGCCTGCCTCAGCGCCTCCTCGGCAAGCGCGGCCGCGGCTTCCGAATCGACCTGCCGCACCGCCTCCTTCGTCGCCGGGACCGCGGGCGGATTGACGCTCAGCTCCGAGACGCCGAGCCCCACGAGCAACGGCACCGCCGCCGGGTCCGATCCCAGCTCGCCGCAGACGCCGACCCACTTCCCGTGCGCCTCGGCGGCCTCCGCAACGAATCGGATCAACCGCAGTACCGAGGGGTGCAGACCGTCGGCCAGGCCGGCGACCGCGTCGTTCCCGCGCTCGGCAGCCATCGTGTACTGGATGAGGTCGTTCGTTCCGAGTGAGAAGAAGTCGACCTCGGGCGCGAAGGCCTCGGCGGCGAGTGCGGCCGCCGGCACCTCGACCATGATGCCGACCTCCGGTTCTCCGGCGGCCCCGTCCAGCTGCTCCCGTGCGCGGGCGAGCACGGCCCGCGCCTCGCGGTACTCGTCCAAGGTCGCAACCATGGGGAACATCACCTTCAGGGGATGGTCGGCGGCCACGCGGAGCGCCGCGCGCAGCTGCGTCTCGAGCAGGTCGGGCTGCTCCAGGCCGAGCCGGATGCCGCGCACCCCGAGGAACGGGTTCTCCTCCGCCCGGCGCGGAAGGTACGGCAGCGGCTTGTCGGCGCCGACGTCGAGCGTGCGCAGGATGAGCGGTCTGCCCTGGAGCCGGTCGGCCATGTCCAGATAGGCCGCGTACTGCTCGTCCTCGAGCGGAATCGAATCGCGCTCCAGGAAGAGGAACTCCGTGCGGAGCAGGCCCACGCCCTCGGCGCCGTTCGCGACCGCGGCGTCGACATCTGCCGGCGACCCGACGTTGGCGACGACCTCGATCCGGCGGCCGTCCCTCGTCTCCGCCGGCCGCTGGGCGGATTCACGCGCCCGCCGCGACTCCGCCTCGCGCTCGGCGCCCCGCTGCTCGTACTCACGCACCAGGGCCGGATCGGGGTCGACGTACAGGGCGCCGGCATCACCGTCGAGGATGAGGGGCGTGCCCTCGGGGACATCCAGCAGCTGCTCGCCGAGCCCGACCGCTGCAGGAATCCCGAGTGAGCGGGCGAGAATCGCGCTGTGCGCGGTGGGCCCGCCGTACGCCGAGGCGATTCCGCGCACGAGCTCGCGATCGAGCGCGGCGGTGTCCGCGGGCGTCAGGTCGGCGGCGACGACGATGCCAGGCTCGGCCACGGCCGCCGCGGCAGCCCTGCCGCCCAGCAGCTGCGCGACGACCTGGGTCGCCACGCCGGCAAGGTCCTCGGCGCGCGCCTGGAGGTACTCGTCGTCCAGGCGGCGATATTCGGCGGCCACCGACTCCGACGCGCCGTGCCAGGCCTGCGCGGCGTTCTGACCCTGCTCGAAGATCGCACGGCGAGCGGGCTCGAGCAGCGCGTCGTCCTCCAGGAACAGCAGGTGGGCGTCGAAGATCGCCGCGCTGTACTCGCCCGCTCGCGCAGCGACTGAGTCCCGAGTCCCGCGGATCTCAGCCCGGACGCGCTCGAGCGCCCGTTCGAGCGCATCCCACTCTGCCTGCGGGTCGGTTGCCGGCTCGGTGGGGATCTCGGGCTCGGCGACCTGGAAGTGGCGGGCGGGCCCGATCGCAGACCCGGGCGCGGCGGGCAGGCCGGCAAGAGCGCCGGCCGGCACGGCTTGCGGCCGAGTCGCCGGCGCCGGCGCGGGAGCTTCGACAGCGACCTCCTCGTCGAAATCGCGCTCGGCGAGCGCCGCCAGCGCGTCCAGCGCCTCCTGCGCCTGCGGCCCGGAGGCGGCGACGGAAACCTCGTGCCCTTGCCGCACGCCGAGCGTGGCGAGTGCGTTCAGGCTGCGGCCGCTCGCCGGTCCACTCCCGGCGGTCACGTTCGTGACCGTGACGTCGGCGTCGAAGCTGCCCGCGGTCTGGACGAAGCGTGCGGCCGGGCGCGCGTGCAGGCCGAGCGGATTCCGAACCGCGAGCGTGAGCGTTCGGCTGTCGTCGCCCGTCGCGGCAACCTCGGCAGCTGCGGCCTCGCCCGTGCCCAGCTGCGACGCCTTGGGGGCCAGAGAGCCGCGAGCCTCGGCCGCCACCTCAGGGAGGGAGGCGCCGAGCTTGGCCGTGACAGCCGCGGCCACCGCTCCCTCGACCAGCGGAGCCTCGCAGAGCAGAACGTGCTCGCGCCGCTCCGGCGGGAGCAGGTCGAGGGCCAGCTCGGCGCTCAGCACGGCGCTGCCGAGGTCCATCAGCACGAGAACCCCGTCGCCCTGGTCTGCCCTCTCGATCGCTTCGAGCACCTGCGTGGCATCGGTGCCGAGCGTCGGCTCCGGCGCCTCGATCCCGCCCGCGAGCTCGATCGGCACCTCGGCGCCCATGCCCCGTGCCAGCTCGGCCACGCCCTCGGCGAGCGTGGCGCTGTGCGAGACGATGACGAGCCCGACCACGGGCTAGGTGGGCTTGACGGGCCAGTCGAGCCCGTACGCGCGGTAGAGGAGCTCCACCGGGTGGACGGCCGGCACACCAGTGCCGTGCGTGATCTGCCAGCGGCACGTCTCGCTGTCGCAGGCCGCGACCTCCGCGCCGGATTCCCGGACGTCGCGGAAGAGCCGCTCGCCGACGGCCATCGAGATCTCGTACTTCTCCTTCTTGAGCCCGTACGTCCCCGCGATGCCGCAGCAGTCGACATCGAGCTCGATCACCCGCAGATCGGGGATCAGCGCGAGGAGGTCGAGCGCAGGCTTGCCGATCCCGTGACCCCGCTGCTGACAGGGCGCGTGGTAGGGAACGGTCAGCGGCAGCGCCCGCAGGTCGGTCTTCAGCTCGCCCCGCTCGTGCAGGAGCAGGAGGAACTCACAGAGGTCGTACGTGACTTCGCCGACCGCCTTCAGGTCGGCGTCATCGACGCCGAGGATCTCGCGCGCTTCCGCCTTCAGCATCAAGCCGCAGCTCGTCGAGTTCGACACGATCGGAACGCCGTCACGGGCGTATGGCGCAAGGTTTGCGACGAGCCGGCGCACGTACTTCCTGGCCGTGTCGAAGTTGCCGTTCGACTGCAGCGGCAGCCCACAGCAGTCCTGCGGCGGGACGATCACGTTGTAGCCGTTGTGCTCGAGCACCGCGACGACCATCTCGCCCACGCCAGGCTCGTAGTAGTTGGTGCCGCACGCGTGGAAGTAGACGACGCTCCGATCGGTCGACGGGCTCCGGTGGCTCCGTGCCCAGCGCTGGAACGTCCGGCCCGCGAACCGAGGCATCGGCGCCTTGCGATGAATGTCGAGCACGCGCTCGGCGAGGAGCCGCAGCGGCTTGGCGCGCAGCGCCCAGTTGGCGAGAGGAGCCACTGGCGTCCCGAACCGGCCGAGCACGCTCGGCCGGGCGATCACCTGGTTGCGCAGCGGAATCCCACGGTCCTCCCAGAGCTCCGCCCGCGCCTGAGCGTTGATCTCGGCGATCTTCACGTCGTGCGGACAGACCTGCGTGCAGATCCCGCAGCCGGAGCAGTAGTCCACGGACGCATCCGGCGAGACCCCGGCCTTGCGGTAGCGCTCCGCCTGCGGCCCGACGAACTTCGGGCCCGGGAAGAGCGGCGTGACCTGGGAGAACGGGCAGAACGACTCGCAGATCGTGCACTTGACGCAGTGGTCGAGCGAGTCGCGGATGAGCTCGGTCACGAGCTGCCCGCGATGATCGTGCCGACGGCGTAGCCCGTCGCGAGGCTGAGGCCGTTGCCCGAGCCCTCCCGCCACGGAACGGCGCCCGCGAGCGTCGCGCCCGCAACGTGGAGATTCTCGAATCGGAGGCGTCCATCGGTGTCGGTGGGACGCAGCCGGTCGTCCACCGGGACGCCGACGCGGTCGAGCGGCTGCTCGTCCAGGTACGTCGGCAGGAACCGTGGCCGCCCGTTCGTCGCCGGCAGTCCGGCGAGCGCCAGATCGAACACAGCCTCCTTGACGCTTCCCCGGGAGTCGACCTTGATGCCGCCGGCTGCCAGTCCTCCGGTCGCCAGGACGAACGAGTGCGCCCGATGGGTCGTCGGCCGGGCCGCCGCCTCGCTGACCACGCTCTCGACACGGCCGCCGGCCGTCTCGACTCCGATGACGTCCTGGCCGATCAGGAGTCGCCCGCCGGCCTGACGCAACTCCGCCGTCAGCGCTTCGTAGAGGCGGATGCCCGGCACGGACGGCGGCAGGGTCGCGACCTCGAAGACGGGCCGCTCCAGCCGGCGCTCCAGCTCGCGCCAGACCTCCCCTGCCTTCCGAAGCCCGAGGACGGCAGGAAAGCCGACGCGTTCGCCCGGCTCGACGCGGCCCGAGAGGTCGCGCACGAGCGCGTCACGGAAAGCCGGCTGCTCGAACCGCCTGGCGAGCCCAAGCGTGCGGCCGTCCTCTCCACGCGGCAGGTCGACCTCGATCGCGCGGGCCTCGACTCGACCGCGGTGGGCGAGGTTCTCGGCCAGATACGCGGGATAGAAGTCCTTCAGCCGAAGGCCGACGAAGACGAACCGACCGCCGCCGCGCAGGTCTCCGCCGGCCATGGTCTCTGGGACGACGGCCGAGGGCCTCACCGCGCCGACCGCTGTCGGAAGCAGGAAGTTCTCCTCGAGCCCGCCGCGGTAGCCGAGATCCGGCAACCGAGCCTTGAACCATTCGATGCCGGCCGCGATCACCTCGGCCGGGAACCGGTTGTACGGATGGTCGGCCGCGAGCCGCGACAGGGCCTCCCCGGGGCGCTCGACCTCCCCATCGGCGAAGCCGAGCACGTCGATCGTCGGCGGGGCGAGGTGGGTCGACCCGACGCCGCGGGCAATCACGAGCACCCGCCGACCCTCATCCGCGAGCCGGAGTGCCGCCGTCAGTCCGGCGAGGCCGGCGCCGATGACGATCGTGTCGTTCGTCATTGCGGCAAGTGCTGGACTCCCAGCAGTCCCTGGAAGATCCAGTCGTCGAGTCGGGCCTGGCGGACCTGGTCGCCGTACAGGATCGGGTGGACGCCCTTCCAGCGCTCCTGGAGGAACCCGAGCAACGACGCGTTCGCGGCCAGGTGGTCGAGCCGCTCGACTCCATGCAGGATCCCCGTGGCCCGGTAGATGCAGAAGCCGCCCTGGCAGGGGCCCATACCGAGCCGGAGCGTGCGGCGGATGTCGTCGAGGTTCGCGGTGCGCCGCCGCGCCATCGCCTGCTCGAGCCGCTCGCGTGTGATCAGCTCGCACTCGCAGATGATCTCCTCCGTCCGCGGGCGAGGCTCGCGCGCCCGCAGGCGGGCGCCGAGCTCGCAGAAGCGTCCGTCCTCCGAGCCGGGCAGCGGCTCCTCGTGCGTCCGGCACGGACGCTCGATCCCGAGGTGGGCACAGGCGGCGTCCACCGCAACCTCGGCCATGAGCCGGAAGGTGGTTGCCTTGCCGCCGGTGATCGTGATGAAGCCCTCGACACCGTCTCGCTCACCGTGGTCGATCAGCGCGTGCGAGCGGCTCACCTCGCGCGTGTCCGCGACCTCCTCGGCCGAGAACAGCGGGCGTGCGCCGGCCCAGACGCGGAGCGCTCGGGCTTCGCGAAAGCCGGGGACGAGC
>Ga0081455_10007215_pt1 | contig 11741 bp, 9 predicted proteins | sample TabmetS3T2R1_FD_70207 | JGI IMG/M metagenome (GOLD analysis project Ga0081455, IMG submission 70207) | Tabebuia heterophylla rhizosphere microbial communities from the University of Puerto Rico - S3T2R1 | ecosystem: Host-associated > Plants > Roots > Rhizosphere ...
CGGTCACCAGCTCGCCGGACACGCTCGCGACCGGCCGGCGGAGCCGTCGGACCGGCGTCGAGAGCACGCGCTGCGCGGCCGAGAGCGCGGCGCACGCCGCCGCGACCAGCACGGCCTCCACGCGGATCGTCGCCGTCTGCGCGAAGTACGCGGTGAGCGCCGGGAAGGCCCCCCACCCCAACGCGAACCACAGGTCCGAGTGGAACGCGCCGCCGAACAGCTCCAGGTTGTAGGCCACCACCAGGAACCCCCCGACCGCGATGAACGCCCACAGCCACGGGGATACGACGATCGCCCCGTGGACCCCGAGCGCGAACGCGCCGGCGAGCCCCACCACCGCGATCGCCGCGAGCACGCCGTCGGGGATCCGCGTCCGGAGCGGACGGCCGTTCATCTCGTCCAGGGCGTGCGCGGCAAGGCCCATCGCCAGGAAGAACGCCAGCGCGGTCTCGAACAGCCACCCGAAGTTGACGACGGGCGCGATGCACGCCCCGATCACGACGTACGACAGGTGCCACAGCGTGTATGGGGGGTGCAGCAGCGACCAGTAGTCGCGCCACCCGCCCGATCGAAGCGCGTAGAACGCCGGGCGGTCGGCGGGATCAGCCATCGGGCTCAGCCATCTGGCTCGGCGAGGTCCGCCGACTCGTCGGCCAGGACCGGCGTCGCCTTCACGGCCCACGTCACGACGGCGACCCCGTTGCTCAGCAGCCTGGTCTTGACCCGACGCATCCCCGCCTCCTGCCACCACCGGACCTGCACGGGCAGCGGGTACCGGGCGACGAACTCGGTGATGCTCCGACTCAGGAACCTGCCGGTCCGGTACCACTCGCTGGAGACCGCCCACCCGATGTACGGCATCGCCGCCCGCGTGTAGGCCGACCAGCCGGCGCGCGCCCAGGGCTCGGGCGGGACGTGGAACTCGAGCGAGGCCATCACGCCGCCGGGCCGAAGCACCCGCGCGAGCTCGGACACGGTGGCCGCCGGATCGTCCACGTACCGCAGCAGGTACGTGAACGTCACCGCGTCGAAGGTCCGATCCGCGAACGGCAACGACTGCGCCTGCCCGAGCGTGAACCGGATGCGGTCCTCGAGCCCGCGCTCGCGGACCGCCGCCCGGCCCCTGGCCACCATCTGCGCGCTCTGATCCAGGCCCAGCACGCGTACGTTCTTCCGAGCCAGCTCGCGCGCGACCAGGCCGGTCCCCGTCGCCACGTCGAGCACCCACGCGCCCGGGATCGCGTTGACCTTCGAGACCAGGAACCTGCGCCATCGCGGGTCCTGCCCGAACGACAGCACCGCGCCCATCCGGTCGTACTCGGGCGCGATGCCGGCGAACAGGCGCCTCGCGTGGCGGGTGCGTTCGGGATCCATCAGCGCACGATCCCCGGGAGGTCGGCGATCGTTTCGAGCACGAAGTCGGGCGCTTCCGGCACCTTGTCCAGATCGCCCGGCAGGAACTTGCCGGTCTTCACGAGGGCCCCCCGGATCCCCGCCGCCTGGGCACCCTGGACGTCGCTCACGATGTCGTCGCCCACCATCACCGCGCGGGCGGCCGGAACGCCCAGCACCGCAAGGGCGGACGTGAAGTAGGGACCGGTCGGCTTGCCGCAGATCACGGCGTCGCGTCCGCTCGCCTCCTCGAGCCCCGAGATGAACGCCCCGGCGTCCAGCTGCAGCCCCTCGCTCGTGAGCCAGTACAGGTTCCGGTGCATCCCGATGAACGCGGCGCCCTCCTTCAGCCGCCGGAAGACCCGGTTCAGGTTCGGGTAGGTGAAGCCCGCGTAGGCGCCGCCCAGCACCACCACGTCGGCGTCCTCCACGCGGCCGAGCTCGACACCGACGAGGTCGTCGGTCGCGTCCCCGTCCGAGAGGACGTAGACCACCGCGCCGTCGTGGTGCGTGCGCAGGTACTCGGCGGTCGCCACGACCGCGGTGACGAGCTCCTCCTCGCGAACGTCGAAGCCCGCGGATCGCAGCGTCTCGGCCAGATCGGCGCGGGTCTTGGTGGTCGTGTTCGTGATGAGCCGGAACGGCACGTCGTTGGAGCGCAGCCAGGCGACGGCGTCGATCCCCCCGGGCAGGGGATCCCACGAGACCGCAAGGACGCCGTCGATGTCGAGCAGGACGCCGTCGATGTCCGCCACGCGCGGAGTCTAGCCGCGGGAGGCGGTCACCTCGTCGACCGGCGTGCGTACCGAGCGCCCGCGCAGCCACTCCTGGTACGGGGCGATGAATCGGTACCGGGGCGGGAGCAGCGGCCGCAGGAGCCTGGTCGCCCCGAACGTCGCCCGCATCGCCTCCCGCCGGACCGCACCGACCTCGACGCCGTACACGCGCCTGATCTCCGGCGGCAGGGTCCCGAACGCCAGTCGAGAGACCCCTCTCAGGACCGGGCGCCATTCGGCCTCGCGCGGCGGGTCGCGGAACAGCGCAGCCACCCGCGCGGCCGCCTCGGTGGAGCGCAGGATCCCCGACCGGTACACGTCCCGCAGGTAGCCGCGGAGCTCGGGAACGGTCTGCGGGATCAGCTCGCGCGGGATGCGAACCATCTCGGCAGCCAGCATCTGCTCCTCGTGGAAGCGCTGGCGTCCGGCATCGTCCAGCCGGCCCACGGTCAGCGCCTCGAACAGCAGCGCGCTCTCGACCAGACAGGCGTGCACGTACAACAGGAGCCCGGGATCGAGCCCGTCGTAGGGCAGGCCCGTCACCGGGTCGACGCCCCTCACGCGGGCGTGCACGTCGTTGATGCGCTCGGCCGCGGCGTCGGCCTGGGCCTTGGAGCCGAACGTGATGGTGTAGGTCAGCACCAGCGTGCGTTGCAGGCGCCGCCACGGGTTGCGCTCGTAGAACCCCGTCTCGCGCGCGCCGGCGATCACGAGCGGGTGCGCCGCCTGCATCAGGACGGCGCGGGCGCCGCCGAACAGCACCGTCACCTCTCGATGGACCTGCCAGGAGACGCTGTCGGGGCCGAAGTAGCCAAGGTCGGACATCGCGTTCAAGCGTACGGCCGCGGCTACGGACCGGTGACGCCCGTGAGGCGCCGGAGCTCGCGGGCGACGGGTTCGGCGGCCAGGACCACGAGGTGGTTGCGAGCCCGAGATCCGCCCACGTACAGGTACTGCCGCAGGTCCTCCAGGTGTTTGTCGCCGAGCTCGGCCAGGATCACCACGGGCCGCTCGAGCCCCTTGAACGCGTGGACGCTGGTCGCCAGGACCGTGCCGGGCTCCAGGGTCTCGGACAGGCGGAACCCGTCGACCGCGCCCTTGCGCCGCAACGCGCTCTTCTCGGTCCCGGCCGGCGTGAGCACCACGATGTCCTCGAGCGGCACGTGCTCCTCGTCGACCAGGTTCCGAAGCACGACCGACAGGAGGTGTTCGAGCCCCTGGTCGTCCTCGTAGCCCAGGATCTGGACCGCCTCGCCCTCCGGGCCTCGCACGATCGGCTCCTGCTCGCCGCGATAGAAGACCGAGACGAACTCCCCGATCTGCCTCGTGTTGCGAAGGTTCGCGCCGATCGGCCCGACCACGTCCTGCTCCTTGACCGGCAGCTCGCCCCCGTACAGGTTCTGGTTGTCGTCGGCGAACACGTACAGCGGGCCGTCGTCCGGATCGGCGTGCAGCGACAGCAACGCCGGCCACCACCACGCGCGGAAGTCCTGACCCTCGTCCACGACGATCGCGTCGTAGCGCGGCCCGAGCCTCGCCGCCGCCTCGGCCAGCGCCTCGGGCAACCGGTGCTCGAAGTACGGCGAGCCGGGACCCGCGTCCTCGTTCGGCAGGTCGATGCCGGCCTCCTCGGCCATCCGGACGCAGAGCTGGTGGAACGTGAACGCGTCGATGCCCTCGGCCTGCTTGACGGACCCGGCCAGATGGTCACCCAGCCGGCGGTTGAAGCACGTGAGCAGCGTTCGACGGCCGCCGGCGGCGAGCTGTTTGGCGACCGAGATCGCGAGCAGCGTCTTGCCGCTCCCGGCCGGGCCCGTGACCGCCGCGCGCCGCCGGTGCAGCACGAAGGACAGCACCCACGCCTGGTCGTTCGTCAGCTCGACGATCTTGCGATCCTCCTCGTCGAACCGGAGCCTGAGCGGCGTCCGGATCTCGACGCGGAACCCGAACGCCGACGCCACGGCGTCCATCCCCTCCTGGCCGAACCGGCGGCCCGGCCGACGCCACGTCTGCATGACCTTCGGTACCTTCACGGCGAGGCGATCGAGGTCGTCGCGGTCGATCGCGATCGAGGTCGGCGCGCCCGGGTGCGCCTCGTGCTCGTACCGTCCGTCGGGGAACGCGACCGCGTACCCGTAGCTCGGCCGCCAGCGCTCCCAGCCCGGCTGGCCCTCGAGGATCCGAACGAGCGAATGCATCCCGTCCTGGGACTGGTGGAACGGATCCTCGTCCAGGACGTGCGTTCCCGAATGCCCGGTCTGCGTCCACCGCTTGGTGCGCGGGTCGAAGGCGATCCGGCCGCCCTTGACCTCCAGGGCGAGCAGGCCGAGCTCGGGATGCGTGATCACGAAGTCGGCCTCGCCCTCGTTCCGGCCGCTGCGCCCCGCCACCACCCAGTCGACCGAGTGATACACGACGTACGCATCGTCCAGCTGCTCGAGGAAGCCTTCGTACAGCCGGCGTTCGGCGGCGCTGTCGGTCGGCAGCATGGGGAAGGGCACCATCCGCGCCATGGCCGGATGCTAGCCGGGTCCCTGGACACCGGCGGCATCGCGTGGGACGCTTCATGACCCTCCGATGAAGCTGCTGCTCGCCGTCGTCCTCGTCTCGATCTACCTGGGCTATCTGTTCGGAGGCCGCCTCAAGCGACTCGAGGCGCTCCGGCCGCGGTGGTGGGGCCTGGTCATCGTGGGCCTGGGGATCCAGTTGTTCGTCCCGTTGCCCGACGGGGTCACCGGCACCGATCTGGTCGTGCGCACAGTGGTGCTCGCGATCTCCTACACGCTGCTGGTCACGTTCGCGGCCGTGAACATCCGGATGCCCGGGATGGTGCTGGTCCTGATCGGCCTGGCCTGCAACTTCACGGTGATCATGGTCAACGGCGGGATGCCGGCGAGCGCCTCGGCCCTGATCGACTCGGGTCAGCAGGACGTGCTCGAGTCCATCCGGCACGAGGGGTCCGACAAGCATCACCTGCTCACCGACGAGGACCAGCTCACGTTCCTGGCCGACGTGATCGCGGTGCCGCAGCCAATCGGGCAGGCCGTGAGCATCGGGGACGTGTTCGTCTACGCGGGGCTGGTGTGGCTGGTGATCGCGACTATGCGGGGATGGACTCCGTCGGAGAGGCCGGAGGGGTCGCGACGGCGCCGTGGGAGGCACCGGCAGGGGGCAGCGTCGGAGGAGCCTGAGCCGCCCCCGACTGATCTTGGCTTTCATCCTCCTGGAGCCACGACGTCGGGAACCGGACCGTGATCGTGGTCCCCTGACCGATCGCGCTCTCCACCGAGAAGGTCCCGCCGCCCGCCGTCGCCCGCTCGCGCATCATCGTCATGCCGTAATGACCCTCGGGCCCGGGAGCCTCGACGTCGAACCCGACGCCGTCGTCGCGCAGCACCATCTCGACCTCGTCGCCCTGCTGCTCGACCGAGACCCAGATGTTCGACGCGTTCGCGTGCTTGAGCGCGTTCATCACGCCCTCGCGGGCGTCGTGGTACAGCAGCAGCGCGATCGGGCCGGGCACGTCGACCTCGTCGATGTCGGCGTGGAACTGCACGTCATCGCGAGCCATGTCGACCAGGAAGCTCCGTATCGCTTCGCCGAGCCCGGCACGGCCGAGCGGCGACCGGTGCAGCTCTCGGATCAGGGCGCGAACGCGGTCGGACGTTCGGTTCTTCGTCTCCTTGATCTCGAGCAGGAGATCCTCCGTCTGGTCGAGCTTTCCCGCCTCCAGATGCCGACGCGCGACGTCCACCTGGATCGAGAGCCGGAACAGGAGCTGCGCGAGGTCGTCGTGCAGGAACGCCGCGATCGACATGCGCTCGTCCCGGCGTTCCTCGGCCATGCGGTTCGAGAGCGTCCGGAGCACCTGTTCGCGGTCTTGAAGTTCCTTGTGTGCTTCCTCGAGCGCCTTACTTCGGAAGAACATCTGTCGGGCAAGGAGAAGTGGGAGAACGCAAACAGGAACGACCCACCAGTTGTGTTTCGGACCGAGAACGAAGACTTTGGCGAGAATAACCCCGAAGACGGAGAGCCCCAGATAGCTGATCAGGTACTCGGTTAGGCGTCCAACCTTGAGCTCTCGGATGACGCGGAACGGACTCATCCAGAAATGAATGCTCGCCGCGACGCAAACAAGCGTCGTATTAACGACATAGTCGGCAATAGACGCTAGGGCCGCTGCTACAAATATGAGCCACGTCTTCGAAGTCTCCACCGATGCAAGCGAGTGGAAGATGAGGCTTGCGCTACCAACCGCCAGCGCGACTTGACACCTATTGAACAGCGCGCGAAGGAGGCCAACCTCGTGCTTGAACTCCCGTGGATCCGATGCAGCAAGCAGGGCCGCCGCGGCCGCTGCCGGTGCGGGATAGACGAAGGCCACGACCATCATCAAGGGGAATCCGAGGCCAATATGGATCCCCCTCCACACTGGAACGGGAATGAGCTCGACTGCACCGATAATCAAGATCCAGAGGAGTAGCTCCGGCAGCACGTCGGCGTTCAGGACCTCGGTGCTGTTCCTTGCGATGGCGACTCCCAGCCCCACCAACGTGGGTATGACAACGGCAGCCTCAAAGAGAGGCAGAAGCCTGGAGCTTCTTGCCGCCCTCTGAACTGCTACCTCTGTGGCCACGTCCCATCCCCCTGCCTAACTTCGCCTTACATCTTGACCCCTCGGTTCTACGGCGAAAACCACCCTAGGGGAGGAAAGACGCATTCGTTCAGGTCACAAATTGGCCTACGTCATGCGCTGTAGGTGACAAGGGCGGCTTGTGGGTCGTAGGGGGGACACCCGATAGTGAGCGCCGATGTCCCCCCGATGGGGGTCGAGCAAGCGAGGGAGTGCCACATCGAAGGGCCGTGGTGCGGCTCGCAGAGGTGGGGAGGAGGTGCCATGAAGCTGATCAAGCGGATCGCTGTCGCGGTTGGCTCGCTGGCCGCGCTCGCGCTGGCCGGGGGCGCACACCTCCGGTTCTAGCATCACTAGGATCGATTTCTTGGGGACGGGTCCTTCGGGGCCCGTCCCTTGACGTCCGCTGGCACTAAATCTCTGGGCCGTCTGCCGGCAGCCTGGCGATGACACTCGCCCCCTCCCCCCGCCTGGACTCGACCAGGAGAACCCCTCCAACGAGCTCAACGCGTTCTTTCATCAGCGCAAGACCGAAATGAACATATGTGTTAACCGAATCTGGGTCGAAGCCAATGCCATCGTCTTCGACGCTGATACGAAGATCGCCATCGGTATCAGCTACCACAACCTCAATGGCGGACGCGTGTGAGTGCCGGAGCGCGTTGCGCAAGGCTTCGCGTGCAACCTGATAGGCAAGTAGCTGCACGAATGGGCTCCCACCCACTGATCCGCAATGCAGGGTGATTCGAGCGGTCGACTCGCGCTCAAGGAACTCCACTAGGAGTCGCAGAGTCTCTGGTAGTCCTCCCGTTCCGATAGGTGAGTCTCGGAGACTACGAATCAACATCCGCATGTTGTCGCTGGCGCTCTCCGTCGCCGCAAGTAGTTCGGGCAAGTCCTCCTCAAGTGCAAGCAACCGCCCGGATGAGAGATCCTGACGCAGAACTTGTCCCATCAAATGGACCTTGTAAAGGGGCGGAAGAACTTCATCATGCAGGCCCGCCGCGAGCGTTAGTCGTTCTTCTCGTCGCTCGTCAACCATCGCGGTTGTTACATCGCGTAACGCTTCGGCTTGGGTCTCAACTCGATGACTTGCATGAGCGAGTTTCTGGTGACCGATAAACGCCTGTCGTGCGAGGACGACTGGGATAACGAACACGGTAAGACTCCAGGCGCCCAGAGACAGGTACATCTCGGCCAGCATCACGCTCAGTAGCCCAAAGCTCGCATACGTCAGGGCAAACTCCGGCAGCGAGCCAAAGTAGAGTTTTGCGAAACCATCCAAGGGACTTATGCGATCGTGGAGGGAGATGACAGCAACAACAGTGCCGTAGTTCACTAGACAATCCGCACCAACGGCAAGAAGCGCGGCGAGAAGCAGCGTAAGCAATTGATCCTGAGTGCTGGCTACCAGGCCAAAGACCCAAGTTGCCGCCATCACACTCAGCGAGGTCTGAGCACGATTGAAGAGTGCTCGCACAATGGGGATCTCGCCGCGAAGTTCCCGCGCGTCAACGTAAGCGATGAATGCTGTGGCACCCGCCACGACGGGTCCAAACAGGTAGCCAATGGACAACAGAACAGGGAGGTCTAGGCCAAGTTGCTGCCCCGACTCAAAGGGCACTGACGCAAATCCGACGGCAGCAACGACCAGTATCCAGGGAACTAGCCCCCACCCGGCCTCCCGGAACGCATCCCCACCGACAACGGCGCCATACATAAGGATCGCGAGATCAACCGCGATGGTGCCAAGGATGAATCCCCGTACGACTGGCGCCATCCCGGGTGGCCGCTGACGAACGCCTCTAGCACCTGCGGTGGCTGCCGACATAGGACCTCCCTCCCGATCCGAACCAATCTTTGAGGCGTTTCGCGCCGGCACGCAACAGCGACAAAATCGGGTCGGAGGGCCTGTACGGGGGGTGACGTTCGGAGGTCTTCGGCCGCAAGGCGAGGGGTACCATCGAGCGCGATGGGGACCCGCATCCTGCTCGTCGAGGACGAGGCGGCCATCTCCGAGCCGCTCGCGGAGAGTCTTGGGCGGGAGGGGTTCGACGCCGAGGTGGCGCCGACCCTGGCCGACGCGCGGGAGGCCTTCCGGCGCCAGCCGCCGGACCTCATCCTGCTCGACGTGATGCTTCCCGACGGGGACGGGCGAGACCTGGCGCGCGAGATCCGGAAGGACTCGGACGTGCCCATCGTGATGCTCACCGCCCGTGGGGAGGAGATCGACCGCGTGGTCGGCCTCGAGCTCGGCGCCGACGACTACGTGGTCAAACCCTTCTCCTCGCGAGAGCTCACCGCCAGGATCCGGGCGATCATGCGCCGTGGCCGCGCACCCGAGCGCGATGCACCGATCGAGAACGGCGCCCTCCGGCTCGACCCCGCCTCCCGAACGGTCACCAAGGACGGCGCCGAGGTCGAGCTCGCAGCTCGGGAGTTCGATCTCCTGCACCTGCTCATGGCGAACCCGGGCGAGGTCCTGCGACGCGAACGGATCATGGACGAGGTGTGGGACCCCCACTGGTTCGGTCCCACCAAGACGCTCGACGTCCACATCTCCTGGCTCCGCAAGAAGATCGAGGACGACCCCTCCAAGCCCGAGTTCATCACCACGATCCGTGGCGTCGGCTTCCGGTTCCGGCCCGCCGAGCCGCCCGAGGCCGATACCGCCGGGCCCTAGGAGGCGACCACGAAGGTCCGCACGCGCCTCGTCCTCGCCTTCGCGTACATCCTCGTGGTCCTGCTGATCGCGCTCGGGATCCCGCTCACGGTCAACCTGCAGCGGCGGGCGGCAACCGAGGTCAAGAACCAGGCCCTGATCCAGGCGCAGGGCGTCGCCTCGCAGATCGGTCCCGACAACATCGCCCAGCCGAACGCGCTCGACGCCCTCGTGAACGAGGCCGCCGCGCAGCTCGGCGGTCGCATCATCGTGGTGGATGCGGGAGGCACCCTGGTCGCCGACTCCGCGGGATCCGCCAACCTCGACCAGAACTACGACACGGCGGGCCGCCCCGAGATCGGGCATGCGCTCCAGGGAACCGCGTTCTCGGAGGTTCGCGACAGCGTCGACCTCGGCCACGACATCATCGCCACGGCCGTCCCCGTGCTGAGCGAGGGCGAGCTGCTGGGGGCCGTTCGGATCACGCGCAGCGTGCAGCAGGTCAACGACACCGTCCGCAACATCACGCTGGGGCTCGCCGCGATCGGGATCGCCGCGCTCGTGGCCGGTCTGTTGCTCGCGTTCTGGCTCGCGGGCTCCCTCTCGCGCCCGCTGTCCCGGCTGGCCGGCGCGGCCAAGCGCCTCGGGGGCGGGGACCTCTCGTCGAGAGCCGGCGACGTGAGCGGGGGTGGAGACGAGGTCGAGGAGCTCGGGGAGTCGTTCGACGAGATGGCCGACCGGCTCGAACGCACCGTGCAGGCGCAACGGGAGTTCGTCGCGAACGCCTCGCATCAGCTCCGGACGCCGCTCACGGCCATGAAGCTGCGGCTCGAGGGCGCGATCGCGGACGCCTCCGACGAGGAGCTGCGCGAGCGCCTGGAGGCCGCCGACCACGAGGTCGACCACCTCTCCGACATCGTCGACCGGCTGCTGGTCATGGCGCGGGAGATCGAGGAGGGGGCGGTCTCCTCCGTTGACGTCGGCGATGCCGTGACCCGAGCCGTCGCCAGGTGGGACGACCGGGCCCGGGAGCGGCGCTCGAACTTGGTGGGCCGGGGCGAGCCGGGTTCGGCGAGGGTCGACGGGACGGACCTGGACCAGATCCTCGACAACCTCGTGGACAACGCGACGATCTACGCGCCGGGCGAGGTCACGATCGAGTCCGGCCGGTCGAACGGCAGGATCTTCGTGGCCGTCGAGGACCGGGGCGAAGGGATCGACCCCTCGGACCTCCCGCGCGTGACCGAGCGCTTCTACCGGGGCCGTGACGTGCCGTCCGGCGGTTCGGGGCTCGGCCTCGCGATCGCCAGGCAGCTCGCCGAGAAGTGGGGCGGGTCGTTGAACGTCGCCAGCACCCGTGGGGAGGGGACCCGCATCGAGGTGCGTCTGGACGCGGCGCCGTGACTTAACCGGCCCTTATCAGACGGCCCCGTACCCTCGGGACATGAGCAGGAGCCTCCTGCGCGCGATCGCGTTCGGCATCGGCGGGCTCGTCGTGGCCCTCCTGTTGACCGTGGGCGCATTCGCGATCGCCGGGCAGGACATCTCCCAGCCGGCCGGCGTGCCGATGTTCACCGCGCCGCCCGCGTCGCCTTCGCCGAGTCCGGCGAACGACGACCGATCGCCGGGCCCGAAGCAGGGTCCGTCGGCCTCGCCCACCGACGACCATGGTGGCGGCTCGTCCGGGTCGGACGACCATGGCTCGGGTTCGTCCGAGGGGTCGGGCAGCGGTTCGGGTTCGGACGACTCCGGAAGCGGATCCGACTCATCGGGATCGGGCTCGGGCTCGAACTCCGGTTCGGGCTCCAACTCCGGATCGGGCTCGGACGACCACGGGGACGACTGACCCTCGAACCTTAGCCCCGCCTTAGCGGTCCGCTTTCCGATCGGTAACCCGGGTCCGCCTAGCGTGGAGACCGATACCGACGGAAGGAGGATCCGATGCGCAAGGTGCTTCGAGTGGGAGTGGTGGCCGCGGCGTTCGCGCTCACCGCATGGATCGGCGTCGTGGCGCTCGCCCAGAGCTCGACCACGAGCCCCACGAACAGCCCCACCACGACCAGCTCGCCCGCGGTCGGCGACGGTGACCAGTTCAAGGGCCCGTGCGACGAGGCCGAGCACGCCGGGGACCCCGAGTGCCAGGGCGTCACGCTCGTGCCCGAGGACAACGGGGCCGACGACAACGGCGGGAACGGCGAGGTCGAGCCCGGTGACGACAACGGTGGCCACGGCGAGATCGAGCCGGGCGACGACAACGGCGGGAACGGCGAGTTCGAGG
>Ga0081455_10007216_pt1 | contig 11741 bp, 11 predicted proteins | sample TabmetS3T2R1_FD_70207 | JGI IMG/M metagenome (GOLD analysis project Ga0081455, IMG submission 70207) | Tabebuia heterophylla rhizosphere microbial communities from the University of Puerto Rico - S3T2R1 | ecosystem: Host-associated > Plants > Roots > Rhizosphere ...
ATTTGAAACTAATTTCTTTGGCATAATAAGACTGATTCAAAGTGCATTACCTATAATGAGAAAACAGGGATACGGAAGGATAATAAATATAAGCTCACTAGCTGGCAGGATTGGATTCCCTTTATCATCAGCCTATGTTAGTTCTAAGTTTGCCTTGGAAGGGCTTGTAGAATCATTAAGATATGAAGTTCAACCATTTGGAATACACGTTATACTTATAGAACCTGGAGTAATAAAAACTAATTTTGTAAATAATATGAAGATAGGTAGAAACGTTATTACATCTAGTAATAATAATAGTAATAATGGTATTTCACCTTATGTGGAAATACTTCAGAAAAGAATTTCTGCGTTTAAACCTAGGTTTGAAAAAGGATTAGCTGCCAGTAAAGTAGCAGATATGGTTTTAGAGGCAGTTACAGCTGATAACCCCAAAGTAAGATATCTTGTAGGTGAAGATGCTCTGAAAATGATAGAAAAGAGAAGGAATATGACCGAAAAGGAATTTGCCAGATTAGTGATGAATAGTGTTTTAGGTAAAAATTCTTGATACCTATGTAGCCAGTTTATAGACCCAAGGCCTATAAAATACTATTCTAAGTATTAATAATTGTGCTTCGTAGATATTGTTCTTGAGATCTATCGAAAAACCCAGTCTGGGTTCTGTACGACTCCAGATTCTTTAGTTTAGCCCCATCAACGGCAGCTTCAACTACCTCATATTCATCGCCCGCCATGGCACAATTGCGCAATTCCTCATCGTTTTTTAAGGATCAAAGCATATATGCTAATGCTGTCTGAGAAATTTCTCTGTAGGATTATGATGGCGACAATCCAACCGATAGCAGAGCAAAGCTATGCAACAGATTGTTAACTTGGGAAATAGAAATAGCTAAAGGCACATATACAAATCTCACATACCATTGGAGTGAAATGGCTCACTACATTATTCTGTGGAACTTTACTGACGAAGGTCTAAAGAGTGTACGGGAATCTCCAAAAAGAGCGGGGAACTTCAAGGGCATGGCAGAGAAGGCTGGATGTAAATTAATTGGTACATACTATACGATGGGTCTGTACGATGGTGTATCGGTAATAGAAGCCCCTGATGATGCGACAGTTATGAAGGCTCTCCTATCGTTTGAAAGTCAAGAAGGAAGCTCTAGAACAATAACTTTGAAGGCATTTACAACAGAAGAGACTGCAGATATACTGAGAAATCTATCGTAAACGTTACCTACTACCTTTTTTGTAACCCGGTAATCAACCTCATCTTGACCCGTTCTTCTAGATCTTGTTATTTTCATTGTAGCAACAAGGTTGGTTTGCAATTATCCTAAGATCTAGACCTAGTCTTTGGTATCAAAAGTTTTTTTCTAAATGATGGTCCTCAAGTTTGACTTTTGGCTTGAGATTCGTATTGTTGTCTATATCATTGTCATTAGTATCATACATACCATCAATTTCCCCTCTACGCTTTTTGTTCTCGATTTCCCTTTTTATTTTTTGATAATGGCTTCATCCCAAGAAAGTGTAACCAATATTTGGTCATTTTTTCTGTACTACTGGCAGATTCTTTATACAATTCGGTCATCTTTTCTGCATTCGCAGCCAGTTCCTTGTAGAGCTGTGTCATCCGCTGTGAACTTTTAATCTCAATTTCATTAGGTAAAGTCATTCTTATTCTTCAGTTCGTCGTCATCTTTCCTTTCATTGCTTTTGTTCTTTGCTATTTTACTTTTCGTATGAGAAATGCATTCAATATTGAATCAGTCCAGTCCCCATTAAATCTCGCTTATCAATACACGTTTACTGGAAATATATCTGAAGCAAAGTCAGAGTTACAAATTGCTTCAAGTGAATTGGACGAGCTAATAATTAACTTGACAAGAGCAGGTCAGCAAATGACTACGATTTCAGAGAACAGATTTTTATTGATTCTCGTCAATCGTTCCTAAATATTATTGGTAATTGATCTGTAAATATTGCCTAAAGATAGGGGAACTGGACAGTTATTCCTCATTCTTTGATTCACTAATCGGCAATGTGAAGTAAAAGGTAGCCCCGCTTTCTCCACGAGAAAAATTATTCTCCCCCCATATTTTGCCATTATGAGATTCTATAATACTCTTAGAGATAAACAATCCTAATCCAGTTCCCGATAAGGACTTTGAACTGAATTTTGTAAATAATTTTGGTAGGATATCGTCAGGTATCCCTCTGCCACTATCCTTTACAGTAACAGTAACATAATCATCTTGTTTCTTTTCCAAATTGATAAATATGGTTCCTTCTTCTGCGATGGATTTAATAGAATTGTCAATCAGATTTGATAGAACTTGGGTAATTCTACTTCTATCTGCTTCTACATAAAAAGAATCTTTGTTAAGAGGATACAATAATTCTATATTGGGAATACCTTTCTTGGGTTCGTTTGTGTACTCATCCACAATACTTCGTATCAGTTCATTTAAATTGATTCTCTCTTTTTTTATTGTTAATGAACGACTTCCTATTTTACTCACATCCAATAAATCTTGTGTGAGTCTTTGCAACCTTCTTGCATTCCTAACAATTAGCTCTACAAGTTCTTGCTGTTTGGCATCCTTTATTCTTGACTGGAGAACCTCCGATAAACTGAGTATAGGTTGGATAGGAGTTCTCAGCTCATGTGCTGCTACGTCTATAAACTCATTTTTTAACCGATCAAGGTCCTTCAGCTGCTCATTAGCTCTTTGTAATTCCTTTGTCCTTTCCTCGACTAGTTTGTTTAAATTCTCGCTCATTGAAACTATACTCTCCTTCATCTTTTGGAATTGAAAAGACAAATCGCCGATCTCGTTATTGCTATTTATTGATCTTATATCAACATTAAAGTTACCTTTGGTAATTTCGTTGGCAGCATCTCTTAATCTTATTATTGGTTTTGATATTGAGTTGGAAATAAAGAGGCCCAACGTGATAACAACAATGGATATTATGCCACTAACTATAACTAAGGTATTGATTAAATTATTAAGACCAGTATCCAGTACCTTTAGAGTAAAATCTGCTCGTACCATCCCTATCTTATCGGTAATAATTACTGGAGCGGAAACATGTAAACGATCTTTATCAATTTCGACTAACAACTTATTAAGTGATCTTCCGGATTTCATGCCAAATTCATCATTTAACTTTTGGTTATAGTATCTATTCTCTGGTGTTCCATCTGTAATGACTCTCCCATCTGGATGCATCACGTATACCGACTGAATATTACGATTTTGTTTGATACTGTGGATGGTATGTTCTAATCCATCTAAGTCTAGAAAGTATAAAGGATTCCTGAGCTGTTGGGATGCAAAATTAATTAAGGTTACTGCTTCTTGCTTGTAACTTTCCAGAATTTCATTTCTAGATATAAAATAAAATGTCGTTACCAAACCGACCGAAAATAAAATAACAGGAACAACAACAAGTGTTATTAGCTTTCTTGCTAATTTCAGGACTATTTATTACCTCACTACTTTCTTTTGTTCTAATAAGGGCAGCATGCCATTAATGGCAGTTAATATTTTATGATCTTTGGCGTCCAATACTTCATACTTTGTAGTGTTGTCAAATTTATTTAGGCTCTTGATACCATTTGGATCTTTATCCATGTCAAGGAGTATAATCATAATCTTCTTTACCAAAGATGGATCCATCTCAGATCTATGGGAAACTAAGTATCTCGGCACGTCAATAGTTCTCTCAACTACCTTCAATTGGGATTTAATAGCTTTAGAGGTTTGCCTTTCAAGATCTATATTCGAAAGAACTCCAATATCTGCTTTCCCTTCTGCTATCCATAATGGGATATTTTGATCTTCTTTAGCAAAAATATACTTAATTGCATTACCATTAGTAGTATTACTATTACTATTTGTGCTATTGTAGATGTGTTTACTACTATTACTGGTGGGTATTTCAACGTCATCGAATCGTCCTAAGTAGGATTCAGCTGATTCACCGATAAGTCTAAAACCCTCTTTAAGCAAATAGGCTTTCGGCAATAAATAGCCCGACGTGGATTCCGGAGCTTCAAAAGCAATAGTTTTTCCAAGGAAATCTTTTGAGGAGTTTATAGGTGAATCCTTTCTAACGATGAATACAGAGTGATATAGATCTACTCCTTCTTTCCAACGTGACAAAAACGGTATGGCATCACTTTCTTTATCGACCAGAGCAGTAGTAACAGGACTGTCGAAATATAGATCAATGCTCTGCTGTTTTAACATATTAATCATATCATCAATCGTTCGTGGGATAACTACTATGCCCTTATATTGGATTGTTTGATTACTGAGGTCAGAGGCAATATAATCTGCTATAGGTTGAAATTTCATTATTTGCTTGACTGCATCAACATCAACAGTTCCTACACTTATCGTATTCGCGTTTATGAGTTCAGCTTCGGTTCTCCCAGGAATTTTAGCGATTAAAGGCGAAGCAATAAATAAAGTAGATATTGAAATTACAATAGTGAACATTAAGCTAGTTCTCATCAACTGTAGGTGCGTTAAAAGATGAATATCGTCATTTCCTGTTAGCATAGGTAAAAGATTGTTCCAGAACAGGATTGCAAACTAAGTTCACAACAATGTTAGGGAACCATAGTATAAGAATCTTACATAAACAAAGTCTGTATTATATCCCTTTCTATAATTGCATTTACTGTAATACTATGATGGATTGTACAAACTTTACAGACTTCATTACCGCCTGATCTAACGATCTCGATAAACTTCAGAGCACAAGATGACGGAGCTGTAAGTGGAACCTATACTTTCTCAAGTGGCAGTTTTATCCGTGAAGGTGACTTTACAGATGGGAATACAGATGGATACACATACACCTTAACCGGTAAAGGTCTTAGTGTTTGTGCACCCGGGGATGTATCCCTTGATACTCCGGTGACAATAAGTGGGAATTGTGGAGATGGTGAGGAGATCACTTATAGAGATGATTTTACAACTGCAACATTTACAGGCAACACAGAATGCACTCTAACATAGGTTAATACATCGCAGAGAATGAATAACCTCTCTTTTTTTTGATGAGACTATTTGGATTTGATTTAGCATCTATAATTCATGTAAAGGCATTGGCATGGCGCGTGAGGCTATCCCTACAATTCTGGCAATAAGAATTCAATGTTTCGCTAAAATGTTAATTCCTGCATACACATTTTCTCTTGTGACAACGAATTAGACTTCCTCTCCTTACATGCGTCTCAAAATTCATTACAGACACCCTATGTTTAGTAGGCTGCCCTCGTTATTAAGACCGTCCGCCTATGTTACTGGATTATCATACCCATATACTTGAATATTAGGATCTCTCTCAAGTTCCAATCGCAAGGTAAACACAATGTCAGAGTTGTCATCGACCACAAGAATTCTTTTGTGTCGTTGGGGTTCAGAGAATCCCAGCGGAAAAGAAGATTCTATGTGGCTTAATTTTCCAGTATGAATAGGTCCCATCCTTGGCTGTGGACTATCGTTAGGAGCCTCGTTCATGTTCTAACATCCAACATTTATATTCAAGTATACGGGCTAAGACAGGTGGTATTTCATTACGAAATATACCTACTATAAAAAAAGATGTCCAGGGTAGGTGATGTATGTGATGATTCTGATAGTGACGGAGTATCTGACGCAATAGATAACTTTCGCGTAGTTGCAAATCCAACGCAAGCGGATTTTGATGGTGATGGCAACTAGCTTTTATGAGAAATCATGAAATGGTTCTAGAATACGTTAAATAGTGGAATCTCTTTTGGTAATAAATGACAAGCATATTCTCAGTGAATTGTGAGTCAAACATCACACTTAATTTTGTTACTACTAGGAGATATCCACTTTGAGCCCAAACAGATTAGAGGAGCAAGATTTTGCACAGTTAAAAGAAATAGACCCGATTGAAGTTTCATACACTGTCTTAAAGCGTCAAGAAAATGAAGAAGGCCTTGTTGCTGACCAGAGACTCCTTCAACAGATCGCTATGGCTATCAACGTCCAGTTGGATGTAGAAGAAGGTCAGGATCTTCCTTTCATTCCTTTCAATGGTTTTAATGACCTTCTGCAAGAATGTAAGTTCTTCTTGTATGGGCCAAGCGGATGTGGAAAATCTCGAGGCATTTTTGAAGTCATTAAGCAGAGGATCCAAAATTTCGAACGAGTATACATAATCAATCCAAGAAATCCAATCGGAATGGAATCCAGCAGGACAGAGCTGCGATATCTGGTAGCTAGATTCGACCGAAATGACCTAGTAGTGTGGGATAACTTTCCCGATGATTTGGTTAAGAGAGACATAGATAATGCAGTTCGGGTTCTTGAGATTTTGAGCAGTAGAAGTGTTGCAGGTCTATTTGTAGCCCTAAAGCCTCGGTATCTTGAAATATATAAAGATGTACCAAACAAGGTGGCGGAATTATATCCCCTTCAGGTCAAGTTTGATAGAGAGAGATTCAAACATATTCTTAGTTTATATGGAATAGATATTTCAAAATTCCAAATCACATTTGAAAAGTATATCCTTAGAAATGTTGATAGAATATCGGCAATTCTTTGGCAAAAAGAGCCTATCCCAATAGCTGTACTTGACTACTATAAACAGTTGATGAAGAAACAAAATGAAGGTGGCCAGTCGATTGTGGACGGATTGTTGGAAGCAGAAAAATTACTACTTGCAACTCACTATCACGAATATTTATTTGACGGTATCAGTAGAGATAAACAGAGACAAAATGAAGTCGAATTTCTGTACACTGTAAAAATATGTTATGAATTATCACTCCATAGAAACTTCAAATTTATCGAGCAGCTTCAAAAAGACATTTTCGGTAGTGCGCCGCCGAGGGAGCCATTTAAGGAACTTGGAAATTGGGTCTACCTGTCAGGGCAGGAATACGCTATGCATGATGTACCTCGAGAATCGGTGCGGTTTAACGATTATGTAAAGTCAAGAATTACGAGTTACTTGGCTGACAATTTTCAGAGAATAGTCCCTGAAGAACCTAATGCAGTATACTCCTTTGGGATTTATTTTGGCAGAAACTTTCAAATTATACCACGTAACGCTCCTTCCGCTTCCTTTCTCCCAATCCAAATTTATGACTATATGAAAAGTAACAGAAATTTCGAAATTGCTCTTGGCCAAGCAACAGGTGAAAATTTTCTTCTAATGGATGAGCCGCTACAGCAAGAAATACTCAAGAGGTTAGACACTGATATCGAATTCGCAAGGGGATTAGCTGATGGTTTAGGTCGTAGTTTTGCATCATTAGATGATGCACATCAAAAAGAAATATTCAGAAAAATAACGACCGGGCTAGCATTTCCGAGGTATTTTGGCGAGACCCTCGGACGTGTTTTAATGTCTTTATCGGTACAAATGCAGGATGAGATACTTGAGTATTCAAAAAGCAATGTTTTCTTTACCGAAGGAATAGGCATCGGATTGGGAAGCATTCTTCCGTCGCTGAACCCAAAAATTCAAGAGCAAATAATCGAGAGGGCCAAGAATGATGGTGATTTAATGCGGGGCATAGGAGCAGGCTTGGCATATACTTTTCGTTCTTTGCCAAGAGATCTTCAGGATGAATATTTCCTTAAGGCAGACAAGGATGCCATGCTAGATATGGGGTTGGGCTTGGGTTTCAGCTTTATCTTCAAGTCCTTGCCACCAGAATTTCAAGACAAGTTGTTCGAAAGGGCTGAGAAAAATGCGTTATTTGGGTACGGTTTTAGTCTACTGCTTGCATACAATCTAAATTACTTAAGCAGCGAACTTCAGTCAAGAATATACGAAAGAGTAGAAAAGAGTATCGAACTGGCAGCAGGTTTTGGCTTTGGTCTGGCATACATTTTTTCATATTTGCCTAAGGAGTTGCAATCGGGCATATTCACAAGGTCTGAGAAAAACTACAGGCTGGGTTATGGCTTGGGCGTTGGTTTCACAATGATATTTAAAACGTTAGGCACTGAACTTCATGCTCAATTATTTGCGAAGGCGGAGAAACACGCTGAACTAGCAGAAGGTTTAGGAATGGGCCTAGGTTTTACCTTCACATATTTTCCTCAAGAAATTCAAACTCAGTTTCTTTTGAAAGCAGAAAAAAATGTGCAATTTGCGAGGGGGCTAGGCTATGCCTTCGGTTGCACATTCCCATTTCTGTCTGAAGAACTCAGGATAGAAGTTATTAGACGAGTTGAGAAAAATAGCGAGCTAGCTTATGGCTTCGGTTACGGTTATGGAGTCAGACACTCATACCTACAAAAGGAATTCGGAGCTCAGTTTTCTCTGATTGCTGAGAAAAATAGCGAGCTAGCTTATGGCTTCGGTGATGGGACAGGCTATATCTTTGGATACTTGTCAGAAGATGTCAAGAACAAATATTATGCCGCAGCAGAAAGTGACGTTCAGTTTGCTGCGGGACTAGGAAAGGGTCTTGGTCATATCTTTATGTATCTTTCTGGAGAACTCAGGACAGATGTTATCAACCGAATTGAGAAAAATAGCGAGCTAGCTTATGGCTTCGGAGCTGGGCTAGGTTATAATTTTATCTACCTTTCAGAGGATCTTAGATCTGAATTTATCTCAAGGATTGACCACGATAATAGGTTTGCTGCAGGACTAGGTACCGGGGTAGGTCTCGTATTTTCATATTTACCTCCGGATCTTCAGAACGTCATCTTGAGCAAAGGAGAGAAGAATATCCATTTTGCTCTAGGTTTGGGAACTGGCCTAGGTCGCGTCTTCAAGTACTTAGATGAGGCAGTTCAGAGAGAAATTCTTCAAAGAGCAGAAGAAGATGGGGGATTATCGAAAGGACTAGGTATCAGTTTTGGGGCTACCTTCAAATTGCAAGACCCAACAGTGGACGCCTACTTTCTTGCGAAAACAGAAAATGATACCCCGTTTGCAAGAGGAGTAGGATATGGGATAGGTTACAACTTTCAATATTTCAGTGAAGACATCCGTAAGCAATTTCTTGAAAGAGCAGGGAGAAACAAGGAGCTTTCAGCTGGGCTAGGTGAAGGACTTGCTCATGATTTCAAACGACTAGACATGGGCCTCCAAGATGCCGTTTTGGAGATGTCCCTAACAAATTCAGCATTTGCGCGGGGCCTTGGGTATTGTGCAGGCTCCAAATTCGGTCATCTAAGCGATGGACTTCGAAGCAAAATGCTTGCCATTCTCAAAGAAAATAGAGAGGGTAAAAATTCTGAACTCTTGTATGGTCTAGGCTCTGGAATGGGATCTGTTTTCGTATATTTTAGAGAAGATTTACAAGAAGTAATTCTTGAAATGGCATGTCAAAGCATGGAATTTTCAAGAGGTTTTGGTTTTGGTATAGCACATATTTTTTCATCGTTGTCAAAGGAACTTCAGGCAAAAGTCCTCTCACATGCAAATGCAGTAGACAAGAAATACAGCCTTGAGCTTTCAGAGGGGCTAGGTGATGGTCTGGGACATAACTTCTTATCTCTTGGCTCGGAGCAGCAAACAATGGTTTTGAAATTGGCAGATCAAGATCTTGGTCTTGCGAGAGGCCTCGGTGATGGCCTGGCCCAGATTTTCAAGTATCTAGATTACTTGCAAGTTCAAGAAATATTGTTATGGATGCTTGAAAATCCCAGTTTTGCTGGGCACTTAGGTCTAGGGCTAGGTTTTAAATTTCCATCTCTGCAAGAACAGCTTCAGAATGACATATTGTCAACCCACCTGCGGGAAGACTCAGAGTTCACAAAGGGCTTGGGACTTGGGCTTGCATCTAGCCTAAGATATCTCAGCACGGAATTACGGCAGAATATAACAAATATTGCTGCGAAGAACCAGACATTCGGTAATGCGCTCTCGGAAGGAATCAAAGATGAAGGAGTTCATGCAACAAGGTTAGGCTACAGCTCAAATGATTCACATTACGATGATTTTCTACTCCCTGCTAACCTGAAAATTACATATGCATCGGGCACTGAGTCATGGAAAATGTCAGAGGAGGTATCCTTTCCTGGACAGAGACAAAATTGCTGCATCTGCTTTATCGATATGATGAACTCAACAAAGACCACGGCAGAGCTTACAGGCAGCGAAATAACCAGATACTATGGTATTTTCCTCAATGCGATGGCCACTATTGCTCACAATTTTGGCGCAAAAATAATCAAAAATGCCGGCGATTGCCTAATATTTTACTTTCTAGATACACCTAATGCTAAAAATCGTTTGGCACTTATTGACTCACTCGAATGTGGCATCACTATGATGGCCGCTCATGCAGCAATTAATAGCAGACTATACGAAGAAAAACTTCCTTCTATAGACTATAGGATTAGTTCTGACTATGGAGAAGTACAAGTCGCAAAGTCAGCCTCTTCACAGAGCGATGATTTGTTTGGATCCATAGTAAACGTGTGTGCTAAAATAAATTCAAAGGCAAAGCCAAACGGAATGGTAATAGGCAATGATCTTTATTCTTTGGTAAAATCATTTGAGGGGTATCACTTCGAAAAAATAGGGGATTATACTACAAGCTATCAATACGGCATATACTCTGTTGAAACTATCAGGAAACGAAAAATATTGAATCCATTCAAAAGAACATCATCATCTTTTCTTGGGTAAAAAATTTTCTATATGTCCATTTTTGAACGATATTTTATTTTTAGAGGGTCCGTCTGGATTAGACCACTAACAGGACCTCCATCCTACCTTTTGTTAAATTATACGTTTAAGACGCGCGCCAAAGTGAGTGTGGCTTCTGTCTTTTTTTTGAAAATTTGTTTTGAATAATAATAGATTCAGTTTTCGATCTTATATCCATTCGGTTTCAGATTAAATACAGCTAACTTGGTAGTCCATAACTGTAATGTACTCAACATGATTAAGAGTGGCTATTGCATATCTAATACAGAGAGAAATTGTGAAAGGTTTCAATATAGACGACAACAATAAGCGATATTTATCGTATCAGATTAAATGGTTTGCCATCTACATTGGAGTTGGTTTTTTTCTGTCGATACTTCTGCCATTTCCTATATCGTTTTTCGTATACTTGGCGGTTTTCCTTATTATTAACTTCGTTAGAACAAGACTAAGGTTAAAGAAAATGGGTATTAGTATGAAGTCGCCGTTTAAGCAATCCGCTTCAATCCTTGATAGTAGTAGACATACTATTACTGTAAGATATTATTGTATGAGCTGCGGAAAGGAACACAGGGAGATAGCTTGTCCCAAATGCCGTTCAAAGATGAAAAGGATTGGATGAGCATATAGTGTATTCTGTGCTGGTTACAGCAGAGTCTTCGAGGATCATATTATGGACTCATAGTCTGTATCCAGCACTTCTAAGGATTTATTTAATGTCTATCCATGGATTTAGGTTCGACATGTACTGATGAGGATACTATTCCTTACCGCACATCTTCCATTTCCTCCTGCTAGCGGTGGTCGTAGACGTGAGTTCGAACTCATTTCCAGACTTGGAAATGATTTTGAAATGCATTTGTGCTCAATAACAGAATCACCTGAAATTGATAATAAATATGTGGAAAAACTTAGGAGCTATTGTGAATCTATTAGTATATTTGAAACCGAACCTTTTCCGTCGACTAATGAAGCCATTAGATACCCCTCGCTCATGAGAAGATATTATTCTAAAGAGTTTGACATAATACATGTCGAGGGAAGCTATCTTATGCAGCTGATTT
>Ga0081455_10007218_pt1 | contig 11739 bp, 11 predicted proteins | sample TabmetS3T2R1_FD_70207 | JGI IMG/M metagenome (GOLD analysis project Ga0081455, IMG submission 70207) | Tabebuia heterophylla rhizosphere microbial communities from the University of Puerto Rico - S3T2R1 | ecosystem: Host-associated > Plants > Roots > Rhizosphere ...
CCAGCAAGATCGTGTCGGTCACCGCCCGGCCGAGTCCGCGCTCAGCTGCCAGCTCCGGCACCATGCCGCGACCCTCGGTCCAAGCCACAACGGCCAACCGCCCTATTGGAAAGAGCACCAGCACAGCGACCAGCACGCCCAGAGCTGGGACGAGGACCGCGCGCCCAGGCGTCCAAGATCGCCTGTGCATCGGCTCAGTTGCCGAAGATCGTTTGGTAGTCCTTGAGCAGAACGTCCTTGGTGTTGGCGATGCGCTTCCAGTCTGGGTATGCGATCGGCGCGTCTGAAGGGATCTCCGGACCATTTACGCCGGGGCGGGTTGGGTAGGAACCTGCATCTGCCAGCACCTGCTGGCCGCCTTGGCTGATCACATAGGAAATAAAGTCCTTGGCCAGCGAGGAATCCGCGGAGTGCCTGGCCAGCGCGATCGGGCCGTAGATGGCCACAGCTCCCGGCTCTGGCCAAGTCACCTCGATCGGGGACCCCTTGCCCTGGGCCAGATATGCGGAGTTGGCGATGGTGAGGCCCGACTTGTACTGACCTTGCGCGACACCGGTCGTCACATTGTCTGGGGTACTGACCTGTTTGGCGCCCTGCTGCTGAAGCTTTCGGTAGAAGTCGAGCCCGTAGCCGTCAGCCTGGCTGAAGTAGCCGAGTGCACCGAGCGCCGAGGCAGCTACTCCTGGGTCGGGGACGGCGACCGGCGCGTACGCAGGGTTGGTCAGGTCCGACCAGGTCTTCGGCGCGGCCGTGCCTTTTGCATGGATGGCGACGAGGTAGAGCACGGCGACACCGACCTCGTCGGCAGTCCGGAATTGCTTCGGCACCGTCGAGGCCTCTTCAGGTAGCCACCCGCCCACCAGTTTCTGGTCCCGGTAGTCCTGCATGGTGAGCGGATCACAGGCCCACACCACGTCCGCCTTTAAGCCGCCTGAGCGGACGTCGCTGGCCACCCGGGCGATCAGTTCGCCTGTCGGCGCCCGGAAGAGTTTGACCTCGCTGTCGGGATGTGCGGCGTGGAACTTTTCAAGGATCGGCTGGATCGTCGTGTCACTTACGCAGGTATAGAGGGTGATCGACTGCTTCTGCGCGGCGGTCGGGCTTGAGCTGCACGCAGCCAGTAGCAATGGAACAACCAGCAACAACCACCACGGCAGTCGCCGGGAAGCCCTGAGCCGCATATGCCGGAGCATATCCGGAGCCCACTTGACTTTTTTTTGAGCCGCTCGCGCATCGCGCTTGGAATCCGCGATTCCCGACGCTCGCGGCTCGTATGAGTAGTGGTCGATGGGCCACGGGTTCGGTGCTGACCAGCCCGGCGCCTTTGTAACCGCATCCGATATGCCAGAAAACCGTCTGTGGTTGTACCGGCGCACCTCCTATCGCTCACAATCCAATTGGGCGAATCTGGTGTCTGGCAGCGCGGAAAGGTGGTCTCGCTGTGTCCCATGTCTCGGCTCTCATGAAACGCCATCCGCTGACGACGTTCTTTGTCCTGGCCTACGCCCTGTCCTGCCCAAGGCAGCGTGCTGATCATCATGTTGCTGCACGCAGCGAACAACACCATCTCGGGCAGCTTCTTCTCACCGATGTTCTCGGGTGCGGACTCCACTCGCCAGTCATGGCTGCTTGCCCTGGTGTGGGCTGTCGTGGCCGTCTTAGTGATCGCAATCGCCGGTCCGACCAAACCTATCCCGCAAATACCAAAGGCAGCAGGAGCTACTGCCGGCTTCGGAACCAGACAGCATTAGGCAAGGAGTGTGATCATGTCGTCGAAGGTCAAATGGGGCGGAATAGCGGGCCTGGCGGCCGCGGCGCTCTTGATCATGTCCGCCATCCTCAACCAAATGACTCCCCCCGCCGCCGGCAACCTCTACCTCGATGTCGTCGTGCTCGCTGCTTACATCGCAGTAATCGTTGCTGTGCTGGGCATTCACGCATTGCACAGCGGAGCGCCTCGGTACGGCCGATTGGGGACCACCGGAGCGGTGCTGACCATCGCCGGTTATGCGATCATCGCTGCTATGACGGTGATCAGCATCGTGCAGGGACAACGATCACTGCTCCCGATTCGCCTTACCGGCGCAGGCCTGGTGCTTGTTGGCTCCGCGTTGCTCGGCGTGATCATCATCCGTGCCCGGTTGCTGCCCTGGTGGTGCGGCGCACTGCTCATCGTGACTTTTCCGGTAGGACATTTCGCGAACGCGCTCTTCAGTTCCGCCGAGAATCTGCTACTAGCTTTGCTCTGGGGCTCCGTCGGCGTTTCTCTGCTGATCCGACGCCGGGAGGTCGACGAGCCCGTCCTGACGCAGCCCGCAAGGACCGGCTGATCTTGGAGTGCCAGTGCGAAAACATCCGCTGATCGCGTTCTTCGTTCTGGCCTACCTCCTGACGTGGTGGACGTATCCCCTCCTGAAGTTCTCCCCGCTCCTCGGCATCCCCGGGTTATTCGGACCGGCACTCGCCGCAATAATCATGGCCGCCGTGACCGACGGGAAGTCCGGTGTCAAGGCACTACTCAGCCGGGTCGTCCTTTGGCGCGTCGGACTGCGGTGGTACGTGATCGCACTTGGACTGCCCACAGTTCTGGCGCTCGTAACAGCTGGCTTGAACTACCTGCTTAGGTCCTCCGACATCCAGGCTGGCAGGGTTGGGGTCCTCGACTTCGTGGTCTTCGTCCTGGTAGTCGGCGAGGAGTTGGGATGGCGCGGTTACGCGTTGCCACTGCTACTCGAGAAGCGATCCGCAGTGACGGCGAGCCTGATCTTGGGTCTCATATGGGGGATATGGCACCTGCCAACCTTCGTGATCCCTGGAACGCCGCAATACGGATTGCCGTTCGCAGCGTTCCTGCTGCTCACCATCGAGTACTCGATCTTGATGACCTGGGTGTTTCTCCATACCCGCGGTAGCGTGCTCATCGCCACCTTCTTCCACGGTGCCATCAACCTTTCTCAGGGCTTCTTCCTCGGAGGCGTTGAAGGTGCCAGCCGGTATTGGCTGCTCAGCATCGTGTACGGCGTCGCTGCGCTCATGACAGCCCTAGTGCTCGGGTTGAATGCTTCGCGGAGGACTGCCGCTACGAGTCCGGCAGGAGTCCCGGCCAGCGACGCCTGACGCTCGTTCCAATATGCCGAGTATTTGGGCGTCAACTACCGCCGCGCGGCTACTTCTTGATCAACTTGCCGGAGCCACTGATCTCCTGCTCAACCTGTGGATTGCCGGTATAGGTCACCGTTCCGCTGCCGCTGATCTCGACATCCAGGACATCGGTAGCCAGGACGTTCGCGGCACCGCTTCCCGAGATTTCAGCCTTGACGGTCTTGCTGGTCAGTTGCGCGGCTTCATACCGGCCGGAGCCGGAAATCTCGAGATCTTGATCATCGACAGTGCCATTCACAGTGATCGTTCCGGAACCGCTGACGCTGATGCCGAGCGCACTCGTCGTGAGATCTGGTACTCGAATGTTGCCGGATCCTGAGACCGCGACACCGGTGAGGTCCTTCACGGTCACCGTATATGTGACCGGCTGTTGAGGAAGAATCGTGGTGTTCGGCTTGGTACCGAGAATGAGTGTGTCGTTCGACACCTCACTGGTCAGGCGCGGCAGCAGGTTGTCTTCAGCCGAGATCGAAAGAGACTCAGTTCCCGATTTCTGAATCGTCAGCTCGCCGCCTCCGCTGAGCTCGACTTTGGTGAAGCCACTCACCTCTCGCGACTGGGTGGCGAGCTGTCCCGAGCCTCTCGTGACAGAGCACGCCGCCAGCAACAGCCCGACGGCCAGCAGGGTCACAACAACGCGCAATCGCATGGAATCCCTCCCTGACTAGCCCCACCAGTTCGAGGGCAGGTCTGACACGCTGATACGGCGACCGGTCACCGACCCTGGTGTGATCCGTACGTACTGGGACCGATCACCCGGAGCCCACGGCAACAGCGGAGTCTGACTGAGTTCCTGCAGGTCGCCCGGATCCACGACCTCGTGGGCCCGGCCGCTGACAACCACACTCCAACCTGTCCTCTGAAGTTGATCAACTCCATCTATTTCGAACGTAACCATTGCATCACGCAGTGCGCCACCGAGCCTGCTGTCCGGGTCAGTCCGAACCACCACCGTGTCGGCATCGACGAGGTAGTTCAAGGGCATGATCATCGGCGGCTGATCGATCCCCTCCGGGATAGCCACGCGACCGAAGTGATGCCGCTTCAGAAGGTCAAAGCACTCATCTTCGGCCAGGTCCTCAATAAGACTGTCCATCATTGACCTCCGGTGCTCCGTCAAGGATCATGCCGACATCGCATCCCAGATCGCAAGTGGCTTCAGGACGTGAGGACCTCCCGCGCAGTCGCGGTTCGTTTTGCGCGACGGTGTTCAGAAACCGTACGCTTCGGGCACCACCCTGAGTGCGGCAGCAGCATGGAGGCTTGAGGATTGCGTACGACCGTTACTTCACCCATCGTGATGTCGCGCAAGCGGCGGCGGCCAATCTTGGCGAGATTGCTGCTCTGTGCGGCTGTTGCCGAGGCCGTGCTCATCCATCTTGGCCGCAACTATGGCTCGACTGCTCGCGAGCGAACTAGGTCGCTGCCTGGTGATCAGATCGTTGCCAACCCAACAGTCGTGACCAATCACGCGATTGACATTGAGGCACCACCCGGATCTGTCTGGCTCTGGCTGACCCAGATGGGTTGGCATCGGGCCGGCTGGTACACGGCTCACTGGGTTGACCAGCTGTTCTTCCCAGCGAACTGGCCGAGCGTCGATCGCCTCATCCCGGAGCTGCAGGACATCAAGATCGGCTCTTTCATTCCAGATGGACCCCCCGAGACCAAATGTGGCTTCGTCGTTGAGGAGCTTGACCCGACCCGAGCCCTCGTCTTGCACTCGACGAGTCACATGCCTGAGATCTGGCGGACCAAATACGGTGCTTCCCTGAATTGGTCGTGGACCTTCAGCCTTACTCCGTTCGACAAGGGGCGACGGACCCGATTCCACTTCCGATCACGCTGGATGACAAAGCCCTGGTGGTTCACCCTCTTCGGATGGCTCGTCGTCGTGCCAGCAGACTTTGTTATGTCGAGAGATATGTTGCACGGCGTCAAGGAGCGGGCGGAGCGCGCGATCTTGCTGCAGAAGGAGTAAGCGTCGATGAGTGACTGTTGCGACCGGCCTGGTTACCAGACCGTGTTCAGCGACCGGTTCGCCCGTCGGATCGCAAGCACGTATCGCAAACGTGGGCTCAGTCGCACCCAGCTTCGGATGGTCTCCTTCCTGACAGAGCGTGGCATCCGAGAGGCGTCGGTCCTAGAGATCGGCGGGGGAGTGGGTGATCTTCAGCTAGAGCTGCTCTATCGCGGCGCACGTGCTGCGACCAATCTGGAAATCTCATCCGGTTACGAGGCGGCGGCAGCGGCGTTGCTCGAGCACTCGGGGATGGCTGACCGGGTGACCCGCCGGCTTCTTGATATCGCGTCCTCGCCTGAGGAGGTGCAGGCATCCGACGTCGTGGTACTTCACCGAGTTGTCTGCTGCTATCCCGATTACGAGCGGCTGTTGTCCGCGGCTGCCAGCCACACGAAGCGTCTGCTGGTGTTCTCCCACCCACCAAGGAATGCATTCACCAGAGCGGTCCTCAGCGTGGAGAATTTCCTGCACCGGCTACGCAACAACGACTTCCGCGCCTTCGTGCACCCGCCGGCCGCGATGATCAAGGTGGCTGAGGCCAACGGGCTGTCAGTCGGCTACCGTCACCGCGGACTCTCATGGCACGTCGTCGGATTCGAGCGGCTAGCTTCGCTGGATTGAGATCTGAGGACCCGGGGTATGTGCAATCACGGCCACTCTGCAGTGACTGCTGGCACGCAGGAGGAGCTGCCAGCCCCCTTGAGGAAATGGAGGGTTCGATGAGCGAGTCAACATCTAGTTCGGAGCCTGGCGAGTCGAGATTCGGTGCAGATACCGAGTTAGAAGAAAGGGAATCCTCGTACAGCAGTGATGTCCGCGCCGGCTATGACGACGACGACAAGCCGCCGGAGCGCGCTGTGGGAGAGACCAGTGAGGATGAGGTCGATTCGGCGGCGGCCGACAGGGCGGCCGGCTACGACGATGATGATCTCGAAGACGACGAGGACTAGAGGACCGGACACCTTCAGGTAAGTACCCGCCGGACACTCGACTGCGGCCCAGGGAATCGGTTCCCTGGGCTGTAAACATTCCGAGCAGCATTTGCGCTTCTGGCGTGGCGATAAGACGCCGCACTATCTTTCGCATAGAACCTGGTCGGTTCGCTTAGGGACAACCAAGAGAGGCACCGATGAGTGTCGCGACTGCGCCCTCAGGTCCCAGCGCCGAGCATGCGCGACTCGCTCAGGCCACGGGGCGGGCTGAGGACAATCTCGCTGATGCGAATCCCTGGTACGAATGGGGCCCTTATCTGTCGGAGCGCGCGTGGGGCACCGTGCGCGAGGACTACAGCGACAGCGGTGATGCCTGGAACTTCTTCCCACATGATCATGCGCGATCCCGCGCCTACCGCTGGAACGAAGATGGCATGGCTGGCCTGTCAGACATTCGGCACGAGCTGTGTCTGGCGTTGGCATTGTGGAACGGCGTCGATCCGATCTTGAAGGAGCGCATGTTCGGCCTCACCGGTGCGCAAGGAAACCATGGTGAGGACGTCAAGGAATATTGGTGGTATCTGGACGGCCTGCCGAGCCATGCCTGGCTGCGCTGGCGATATCACTACCCACAAGAGCCGTTCCCGTATCAATGGCTGATCGATGAGAACGGCAGGCGCTCGCGTGACGCACCCGAGTTCGAGCTCATCGACACTGGCGTCTTTGATCATGGACGCTACTGGAGTGTTGACGTCGCGTACGCCAAAGCGGCACCCACCGAGATTCTCGCCAAGATCACGATCAAGAACCATGCCCCCGAGGAGGCGACCCTCTCTGTGCTGCCCACCCTCTGGTTCCGCAACACCTGGCGCTTCACCGGCGCCGAGGTCCCAGCGCTGTTCCTAGACGGAGACGGCATAGCTGTCGATCATCCGCGCCTCGCTGGGTACCGGCTCGATGCCGCTCCGACGTCGGAAGGCACACGCCCGCAAGCGTTGTTCTGCGACAACGAAACCAATAACCCGCGGCTCTTCCGGGCTGCTCCCATTACCTCTTACCCGAAGGACGGGATCAACGACCACGTGATCAGTGGTGCTAGCACCGTCAACCCCGACCGGCGCGGCACCAAGGCCTCCTGGTGGTACAAGATCACGGTTCCGGCCGGAGGCGAGGCCGAAGTTCGGCTCAGGCTGCACCGGCCAGCGGATCAACTGCAGCCAACCGCCGAAGCCGTCTGGCATGGCAGCTACTTCGACACTGTGACGGCCGACCGAGAACGAGAAGCTGATGAGTTCTACGCCGCGCTGGCGCCCGATGACATCGACCAGGAAAAGATGCGAGTTCTCCGTCAGTCGTGCGCGGGCCTGATCTGGAGCAAGCAGATGTACCCGTACCGGGTGGCCCGCTGGCTTGACGGCGATCCGGGTCAACCTCCTCCACCGCCCGGACACCGATCGGGTCGCAACTCCGGATGGCGGCACCTTGATTCTTTCGATGTGTTGGCCATGCCGGATCCTTGGGAATATCCCTGGTTTGCCGCCTGGGATCTCGCATTTCATGCGATCACCTGGGCGCATTTAGACCCCGCATTCGCAAAATACCAGCTGCTAGTGCTGTTGCGGGAATGGTTTCTGCATCCGAATGGCGCGCTACCGGCGTACGAATGGAGTTTCGACGACGTCAATCCTCCGGTCCATGCCCTTGCTGCCCTTCGGGTGTTCGTGATTGACGGTGCCACCGATCTCGACTTTCTCGAGCGAGTCTTCCAAAAGCTGCTGCTCAATTTCACCTGGTGGCTCAATCGTGAGGACCCGGAAGGCAACAACATCTTCGGCGGCGGTTTCCTGGGACTTGACAACATCAGCCCCCTGGATCGTTCCCACCTGCCCCCCGGCGTGAAGCTTGACCAGGCAGACGGAACGGCATGGATGGCCTACTACTCCGTCGCGATGCTCGCCTTGGCCGTGCTTCTTGCCAACCGGGACAGCGTCTATGAGGACATGGTCGTGAAGTTCCTCGAACAATTGGTCCTCGTAATGGATGCACTCGAAGACTCGGGTTGCTATGACCAAGGCGACGGATTCTTCTATGACCTGCTCACCGACGCCTCCGGGAACCGGGAGCCCGTCAAGGTGCAGACCCTCGTCGGGGTGATTCCCGCCCTACCTGCAATGACTGTGCCCACTCGAAATACCGAACGAATCCAGCGCTTGCAAAAGCGGTTTGCCCGCAGAATGGAAGCACAGGGTCGGAAAATCTTGGACTGGCGGATGCGCGGCACCGGAAATAGCCGCCGTGGGCTGGTGTCAATTGTCCCGCCTGACCAACTCAAGAGGATTTTCGCGACGCTGTTTGACGAGGATGCGTTCTTATCTGCACACGGCTTGCGCGCAATCTCAAAGCGTCACTCAACGCCATATCAAGTGCCTGGCATGCCCGGTGCAACTATCGAGTACGAGCCTGCAGAATCTCACACGGCAATGTATGGTGGCAATTCCAACTGGCGCGGTCCGGTGTGGTTTCCGATCAATTACCTGGTCATTCGCTCGCTGCTGCAGTATGACCAGTTCTTTGGGCCGGAATTCACCATCGAGTACCCGACCGGATCCGGCGCCTATTTGGCCTTGCGTGACGTCGCGGGTGACCTCGGCGACCGGCTGATCGGCATCTGGCTTCCAGGTCCTGACGGCCGGAGGCCCGTCTACGGCGGCGTCGAACTTCTGCAGACCGACCCTGCGTGGAAGGACAACCTCTTGTTCTACGAGTACTTCCACGGCGACAACGGCGCCGGGCTGGGCGCCATGCATCAGACCGGCTGGACGGCTTTGGTCGCTGATCTGCTGCTCGACCCGCCGCGCCGGGTACACCGAATGGTTTTCTACGACGACGCCAGGAGCACCCCGGACGAGACTCCGCTGGCTGCAGGCCCAGCCGGCTAGGGCCAAACGATCCGGGAGCAGCGTCATGCCGTCAGAGTTGAGCAAGATCACTCACCCATTCATCTACGAGATCAACACCTGGCCCTGGCTGGCAGCAATCAGCAAGGATCAGGGAGTAGCTATTGATCTTGGTTCAGTTCCTGATCGCTACTGGGACGAAATAGCTGATCTCGGCTTCGACGGCGTGTGGCTGATGGGTGTTTGGCAGCGCAGTCCTGCAGGCGTCGCGATCGCGTTGTCAAATGACTGCTTGTGCGCCAGCTTTGCAGCCGCGCTTCCCGATTGGCGTGCCGAGGACGTGGTCGGATCCCCTTACTGCATACGTGACTATGTCGCAGATGATCATTTGGGCGGACCGGATGGACTCGCCAGGGCAAGGGAAGCTCTGGCCACCCGCGGCATGGGTTTGATCTTGGATTTCGTGCCCAATCACGTGGCACCAGATCATCCATGGACCACGCTCAAGCCGGAAGTCTTCGTGGCGGGCACGTCCGCAGACCTGGAAACGGATCCGGCGTCGTTTCTCGAGATTGGCGGACGAGTTCTTGCCAATGGCCAGGACCCCTACTTCCCTGCTTGGCCGGATGTCCTTCAACTCAATGCTTTCGCCCCGGCATTGCGCGCTGCAGTGATCGAGACGCTGAACGAGATTGCCGACCAGTGCGACGGAGTTCGCTGCGATATGGCCATGCTTGTCATGAATGAGGTCTTCGCACGGACCTGGGGCGATCGTGCCGGACCGCCCCCAGGCACCGACTATTGGCCGACGGTGATCCCCGAGGTGCGACAGACCCACCCCGGCTTCTTGTTCTTAGCCGAGGCTTACTGGGACTTGGAGTGGGCGTTGCAGCAGCAGGGCTTCAGCTACTGCTACGACAAGCGGCTGTACGACCGCATTCAACGCGGCCCCGCGGAGCAGGTGCGGCTCCATCTCTTGGCCGACGACGAATACCAGCACCGCCTGGTGCGGTTCGTGGAGAACCATGACGAGCCGCGAGCTGTATCGGCATTCGGCTCCGCGCGGTCGCAGGTCGCTGCCGTGACGGCGCTGACCCAGTGCGGCGCCCGGTTGATTCACAACGGCCAACTCCAGGGAGCGACGGTGCACCTACCGGTGTTCCTTGGCCGATACCCAGTCGAGCCGACGGACTCGGCCCTTCTCGCGTTCTATCGCTCCGTCCTGCCCGCGCTAGCCGACTTCACCTTCCGGCATGGGCGCTGGCGACTGTGCGACCGGTCCGGATGGCCGGGAGACGACAGGTACAGAAATCTCGTCACCTGGTGCTGGGAAGGCGACACGCGTTGGCTGATCATCGTCAACCTCAGCGATGGCACGGCCGCAGGCCGCGTGCGCACGCCATGGGCAGACCTGCGCGGTGACACATGGCAGCTCAGCGACCCCACGCACGACACGACCTTCGCCCGCGCCGGCGACGACCTGGTAGACGGGCTCTTCGTCGAGCTAGATGCGTGGCAGTGGCATCTGTTGCGCATCGATCCAATCACTGATGAGCCGCGGACGGGAGGTTGAGCCGATGAAGTGGGGACGGGCGGCGCTATTTGGCGCCGCAGTTATGGGGTCAGCGGCCGCAGTCCAGCAGGCGCTTACCGTTCGCGACCGCCAGCGTTACCCGGCACCGGGACTGCTTGTGCATGTAGATGGCCATCAGATGCACCTTCAAGTTCGCGGTCCGGATTCTGGTGGGCCGATTGTCGTGCTGGAGGCGGGCATGGGCTCGTTCTCGCCGAACTGGTACTGGGTCCAGCAGGAACTTGCTCCAATAATCCGAAGCGTCGCCTATGACCGTGCGGGGCTCGGTTGGAGCAGGCGCAGCAACCGGCCGCGGGACGCCCAGACGATTGCCGTCGAACTGCGAGATGCTCTCCGGGAGGCGGGCCTCGACCCGCCGTACGTGCTCGTCGGGCACTCCTTTGGCGGCCTCCCGGTCCGCGCATTCGCAGATCTCTACCCAGATTTGACCGCTGGTCTGGTCCTGGTTGATGCGTCACATCCTGATCAGTGGGCGCGCTGGCCGCTCGCGCACGCGGCCAAGATCCTTGAAATCTCGCAGCGCGCGTTCAGCTGGCTGGGTTGGTTGGGGCTGCTGCGCGTTCTCAATCCCTCGGGTGGCATCGCTGCTGGGTTGCCTGCGCGTCAGGCGGCAGAGCTGCGGGCAGCCGCCGCACTGCCAGGGTTCGCGGCAACCGAGACTGCGCAGGCCCGATGTTGGTCAGTAAGCCGCGATCAATTGAACGCCGCCGCACCGCTCGGCGATCTCCCGCTGAGCGTGCTCGCCGTCAGTGAGCAACCAGTCGGAGGCGAGTTGCTGACCGCCCTGCAGCACGAGCTCGCCGAATTGACAGCGGCCGCCACTTTTGAGGTGGTGCAGGGCGCCAGCCATGAGTCAGTGCTCTCCGAGCATGAGCACGCGCGCGTGGTTGCACGGACAATTCAGGCAGCTGTGCAGGCGGTCCGAGATCGAGACGCCTTCCGACCCCAGAGACCATAATCAACGTGCTTGGTTACAGATGTAACTTGTGAGTTGTGACAGGTGTTGCAGCCGCGGAGATCCGTCCCTGGGTAGTTGTGCTAGCTCGGCTGCCGGCTGAGCCAGCGCGCCTGCCAGCGCAATGATCGTCCCCAACCCACACGTCCGCAAGTTGTTCGTCGGCATTGCAGCGG
>Ga0081455_10007219_pt1 | contig 11739 bp, 12 predicted proteins | sample TabmetS3T2R1_FD_70207 | JGI IMG/M metagenome (GOLD analysis project Ga0081455, IMG submission 70207) | Tabebuia heterophylla rhizosphere microbial communities from the University of Puerto Rico - S3T2R1 | ecosystem: Host-associated > Plants > Roots > Rhizosphere ...
GCGACAGCGGAGGCTGCGCGGGTCGTGAACCTGCTGCGTGAGCGGCGCGTGTTGATCAGTTCGGCCGGGCCGCACGGCAACGTGCTCAAGATCCGGCCGCCGCTGGTGTTCCGGATGGAACATGCGGAAACGTTCGTCCAGCGCCTCGATCAGGCGCTGGCCGAGCTACACGAGAGGTCAGAGCAATAAGGACGCGCTTAAGCGCCAGCCGACGGCAGGCTGGCGGCGGCGATGGCCACGATCTCCGACAGCCGGCGTCCGATCCGGGAGGACGCGCTGCTCAGCAATGAACGAACCTGTCGCATCTCTTCATCTTCCATATGCGCCGGGGGGCAAAGGCGCACAGGGAAGATGATATTACCCGGCTAACTAGTCGAGATCGTTGGGAAAATAGCAATGTGCGCTTCGTCCGGAGGCCCATTGGCAGTGGATTCATTGCCGTAATCGCCCCCGCGACGAACAACATTTTCTCCCCGGATTTGGCCCCTCAAAGCCCGGTAATGCCGCTGTCGACCGCCAGCGTCTGTGCGTTAACGTAGACGCTCTCGTCGGAAATGAAGAACAGCGCCGCATAGGCGATTTCCCAGCCGGTCGCCATCCGCCCGAACGGGACACCGGCGGCCGTCCGCGACGGACGGCCGGCACTGGCATGGCGGCCGAGCGGCGTGTCGACCAGGCCCGGGCAGATGGTGTTGGCGCGGATGCCGCGCCTTGAGCCTTCCTTGGCGACATTGCGCATCAGCCCGCCGAGCGCAGCCTTCGAGGCGTCATAGGCGATCAGCCGCGAGCCGGTACGGAGCGCTGCGATCGACGAGATGAACACGATCGAGCCGCCGTCGGCGATGTGCCCAAGCGCCTTGCGGCAACAGAGCATCGGTCCGGTCAGGTTCACCGCAAAGGGATCGTTCCATTCCTTGAGATCGACGCTGCCAAGGCCGAGCTTGCCAAGCCCGATGCCGACGTTGAGCACCATGCCATCCAGTCCGCCGAGCCCTTCGATTGCCTCGTCGACCATCCTGACAACATCGTCTTCGCGCGCGATATCGGCCTCGATCGAAAACGCCCGGCCGCCTTCTGCGGCAATGCGCTGCACGGTGTCATCGGCGCTGGCGCGGTTCATGTCGGCGACCGCGACATGGGCCCCTTCCCGCGCGAACAACAACGACATGGCGCGGCCGTTGCCGACCGGATCGGTGGCGGCGTCGAACGTGCGCTGCCCGCCGCCGACGACCAGAATCTTGCGGCCCTGAAGTCGCCCGCGACCCGGCGCTTCGCCTGCGGATTCCGGGCTGAGCTGACGCACATACTGTATCTTCTCGGACATTTTATCTCACCGTGTTTGAGCCGAGTTTGGCGCATCGAGAAACCGCCGCAGCGACGCCAGCACCACATCGAGCCGGTCGTGATGCAGCCAGTGGCCGGCGCCGGCGATCTTCTCCATCTCCGCTTTCTTGAAATGCGCGAGCAGTCCGGCCGCTTCGGGATCGGGCAGAAAACTTTCATCGCCCCACATCAACAGGGTCGGACAGGTGATGCGCGACCACAGGCCGGCATAATCCTCTGATGACAGCCGGTATGGCGCCCTCGCCCGCTGGTAATGGTCGAACTTCCAGCGATAGAGGCCGTCATCGCCTTTCCGAACACCGTGGCTGGCCAGATGAAGCGCCTGCGCCGCGGTCAGCCGCTTGTTGCGCGTGGACAATCGCTTCGCCGCCTCCTCGATTGTCGGGAACGTGCTCTCCTGATGATCACCGATACGGTCGAGCTGGTTGATCCAGCGCGACATCTGCTCGGCGATCGGCGCCGCTTGCGAGCTGGAGAGGAACGCACCATCCAGCACGACGAGACGCGAGACTTTTTCCGGATAGGTGCCAGCATAGGCCAGCGCGACCATGCCGCCCATCGAGTGGCCGACAATCGCCGCATCCTGCAAGCCCGCAAAGCGCATCAGCCGGGTCAGGTCATAGACATTGTCGGTCAGGCTGTAGCTGCTGCCCTTTGCCCATTCGGAATCACCATGGCCGCGCAGATCCGGGGCCATGATGTGGAAATGCGGCTGCAATTCCCGCGCGATCGCATCCCAGTTGCGGCAATGGTCGAGCCCGCCATGAACCAGGATCAACAGCGGCGCTGATACATTGCCCCAGTCGACATAGTGCAGCCGCAGCCCCTGCGACTCGTAAAAGCGATCTGCCGGTTCGGCCATCGTGTCTCTCGCAGCGGTGACGGCCTATTTCGGCGCAAATCCGAACGTCCGCTCGAAGCGCTTGGCGTAATCGGGCCACACCTCGGGGTTGACGATGCGCGGCGGCCGCTTGCCATCGAGTGCATCGAGAATCTGCTCAGCGGCAATCTTGCCCATGTTGATGCGCGCTTCCCTGGTCACACCCGCCGTGTGCGGGCTCGCCAGCACGTTGTCGAACTGCAGCAGCGGATGCTCCGGCGGCGGCGGCTCCTTGTCCCAGACATCGAGGCCGGCGCCGGCGATGCGCTTGTCGCGCAACGCATCATACAGCGCCTCCTCGTCATGAATGAAGCCGCGCGCCGTGGTGACGAAGAATGCGTGCGGCTGCATCAGCGCGAACTCGCGCGCGCCGATCATGCGGCGGTTGTCCTTGGTGAGCGGACAGGAGATCGAAACGAAATCCGAACGGCGCATCAGGTCGTGCAGCTCGACCTTCTCGCCGCCGCGGGCGGCGATTTCTTCCGCGCTCAGATAGGGATCGTAGGCGATCACCTTCATATGCAAGAGACCCTTGCACAGCTCGGCGATGCGGCGGCCGACATTGCCGATGCCGACGATGCCGACCGTCTTGCCCTGCACCTCGTTGCCGATCAGTGAGTTCCGATTGACATTGGCCTGCCGGCGCAGTGCTCGGTCGGATTCGAGGATCCGCTTGGACAGCGTCAGCATCATGCCGAGCGCATGCTCGGCGACCGAATTGGCATTGCCGCCGGTTTGATTGACCACGAGCACACCGGCCGCCGTGCAGGCATCGACATCGACGGGATCGAAGCCCGCGCCGTTCGAGGAGACGATCAGAAGGTTCGGCGCCCGCCGCAACAGGTCCTGGTCGACGTGGAAATGCTTCGCGATCTCGTCGCGCGCCGCCCCGACCTGATAGGCATGCGCCGCCGACAGGATCGGCGCCGCGACCGTGTCGGGGCTGTCGTTTTCCAGCCGGTCGAGCCGCACATCGGCGCGCGCCTTCAAGATATCGACATAGATCTCGTGGGCGAGATATTTGACATAAAACACGCGCTTGTTGTTGACGGTCATTTTCCTTGGCAACTTTCAGGTCGGGAGAACGTGGAGCTTGTGGTTCGACGGGTGGTCGCTCGCGAGCAGATCAGGGTGCAAGTCTCGGCGGAAGTATGGGCGGAGTGGATACGGCCGCCAGCGCCGCCGCATTGGCAGCAGTCCGGACACATCCAGCCATGGCACCCCTCCCGATTTCTTTCTTGTTTATCTCATATGGTCGCATGCTGGCTGAAGCGGCGCGGGGCGCAGAGCAGGATACGATCAGGACATGTTGACAATCCCACCGATGGCGTCAAGTTTTGCCACTCCAGGGATGAGCGCGAACGAAAGACGTCGCGGGTAAGGAGACCAAAAATGGCGGTTGCGGAGGAAAAAACCTCGCCCGAAACCTCTGAGAAGAGCTGGCACGGCATCGTGCTGCAGACCCTCAAGCGCAACGATGTCCGCCTCGTCCCCTACGTGCCCGACCGCGTCCTGACGCCGCTGATCAAGAACCTGCACGCCGACCCGTTTTTCACGACCTTCGCCACCGCGCGCGAGGAGGAAGCAGTCGGCATCGTCTCCGGCGCCTGGATGGGCGGCATGCGGAGCGCGGTGCTGATGCAGACATCGGGGTTTGCCACGCTCGCGAACGTGCTGGCCTCGCTGGCGATCCCCTATCAGATCCCGCTGATCATGTTCGTGTCCGAGCGCGGCACGCTCGGCGAATTCAATTACGGTCAGTCGCTGGTCTGCCGCACCATGCGCCCGGTGCTGGATTCGCTGGCGATGGAGCACCACACCATCACCCGACTGGATGAACTCGAATTCATCGCCGACCGCTCGATCAAGCAGGCCGTCACCACGCAGGCGCCGGTGGCGCTGATCCTCTCGCCGCTTTTGACCGGCGGCAAGGCCTTCGACAAGTGAGCGATCTCATGAGCACCACCAACGACACCCCTGCCCGCAACACCAAGGTGATGAACCGCTTCGACCTCACCTCGCGGCTGATCGCGAAGTTGAAGAACGAGGAAGCCGTGATCGGCGGCATCGGCAACACCAATTTCGACCTGTGGGCCGCCGGCCACCGGCCGCAGAATTTCTACATGCTCGGCAGCATGGGTCTCGCCTTCCCGATCGCGCTCGGCGTCGCGCTGGCGCAACCCGATCGTCGCGTGTTCGCGCTCGAAGGCGACGGCTCGCTGCTGATGCAGTTGGGATCGCTCTCGACGATCGCGACGCTTGCTCCGAAAAACCTCACCATGGTGGTGATGGACAACGGCATCTACCAGATCACCGGCGCGCAACCGACGCCGGGCGCCACCGTCGCCGACCTCGTTGCCATCGCGGTCGCGAGCGGACTCACCAATAGCACCTGGGCGGCGGACGAGGACGATTTCGAGCGCCTGATCGAGCAGTCCCTGTCGGCCGCAGGCCCGACGCTGATCGGCGTGCGCATCGACGACAAGCCGGGCACAGGGACCACCCGCCGCGATCCCGTGCAGATCCGGGAGCGCTTCATGCACGGTATGGGCGTACGGGAGCCGCTCTGACGGATTAACCACACATTGCCTTGATCGTGCGTATGGACTTACCGCACGGAATGTGTGCTATGCCGTCTTGATGACGATCATCCCTCGACTTATCGCCTGGGGCCTTGCCGCGGCCATTGCCTTCGCAACCCTCGGACCGGCCGAACGGCGACCGCACTTGAATCTCGGACAGACCGGCGAGCATGCGCTTGCCTTCCTGCTGCTGGGGATCGCCTTCGGGCTGGCCTACACGCGCAACCGTTCGCTGACGGCGACCCTCGTCATCGCCTTCACCGGTCTGATCGAAATCCTGCAGTTCTGGGCGCCAGGCCGGCACGCGCGGATGTCGGATTTCGTGGTCGACGCGTTGGCTGCATCGCTCGGCCTCGTGGTCGCCGCGGCGCTCGACTGGAAGCTCAGGCGGACGCAGCGATCGCTGCCGTGACCACAAAAAATTCCTCGCAGGCGTCGCCCGCGAGGAATGTCAGCCAACGGCCTCGGCCGCGTCAGTCGAGGATTCTCACGACCCTTCGCGTGCGCGGCTCCACGATCACCCGGCGATCGTTGACCACGGCATAACGGTATTCGGTGTGCTGCGGCACGGTGCGCAGTTCAACAGTCGGCGGCAGCGGCTCGCCCACCACTACGTGTTCACGAACGACGACAGAACGATCGCGCGGAACCGAATTGATCACCGCGTTCGGAATTTCCACGGCCGCGCCGACCGCAGCACCGACGGTACCGCCGACGATGGCGCCGACCGGACCTGCGGCTTCACCGCCCCTCGCGGCGCCTTCCGCCGCGCCTTGCGCAGTGGTCGACTGGGCAAACGCCGCGCCCGGCATCAGCAGCGAAGCGGCAATCAGTGAAACAGCCAAACGACTATTCATTGCATCCTCCAGTAAATCGATGATGCAGTTCAACCACTGGCGGCGACGGAAGTTCCGGTTCCAATGCAGCAGCAAAAAGGGCCGCGCCGAAATCTCGACGCGGTTCCAAGTCACAGGGAGTTACAAAAAATCAGGCTTTGGCGACCTCGTGGCTTGCCATCATTTCGAGCGCACGCACCATTCCCGAATGATCCCAGGCCTTGCCGCCATGGGCGGCGCAGGATGAAAACAATTGCTGCGCGATCGCCGTGCTCGGCAAGGAAATGCCGAGCGCCCGCGCGCCCTCCAGCGCCAGGTTGAGATCCTTCTGGTGCAGCTCGATACGGAAGCCCGGCTCGAAATTGCGCTTCACCATGCGCTCGCCATGCACTTCGAGAATGCGCGACGAGGCGAAGCCGCCCATCAGCGCCTGCCGCACCAGCGCCGGATCGGCGCCTGCTTTCGACGCAAACAGCAGCGCCTCGCCGACCGCCTCGATCGTCAGCGCGACGATGATCTGGTTGGCGACCTTGGTCGTCTGTCCGTCGCCATTGGCGCCGACGAGGGTGACGTTCTTGCCCATCTTGTCGAATATCGGCTTCACGGTGTTGAACGCCCGCTCCGGTCCGCCGACCATGATGGTGAGGCTCGCCGCCTTGGCGCCGACTTCGCCGCCGGAAACCGGCGCATCGAGATAGTCCGCACCGAGCGCCTCCACCTTCTTGGCAAATTCCTTGGTGGCCAGCGGCGAGATCGAACTCATGTCGACGACGATCTTCCCCTTCAAGGGTCCCTTCGCAACGCCATCAGGCCCGAACAGCACGGCTTCCACATGCGGCGTATCCGGCACCATGATGATGACGATTTCAGCCTGCTCGGCGACGTCCCTGGCCGACTTGCAGACCACGCCGCCGGCGGCAACCAGCTCCGGTGCGACAGGAACGACATCATGCAGGAACAGGCGGTGGCCGGCAGCCTGGAGATGGCCCGCCATCGGGCGCCCCATGGTGCCGAGACCGATAAAGCCGATATTGGTCATTTCAACTCCCCTTTGTCGTTTCTTGTTCAGGTGTCGGCCGTCAACGCGGCGTGCCAACCGAGGCCTTCGACCGTCGTCGTCCTCGGTTTGTATTCGCAGCCGATCCAGCCACGATAACCAATAGCGTCGAGATGGCGGAACAGGAAGGGATAGTTGATCTCGCCCGTGCCCGGCTCGTTGCGGCCGGGATTGTCGGCAAGCTGGACATGGGCGATGCGGCTCAGGTTTTTTTGCAGGGTTCGCGCGAGGTCACCCTCCATCACCTGCATATGGTAGATGTCGTACTGCACGAACAGATTGCTCGAGCGTACGTCGGCAATGAGCTGAAGCGCCTGCGCCGTCCCGCTCAGGAAGAAGCCGGGAATATCGATCGTATTGATAGGCTCGATCAGGAGCTTGATCTGCTCTTTCGCAAGCGCGTCCGCCGCGAAGCGCAGATTGCCGATCAGCGTCTCGTTGAGATCGACAGCATCCGCGCCGTCGGGCGCGATGCCGACGAGGCAGTTGAGCTGGCGGCAATCGAGCGCCTTGGCATAGTCGATGGCGCGGGCGACGCCGTCACGAAACTCGTCGACCCGATCAGGCAGGATGGCGATGCCGCGCTCGCCGGCGCCCCAATTGCCCGCCGGGAGATTGTGCAGCACTTGCGTCAGCCCGTGCTGGTGCAACTGCTCGCGCAGATCGGCCTTGTCGAAATCATAGGGGAATAGATATTCGACCCCGTTGAATCCCGCAGCCTTGGCGGCGGCGAAGCGCTCGAGGAACGGCTGTTCGCCGAACAGCATGGTGAGGTTGGCGGCAAATTTCGGCACGATAAAATCTCCCCTTATGCCGGCAGCAGCTTGCCGGATTGCGGCGCGCTCGATTTGGCCGGCGTGTCGTCCAGCGGCAGGTCGAGCACCTCCTCGAATTCGATGATGTTGTCGATCTCGGTACCCATCGAGATGTTGGTGACCCGCTCCAGAATGAACTCGACGACAACAGGCACCCGGAATTCGGCCATCCATTCCCGCGCGGTCGCAAACGCCGCCTGCGCGTGGTTCGGATCGGTGACGCGGATCGCCTTGCAGCCGAGCCCTTTGGCGACCGCGACGTGATCGACGCCATAGACCCCGATCTCGGGCGCGTTGATGTTCTCGAAGGAAAGCTGGACATGGTAGTCCATATCGAAGCCGCGCTGCGCCTGCCGGATCAGCCCGAGATAGGAATTGTTCACGACGACGTGGATGTAGGGCAGCTTGAACTGGGCGCCGACCGCGAGCTCCTCGATCAGGAACTGGAAATCGTAGTCGCCCGAGAGCGCCACGATCTGGCGCGAAGGATCGGCGGCACGCACACCGAGCGCGGCGGGAAGCGTCCAGCCGAGCGGACCGGCCTGCCCGGCATTGATCCAGTTGCGCGGGCCGTAGACGCCGAGGAATTGCGCGCCGGCGATCTGCGACAGCCCGATCACGCTGACATAGCAGGTGTCGCGGCCGAATGCCTTGCTCATCTCCTCATAGACGCGCTGCGGCTTGATCGGCATGTCGTCGAAATGGCTCTTGCGCAGCATCGTGCGCTTGCGGTCCTGGCACGCTGCCGGCCACGCCTGCCGCTCCTTCAGCTTGCCGGCCTTGCGCCATTCCCTGGCAACGGTGACGAACAATTCCAGCGCCGCCCTGGCGTCGGACACGATGCCGAAATCGGGATTGAACACGCGCCCGATCTGCGTCGGCTCGATATCGACATGCACGAATTTGCGACCCTTGGTGTAGGTCTCGATCGAACCGGTGTGGCGGTTGGCCCAGCGGTTGCCGATGCCGAGCACGAAGTCGGATTGCAGCATGGTCGCGTTGCCGTAGCGGTGGCTGGTCTGCAAGCCGACCATGCCCGCCATCAGCACGTGATCGTCGGGGATGGCGCCCCACCCCATCAGCGTCGGCACCACTGGCACGTTCACGGCCTCGGCGAACTGCACCAGCAGGTCGGACGCATCGGCGTTGATGACGCCGCCGCCGGCCACGATCAGCGGCCGCTCCGCGGCGTTGAGCATCTCCAGCGCTTTTTCGACCTGCTTGCGCGTCGCCGCGGGCTTGTAGACCGGCAACGGCTCATAGGTCTCGTCGTCGAATTCGATTTCCGCAAGCTGCACGTCGAGCGGCAGGTCGATCAGCACCGGGCCCGGACGGCCCGAACGCATGATGTGAAACGCCTGGCTGAACACGCGCGGCACCAACGCCGGCTCGCGCACCGTGACCGCCCACTTCGTCACCGGCTTTGCGATGGATTCGATATCGATCGCCTGAAAGTCTTCCTTGTAGAGCCGCGCCCGCGGCGCCTGCCCGGTGATGCACAGGATCGGGATCGAATCCGCGATTGCCGAATAGAGCCCGGTGATCATGTCGGTGCCGGCCGGCCCCGAGGTGCCGATGCAGACGCCGATATTGCCTGCCCTGGCGCGGGTATAGCCTTCGGCCATATGCGAAGCGCCCTCGACATGACGCGCCAGAATGTGCCCGATCGAGCCGCGCTTCTTCAGCGCGGAGTAAAGCGGGTTGATCGCAGCCCCCGGTACGCCGAAGGCGATCGTCACCCCTTCCTTCTCCAGGATCCGCACCGCCGCATCGATCGCCCGCATCTTCGCCATGTCGCGCCTCGCTCACCAGTGTTGGCTCTGGCTGCGATCTTCGCGATGGCGAGAGGCGATCTCAACGCGGGCGATTTTATTTCCCGCGGAGTGGAAGGGAGTGACGAAAGACACCATAACTCAATGGGTTACGGCCATCACTGAGATGGAAATGCATGCATTAGAGAAGATCAATGCGCAGACAAGCAAACTGGTTTGCTTGGCAAAAATACATGCTAACGTTGAATCGGGTTCGGGGAAGAAATTGCGAATGCTTTGGTTGGGAAGTCGTGGAGTGATCCGTTCATGCGCGGACAAAAGATTGCGGCGTTCGCATCGCTGGCGTTCCCCGCTCGGGCAAACGGCCGTCGCATTGTCAGCATGCTGGATCATCCTGGGTGGAATTGGCGATCTCGCTCGGGCGCAGGATCAGCAGCCACAGCGGATCGTCTCGGCCTGCCGCAGTGATGCCCCACCTGCCGCCTCGGGCAAGATTCCGGACGCGCCGCCCAGGAACAGGGAAGCACACGCCCTGATCGCAAGCACGACGCCATTGGTTCGCTCTGGCGCCTTTGAACGAGCGATCGAACGGTTGAATCAAGCCATCGAACTCGAGCCGGACAACCCTCGCTTCCACATCAACCGAGGTTGGGCCTATCTGGGAAATCGGCAGTTCGACCAGGGCCATCGAAGACTACGATCGTGCGATAGCCCTCGATCCCAGCTCTTCGCTTGCCTTTCTCGCTCGCGCAGACGGTTATCTCAGAATGGCGAACCCGACGCGTGCGATCGAGGATTTCAGCGAGGCCATCAGGCTGTATCCCGGCAACGCTAGCGCATACCTGCTCCGCGGCACGACCTACATGATCAAACGCGAATACGACCGAGCCATCGAAGATCTCGATAAGTCGATCAAGCTAGATCCGCAGTGCACAACGGGGTACCTCACGAGGGCTCTGGTCTTCAGGCAAAAGGGCGACAGCGGGCGCGCTGAAGCCGACTATGACCAGGCGATTAAACTGAATCCGGATCCTGGAAACGCGACCGCATTCTTGCGTCGGGCGCGCGCCTACGAGGGTAAGCAAGACTATGATCGTGCCATGGAAGACCTCGGCCGAGCGTTGAAGCTTGAGCCTCGTAATGCCTATGTATTGAACAACCGCTGCTTCTTCCGAGCGATCCTTGGTGCGTTCGACGCCGCGTTGGCAGATTGCGATGAAGCGTTGCGGATACGGCCGAACGACGCCAGCATCCTTGACTCCCGGGGCATTGCCTACCTCAAAAAGGGCGCGCTCGATAAGTCCATCGACGACTTTGACGCCGCACTGCGGATCGATGCGAAGAAGGCGGTCTCGCTGTACGGGCGTGCAGTAGCCAAACGGCAAAAGGGAGACGTTACAGGCAGCGAGGCCGACATCTCGGCCGCGCTGGCCATCAAGCCGAACGTCGCGGACGAACTGGCGATTTACGGCATCAAGTGACGGCTTTCGTCCATGACAATCTCACCTTGGCGTACGCCGATACCTTGACCGCGCGACGTGGCCGTTGCGCTGACACTTCGCGCACCCGTTGTTTCAACCAGAAAGCCTCCCATGCTCGGACTGCTGACAGTGCCAATCGAGTTGCTCCGCCTTGCCTTCTATACGTTTCAGGGTCTGGTCGATGCACTGAGGGGGCGGAATCGGTTGCGCTCCGAGTTCACCGTCCTTATCAACGCATCACGCGAGGCCGTGTGGCGGCTCAGTGGTGCCAACCACATCGTGCTGGACGGGCCGCCGGTCATGGAGATTTCGAGCGAACCTTTGCCTGACAGCGATGATCTCTGGCTGACACGATTCACCATTAGTGGCCAACCGCTGATGCAGGTCGTCTCGTACAGGCTCGAGCACGATGAGACCAAGGGGATCGCGCGCGGTCGACTGGTGGCGCATCCACTATCCAAGCCGCCCGAGGGCGGGCGGGATGCCGAATCGGGAGTTGTCGTCGAAGCTACGCCGGAGGGAACGGCGCTTACGTTGTTCAGCGAATTGACCGTTCGCTCCTTTCGCGACCGCATCGTCTATCCGGTGGGGCCGCGTCGAATGGCGAACCTGATCAAGCAGCAATGCGAAAAGGAAGCCGGTACCCACAGCCGCCTTGCCGCCCTGGGCAACCATGGCTTGCTCCTGTCGGCCGTGGCGCTCTTGAGCTTTTGCTATGTTCGGCTGGAAACTGGGGCTGCTTCTTTCGATCGTCATCGTCGTGCACGAGGCCGGGCACGTCGCGGCGATGCTCGTGACCGGCGTCGGCGTACGCGGCATCTACCTCATCCCGTTCTTCGGGGGCGCGGCCGTCCCCAAGACGGCCTACCGGACCGAGGGCCGGCTTGGCTTCATCGCGCTGATGGGACCGGGCCTGAGTCTCATTCCGACGCTTGGCCTCTTCGCGCTCTATCGGTCAACTGGCGACATTCA
>Ga0081455_10007220_pt1 | contig 11737 bp, 16 predicted proteins | sample TabmetS3T2R1_FD_70207 | JGI IMG/M metagenome (GOLD analysis project Ga0081455, IMG submission 70207) | Tabebuia heterophylla rhizosphere microbial communities from the University of Puerto Rico - S3T2R1 | ecosystem: Host-associated > Plants > Roots > Rhizosphere ...
ACCCCCGACGACGTTCAGGGCGATCGCCACGCCTCCGACCACCAGGGCGAGGGCGACGAGCCCCGCCACCAGGCCGGCCGTACTCCGGCCGCGGCGGTCGTCGGGTCCATCGGGCGGTCCGGACCCGCCCCCGTCCGGGGGAGCCCCGCCGCCGGGCGGGACGGGAGGGGCCGGGGTCGGTGGGGGACTGGGCGGGAGGGCCTGTTCGGTCACCGGGATCGGTACGACGACGGGCGGCAGGCTTCGATCGCGGGGCCCCGAGGCCTGGATCGCGCCCGCGAGCGAGTCGACGAATGCCTCGCACGACATGTACCGATCGGCCGGCGACTTGGCCATCACCGTGGCGATCACCGCGTCGACGTCCGCGCTGAGGTCGGGTCGTCGGTCGGTGACCAACGGTGGTGCTTGCTGCATGTGCGCGACGATCGTGGCGACACCCGAGGTGCCGGCGAACGGCGTCGATCCCGTCAGCGACTCGTAGGCGACGCAGCCCAGCGAGTACTGGTCCGCCCGCCCGTCGATGCTTCCGGCCTGGACCTGCTCGGGCGCCACGTAGTCGATCGTGCCGACGAACAGGCCGGTGGCGGTCAGGGCGTTGCTGGCCTCCGAGAAGCGCTTGGTCAGGCCGAAGTCGGTGAGGAAAACGCGCTCGGTAGGCTCCGCGCCTCGCCCGGCCGCGATCAGGATGTTCGCGGGCTTCACGTCCCGGTGGACGATCCCGTCCTCGTGCGCGGCATCGAGGGCCCCGGCGACCTGGCGCAGCACCGAGAGCGTCCGCTCGTCCGGGAGCGCCCCCTCGTCTCGCAGCAGCTGGCCGAGGTCCGTGCCCCGGATGAACCGCATCACGAGGTACAGGACCCCGTTCTCCTCGCCCGTGTCGTAGATCGGCAGGATGTTCGGGTGGTCGATCGCGGCCGCCATCCGCGCCTCTCGCTGGAACCGGTCGCGGAACGAGGGGTCGTCGGCCATCTCGGCGGCCATGAGCTTCACGGCCACCCGGCGTTCGAGGCGGAGGTCGTAGGCGAGGTAGACCACGCCCATGCCGCCGCGCCCGATCTGCTCGTCCAGTCGGTAGTGCGAGAACGTGGTGCCGATCCGCGGATCCGAGCTCACCGTGGCGCGTTTGTACCACGCAGGCACAACGGTCGGAATCGGCCGTCGGGCCGAGGCGCCGCCACCCCCGCCGGCACGGACTTCCGAGGCCGTTCGCTAGGCTTGCGCCATGAGCCTGGCTCGCAACGTCGTCCTGTGGGCGGCGCACAACCGCTGGCTCCGTGAGCACCTGCCGCGCTATCGCTTCGTCCGGGCCAGCGTTCGCCGCTTCATGCCGGGCGAGACCACCGACGAGGCGATCGCCGCCGCGAAGCGCCTCGCGGGGCAGGGCCTGCCGACGATGTTCACCCTGCTCGGAGAGAACGTCACGAACCTGGACGCCTCGCGCCGCGTCGTCGACGACTACCGCTCGACGTACGACCGCATCGTCTCGGAGGGCCTGGACACCGAGATCTCGGTCAAGCCCTCACACCTCGGGCTCGACCTCGACCCGGACGCCGCGATGGCCAACCTCGAGGAGCTGACCACGGTCGCAGCCGAACACGACAACTGGCTGTGGCTCGACATGGAATCGGCGGAGTACGTCGACCCGACGCTCGACCTGTACCGCAAGCTGCGGGCCGGCCACCCGAACGTCGGCATCGCGCTCCAGGCCTACCTCAAGCGCACGGCCGACGACGTCGACTCGCTCATGCCGCTGGACCCGACCATCCGTCTGGTCAAGGGCGCGTACCGGGAGCCGCGCGAGATCGTGTTCGGATCGCGCGAGGTGATCGACGAGGCCTACCGCCGGCTCGCGCTGTTGATCCTGGCTCGGAAGGGGCCGGTCGGCCGGCTGGTGCTCGGGACCCACGACCTGGACCTCGTCCGGCAGATCCGTTCGGACGCGCACGGGCGCGAGGGCTTCGAGGTGCACATGCTCTACGGGATCCGTTCGGCCGATCAGCTGCGGCTGTCCGCGGACGGATACCAGGTGCGAACGCTGATCTCGTACGGCTCGCACTGGTATCCGTGGTACATGCGGCGGATCGCCGAGAAGCCGGTCGAGAACACCCTGCTCGCGCTCCGGAACCTCGTCTCCCGGGGCTGAGGCCCTACTTCCGCTTCCGCGCCGCCGCTTTGCCGCCCTTTCGGCCGGCGGCCTTCTTCTGCGCCGTGGTCCCGCCCTGCTTCGAACTGCCGCCCGAGCCGGACTTCTTCCCGCCGCGGCTGGAGGCGCCGGGCGAGTTGGCGATCCGGGCGGCGCGTCCCTTCGACATGCCCTTGCGCTTGAGGGCCTCGTACTGCTTCTCGTTCTTCACGCTCGGTCGCTTGTCGGGCATCGCTCGCTCCTCTCGGCCCGATCGAACACGGTCCACCAGATGTCGTTCCCGGCCACGCAGGGACGGAAACGGCGTTACGAGACCGCGCGGCGCGGGTATGTGCGTGGCATGGGTTCGAAGACGAAGTCCAAGAAGTCCAAGAAGGACGCGAACGGCTCCTCGGTGGTCACCGCCCTGGGCGAATCGACACTGACCGGCGTCCGGGGCGCGGTCGGGGGAGCGGTGGCGCGGCCGGTGTCCAGGCACACGCGCTGGTCCGAGCAGCAGATCCGAACCGCGATCGGCCTGACCCTGCTGGCCTATGCCCTGTACCGGGTCCTGTGGCCGGCCGTCCGGGCGGTCCGTCGACGTCGCTGAACCCGAGCCGCATGGACCGCGCCCACAACGGGTAGCACGAGTGGTGCTGGGAAACCGTGTCCATCGAGACTGGAGGTTCGTCATGGGATTCTTCGGAACGGTGTTGGCGTTCGGCGCCGGGTACGCGACCGGCGCGACGCTCGGCGACAAGCCAGTGACCAAGATCCGTCAGAAGACGATGCAGATGCGGGGCGACGGCGCGATGACTTCCGTCGACGTCCGGCCGGTGACCGAGGTCATGTCCTCGGCCCCCGAGACCGTGACGGTCGACGCCTCGCTCGTCGATGCGGCCGAGCGGATGGCCAGCGCGGACATCGGCGACGTCCTGGCGGTCGACGCCAAGCGGATGCTCCGCGGCGTCGTGACCGATCGCGACATCGCGATCCGCGCCGTGGCCGAGGCCAGGGACCCCCGCAACACCCAGGTGGGCGACGTGATGACGCCCGCGATCAGCGTGGATCCCACCGCGACCGTCGACGAGGCGATGGAGCTCATGCGCCGGCACGACATCCGTCGGCTGCCCGTGGTTCGGGAGGGCAAGCCGGTCGGCGTGGTCTCGCTCGGCGACGTCTCGATGTCGCGCAAGTCACGTGCCGTGCTCGCCGACATCAGCGCGGCGCCCGCGAACAACTAGCGGCAGCGGTCGGATAGTCGAGAGGTTCGCTCAGGCTTCGGCTTACGGCGCCGAAGCCTGAGCGAACCGCGCCAAGACATCCCTCGCCATCGTTTCCCGCGCGTTCGCGTGTTCCACCCTCGTAGCCACGGAGGCTCGATTCCGGTCGACGCGGGACCGCAGCTCGACGAGGAGGTCCCGATTGCGGGTCGCCGTGTCGAAGGTGACCGAGAGGGCCCTCCGGTTGCGGATCGTGATGCCCTGACGCCGGAGGTGGTTCACGGCATGGACGTCGAGCCTGAACGTGCCGTGTTCCGTGGCTCGGCCCCCCAAGCCGTGGAGAACGACCGCGATCACCTCGTACGTGTCCGAGGGTTCCATCCCGTACCGCTCGGGGACGATCACGATCTCGTGCTGATCCGACCGGCTCATCGTGCGGCCGCCTCGAACTCGAACCACACCGTCGTGGGCCTGTTCGTGTCGACGCCCCACCTCGTGGCCATCGCGTCGACGAGCGCGAGACCGTACCCCTGGTCCGGGTTGCCCAGGCGAGCCGGGTCGGGAGGGTAGACGCTCGGCAGGTCGAACCCCAGACCCTCGTCGTGGACCTCCACACGGACCGCCCGATCGTGGTGCGTGACGGTGATGTCGACGTGGTCGCCCGGGACGAGCTGTCCGTGGCGGACGCTGTTCGAGACGAGCTCGGACAGCAGCAGCATGACCATCTCGCGCACCGAGGCGTCGAGATCCCCGTCGAGGTCCGAGACCCACCGACGGGCCTCCGCGGGAGCCCTCGGGGAGGCCGCGAACTCGGCCTGGGCTCGTTCATCGTCCATCGGACTCCTCATCATCCGCACACGGTCCTCCATCGCGCATTACCCACATCCGAGGGGGCCGACTCGGCGGCGCGTGGCTCGCTCAGCCCAGGATCCGCGCCTCGCCGTAGCCGGCGTCCAGGGCCTTCGCGTGCTCGAACCGTGCGGGTTCGAACTGCCGCAGCCCGGGATCCACGCGGGCGCCGGTCACGAGGTCCGCGAGGTGCCGGCCAAGCGCGGGCGCGAGCTTGAAGCCGTGGCCGCTGGTTCCGGCGTCGACGAACACGCCCGGCGCGATCTCGCCGATCACCGGCTGCCAGTCGGGCGAGACGTCGTACAGGCTGGCCCAGCCGCCTCGCGACGTCGCGTGCTCGAGATCCCTCACCCGCTTCACGACCCTGGCGCCGAGGCGCGACGCCTCTTCCGAGCCGACCCGCTCGTCGAAGTCGTCGGGGTCCACGGTCGGCTCGGGATGCAGCGGGCCGACCAGGAACAGCTCGTCGCCCTCGGGCCGGAAGTAGTAGCCGTTCGGCAGGTCGCCATACGCCGGCACCCGGACGTCGTCGGGCCACGCGAACGTGGCGACGATGTGCCGCTCGACCGTGAGCGGCAGGTCGGCGCCCACCATCGCGGCGAGCGCTCGGGACCAGGGGCCGGCGGCGATCAGGACGCGTTCGGCCGCGAGGGACTCGTCGCCGGCCCGAACCGTCCACGCCCCGCCGTCGGGTTCGATCTCGGTCACGGCGTGTCCGAGGATCGCCTCGGCGCCGAGCTCCCGGGCGCGTTCGAACAGCCCCTGCGTCGTGAGGACCGGGTCGGCGTACCCGGCGTCGCGCTCGAACGCGGCCACCGAGACCCCGTCCAGGTCGAACGCCGGCCACTCGGCCTGCACCTGCCGGGGATCGAGGAGGTCGGTCGGGACGCCCTGTTCGTTCAGCCGCGGGACCACCTCGCGGACCGTGGCCTCGTCCTCGCGCGGATGGAGCACGAGCAGGCCCGAGGCGCGGAAGCCCGAGCCGCGGCCGGTGTGACGCTCGAAGTCGGCGAGCATCGCGATCGAGTCCCGGGCGACCGAGGCCAGGAACGCGTTCGTGTAGTAGGCGCGGCAGATCGCGCTCGAACGTCCGGTGGGACCGCCGGCGGGGGAGGTCTTCTCGACGATCACCGTTCGGACCCCGCGTGAGGCGAGGTGGAAGGCGGCGCTCGCGCCGTGCACGCCGGCGCCGACGATCGCGACCTCGTACCCGTCCATCGGCGCGAGTCTAGGCGGTCGGCCGCGGCGCCCGACCTCCGTGTTTGCGCACGGAGCCATGAGGCGGTGAGATAGGTGCGCGATGCGCAGGCTCGCGACGTGGATGTTGCCGCTCTTGGTCGTGCTGCTGAGCGAGCCCGCCTTGGCCCACCCCACTCGAAGCTTCGATGCGTGCGCCGCATACCGGCGCCACGGCGGCATCTGCAGCGACACGGCGACCTACACGTTCGGCGACCGCGTGTTCCTGAGGGCCCGGGTGGAACCCGTGCACGAGAGCCATGACGCGTTCGTCACGTTCCTGCGGCCCGGCGCGGACGAGTGGCGTCGCGGCGTCTCCGTGAACATCACGGAGACCGGCCGGATGCGATGGTCCTTCCGGTCAAAGAAGCAGGACGCCGACCAGACCGACCCCTGGCGGTTCCGGTTCCGGATCCCCGGTCACGGCGCCAGCGACGCGTTGACCGTCTTCATCCTCTTCGGGGAGTAGACGCGCCAGCGCCTGCCACCTGGATCGACTCGGTCGGGCTCGTTCAATTCTGGATGGCAGCGAAGGCCAAGCAGGCCAGGAATAGGAGCACACTCGTCGCGATCGCGATCCGGGTCATGTAGATGTGGCGCACGACTTCTCCTTCTCGTGGACGTCCTGCTTCAGACCCAGTCGAAGCGTTCGGTGTGGATGCGGTCGGCCGGAGCGCCGATCCGAACGAGCATGGTCTCCACGGCGGAGAGCATCGGGGTGGGGCCGCATGCGAAGAACTGGAACCGCCGGAAGCCCGCGGGCAGGTGTCGGGCGAGGATATCGGCATCGATGTACCCACTCTCTCCAGTCCAGTCCGGCGCGGGCTGCTCGAGGACGTGAACCACGGACACATTCACCCGAGTGGTGAGTTCATCTATGCGCTCGCGTAGGATGATGCTGTCCCAGGTGCGGTTGCCCGCGAACAGGACGACGGGCCGAACGTCGCCTCGGTCGGCGAGTGTCTCGAGCATGCTCAGGGCGGGAGCGATCCCGACTCCACCGACGATCATGCAGAAACCGGCTCCTTCATGCTGATCGATCGAGAACACCCCGTGCGGCCCGTCCAGGTAGACCTTGGCTCCCGGCTGCATGGTTGCGACGCTCGACGTGAAATCGCCCGCGGCCTTGATGGCGATCTCCACGCTGCCGTTCATCTCGGCGCTCGAGCAGAACGAGAACGGGTGGGAAGTGACCGAGAACGGCGATCTGCCGACCGTGATCCATGCGAACTGGCCGGGTTCGAATCGCAGCCCGTCGTGGCCTTGCGGGCGAAGCGTTAACACGGTCGTGCGGTCGCGCTCCGGCGTGACACGCTCGACCGTCCACGGCCGTCGACGTATCCGCAACGGCCGGAGCAACCGCACCCACACGAGCAGCCAGAGGAATGCCGCGGTCATCATCGACCACAACAGCCTCTTCCACGTGCTGTCGACGTAGTAGTCCACCAACAGCACATGCACCAAGGCCGCCCCCACAACGATCACGGCCAGCACGGCGTGCAGGATCTGCCACACCTCATAGCGCAACCGCATCTGGCGACGCCAGACCGAACTGGCCACCAGGACGATCAGGGCCGCAGCCGCGACGGCCCCGAACCAGACTTGCGAGGGCGTGTTGCTCGGCGTCAGCGGGTTGGCCTGGATCCAGTCGGCGGAGATCGCCACGTGGATCAAGATGAAGATCAGGCCGGTGTAGCCGATGTACCGGTGGAAATCGATCACCGCGTCCGTGCCGAAGGGCTGAGCGACGGTCCTGACACGAGCCACGAGCGCATACTCGATCCCCATCAGAGCCAAACCGACGAAGCCAAGAGCGACCGAAAAGTCCGTTAGGAAGCCTTGCCCCGGTTGGTTCGTGCCTATCAGAGCGAACGCCAAGGGCGAGACGCAGATCCCAACGAGTATGCCGAGCCATGCGATGCCGCGCACGACGGACGTCATATGTCTCGATGCTACGACCCTCCGCCGGGCCTGGTCGCGCGACGCCGGTCACGCTACCGCGGCATGACCGTCCCGCGCTTCTTCCGATCGTCACTCGCAGAGGGTTGCTGGTGCTCGACGCGAGTGATGGCGCCGACGCCGTACATCAGTCGCGAAGCGTGGCGGTAGCGACCTCTCGGTACCGGAAGCAGCTCGTGAGGTGATCGTTCACGAGGCCGCATGCCTGCATGAACGCGTAACAGACGGTCGGCCCGACGAACCCGAACCCGCGCTTCTTGAGGTCCTTGCTCATCGCCTTGGACTCGCTGGTTTCGGCCGGGATGTCGCGGAGCTTGCGGAATCGCCCGACGATCGGCTCGCCCCCGACGAAGGACCACAGGTACTCGCTCAGGGACCCGAGCTCCTTCTGAACCTCTCGGATCCGGGCGGCGTTGTTGACGGTCGACTCCACCTTCATGCGGTTCCGAACGATGCCGGGGTCCTCCAGCAGGCGCTCGACCTTCGCGGGCCTGAACCGGGCGACCTTGGCCGGGTCGAAACCCGCGAATGCGCGCCGGTAGCCCTCGCGCTTGTTCAGGATCGTGGACCAGGACAGGCCGGCCTGGGCGCCCTCGAGCGTGAGCATCTCGAACAGGCGGACGTCGTCGTGGACGGGTACGCCCCACTCCTCGTCGTGGTAGGCCATGTAGACCGGCTGGTCGACGGGCGCCCACTCGCAGCGCTTCGGCATCGCGCCGAACGCTAGCATCGGCCCCCGACATGGCTGCTCCCTGGTGGTCGAGGCCCGGCCTCGAGGTTCGGGACGGCCGGCTGCACGTCGCCGGCCGCGACGCCGAGGCCCTCGCACGCAAGCACGGGACGCCCCTGTATGCCTACGACCTGACGCGGATCGAGGAGCAGGCGGCATCGCTGATCGAGGCGTTCGAGCGCGTGGGGGCGCCGTTCCGGCTCCGATACGCGCTCAAGGCGCAGCGTGATCCGGACGTCCTCGCGTTCATCCGGGCGCTCCGGGTGATCGGCCTCGACGTGTGCTCGCCGGGGGAGCTCGAGTACGGGCGCGCTCACGGATGGACGCGCGAGGAGATGTCGTTCACCGGCACCAACCTGTCCGAAGCCGACCTGGACGCCATCGTGCCCAGCGGGGTCCACGTGAACCTCGACCTGCTCTCGCAGCTGGATCGGTTCGGGCGGCGGGCGCCCGGCTCGACGGTCGGGATCCGGTTCAACCCCCGCACCGGCGCCTCGTCGCGGCAACACGCGCACCTGTACACGGGGGAGGAGCGGCCGTCGAAGTTCGGCATCCTGGAGGACCAGCTGGAGCGGGCGCTCGAGATCGCGGGCACGCACCGGCTGTCCCTGGACACGGTCCACGTCCACGTCAACCGGACGCTCCTCACCGACGCGCTCCCCGAGCTGGAGGTCGCCGTCGAGCGCGCCGCCGGCGTGGCGCGGTGGCTGATGGACGCGGGCCATCCGGTCTCCGAGGTGAACACCGGGGGCGGGCTGGGCGTGCCGTTCGACGCCGAGAAGCCGCCGCTGGACGTCGACGCGTTCGCGCAGGTCCTGGCCAAGCACCTCGGCCCGCTCGGCGTGACGATCGCCTCCGAGCCCGGCGACTTCCTGGTCAAGGAGATGGGGGTGCTGTTGACCGAGGTCGTGAGCCTGGACGACCGGGACGGCCACCGGTTCGCCGGCGTGGACGCCGGGTTCAACGTCGCACCCGAGCGCCGGATCTACGACGAGCCGATCCCGCTCGTCCCGTGCCGGGTCGCGGACGCGCCGGCGGATGGGCCGGTCACGGTGGCGGGCAACATCAACGAGGGCGACGACCTGTGGGCGGAGGAGCTGCCGCTGCCCGAGGTGCTCGAGGGCGACGTGATCGCGCTCCTGCGCGTCGGCAGCTACAACCGCTCGATGCACATCGACCACTGCATGCGACCGCCGGCCCGAACGGTGGCGTTCGCCGAGCGCGGCTGATCAGGCCGCCGCCACGCGGAACCGGACCAGGTGGCCATGACCCTTCGCGAAGACGGTCTGCTCGGGCACGACCGCAAGCGTGACGTCGTAGAGGCGGACCTCACCCTCGTCGCGTTCGACGACCACGGTCGTGGGCTCGGCGATCGTCGAGATCAGCGCATAGATATCGCCGTGCACGTCCTGCCGAGAACGCTCCGCCGCCGGCTCGAGGTCGACGACGAACACCGGCCCCTCCGAGGCCGACGAACGCAAGCGGAGCGCCGAGCCGTCGCGGGCGCACCAGCGTTCGAGATGCGGGAGCAAGTGTGCTCGCGCTGCTCGGTGTTCCAGTCCGCGCGTGCCATCTCGTCGAGCAGCGTTCGGATCGGGGAGGCGAACGCGATCCCGTCCGAGATGCCCGAACCCGTCTCGTCGCCGTCCCAGCGCTCGTTCATGCCTGCTGCATGAACATCCAGCGGTGCCCTTCGGGGTCCGCCGCCCGATAGAGACGGCCGTACGGCTGATCCTCGAGCTCGCCGAGGATCGTCGCACCGGCGCGTCGAGCCCGCTCGAAATGCGCGTCTACGTCGTCGACGCGGATCCACACCCCGTCGATGACGTACGGGGTGTCGAGCCACCCCCGCGCCACGTCGCACTCCTTCGCGTGGTTCGCCGGACCCCGGTACGCGGCACCGGGCCACCCGAGCATCACGAGGGCCCCGTCGAGCGCGAGCTCCGCGTGCGTGATGCGGCCCTCGTCGTCGGTGTAGCGGTCCTCCCGGAGCTCGCGGAATCCGAAGGCCTTCCCGAGCCACTCGATCGCGGCCCCGACGTTCTCATAGGACAGCATCGGAGCCGCTCGCTGCGCACGCGCCAGGTCGTCGCTCCCGGCCACGGCTACCGCGTGCGCGGGAAGCCGAGGTCGACCGTGCTGGTGGCCGGGTCGGGCCAGCGCTGCGTGACGACCTTGCCGCGCGTGTAGAAGCGGATCCCCTCGGGCCCGTACATGTGCGCGTCGCCGAACAGCGAGCTCTTCCACCCGCCGAACGAGTAGTAGGCGACCGGCACGGGGATCGGCACGTTGATCCCGACCATCCCGGCCTCGACCTCGAAGACGAACTGACGAGCGGCACCCCCGTCCCGCGTGAACAGCGCGACGCCGTTGCCGTAGGGGTTGCGGTTCACCATGTCGACGGCCTGGTCGTAGGTCTCCAGGCGCGTGACCGAGAGCACCGGCCCGAAGATCTCGTCCTTGTAGGCGTCCATGTCCGGCGTGACGTCGTCGATCAGCGAGGGCCCGAGGAAGAACCCCTCGTCCTGCTTGTACCGCTCGTGCTCCCGGCCGTCGGCGACCACGCGCGCTCCCTGCGCCGCCCCGCTGTCCAGGTACGAGGCCACCCTGTCCCGGTGCTCTCGCGTGATGAGCGGCCCCATCTCGGACTCGGGATCCATGCCGGGGCCGACCCTGACCTTCGGGATGCGGTCGGCGATCGCGTCCACGACGGTGTCGGCGATGTGTCCGACGTTGGACAGCACCGAGATCGCCATGCAGCGCTCGCCGGCCGCGCCGTACCCGGCCGAGACCGCGGCGTCGGCCACCATGTCCACGTCGGCGTCGGGCAACACGATCATGTGGTTCTTCGCCCCGCCGAGCGCCTGCACGCGCTTCCCGTTCGCAGTGCCGGTCGTGTAGATGTGCCGCGCGATCGGCGTCGAGCCGACGAAGCTCACCGCCTTGATGTCGGGGTGCTCGAGGATCCCTTCCACCGCGACCCGGTCGCCCTGGATCACGTTGAACACGCCGTCGGGCAGGCCGGCCTCGGCGAACAGGTCGGCGAGCACCAGCGACGGTCCCGGGTCCTTCTCGGAGGGCTTCAGGATGAACGTGTTGCCGCAGGCGATCGCGTTCGCGCACATCCAGATCGGGACCATCGCCGGGAAGTTGAACGGCGTGATGCCGGCGGCGACGCCCACCGGCTGACGGATCTCGAACACGTCGACGCCGGTCGAGGCCTGCTCGGAGAACCCGCCCTTGAGCAGGTGGGGGATCGCGGTCGCGTACTCGACGTTCTCCAGCCCGCGCTGCACCTCGCCGATCGCGTCCGAGAGGACCTTGCCGTGCTGGGCGGTCAGGACCTTCGCGACGTCGGTCTTGCGGGCCTCGAGCAGCTCGCGGATGCTGAACATGATCTCGGCGCGCTTGGACAGCGACGTTGCGCGCCACGCCGGGAACGCCTCCCTGGCCGCCTCGACCGCCTTGTTCAGCTCGGCCGGGTCGGCGAAGTCGACCTCGTGCGTCTGCTCGCCGGTCGCGGGGTCGAACACCGGACCCCGGCGCCCCGACTCGCCCGGCACGTGCTTGCCGCCGATGTAGTGCCCGATGCGCTCCATGGCTCCCTCCGGATCGTGC
>Ga0081455_10007221_pt1 | contig 11736 bp, 12 predicted proteins | sample TabmetS3T2R1_FD_70207 | JGI IMG/M metagenome (GOLD analysis project Ga0081455, IMG submission 70207) | Tabebuia heterophylla rhizosphere microbial communities from the University of Puerto Rico - S3T2R1 | ecosystem: Host-associated > Plants > Roots > Rhizosphere ...
TATACATTTAAAATTAGGCTGAGTCGGTGATTATTGTAGGCACAATAAAGCTTTAAAACTCAACACAATGTTTGATTTTATCTTTCACAGTATTAAATGTGATTACTCTGAATATACTCAATATTGGTAACCAAATCTTATATCCGGAGAAAGATAATTAATGTACAACTTGGTATAGGTGTTTCAAGAATCGATTAATTTTACCTGGGTTAAAATTTACTGTATTTATGATTCCATAATGTCAATAAATGGTCTCCCATAAATAAAACTTAATTTTTTGAAAATCCAAAGGCAGGTTGACCGATCAAATGTATATCGCTTATAAATGATACATTCTGTGGTATCGCTAACTTGTCTTCCACACAATGTACACTTCACCATACAGCTATTTGATTAGAATTGTATAAAAGAGTTCTATCTTTAATAAATAAAGTCTCATATCACCAACCAGTTTCTACAATATATTTAAGATGCCAAAAGTATCTACTTTATAATTGTCTCACAGACCATTAGAAAGAAGGATTACAGTCATGATTTCTGCTATAGTTGCGGCTGCCATAATATTTTCTTTCATGACCTATCAGTACTATATCAAAAATTCATCTCAGGTGCAGAATATCGCTGTGGGACAAATCCGGAATATTACTCAGCTAAAGGTTTCCGATCTCAGTGATCTACTTCGAAATAAGCTGGATCTTGTAAATGTAAATCTTCAAATACTTTCCTCATCTCAGGAATTGATTGACCAACGGACTGATGTAGGTAAGATAATGTTGAATGCTGCTCAAAGATCGACTGCAAATGTTGTGGACTTTTATAATTGGGTAGATGGAAATGGAACTATTATCTGGTCAAGCTCAAAAGCAAATAATACTGGAAACGTGGATTTTGAGGAATTTTCGACTGCGGCCCACCTCTACTTTGAAAAATCCAAAGATATCAAAGCACCTGTTTACAGTAACAAACTTAAATTAACAGATGGCCGATTTGGGATATTAATAACCTATCCAATAATTGATACTCATAATAATACCATAAATAAAAATAAAACGAATGAAGAATTTAAAGGGGCCGTATTGGCAGGAATCAGCTCGGACACTCTAACTCAATTTTTGGAGACCCAAGTATCACTGCTCTCTTCAGCAAATTTATCGCTCGTTGATTCAAGTGGAAAAATGATGCTTACAGAAATACCTAAACTATTTGATGCCAATGTATTTGATAAAAGGTTCAATTCATTACCTAGAGGGTCAGTCGCGGACAGCAAGAATGGACAGGCCATAGTTAATGTTATTAGGCACGCCATAATAGATCCTAGAACTGGTAGCGCTGATATAGAGTCAAACGGTAAATCCCTTACAATAGCTTATTCTCCAGTTATATCAAAGGGTATACATTATTTTACGGTAATATTGATTTTGCCTCACACACTCGCATCCACACTGAATGATCTCATAGTACAGCAGAGAAATTTTGCTATAATAGCTATGGTAATTATCGTCCTAAGTTCGCTTGGTGTTTTTTTAGTCATAACATATTGGAACAAGGGATTAAGAAGGGTCGCATACATCCAGACAAAGGAATTGGAGGAAACGACTAGAAAGCTGACATACCATGACAAACTTCAAAAAGAGTTTATAGACATCGCTGCTCACGAGTTTAGAACTCCAATCCAATCAGTCCTGGGTTATTCCGAGATGATTCATGCAAATCTGAAAAATTTTGATCAGTATTTCGAGAAAGTAATTAGGAATGCAAAGAGATTGGAAAAATTAACAGAAGACATACTTGACGTGTCGAGGATAGAAGGTAAAAATTTGCAATTATCCAAATCAAACTTTGATTTATACCAAACTATACAGCAGGTAATAGAAGATTACCAAAAGGAAGCCCTTGAGAAGGGTGTAAAGATAATCTTTGAATTAAAAAATCAAATTCCCACTACAATATATGCAGATGAAGCAAGATTGCAGCAGGTTATTAATAATTTAATGGCTAATGCAATTAGTTTTACTAAAAATGGAACTGTTACTATAAGAGTCTATATAGCTCAAGTTGCCACCGATGCTGATAATGGTGAAGGTGATAAAGAGTCAATTGTAGTGGAAGTTATGGATACGGGTGAAGGAATTAATCCTGAAATGCTTCCTCGATTGTTTGAAAAGTTTGCAACCAGATCCGATTCTGGAACTGGATTGGGTTTGTATATTTCAAAGAACATTGTGGATAACCATGGCGGGAAAATATGGGCATATAATAACAAAGATGGAAAGGGCGCTACATTTACCTTTACACTTCCGATTGATCAGAAAAAGGACAAAAAATAGAGGGTTTTTTACTTATAGTAGTTATTAGAAATTCAAAATAAATTAGAATTCCATTTCGACATGAAATGGTAATGGAAAAGAGAGATTGCCCGTTACGCGAATCCAAAAAATACATCAAGGATCAAAATTATAGAAAATATCTATAATACTAGTTTTAGAACATGGAATTACAAAAATGATATCGGGGTCCAAATAGTTATAAAATCTTTTATCCTTGAATAGTAGAATAGTTCTGTTGAAGCGTAATCTTGTAATGTTGGTAGATGATGAAATCGACATTATAGGTTTATTTACAGAAGTTTTAAAAATGAATGGTATTAACGCCCGTCCATTTACAAATCCTGAAGAGGCACTTAAGGATTTTGAACAAAATCATGCTTCATACAACTTGGTAATCTCTGATATTAGAATGACGCCCATATCAGGTATCGAATTTATAAAGAGACTACGAAAAATTGACTCGAGCATAAAAGTCATTTTAATGACTGCTTTCGAAATTGAGGGGAATCAGCTTAGGGAGATCCATACTGACGAATTCTTCAACAAACCTATTAAGATGAATGACCTGGTCCAAATTGTAAAAAAATATGTTAGCTAGATTAGCGTAAGATATTCAAATTAAATCTAAGCCAAATCTAGCTTGATTCTAGAATTTGATACCGTACTCAGATTCTAATAGATTTTTTCTGAGATATGCATCTATGTTCTTCATCACACCCGGGTTGCCTTCAATGTGCTTTATCAATCTAGGATCACTGTAATGTATATCGCGATATTTTATGTTACCTTCATACTCGTAATAATCAAATTCTATCGATAAGATTCCCGAAATTCGATCGTTATTTTCTATTATATTAAATGCCATCAAATGACTAATTCTCATTGGCGTAAAGGCTTTTTTAAGCAAGGGATCATCTTTATAGTATTGGGTAGAGCAATAATCTTCGGGGCCGTTAGAGTGACTCCTATACACTATACTCATTACTGTATAAAAACCCACATAGTGTATAAGCATTGCTGGAACACAATACAAGAGGTAATTAGAGATTCTTAGCTTTGAGTAAATGCACAAGCCGAAACTTAACAGGTATAAATATTTTGTTGTGCACTCAGAGTTGATAGTTCAATTATTACCCAGTAATGAAAAAAAGCCAGACATTTATGATTTAAGCGTCGGAGATGGGATCAAAGAGATGTTAGCTATTCATGGATTCACTAAAGACAAAATAAGAAATACAAGTGAGCAGCTTAGTGAGCAGCTTGGCGGAAACTCTTCACATCGATTATTATGTAGCTCTTATTATTTATAACTCTGCAAAAGAAGTATATATTCACTAAACCTGGTGTCAGACTTTAAGTCTTACTATACTTCAAAATGCTATTTGTAACTTTACTACTTCAAGATATCAGTATAACTTATTGGTAAATCGGATTTAAACTGCATATGATTATAGCAATTTCCAGGACAAGTATGAATACTTAAATATAAGTATGCTTATTGCGCATAGATTAATAAATTGTTCTCTTATATAATATAAATATTTATAATCCAGTAGACTTCCAATTCACAATTGTATAATGTATGAGGATCAATAGGGAAACAATGTTGCCTGCAAAATAGACTATTATATAAATTATATCGAACAATTGGATTTCTGAGTAATGATTAATATTTGGCTTCTGTCAACTTAAATATGTGAAGAGTATCAGAAACATGAGATTGAGCTGTAATACTGATAAATCATGTTGAGGAATAATTTGTTAAGGGAGAATCTTTTGGTTTATAGTATTAATTTTGCCGTTAGTTGGAGGAAAAAATGTGCGGAATAGCCGGAATCCTAAATAAAAATAACCAAGGTGTAACAGAGGACCTGATTCTCATGCTATCATGCATGCATAATCGCGGTCCTGATGGTGTTGCAATACAAGTTGGACAAAACGGGGCTAACTCTTTGGAATCCTCTGAATTATCCTCCCCTTATATTGATGGGAGTTTTGGATTAGGGCATGTTAGGTTAGCAATAGTCGGTGGCGAATTAGGAAGACAACCCTTCACAAGCTGTGATGGAAGACTAACATTAGGGCATAATGGAGAGATATATAACTATAAACAAATCAGGAATAGTTTGAAACTTCAGCATCATTTTGTTAGTACTTCAGACAGCGAAGTCACACTTCACCTGCTTGAAGAAAAATTAGCACAGTCGGCAACTTTAGTGGAGGCATTAACAAAAATGGCAAAAGTTTTGGATGGAGTGTATAGTATTGCAGTAAAGGATCATAAGACAGGTGAAATAGCTCTAGTTAGAGATTTGTTAGGCGTCAGGCAGCTTTACTATAGCGAGGATCCTCAACAAGTAACGTTTGCATCCGAACAAAAAGCAATCTGGCTTTTAGGAGGAAATAAATCTGTCAGGAGGGTAATGCCTGGTCATGCTGTTTTGATTAGCAATAAAGGCGCTTTAAGAGAATATAGAATCGCAGAGCCTCCTAGAGCGCTGAATTCTAATAAGAAAAAATTCAGATACAACACTCTTGAAGAAGCTTTGACAGCATACAAGAGAACCTTGGTATTAGCAATGAAAAAGCGCACTCAGGGTCTTGATAGAGTGGGAATCATATTTTCAGGCGGTATAGACAGTGTTCTAGTAGCCTGGTTAGCCAAGGACATGGTGAAGGAAGTAATATGTTATAACGCGGGCACTCCTGATTCTTCGGATATTCTATTTGCAGATAAGGTAGCAAAGGATCTCCAGTTGACCCTTAAAGTAAACGTTATTACCAAACGCAGTACTCAGGAGATGTTACCAAAAATAATACATGCTATTGAAGAAAGGGATGCAGTCCAAGTTGAAGTTGCATTGCCTATTTATTCTGCAATGGCTTTGGCAAAGAAGGATCATGTTAAAGTAGTGATTTCCGGCCAAGGCGTAGATGAAATATTTGGGGGGTATCCATGGTATCCAAGAGTGGTTGAAACTGAAGGATATGCGTCACTCCGACGTCACATGATAGAGGATCTCTTTTTACTCTATAAGGAAACATTGGAAAGAGAAGATAAAACAACTATGGCACATGGAATTGAGATGAGGGAACCTTATTTGGACAAACAAGTCATCAGGACCGCTTTTGATATCAATCCAAAACTCAATATTATAGGACCAAACGACCTACTTGGAAAGCGTGTTCATAGAAAATTAGCGAATCAGTTAGGAATTCCAAAGGAGGTAGCATATCGAAATAAGGCAGCCGCCCAGCATGGATCAGGAATACATTTTATTATTGATGAGATAGCACGCGAAAATAATTTTGACGAAAATAGAATCTCGTCTAGTTATCTGCGTGATCTTGAGAAAAGAGAGTTATTAGGAAGTTCACAGCGGTACGGATTTAAATATGGAAATAAAGAGTTGTGGCTGACCTCACCGCACATTCAGATGTACTTGGATAGGATATTTGAGAGCGTTTTCGGAAAATCAAGCACAATTATCGATACTTCTGATGAAGAGGATTTGTTAACTAGCAGAATAATTAAGAAAATTTAATTCTTTCACATTAGATTTACCGCGTTCAAATAGAACTAGCTAAAATTCGAGAAGACTACTTCTTGCTCACAATGTCAACAATAGAGGTTTCCAATTGAGCAAGCCTCAATGGCTTTATCAAAACCTCTACTCGTTTGTTGTCAAAGAGGGATCTTTTTGCTATTTCTTTCTTTACGGTCTCATATGCAGTAACTATTAGAATCGCTGCAGACGGGTATTTATCTAATATTTGAATCGCCGCATCTATTCCATTCTTATTATTAGGTAGTTTATAGTCTATTATCGCTACATCCGGCTGAATTCTATCATAATCTGAGAGGATTTCATTTGCCGTCGTTGAAGTAGCGACTATTTTATGCCCTCTACTCAAAAGATAATCCTTGTAGAGCAAAAGGATATCTTGTTCATCTTCAATAATCATGATGTTAAACTGTTTTTTTTCTCTCTTGGTCATTTGTACGGTTTTTGTTGTGTGATCGATAATATTACTTTAATGTCGCTATAACAGTAAAAGTAAAATAACACATCTTGGAACATCAAATCTTTTTCAAAATTGGAGCAAAGAAAATTTCAAATGCTATTTATCAGTAACCATACATCAGTAGTAGTCATTTATCATTGGGTCTATTCGGTATAGTTGGAAAGATTTTTTTAATATCCAAGAATCTTTTCCTTAACGTTACTACGCTTACATTTCCAGCTAATGAGATTCTAGATTGACTAGTTTTTTCTCCTTTCTCTAGACATGCTCCGTACAATACTGCAACCGCGATAGCGCATGGGTCCTTCCCAAATGAAACTGGATCATCTTTTATCACTGACATCATTTGTATAGCGTGTCTAAAGGTTCTCTCACTAATCCCTGCATTATTAGCTATTCTAGCCAAGTGAGAACTAGAATCTATAGAAGGAAGGCGAATCTTGAGTTTTCTTACTAGTAGCCGATAGCATTTTCCCGCAAAGATCTTGTCTGCATTTGCTATTTCAGCAACTTCTTCTATAGTTCGTGGGACGTTCATCTCCCTGCACGACACATATACGCAAGCAACTACAAATCCCTTTATAGATCTGCCCTTTATTAGATTTTGATCCAATATCTTTCTGTAGTAGTAGGCTGATTTTTCTACGATAGTATTGCTCAAGGAAAGCTTATCTTTTATCCTTATGAGAACAGCAAAAGCATTTTTAAGATTTCTATGGTAGCTTCTGTTATTATTAGATATCTTATTCCAACGTCTCATCCTCTGAATTGCTGAACGCTGATCAATACGTATTGCGACACCATCTGCATCTACGTTTGAATAAGAAATCATTGTAGACAGATTTTTGTCATGATGAGCCAATGAAGACGGAGTCCCTACATTCATGTTACCTAAATTAGTATTGGTATCTAGTAATGGATCAACATATTCTCTTTCAAGAGCAAGAACTATCCCACAGCCGCTGCAAATTTTTTCTCCGGTGCCATGGTCATAAACAACGCTTTCGTTTTTACAATCATTACATACTAAACTCTCTTCATTAACCGTGTTCGTTTCTTTTGAATTCAGTGCAAAACTCATAAGCAGATAGCAGTATGATTTTACTATTAAAAAGTAAGTATACAAATACTATATAGTCATACTCTGTGTTGCATTGTAACACAAATGATTGCAGAACAACACATTTATGTTTGAGAGAGGTGTATGAGCGTTGTGCCTACATCTACTACCAGGTCATTTCGCGTCGATAGAGAATTATCAAGGGTACTTGACGAAGAATCAGAGAGAATGGGAGTTTCAGTAAATGCTTTAGTTAACATGATTCTAAAACGTTATTCGGAATTCACTCGCTTTCTTTCTAAAATTGATTTGGTAGTCGTAAATAGGGAGTTGCTAAAGTCACTTTTTGATTCTTATCCTGATGAGGATATATTTGGACTCGGAGTATCAGCAGGGGAAATTATACCACGTGATACAATTCTTTTTTGGAAAAAAACGTTAACTTTCGAAACAGTCTTGGAGTATATTGATAAAATAATTTGTCGTTATGGATTTTTGGGAACATATGATGAAACCAATCAGAACGGAAAACGAATTATTGTAATAAGACATCGACTTGGAAAAAAGGGATCTCAGTTTCTACATGGCTATTTAAAATCGACGCTAAAAAACACACTAAATCTAGACAGTTCTTTCGAACTTACTGAATCCTCCGTTAAACTGGAGATTAGCCAGTAAAATAGTACACTAAAACGAATAAGCACGAATTAAAAAAATGATTTTATTATTCGCTTTGTCTTTTCTCTCTTAATCGTTTGGCATAGTTTAGTATTTTAATATGGCGTTTTTTCGTTCTCATTTTGATTCAAATATGCATAACCATTTGAAATTATTCCTATAAAGACATGAGGGAAAATTCTTATTCTAAATTATTTAATTAAAAATTCTTGGCCTAAGTTTGAAAGGCTATCAAATAGAATAAGACATCTCTTTTATTCTATCTTGTTATGAGTTTTTATCTCCACAATGCGGTCCTTGTCATCGGCTCTAGCCAAGATTTCTACAGTGTATTCTATCGGAGAAGCATTTTTGGAAGTTATTCTGAGAACGGCTTTTCCTGGTTTCAAGGGCCAGTTTAGACGGGGGTGGATTTTGCCAATCATTTTCTGTCGGCGCAATAAGGTCCGGGAACGAAATGAATTTACTTAATATTAGTACGGCCTAACTAACTGATACATTATCATCACGGACAACAAGATAAGGATAGTATAGATACAACAGATAGATAGTAAGATTAGTAGTAGTATAGCACTAAACTGGAAGTTCGTTATAGGATCGACAGTCAGGACATTCCAATACAATGTTCACTAGCCGAACATTTTCACCAACATTGTCTATAAGAACAAGATTACAGTTCCCGCAGGAATACCTTCTTGAACCAGTGTCATGCCCCACAAATAGTGGACGTTTTCCATAGTTCTCGCCCCCTCCTATAATGGTCTTAGTATTCCTCTCTGGTTTTGGAATAACCTTACATCTAATTTCTTCCAAATATTGAGTATTTATTCTCACCATTGTATATAAAAAAGCGTTTGCAATAGTACAATAGTCAGTAGTATAGACAGTAAGTAGTATTGTATTATGTTATGTGTGTATTATTGTTCTATCAATGTTATGTTATGTCATTATATTGTAGGTTGGTAGGTTGGTTGGTTAGTTAGTATCAATCAAATCAATCAATCAAATCAATCAATCAAATCAATCAAGAGTTGAGTTGAGTTGTCGATCCAAATCATTTGAACAATAAGGGTGGGCATCAGCCGAAAAAAAATTTTTACCATTCTGAGAATGACGACAAATTACGTAGCGAATTAGGAAAAATAACAACTGGTGGAATTGACCGCCGATGAACAAGAAACGACCAATGACCCAACCAGTCGGTGTTTAGACGTAATAATACGTCGTCAGAATAGTAAATCGAACACGTATATTAGGTTCGCTTATTGCCCGATTACTGATTATCTGATAAGTAATTGATTAATTTTATAGTATAACGCCGTCTCCCTCTCTGCTGAGCCCTTGCTATATTAAATCCTCATAATGCTAATTCAATCTGTGACTATAGAACAAACACTACTCCAAGATATTGAAGAATCTAAAAGATGGCTTAATTTAGAAAAAGATGAAAGCACGTACAAAAGAGATCTCATGAAAAGGATCGAACTAATAAATTGGGTTCTAGAAAATATGAAGTATCCTGAAATCAATATCTGTGAACTTATTGAATCTAAAATGAATGAAATTATTGATACGGTAAACAAAATGGATTCTGTGATAGAAGCCGAGAGATCTAAGAATCTTGGACTGGATTCTTTATCAAGTTTGTACGAATAAAATAAAAAGAATACGAGTTACCAATAAAGAACAAACTTCTTATGATGATATGTTGGATGCATTGAGGTTAAGTCTAAAAGGATATGACATTAAATAATTAACTTAACACTTCCAAATAAAAATAAAAATAAAAAAAGGGGGGGTGGTAGTCACACTTCGTTACCTGTTATGTATAACTGCTGTCTTTAATCGTCGCTGAACGGATCTCCGTCAATGGAGGCATCATTTCCAGCATTTTGAGCGGAGTTTTGACAAGTTACTTCGTTGTCGTTATCATTTTGTTCATTGTTGTCACCGTGCTCATTTGAAATCTCTACCTTACAGTGATTTTCCTGATCTATCTTCTGGTCTTTGTCGCTGGATTTGTAGTTCTCACTTTCACCTAATGCTGTTTGTCCTAGTGACATACCTGTTGCTGTTAGCCCTGTCAACATTCCTGCAGACAGTACCACAAACATCAACACGTATTTTGTATTCAACATTTGTTGTAGTAAAGTGTTACTAAATAATGTATAAGTAGATTGAGGAAGAACAAGTACTAAAAAAAGAACATATTCTTGTCTACTACATTAAATCTGAGTTTATGAATAGAACATTATTCATGATAAGCAGATGGAATTTAATACGGGCTCATGTTAGGATTCATGATAAGAAATGAACGTGTTACCCTTTACCAAGTCTCTTTTGACATCACCATCCTTTACGTCTTAACATACATTATTGCACATGGGACAAAAATATTAATGATATCGATAAACTAAATTATTTAACTTAAACATAACAACAGTAGGATTTCCTTATTCATTAAAGGGTTATGATATTATAAAAAATTGGTATGAACGACCAAAATAAATTTAGTTTGCAATTATATTACCAGTTACGGACAAAATATGGTATAAACTGTAAATCAATATTAAGAGATGTATATTATACTTTATTTGAACAACAAGATAGAGAAACATCAAAAAGATTGTTTCAACCCGTAAGGAAGTGAAAATAATTTCGATTTTCTTATTCATGTTCTTGTTTATAGAAACGTAATCTAGTCTTCTAGTGTAACCATATGTGCATATAATGTATATTTCGGATCCTTGCAGCTAAAAATTGCAACTGAAATTTACTAATTCAACAATTAATTAAAAGCACTTAAATTATGAAGCAAAAAAATATTCTGGTTATAGGGCCGATAGTTTAGTCTGGTAGAATACCTGCCTTGCATGTAAATGAAATTGTATCACAATTACAGAGGAAACGTAGGTGGTCGTGGGTTCAAATCCCACTCGGTCCATTTTTGTTATTTCTGACTAGAATGTTTGTCTTTCAATGTATATTTTTAACTTTTTCAAATCTTAGTTATAGAATAATTTCACAAAAACAAATTTCGCAACAAGATCCTCATCTTTTTTTACTAATTGTTGTAACGCATCCCTAATATATCATGTTTAAAAAGTCAGGTTAATGAAAAATGAATATATGACAATTATTTTAATATTAGCACTTGCAATAACGCTGGTGTCGAATGCAATGTTTAACGGAATGCCACCAGCTAATGCGGAGGTCGGAACGCCACCAGCTAAGACGGCGGACGGAATGCCACCAGCTAAGGCAGAGGACAGCAAAAATGGGCAAGATAATAAAGGACAAGTAAATACTGAAAGGCAGCAAATTAACAAGTGTGTAAAGAATACCCCTTACAAGGATCAGGATTGTAATAATGTTTTTGTTTATGGTGTTGTATGTATGCCAGGATCGACATGCAAGTTAGAAAGGTTTGATATACCATTTGACTTAGTCACGCCCCACTAGAATGGCCTGATAATCCTCTCACTAATAGCCGAGTAACTGAAATAAAATAGATTTTTGAAATTTAATTAATACAGATACGGATTGACTTGTTTTGTGAAAATTTTTTAAAAATAAACTGCGTTATGTATTTGATATCTCACAATTACAATTTTACTCATTATGCTGATTTTAAGTCGATATTTC
>Ga0081455_10007222_pt1 | contig 11736 bp, 12 predicted proteins | sample TabmetS3T2R1_FD_70207 | JGI IMG/M metagenome (GOLD analysis project Ga0081455, IMG submission 70207) | Tabebuia heterophylla rhizosphere microbial communities from the University of Puerto Rico - S3T2R1 | ecosystem: Host-associated > Plants > Roots > Rhizosphere ...
AAGAACGATCGTGACGGGACTGTCGATCACAACGAACGCCTGCGAATAACCGACGTAAAACCGGGGCGTTATGATGCGAAGATTGCCGACAAGATCGGCCGCGTATGCATTGTGCGCAATATCGATGTGAAGGAGGGCGCTATTTTCACCATCGAGGAGAAGCAGCTCACCGAATGCGGCAAGTGACAGCCCTTAATGAATCTTCATTTGTCGCGGATAGCCTGAAAGACGCGCAGTGCTGCAGCGTGCTCGGCAACATCGTGCACGCGAACGATTGCGGCGCCAGCGGCGACCGCCGCAAGGCTCGCCGCAAGTGTCCCGGGTAGCGTTCCCTCGATTCCGTCGCCGGTTAGCGAGCCGAGAAATTTTTTTCGAGACGCGCCGACCATAAGCGGCAGTCCAAAATCCTTGAGCTCGCCGAGCCTGCGGATGACCTCACGATTTTGGCGGGCGCTCTTGGCGAACCCTATGCCGACATCGAGGATGATGCGGCGCTTGGGAATCCCAGCGTGTGCCGCAATTGCAAGTGAGTGCTCGAAGAAAGCGCGAATATCGCCAATAATATCGAGATTCTCATCTTTTTCCCCGCGATTATGCATGATCACGACTGCGGCCTCGGCTTCTGCCACGACATCCGCCATGCGCGGATCTTTCTGCAGGCCCCAGACGTCATTGACGAGAATGACCCCGCACGAGAGCGCGCGCGCTGCCACCGCCGCCTTCGTGGTGTCGATCGACATCGGGACGTCGAATGTGGTCACCGCCATGAGCACTTCATCGAGACGGGCCATCTCCTCTGTCTCATCGACCGGTTTTGCGCGGGGCCGAGTCGACTCCGCACCAATGTCGACGATATCGCAACCGTCCGCGATCATACGCCTGACATGGTCAATGGCGTCTCTCACGGCAAGGAATCGTCCGCCGTCGAAGAACGAGTCGGGCGTCACGTTGAGGATGCCCATGACGAGCGAACGAGTGCCGATTGCAGAAAGAAAAGCATCGCGCTTGGTGCGCGCGGCGGGCAGCATCATCGAGTATCAAGCACCAGCATCAGATCTTTTTGTGGCCGGAGTATTCGCAATGCCAGCGCACCGCCATCCATTTCGGATGCTCGCCGATCCATTGCGCAATATAAGGCGCTGCGCCCATGGCACACTGTCGCAGTGATGCACCTGACGCGTACTGAAGTCGCTGATCTTCGCAAAGCGACGGGTCTGCGATGGCGCACACTGTGATGACCAGTTCGAGCAAGCCCATGCCGTATATCTCCGCACGAACAGCTTATCCTAGTGTACTTAACTGAATCTGACGAGCTTAGTTCGGAACGGAGGGGTAGAAAATTTCTCCCTTGCCAAGGACTGCCATGTCGCCGAGCAATCGCCGCCACGGCCGCCGCAGCATCGCAGCAACTCCGGGACTGTAAGTCTCGACGTAGCGCGCCATCAGGGCAGTGGCGAGCAACTCGTGCACGCCTGAGTCGGCGAACGTCGGAGACAAGGCATCGCTCCCATCCGCAGTGACGATGGTGCCACGGTTCATAAGATAGCCCGGTAGCCGGCCGGCGCGGCCGCGTACGATAATCGTACCCGCGATCATGCGGCTGCCCACGTAGGTGTCAGCCTTGCCTTCAACGATGATCATGCCGCGTCGCATCCTGTCGCCTGCTCGTGCCCCGGCGTTACCGCGAACGATAACCACGCCGCCGCGCATGCCGATCGTCTCGCCGGCAAGAGGTCCGCCGAGTCGGTCGCCGGCATGGCCCGAGATCGTGAGGCTGCCGTCTGTCATGCCGGACGCAGCCCAGGGTCCGGCATTCCCGGCGATTGCAAGTCTGCCCCCCTGCATGAAGCGACCGGCTTGGATGCCGACGTCGCCGTCGACACTAACTTCGCCTTGGCTCATACCAGCACCGATGCGGTCGAAGCGCTCGTTGCCGCCTTCGAAGCGGATTTGCGTAGCGTCGCCCATACGGATTTTGAATACGTCCCCGGCAAGCACACGTTCGCGCGTCGTCTGGAGTTGGATGGCGGCTATATTGCTTTGGCTCAGACCAGCCAGACGATCCGGCGTCAGGGGCGCCAGATCGAGTCGCTGTGCGGGGGCCTCGCGCAACGTGAAAACGAGCGGGCTCACGGCAACAAATCCTTGAGATGGTAGTGATGTGCGCCCAGCTTGCCTCCATAGTTTCCTGCACCAATGCGCAGGGCGCCCCGTTCCGGACCCAGGGCCAAAACGGCGCGCATGCCGGCGCGCATGGCGGTGGCAACTGAATCCGAGGTGAGGCCGTCGATAACGATCTCCAGAACCGATGTGATGTCCGGGTCGAGCGCACTGTTGCTTGCTCCCCTCAAGGTCGGGCAATAGGCCTCATTGGTTGAAGCGCGTACACCTTTGTATTTCGAGCCGACTTTAGAGCCCGAACGCGCGATGCCGCCCGGAAATGGCATGATCACATCCGGTACTGCCGCGATGGCCTCAACGGCGAGTTCGGTTGCCGCGAGTGTCGCCTCGCTCGTTGAACCCATGACGATGATATTTCCGCCGCCGACGGCTGTTTTGCTGAGGCCGGTGGTTGCGTCACAAATGAATTCGCCATCCATCACCGGTATGCGCCAGTAACGTTTGTCTCCAAAGCGCTTTGAGATTTGCCAGCCGTCGCCAAAAAAGCGCACCGCGCTGCCAAGCTTTAATCTTTCTTTCGCTTCCAGCCCCGCGTAACAGGCCGATCCCGGACTCGTCAGCACGCATTGGCCTACGCGGGCCTGCAGCTGTTTTTGCAACTCACTGGTTGAGACGGCAAAAATAAGCACCCGCACGCCCGGTCTGCCATCGGGCGTTTCGTCAGGATTGAGGACACGATCGATACCTGCTTCGCAACCGCAACCAATCACCGAAGTTGCAAATCCTGTCATCGTTGCGGCTGCCTGGCGTGCCCAAGCCGCATTGTGCGCGGTGATCGTTAGGGCCGTAGCCCGCATCTCGAAGGCTTCGGCGAAGGTGTCATCCACTCGGATGCCGTTCACGGTCAACTGAGACATGGAATGGTTTCGAAAGACTCCGGGCGGCCAATTGCTGCGTCGGCCACTGTCATAAAGTCGGGTGAAAGTCCGTAGCGTTCCTCATAGTAGTCGCACATGCGCCGCTCCATCGCGCGCTCGCGTTCGGTGTGCACGCTGAGGGTGCGACCGGTGGGATAGTCGAGTAGCGCGCCATCTCGCACGATAAGCTGCCCGTCCTTGAACACGAGTGCGGCCTCGCGGAACATCCTGGCTTTGTCGGTGCCGGTCTCGTAGACCGCAACATCGGCGAGCGCACCAGGACCAAGATGGCCGCGGTCCGTGAGGCCGAGAAGTCTGGCCGGTGCGGCGCGCGTCATGATCGCAACTTCGGCAAGGGTGTATTCGCGGGCAATAGAGGCCAGTGTAGTCACTGCCATCGCCTCTTTTGGCATGCGCGATATCCATTCCGCCCGCAAATCGCGGTTCATAAGCAGCGCCAGAATATCGGGGTAGGCAGTGAATGGTGCGCCGTTGGGATGATCGGTGGTGAAGAACACGCGCCAGGGATCTTTCGTTAATAAGAACAGTTCGAGGCCCACCGCCCACTGGACTGCGTTGAAGAAATCAGTGCCTCGATAGTTGTAGGGTACAATGCCGCCGCCGTTGGAATCCCCGTCGCAAATCATCCATTTCTTCGGACGCGCCCCGTTGCGGGCGTTAAACTGTCGCAGCACATCGCATGAAATCGTGACGGTCTGTCCGAACATGACTTGGCCGACGTCGACAGTCACGGACCCGGCCGCGTTTACCGCCTCCGCCAGACGTGCACCGCCGGAGGAGAAGCCGCGAGGGCCTTCCTTGCCATAGCCATAAAATTGCAGATGCGCGAGATGCAGCGGAAGGTCTTCCGCAGCAGCGATAGTCGCCAGCGCGGTCTCGACATTGCCAGCTATGCCCAGATTGTTGCAATGGACGTGCAGCCGATGGGGCAGTTTCAGTTCGTGCACCGCCCGTTGAAGTGCTTTCATAATGGTGCGTGACGATACGCCGTAACCGGGCACTTCATCGTCGAGCGAGAACTCGCGCAAATTGTCCTTGAAGGCTGCCACGCCTCCTGCGTTGATGACCTTGATGCCAAGTCCGCGAGATGCGGCGAGTGTCCAGGCCACATAGTCGCGCATGGCATCAGGGCCCTCGCGGCGATGCAGGAGGTTGAGCAGAAAATCGTCATTTCCGAGCACCGTCAGCGTTGCTTTGTCGATGATCGGAATGTCGGCCAATTCGAGATGCGCCTGCATGGCGTGATGCGGCAGCACCGCGGGTTCAACGACGGTCGTAAAGCCCATCGTTGCGTAGATTCGGCCGGTCTCGAAGGTATTCCAACTCCCCCGCGGCTGCGGGAAGTGACCGGGATGAACGACATCTGAAGGGTAACGCTCTTCAGGCAACGACAGACGGCCTATCGTCTCGTTGTTGCCCGCGATGTGGGAATGCACGTCGATAGCGCCGGCCATGACGATCTTGTTTGAAACATTATATGTTTCGTCCGCAGTACCGCTGGGCGGCGCATCGACGATACGTCCGTCACGGATGAAGATATCCCCGACGGCATCCCGCCCGTTCTGCGGATCGATCACGCGTCCACCGACAAGCCGGGTCAGCATGGCCGTGCCGCCGGCAGCGCCGCCCTGATCTTGCCGATAACGCTTGCCACGGACATTGCAGTACTCGGTTTGCTGGCGCTCACCGCGGAAAGCGTTGCGGTTGCCGCAAGATGCTCGACTGCATCGTGGTCAATACCGGGCCGGCCGACGGCGATCGTGACATCGGCCCCCAGCGTGTCGGGTCTGGCGGTGAGTGCGACAAGCGGCAAGTTGCGCTTCCAAGTTGGCGACCGCGCGCCATAAGCGGAAATCCATACTGCGCAATCAGCTTCGCCACTATCGATGAGGCGCGATGCTTCGAAGCGCCAGGGGTCGTGCTCCGGGAGCCTGCGGCCAAACCCTGTGCGCAAAGGAAAGCCGCTCATCCAACCGGCGACCTGTTGCACCGCGGCGGCATTGTCCGCGGGTGCGAGCGGCAGGCCGGAAAAGCGCGTCCCTTTGTTAAGATCGTCCACCAGGCCGCATAACATCTCGATGACGAGGCCGTCGTGCTGAGCTGCCGACCATATTGCAACTCCGAAGCGAACTTTTCTCAGTTCAGCCATGAGCGAATCGATTGTCGCTAAGGCAAGCGGTGGATGCGCCACTGGTCTTCCGACACACCGCGCTCGCAGGGCGGCGAGGATAACTGGCAAGTCACGGGGATTGTCGCCGACGACGACCATATTTTGATATCTGTTTTCAGGCTTGGCTGCAGCGTCCGGGCAAAGCCAGACGGTACGGCGATTGGCAAACAGCCTTTCGGGTAAGGCGGGCCACGCTTCAATCAATCCGGGGCCGACCAGCAGGAGAAAGTCCGCGCGCAGGCGCGCTTCGTTTGGCGTGGTCATCATCATTCCGGCTTCGCGCATGACATCGAGGTCACGCAGCAGCGCCTCGGAATGCATGTGATCGACTACACCGCCCACGCTTTGCGCCAGTTTGATAGCGGCGCGAGCTCCGGCAACATCGGTGCCGAGGCCGGCAATGACCGGTAAGCGGCTAGCCGCCAAGAGACCTGCTGCTTGCGCGATCGCTGCATCGAGCGCAGCTGACTTGCTGCGAATCCAAGCTTCAGCCATGCCGTATCCTGTCGTGCGGCGTGGGTCGGTTCAGTCAATCTGTTGTTGCGTCCGACCCTACTTGTCGTACTTGATATAGGCGAAGCGTGCATCCTGTTGCGGCGTGCCTTCCAGCGAGCCTCCTTCATTGGCGGGCTGCCACTGAACGATCTCTTCGATCTTTTTGGCCAATTCGAAATCCTTGTCGGTGATCCCTTTGGCCGCGTGGTTCTGCAGGCGCACCTCGACCCAGGCGTAGGAAGCCGTGATGTCGGGGTGGTGCCACGCTGCTTCAGCCAAATGGCCCACTGCGTTGATGACCATCAACGTGCCTTTCCAGCTGTTGGTGCGGTACTTGCGACGAATCCAGCCGTTTTCCAACCACCAATGCGGCAAGTCGCGGGCGAGTCGCGCCTTGATCTCGTCTTCGCTGTATGTGCGTTCCTTAATTGCTTGTGCCGTCATGATGAGAAGCCTTTCTCGTAGGCGATCAATCCGATCTGTTCGGATTGCCAAGCGAGTCCAACTGTCGCAGTCTAGTCCTGGTTTGCATAGATGAAAAACCCTGTCCGGGAGCAAACAGTTGAGTAGAGAGCCGAACAGCGTGACCGTTACTGCTTCGGCTAGGCTGCATTTGGGATTCCTTGATCTAAACGGCGGGCTTGGACGAAGTTTCGGCAGCTTCGGTCTTGCGATCAGCGACCTGCACACGCGCGCTGTCATTTCCAAAGCGGCGGTGGCACGGGTGACCGGCCCAGACAGCGAACGCGCGCGTCGTTATCTCGAACGTCTACAAGTGGTGCTCTCGCTTGACGGTGCACATCACGTGCACATTGCAGAAGCTATTCCGGGTCATTCCGGACTTGGCTCCGGCACGCAGCTCGCGCTGGCAATTGCCGCCGGTATCCGCACGCTACACAACATGCCACTCGACATCCGTGGCGATGCATTTCGGCTTGGGCGCGGCCGTCGTTCAGGCGTAGGTATCGGTCTATTCGATTTGGGCGGCGTCGTGGTTGACGCCGGATGTGGAGACAGAACGCGCGTGGCGCCAATCGTCAGCCGAATACCTTTCCCGGACGAATGGCGCATCCTGCTCGTTCTCGACCGCAAACGCATTGGCGTGCATGGAGAAGCGGAGAGCGCGACGTTTGCTCGTTTGCCGGCATTTGCCGCTACGGACGCTGCGCACATCTGCCGCCTTGTGTTAATGCAGGCCCTACCGGCGCTTGCGGAGGCGGATCTCGTTTCTTTTGCCACGGCAATCAAGCAAATGCAGAGAGTTCTCGGCGCATATTTTGCACCGCTGCAAGGGGGACATCCATTTGCCAGCCCCGATGTCGCCGCGGCGCTCGAGCTTCTTGAAGATGAAGGGGCGCTTGGCATCGGTCAGAGTTCGTGGGGCCCGACTGGATTCGCATTTGTGCGTTCGCCTGATGAAGCGAAACGTTTGATTGCCTTCGCGCGCAACCATCCGCGCTGCGAAACCCTGGACATCATCGCTTGCAAGGGGCTCAATCGCGGCGCAGATATAGAAGTTGCCCTGGTTGCGGCGATGCCTGATCTGTGATCTGGCCAGGAGGCGGATGTGGCTGAAAAGCATATCCTGCACATGCTGACCCCGCTCAGGCATATGAGCCCCTTCGATGTGAATATGGCTCTCGACGCCGGTTTTGACGCCGCCATTCCGCATACCAACGTCACGCTCGCGGAAGTGACCGGTCTGGTACAGGACGCAATCTTCTCTCGCCCTCCGAAAATGGGCGTCAGGACAGGCATCTTCTTTGGGGGCAGGCAAGCGATAATGGCACTGGACATGCTCGAGACCGCCAAGAAGGCGCTCGTGCCGCCATTCGGTATTTCGTTCTTCGCCGATCCTGCAGGCTCCTTTACTACGGCGGCTGCAATGGTCGCCTGCGTTGAGAAGTTGCTACGTGAAAAGAAACGCAGGCAACTCAAAGGTGTTCGCGTCGCGGTGTTCGGCGCAACCGGCGTCGTGGGATTTTCCGCCGCCGTCATCGCGGCCCTGCAAGGCGCCGATGTCACGCTTGTCGGCTATGATGGCATCAAGCGCGTGAGCGACGGAGCCGCCGAAATCAAAGCACGCTTCGGCGTCGAAGTTCGTGCCGCCGATGGCAGTGACGAGGAAAAGAAAATCGGAATCCTGTCGGTGAGCGAGGCTGCCTTGTGTGCCGGCCGCGCTGGCGTGCAAATCCTGTCGCGCGCGCAACTCGAGGCGGCGAAAGACCTTTTCATCGTCGCCGACGTGAATGCGGTTCCACCTCCCGGTGTCGAAGGCCTCGATATGATGGCAAATGGGAGCGAGGTTAATTCGCATGGCACCCTGGGCGTGGGTCCGCTCGCGATCGGTAACATCAAGTACAAGACCGAGTTTGGCTTGTTCAAGAAGATGATCGAAGCGACAAAGCCCGTGTGTTTGGATTTTCGCGACGCGTTCACGCTTGCTCACGAACTCAATGGATAAAGGTCTCGTGCTGATAGCCGCTCCCTCGGGCCGAGCGCTTGCCGCGTCGGCGCGGCGGAGCGGGTACGTGCCGCTGGTTGCCGACGGTTTCGGCGATCAGGATACGATCGCCGCTGCCGCCGCCCACATCCGCGTCAGTTTCGCGCGCCCGATAAATGGCGATAGGTTCATCACCGCTTTACAAACTTTGGCCGACAGCCGCGATTGCGTCGGCATTGTCTGCGGCAGTGGTTTCGAGGACCGCGCCGACCTGCTGACAATGATCAGTCAGCGATGGCCGCTTCTCGGCAACAGCCCGGAGACCATCAGGCGCGCCAAGGACCCAATTGATTTTGCAGCAAGGTGTCGCGAAGCCCACATTCCGCACCCAGAGACATCGCTGGTGCCTCCGCCGGATGTGGAGGGCTGGCTGGCGAAGCGTATCGGCGGCGCGGGAGGTTGGCACATCAGGCCCGCTGACAAGATAAAAAAGCACGACAAGGACGTCTATTTTCAACGCCGCGTCAATGGCGTCCCGGTTTCCGCACTGCTGCTCTGCGATGGCAGTGACATATTGGTGCTCGGATTCAGCGCGCAATGGACGGCGCCGACACCGCGTCATCCGTTCCGCTATGGCGGAGCTGCTCGGCCCGCGCCGATTGCCGAGGGCGTAAAGGAAGCCATGATCGCAGCGCTCAAGCGGCTGAATTCCATCATGCCGCTCGTTGGGCTGAACAGTGCCGATTTTGTCCTCGACGGAGACGCTTTTCAGCTGCTTGAGGTTAATCCCCGGCCCGGCGCAACTTTTGACCTGTTCGAGCCGGAAGGTACCTCGCTGTTCGCTCTTCATCTCGACGCCTGCCGCGGTAGACTGCCTAGGTCCGCACCGAGCTATCGAACTGCAATGGCTGGCGCCGTTGTTTATGCGCAGCGGGACATCCTGGCAGCGCCCGCCTTCGATTGGCCCGAATGGACCGCCGATCGGCCCGTTCCCGGCAGTGCAGTCGAGGCCGAGCAACCGCTGTGCTCGGTGTTCGCGCGAGGGGCGACTGCGCTCGAAGCGAAACAACTCGTCGAGAAACGTAGTGCGATGATGCGCAGGCTTCTTGCCGAAGGCGTGCCATGAACAAGGCGCCCGCTGTCAGCTTGAACGCCCGTGCCGCAGCGTTGATCAAAACGCTCGTGGCTGCCAAAGCCGAGCTCAAGATTGCGGTCGCACAAGGCGAACGTGGCGAGACCCTGATCGACGCCGGCGGCCGCATGCAGGGCAGCACCGCAGCAGGCCTGGCGATTGCCGAGATCTGTATGGGCGGATTGGGGAAAGTGCAACTCAGCTCGAGCGCCATGACGCCGCGATGGCCTTGGACACTACTGGTCCATTCGAGCAATCCCGTAATCGCCTGCTTGGCAGGTCAATATGCCGGTTGGCGTCTCGCTCACGGAAAAGGCACCGACTCGTTTTTTGCTCTTGGTTCCGGTCCTGCCAGGGCGCTTGCCCGAGTGGAGCCATTGTTCGAAATGCTCGAGTATCGAGACGCGGCGAAAGAAGCCGTTTTGGTATTGGAAAGCGCGCGTCCGCCGCCGCCTCAAATCGTTGACAAATTGCTGGAGGCCTGCGGCGTTGCGCCCGACTGCTTGACCATCATCTATGCGCCGACGCAGAGTCTTGCTGGTGCCACCCAGATCGTAGCGCGCGTGCTCGAAGTCGCTCTGCACAAGGCGTACGAGTTGAAGTTTCCCCTCGACCGGATTGTCGAAGGCATGGCGGCTGCACCTCTCGCGCCGCCGCATCCCGACATGGTTGTTGCGATGGGGCGGACGAACGATGCCATTATCTATGCGGGGCGCGTTCACCTGATGGTAGTCGGCTCGGCCACCGATGCTCGCGCACTGGCCGAGCAATTACCGAGCGCGGGTTCGCGCGATTATGGCCAGCCCTTCGCAGAAATCTTCAAGCGCTTCAAAGGCGATTTCTACGCCATCGATCCAATGTTGTTTAGTCCGGGCCAGGTAACGGTCACGGCGCTCGAAACCGGTGAGAGCTTCCACGCCGGACACCTCAACCTGAAACTTCTCGATGCCTCGTTCTCCTGAGTTGCTTGCGCCGCGTGCGTCCCCCTCCGGTCCGACCATCGCTCTCGTTACCGAATCAACCGACTGGCACGCGCGCGCTCTCTGCAAGGCATTCGTCGCGCTGGGTGCGCGAGCGCGACCGCTGATGCTGGCGGCCTGCCGTTTCGACACGACGAGTCCGATGGGTCTGATTCTGCCTGGTTTGGGCACCGGTTTGCCCGACGCCGTACTCGTGCGCGACATGGCAGGTGGAAGCTTTGAGGCGGTGACGCTCCGTCTCGGTGTCCTGCATGCGCTACAAGAAATTGGGATTCCTGTCTGGAACAATGCGCGGGTCATCGAGCGCTGTGTCGACAAGTCAATGACGAGCTTCTTGCTTGCACGCGCCGGTCTGCCGACTCCGGCGACCTGGGCTGCTGAATCACTTGAGGCGGCAGCGGAAATCATACGGCGGGAAACCGGCCCACTCGTCCTCAAGCCGCTGTTCGGCTCACAAGGACGTGGCTTGAGACTAATCTACAGCCCACAGGAACTTCCGCCGCCTGCCGAAGTTTCGGGGGTCTACTATCTACAGCGATATGTCGGGGTCGAACGGGACGGCTACCATGATTTTCGGGTGCTAGTCTCACAGGGGCGAGTCGTCGCCGCTATGATGCGCCATTCCGCGCATTGGGTGACCAATGTAAAGCGCGGCGGCAAGCCAGTTGCCGCAGTTGCAGACGGCGTTATGCGAGACCTTGCCATCGCTGCGGCCGCCGCGGTCGGAGCCAATTTTGCCGGGGTCGACATTGTCTACGATCGCGACGAACGGCCGACAGTCCTTGAAGTAAATAGCATGCCGGCGTGGTCGGGTTTGCAACGAACCACACCCGTCGATATCGCCGGGACGCTTGCGGGCGACCTTATCTCAGGGCTCGCATTGCGAGCCAAGGGCAATGTCTGAGTTGGCGCCAGTCGGTGAATGGCCAAATCCGATCGCGCGCGCGTTTGAAGAAGCATGTCGGGACGAGCTAGACGCGCCCAAACCCGGCAACGTCCATGTCTTCGCCGATGGCCACCGTATGACGGTAACCGATTTCGAGCGCAGCGCGGCGGCTGCGACGCGGCCGCTTACAGCTACGGGGCAAAAGATCGGGGCGCGAATTCTCGGTGCCGTCGAGGCAAGCTTCGCAGCGGTCAAAAGCAATACCAATCTCGGTATTATCCTACTTTGCGTTCCGCTTGCGGCGGCAGCGGAGACGCGGCCGTATGACCTGCAGTCATCGCTTTCGAAGGTTCTACAACGACTTGATCGCGAGGATGCGGACCTGACGTTCCGTGCCATCGTGCTGGCATCGCCGGGAGCGCTGGGACGCGCCGAACTTCACGATGTTTTTGAGCCTGCGACGGTAACCTTGCGTGAGGCCATGGCCGAGGCAGCGGATCGCGATCGCATCGCTCGGCAATATGTAACGGACTTTGCGGACGTTTTTGACCTCGGCGAGCCGGTATTCGCA
>Ga0081455_10007223_pt1 | contig 11734 bp, 10 predicted proteins | sample TabmetS3T2R1_FD_70207 | JGI IMG/M metagenome (GOLD analysis project Ga0081455, IMG submission 70207) | Tabebuia heterophylla rhizosphere microbial communities from the University of Puerto Rico - S3T2R1 | ecosystem: Host-associated > Plants > Roots > Rhizosphere ...
GCTGGTGGTGGGCGACAACGAGCCCTACTCGGCGCGCGCCTCTTACGAATATACCCTTACCGCCCATGCGCGCTCTCGCGCTCTGCCGCACTGTTCGCTGGAGGTGCGGCAGGATCTGATGGGAACGCCGGGCGACGCCCGCGCCTGGGGCCGCCGGCTGGCGCCAGCAATTGGCGGCGCGGTTGCGACGGCTCTGGCCTGAGCCTATATCCGCCTCAAGGAGTTTGCCCATGGATGACAAGACCCGCACCGAGCTCGAAGCCGCGGCCTTCCGCCGGCTGGTGGAGCATCTGCAGGAGCGCACCGATGTACAGAACATCGACCTGATGAATCTGGCCGGCTTCTGCCGCAATTGCCTGTCGCGCTGGTATCGCGAGGAGGCCGGCAAGAAAGGCATCGAGATCGCGGATCCCAAGGCGCGCGAGATCGTCTACGGGATGCCGTATGACGAGTGGCGGACCAAGTACCAGAAGGAAGCGTCGGGCGAGCAGAAGAAGGCGTTCGACAAGGCCCAGCACAAGCACTCGTAAGGGTCACGCCGGGTTGCGTGGCTTCAGGATGGCATCGAGCCGCGCCGGCGTCCCTTCGATCCGCTGCAGTCTGGGAAAGCGCAAGCCGCCGCGATAATCGATCGCGATTGTGCGAAAGCGGTCGTCGCTGTTGACCAGCAACTCGATCGGCGCGTTGTCCGTCTTTGCCTCGGTGATCGCCGTTCGCAGCAGCTGGGGGGTATAGGCGCGTCCCTGGACGGCAATCAGCTTGTCTCCCACCGCCAGTCCGGCCCTGAAAGCCGGACCATCCCACTGGACCGCCGAAAGCTCGCCGCTGGAAGTCACCGTGACGCCAAGCGAGAACGAAAAGTCGGCGTTCTTGTCAGCCGACTCGATTTCCTTCTGCAAGTCATTGGGCTGCTCTTCGTACACCAGCCGATAGCCGCCGCGCTTGAGACCGTCGAGCGGTGCGGGCCCATGGCCTTCCAGGCGGGTCTTGAGAAAGCCTGACCAATCGTTGGGCACGATCGCGTTCAGCGCCGAGACCACGTCGTCGAAAGTGTAGGTCTTGGGCGTCCAGACACCGTCATCGATGCCAAAAAAGGCCTTGGCAAAATCGTCCAGCGACTTCCTGCCGTCGGAGCGTTCGCGAAGCAGCGTGTCGATATCGAGCCAGAGCAACTGGCCTTCCGAATAGTAGTCTTCGGCGCGTTGCCAGCTGCGCCAGGCTTCGGATCTGCGGCCAAGCGTGATCGGATCGTAGGTCGTGTCGATCAATGGTCGCCAGCTTCGGCCGATGCGCGCTTCGTAGGTTGCGGCAGTGAGCGCCAGGGCGTCCAAGGTCTGCTGTTTGCCAAGAAGGCCCGACCGTGCCGCCAGCACCTGGCCCCAATACTGCGTTTGTCCCTCATAGACCCAGAGCAGGCTGTTGCGCATGGGGGTGCGGTAGTCCGGCGTCCACAGGTCGGCGCCGCGCCGGAACTTGCCGTTCCAGGAATGGGTGTACTCGTGGGGCAGAAGATCGACGCCCAGGTTCCCTTCGAAGAAATTCGGTCGGGCGCCGTTCTCGCTCGAGCGATGATGCTCCAGCCCGATTCGGCCGAGGTGGTCGGAAAGCCAGAGCAGGAAGTCGTAGTGATCGTAGTGACGTGCGCCGAACAACGTGTCGGCCTCGCGCACAAGATTTTTGTAGGCCGCGATCTTCTCCGGTTTGATCTCCAGCTTCTCGCGATCGTCGGCGAAGATATTGAGACGCACCGGCGAACGGCTGTTGGCATCGAGAATGACTTGCCTGTAGTGGCGGCCGGCAGCGAGCGGGGAATCGACCAGGGTCTCGAAATTGGTCGGCTTGAAGGTGATGCGGTCGTCCTTGCGTTCGGCGCCATCGAGGGCTGATGCGAATTTCCAACCCGCCGGCAGGACCACGGTGGGCTCGATCTGGATTTGCCGCACGTAATAGCCGGCGGGATAGAGCGCGACCGCATTCCATTGCAGGTCGAGCATGTCCGGCGTCGCGACGATTCGCCCCTGCGCGCGTGCCGTCGGCGACAGGAATTGAAAGGTCACTTCGAGTTCGGTTACGCCGGCCGGCGGTTGGAGATGAAAGGCGTAGACGTCGACCGGATCGCGCCGCCATTCCACGGATTGGCCGCTGGCGGCCACGGTAAGGCCGGCGAGCTTGTCGATCGGACCGTTGGGCCCATGTGAGCCAGGCAGCCATTTGGGATAAAGCAGCGTGACGGGTCCTGTGCCGGTGATGGGAATGACTTCACGGACCCGGAAAATCGATTGCCGAATATCGGACGCGTCGACGGTGAGTTTGATTGTTCCAGGGTAAGGTACGTCACGGGCATCGGGGATGGTCGTTGTGATTGGCGTTGCTGTCGGCCCGGGGGAGCCCTGGGCGAAAGCAGGTGTCCCCGATAGAATGATCGATAGGGCAAAGAGCACGGCCGAAGGACGCTTCAAGATAATCTCCCGAATCCGGGCTTGAACGTGGGCGAGGGGGTCGCGATAGGTCAACCCCCGCCGGCAGTCACATTGCCGTCCCCGTTATCCCCATCTTTCATCGTGTCGACGTCATTGAGCCGACACGGCGTCTGCTCCTATGGTCCGGCCGACGTGATCAGGGAGTAGCGGACATGCCGGACGGGAGCGCTGTTTCGAACAAGACCAAGGCGGGACCGATCTCCGCCGACCGTCTGAAGAGCTTCGTCGAGCGCATCGAGAAGCTCGAGGAGGAGCGCAAGGCCATCGGCGGCGACATTCGCGACGTCTACAGCGAAGCCAAGGGCGTGGGTTACGACGTCAAGACCATGCGCAAGATCGTCTCACTGCGGAAGATGGATGCGGCTGACCGCGACGAGCAGGAAGCATTGCTCGACACCTATAAGCACGCGCTTGGGATGGTCTGAGCCGGACGCTAGATGTCCCCGCCTGGGCTTGGATATAAGGCCTGTGCCGTCGCCTGGCGGGAGGGCGCGCCGGCCGACATCAACACGAAGGCGGGAACGCCGACCAGCAGGTAGCAGGCAGCACCGATTTTCAGCGTCGTGTCGATGCCGAAGGCAATGCTCGTGACGACGGCGACGCTGGCGGCAAGAACGCCCGCAGCGCCGTTGACACCCCAGAACCAAGGCGTTGGGCTGGTGCTGATCGCGCCGGCCAGTCGCATACCGGTGGGAAAGCCGAAGCCCATCAGCAGGCCGGCGGGCGCGATGGCAAGGACACAGAGCCCGGCGCGAACGGCGAGGTCTGCGCCGTCGAACTGGGCGAGCAGCGGCGGCAGCCAGAATGGCAGGGAAAACACATAGGCGGCACTCGCCAGGCTCCAGGCGACGAGCTTGCCCGGCCCGTCAAGAGGGGCACGCTCCGATACCAGGCTGCCGAAACCCGTCCACAGGATCAGGCTGAACAGGACGACGCTTAGCGCATAGACGGGGTGTCCGAGAAAAACGCTCATGCGCTGCAGCAGCCCAATCTCGATCATCATGAAGCCGATGCCGATCAGAGCGAAATAGGTGGTGCCGCCCGCAGCCAGCGCCCAGCCGGCTTCGCTGACCGTTGGCCGGAGCGGAACGATGATCGTGGCGATCACAAGGGCCAGCGAGATCAGGACGAGCATCGCAAGAGTGAGTGTTGCGATCAGGTTGCCGGCGAACACGCCCGTGTGGCTGAAATGCGAGAATACGCCGGGATCGAGCAGCGTGGCGAACCGTAGCTGGTTGAAGAAGAAGGGCCGTGCATCGGTCGGCGGCGTGAGATCGAGGTAGTAGCTCGCCGTTGCGTGGTCGAGGGCCGCCCGGTCGCGCGCGGTGACGATGTTCTCCAGTATTCCGGACGGCGCCGCCACGTCGGGGCTCAGCAGGACCGTAAATGCGTTGGTGCTGGCCGCGTCCTTCAGCACCGTGAGCGCCGTCGGCGAAAGCGGCGACTTGGACATGATCAGCGTTGCCACCTTGCCGGACGTGGCCAGGAACAGGTGGCGCCGGGGTTCGCTGACGCCATTGTTGAGAAGCGTCGCGACGGCAAGGCTGAGCAGTCGTCCGGTTTCGTTCACTTCGCCAGGCGCATACCAGCGGCTCACCGTGAACAGGCCGTCTGGATTGAGTCGGCCAAGAAAACGTTGCCAAGCCTCGACGGTGTAAAGACCGTTTTCGGTCAGCGTGAAGGCGCCGGCGCCTGTCGCTGCCCAGGTGTCGATCAGGCTCATCTGTATGATATCGAAAGTGCGCGGCGTGCGGGCGAACCAGCTGCGTGCCTCGTCGACCTCGAACTTCACTCCGTCCAGTGCCGCGACCGCTGAATAGTCGGCGAAGCGCTTGCGAAGGACATCGACGATGATCGGATTGATCTCGACACCCGTCACGTCACTCACGCCAAAAAGACGTTGCGACAGCACATCGCGGCCGCCACCGACGCCAATGACGGCGCCTGTCTTCAGGTTCGGAACGGCCGATGCAAGGTTGGTGACGTCATAGCGCAGGAAGCCAAGGCTCTCGAGATTCCCGTCGAAACGATACATGGCCGTGCCGGCGCCGCCATCGATGAGTAGCGAACGCTGATCGATGTCCGAGCGCGGCAGGTGCGGCGAGGCCCCAAACATCGACGGCGGGGAGGATTCGCTCTGGCTCACAGTGATGCGGGAAAAGGAATTCCAGCGGTCGTAGGCGTACTTGTCCGCCGTCTCGACATGATCCTTGACGTTGGTTGGTCGCACGCCATGGTCCGTAACCGTGTTGGCAAGCGCGAGCAGAAGGCAACCGGCGACGATCGTACGGCGGTGGCGGAACAGCCCGAACGTTGAGCCCAGCGACGTGGGCCCGGGGAGGACGCCGGGTCCGGAGCGCGCGAAGGCGAGTGCTGCGAGCGCAACGAGCGCGCCGATCCACAACACCGCTGACGGTCCGGTTGTCAGATTCAGGATAGCCAGCACGCCGATGCAGCCCACGGCGGCTCCAATCAGATCAGCGCCATAGACCTTGCCGATCGGGTACGGGCTGCGCGTCAGCGCCAGGCTGACGACGACGCCAGAGAAGAAGAACGGGAGTGCGAGACAGAGGGCAAACAGCGTCCAGGCAACAAAGGTGCTGAGCGATGGCGAAGCGCCTGTCACCAGGGTCAATTGCACGAGGACGGCAAGATCGGTCGCGAGCGCAAAGGCCAGCGTCGCTGCAGCCAGGTCAGTGGACAACTCTTCCGGCCGGAACTGCGCCCGGCGCAGATAGACGAATACCGCGCCGGCCGTCAGGCCAAACATGGCGATGCTGATGATGAAGAAGGCGAGATGGTACCAGGAGATGACCGAGATGATCCTGGTCTCGATGATCTGCAGCATCAGGGTGGCTGCGGTCACCAGGCCAAGAGCCAGGTAGAACCAGCCCCTTTGCCCAGCTTGCTCGTGCGCGCTTGCTTGAGGCACTCGCCCTCCCGGCCGATTGTTGCTGGGTAACTGCCGATATTTCTGGAAAACCAGATTTAGCTGAACGCCAGGCCGGCGGGCCGGGTTCCACGCCGAAAGCCCTCTGCGGTGTGGCGAAGGTGTGACTGGAGCCACCGTCTTGAACATCAAGGCAGAGACACAATATGGTCCGCTCGGTGGAATTGGAGACTGGTCGTGACAGTGTTGGTCCGGGCGTCGGGTTCGGGCGCCCCTGATATCGATTCCGAATACAGGATTTCTGCCGAACAGGTCGCCCGCTTCAGGAAGGACGGCTACATCAAGCTGAAGGGCGTGTTCAGCAAGGAAACGCTTGACGCCTATGGAGCGGAAATCACGCGCCTCGTGCTTGAGCAGAGCAGGGACGCCCAGCCGCTCGAGCAGCGCAACACCTACGGCAAGGCCTTTCTGCAGGTCATCAACCTCTGGCGCCATAGCGACATCGTCAGGGAGTTCGTTTTCGGCCAGCGCCTGGCGCGGATTGTCACCGAGCTGCTTCAGACCGAGGGCGTCCGGCTCTTCCACGACCAGGCCCTCTATAAGGAACCCAGTGGCGGCTACACGCCCTGGCACATGGACCAGTTCTACTGGCCGTTGGCGACAGACAGGGTGGCCACCGCTTGGATCCCGCTGCACGCGGTGCCCGTCGAGCAGGGACCGCTGATGTTTTCTGTCGGCAGCCAGCGAATCAAGGTCGGCCGTGACGTCGAGATCAGCGACGAAAGCGAAAGGGTCATGAACGAACGGCTCAAGGTTTCGAACCTTCCGGTAGACGAGACGCCCTTCGATCTTGGTGAAGTCAGCATCCATCTTGGCCGCACCTTTCACCGGGCCGGCCCGAATTCAACCCCGCGCCCCCGCGAAGTGATGACCGTCATCTACATGGACCGAGACATGCGGCTGGCAGCGCCCAAGAACAAGCATCAGATGGACAATTGGAATACGAAGGTCGGTGACATCATTGCCAGCCCCCTCAATCCGATCCTCTACGAGAAGCGGGTACCCGCACCCGTTTGATCTCGATCGGGCCGGATAGCAAAGGGACGGCGCAGGCTACGGCGGCGGACCATGGTTCTGCAGCCTTGCCTGCATAGCAGGAATCCCGCGAAGACCATTTTACAGACAGCGCCGCAGCGATAGCCTCCCCTGAGTGTAAGGGCCCGCTCGACGGGCCAATTGGGGGAAACGGAAATGACGGGCGTATCGCGCCGGGGATTTGTCGCCGGCGCAGTCGGCATGCTGACGGGTGTATCGAGTGCCCGTGCGGATGGTTTTCCAACGCAGCCGGTCCATGTGATCGTGCCGTTTCCGCCCGGAGGCGGCACCGATTCGCTGGCGCGTGCGATCCAGGAGCCGCTTCAGAAGGCGCTGGGCCAGACGGTGATCATCGACAACCGCGGCGGCGGAGGCGGAAACATCGGGCACGAGATCGTCTCCAAGGCGGCGCCCGACGGGCATACTGTGTTGATCAGTAGCAACAACCAGATGCTGTTTCCCTATCTGGTGGCGCATCTGGGCTTCGATCCGGCGGCGTTCGTCTCGGTCGGCTTCATCGCCAAACAGGAATCAGTGTTCGTGGGCAGCGCCGATGCGCCGTGGAAGGATCTCGCGGAGATCACCGAGGCGGCTCGCAAGGCGCCGGGTGACGTGCAATACGGCACCGCCGGCGTCAGCACGCCGATGCATTTGTCGACGGAGCGCTACGCAATCCTGAACAACATCAAGCTGACGCACGTGCCGTTCCGTGGCACCGGTCCGTTGGTCACCGATCTGCTGGGCGGCCACGTCAAGCTCGGCATGTCGAGCCTGACCAGCGTGCTTCAATATCTCGTCAACGGCCGTCTGAAGGCCTACGGGATGGCGGCGCCGGAGCGAGCTTCGTCGTCGCCCGACATCAAGACATTCAAGGAGCAGGGCTTCGGTGACGTCGATGGTACGATCGTCTACACCTTGATCGCGCCGCCGCGGACGTCCGCAGCCGTCGTCGCAAAGCTCAACGAGGCGCTGAACGCATCGGTCGCCACGCCGCAGATGCGCGAGGAACTGCGCCAGCGCGGCTTTGTCGCTATGGGCGGCGCCCCGGACGAACTTGCCAAATGGACGGCGGAGCAGGCGCCGATCTGGGGACCCGTGCTGCAGGCAGCCGGCATCAAGCCGGAATAGCGCCGCTTATTTGCCGCCGGAGGCGGGCGCAAAGACTCGCGCCAAGACAGCTGTGGTTTGCGATGCATCGAACATCGCCGTCGCATTGTGGCCGACGCCAGGTACTTCGATGAGAGTCCAGGCGAAAGGCCAGTTGTGGCTCGCCGCGACCGCTTGCGCCGCCCCGAAGGCATTGCGGCCGCGCGCCAGCCGATAAGGACCTTGAGCCATAGCCTCGGGGCTCATGGCGAGATTATGGGTGCTGGTGTCGGCTTGACCCAGCAAGACGATCAACGGCCGAGCGAGATAAGAGCGTAGCGCTGCCTCGGCACGACCCGCCGGTTCGACGCCGCGAAATCCAAACGGAATGGCCTCGGTCAGGCTTGGCATGACCCAGGTCGAGGGGTTGGCGACCACGATGCGGGCCGCTTCGGTCGTCGTGAAGGCCGCGGCCCGGTCGATGAACTGTGCTCCCGCCGAGTGGCCCAACAGGACATAAGGCATTTGCGGTGCACCGACAGCGGCACGGATCCAGGCCACCAAGGGGGCGAGCAGGTCGACGGTCCGATGCCCGGTGCTCGCCGCGCGGCCATCCTGCGCGATGCCTCCATATTGATAGAGATCGCGTGGGAAACGTTGCTTGTCGAACAATGGCGCAACTGCGACGGCGCAAAGCCGATCCGCCAACGGACGCGCATGGTCGCGATAGGGGCCGGCATCGCGATTGACGCCGTGGAACACCAGCAGGAAGAAACGAGGAGCGCAGTTGGCGGGGCGATAGGTGAACAACTCCAGCGTCGCCCCGGGAAGCGCTGCCGATTGCTGGCCGTCGCCGACGCCGATGGTCTGCCCGCTGGCGGTCTGGGCAATTAGCGCAGTTGCCGCCGCAAGGGCTCCGAGGATCTTTCGCATGGTCAAAACCAGATGTTCATGGGCAGACCGTACCGGTCGCGTGCGTCGGCCGAACCGAGCCGCGTCGCCATGCGTTCGGTGATCAGGAGCGCCGTGCGGCAGACCGCGATGGCATCCAGGATGTCGTCGCGTGCTGCTCCGGGCAAGCGTTCGACCTTCGTCTTGAAGCCGTGCCGGGCCAGCAGCTTGCGTCGCTCAGCATAGCCGTCCGGCTGCCGCTTCTTGCTGAGCACCGGCTTGCCGCCGTTCATGCGCGCAAAGGCAAGCTCGGGGTGGGCTTCGTACACAATCTGTTTCAGATGGGGCGTGGAGCGCAGCAACTGGTCGACCTCACGCATCTTGGGGAAGAGATGAAAGGTCTGCTGGTTGAGGCCGACGCCGAGCTTGCGGCTGGTCGCGTTGGCCTCGGCATGGGTCGTGCAGGCGAGCGCCGGGCGGCAGGGCGTGGGAAAAACCGAACTCGCCTTGCCGGGCAGGAGCTTGCGCGCCTCGCTTTCGCACTGCCGGGCCGGACGCGGCATGTCGACGAATCCGATCGGCATGTCGACGGCCAAAATGGAAAGGCCCTCGCACGCATCGGCGAGGGCCTTCACCACCTTTATCTCCAGGGTACCGTTGGCCTCGCGCCGGCAGACTACCCAGCCAGTGCGGCAGCCGTCGGCGCCGGCGACGATCACGCGTTCGCTACCAAGTGCTGCCTACCATTTGGCCATCTTGGCCTTGAGGTTGGCGTCGAGCGTATCGAGAAAGTCCTGGGTATTGAGGAAGGGATGCTTGGGATCGATCAGGATCGCGAGATCCTTCGTCATCTTGCCGCTCTCCACCGTCTCGACGCAGACCTTCTCGAGCGTGTCGGCGAACTTCACGACGTCCGGTGTGCCGTCGAAGGTGCCGCGATACTTGAGCGCTTGCGTCCAGGCGAAAATCGAAGCGATCGGGTTGGTCGAGGTCGGCTTGCCCTTCTGGTGCTCGCGATAATGGCGCGTCACTGTGCCGTGCGCCGCCTCGGCCTCGACGGTCTTGCCGTCGGGTGTCATCAGCACCGAGGTCATGAGGCCGAGCGAGCCGAAGCCCTGGGCCACCGTGTCGGACTGCACGTCGCCATCGTAGTTCTTGCAGGCCCAGATGAAGGCGCCTTCCCACTTCAGGGCCGAGGCGACCATGTCGTCGATCAGGCGATGCTCGTAGGTGATGCCCTTGGCCTTGAACTTGTCGGCGAACTCCTCGTCGAACACCTTCTGGAACAGGTCCTTGAAGCGCCCGTCGTAGCGCTTGAGGATGGTGTTCTTGGTCGACAGATACACCGGCCAGCCGCGGATCAGGCCGTAGTTGAAGGTGCTGCGCGCGAAGCCGATGATCGACTCGTCGATGTTGTACATCGCCATCGCGACCCCGCCGCCGGGGAAGTCGAAGACGTTGTGCTCGATCACCTTGCCGTCGGCGCCTTCGAACTTGATGGTCAGCTTGCCCTTGCCCGGCACCACAAAGTCCGTGGCGCGGTACTGGTCGCCGAACGCGTGGCGGCCGATCACGATCGGCTTGGTCCAGCCCGGGATCAGGCGCGGGACGTTCTTGCAGATGATCGGCTCGCGGAAGATCGTGCCGCCGATGATGTTGCGGATCGTCCCGTTGGGCGACTTCCACATCTCCTTGAGGTTGAACTCTTTGACCCGCGCCTCGTCGGGCGTGATCGTCGCGCACTTCACCGCGACGCCGTACTGCTTGGTCGCGTTGGCCGAATCGATGGTGATCTGATCGCTCGTGCGATCGCGATGCTCGATGCCGAGATCGAAGTACTTGAGGTCGAGCTCGAGGTACGGAAGGATCAGCTTGTCCTTGATGAAGCGCCAGATGATGCGCGTCATCTCGTCGCCGTCCATCTCGACGACCGGGTTGACGACCTTGATCTTGTTCACTCGCGCTCCTCAACCGATGACTTGTATCGAACTTGTCCGAGACTAGCGGGCTACCCTCCGGGCGATGGACTTCGCCTGGACACCCGAGCAGGGCGCGCTCCGTGATCAGGCCAGGGAGGTCGCCGCCGACGCGGTGGCCCGCTTCGGCCGGTCGAACGACTCGTGGATCAACGGCTACTCGGCCGAGTTCGCCAAGGAGCTCGCCGCCCTCGGCTGGATCGGCCTCACGTGGCCGGTGGAACACGGCGGTGGCGGCCGGCCGGCGGTCGACCGGCTGATCATCGGCGAGGAGCTGATCGCCGCCGGGGCGCCGATCGCGGCGATGTGGTTCGCCGACCGCCAGATGGGGCCGGCGCTGATCGCCTTCGGCCGCCCCGATCAGCAGGCCGAGTTCCTCCCCGGGATCCTGGCCGGCGAGACGACGTGGTGCATCGGGATGTCCGAACCCGAGGCGGGCAGCGATCTGGCGAGCCTCAAGACGTCGGCCCGGCGTGACGGCGACGAATGGGTGATCAACGGGCAGAAGATCTGGACCAGCTTCGCCGCCGTCGCCGACTACTGCTACCTGATCGGGCGGACGTCGAGCGACGGGCCGCCGCACCAGGGCATCAGCGAGATCATCGTGCCGATGTCGACGCCCGGCATCGAGGTCCGCCCGATCACGGACATGACGACGAACCGCCACTTCTGCGAGGTCTTCTTCACCGACGTGCGGGTGCCGATCACCAACCTCGTCGGTGTCGAGGGCAACGCCTTCAAGCAGACGATGCGCCAGCTCGAGCACGAGCGTGGCGGCATCGACCGCCTCGTCTCGAACCAGGCGCTGTTCCGCCTTGCCGCCGAGCGGGCCGACACCGCCGACCCGCTGACCCGGCAGGAGATCGCCGCCCTCGAGACCGCATACCGGGTCGGACGCATCCTCGTCGTGCGCGAGGTGCTCCATCAGGCGCCGGCGGGCTTCTCGGCGGCGACGAAGTGCTTCTGCACCGAGCACGAGCAGCGCGTCGCCGACTTCCTCGGCCGGGTCTACGGCGCCGAGGCCACGCTGTGGAACGACGTCAGCCGAGGGATCGTCTACGCCCCCGGCTACACGATCATGGGCGGCACCTCCAACGTGATGCGCAACATCCTCGGCGAGCGGGTGCTCGGCCTCCCGAGAGAGCCGCGGTGACTGCCGTTTCCGCGAACTATTCGTCAGAAACGACCGTTTCGCGGTCGTCTGCAACGAAGAGTTCGCGGTGACGGGCGATCGCGACCCCAACCGGATCCACTTCGTGCCGGGGACTCGCGGGCCGGAGATCGTCGGGGGCGACGGGGGTTGGCTGCTCACCGCC